>Ga0302046_10001969_pt1 | contig 19262 bp, 15 predicted proteins | sample RVTome_11_FD_200261 | JGI IMG/M metagenome (GOLD analysis project Ga0302046, IMG submission 200261) | Soil microbial communities from uranium-contaminated site in the Upper Colorado River Basin, Wyoming, United States - RVT147D111 (version 2) ...
TGTATGTCAATAAAGTCGGGGCGGGAGATAACGGGAAAAATATTATACCGTTTGACGGGCAGAGTTTGGTTTACGATAAGAATGCCAAGCTGATAGCGTTCGGGAAGCAGTTTAAGCGCGACCACTTTATAGTGGATTTAAGTGCCAAGAATCCTCCGATACCAAAACCAAAGTACCATAAAGAACGGGAAATATTTAATGCGCTGGTGATGAGTTTGAAATATTACGCCAAACGGACGGGATTTAATAAGGCGATTATCTCCGTTTCTGGCGGGATTGATTCGGCGCTGGGATTGGCTATCGCGGTGGAGGCGTTTGGAAGGGAGGATGTTGTTGCATACAATCTGCCGTCGCAATTCAATACCGAAAAGACTAAAGCGTTAGCAGCGGAAGTTGTCGCAAATTTTGGCGTTGAGTATAAAATAATCCCGATTGAGACAATAGATAGAATCTATCGAGAAGAATTTGAGAAGCACTGTCACCCTATCAAAAAGTCTGTTTCCAAAGAAAATCTGCACGCCCGTATCCGCGGCAATCTGATGATGCTTGAGTCCAATGAGACCAATGCACTTTTGATATCAAACGGCAATAAGACCGAAATTGCGCTCGGTTACGCAACTCTATACGGCGATATGTGCGGAGGTATTTCGATTATCGGCGATTTGTCTAAAATGGATGTTTATGCCCTCTGTCGATACGTCAATGAAAAGCACTCAAAAGAAATGATTCCGGAAGAGATATTCAGACTACGGCCATCGGCGGAACTTGGTCCGAATCAGTATGACCCGTTCGACTATGAAATTGTCTCGCCGCTTGTCGATTTGTTGGTCGAGGAAAGATTGAGCGTCAAAGAAGTAATCAACAGGTTTGCCAAAAAATCCTTGGGAGAAAGTGTGCCCAGGAGAATTTATTCAGAATATGACAGGTCGAAATTTACGCAACTTATCAAACAACTTTATTCGTTGTTGAAGATTTCGGTATATAAACGCCTTCAGGGGCCGCCGATTATTGCAGTCAGCGAACGCTCATTCGGTTTTGATTTACGCGAGACGATTATTAATAAGTGGGAGGGGGTTTGATATCGGGGTCGCCCACCCCTTGGGGCCGAGTCGGTAAGAGAGTGCATTGATTGTTAGACCCCACAGCAAGCTATGGGCGACCGGAAGCATTTCAAAGGAGTACTCCGCGTCCGCGACTTTGATGGCTCGTGTTTCATGGTGACACATTTGGGGAAGTAGTTAAACTTAAACTATTCCTTAATCCTTCGCACCGCCCATTTGTAACCTCTGAAAATCAATGGCAATAGAAAGAAATAGCTAAACAAAGTTATTATGCTTGCCATTTTTAATCTCTTGGAATCAATTTTGCGATCTGTGTCAAAAAGTGCGATTATTTGTTCATTGCTCAAGTTCTGCAATGTGGTTGTAATGTCGAACGAGGCCGTCTCTCCTGGCTTTAAGTAAGGAAGGTTTATTTTGGTTACCGGTTTATGTTCAATGATTCCGAAATTCTCGTATTCGGATGTTATTGACTTAAATTCCACTTTCGCACGATTCGACAAGTATCGCGGCCAAAGCAAGTACGGACGTCTGATCGAAAAAGTTATTTCTTTTGCTGGCAGCCGGCCTGAATTATGAACAAATAAGACTGAATAGACTTCTCTATTAGCTAAAATAATCTGGAGTGCTTGTTTTGCGGTCAATGAATCTGTTTTTTGAATAAGTAGGTCAGCAAAACTTCGTTCCCAAAAATGTTTATTTATAATCATCAATTGTTGTGGATTCCGATAATTCCCCACTATTGGAGACGGTTTGAATTCAATGGACGACTTTAACTTTTCAATTTCTCTTGAATCGGGCGAAGATTGGGTTTCAATCAGTGGGCTTGATGATGTGAATTTGCTTGTATCAGGTAGAGCCAATCCGAATGAGCCTTTGGCCTCACTTAAAGTTTTTATCGCGGTGTCCAACTTATATAAGGCAAGCTGTTTCCTAATTTGTAGTTCATTGTAAGCGTGGTCGATATAACGAACGTTGAATTCGATAATTGCTTCGCTCCAAAAGTAATCGAATACAGCAATAGCACCAACAATTGCGGCCATTCTAACTAAATCGTCTGCAAGAACCCTGACAGCACTTAGATTTTCCTTAAGAAGCTTAACTAAAATCATTTGGAAAAGAACACTGAAATGAGACCGATTTTCAATCATAATATTTGTTCCTCAATATTAAAAAATTTAAATCGAAAGTTTGGCCTTTCTAACTCCCCAAAAATCCGCTTTCGCACACCTGTTAAGCTTTGTATAATCAGTCCATTGTAGGGGGTTAACCTTTAGGTTCACCCTTGGGCGAATCTAAAGATTCGCCCCTACGAGCAAGGAAGCAAAAATAGTGTACACAAAAGGGCCATCTCCATATCCGGTATAGGGTTACATACAGGGAACAACTGCACCATGACTTTTCGCCCCGCCGAGCCAAATACCGGCATACGCTTTCGGCGCATTGACTTGCCCGATAAGCCCGAAGTAATCGCTGATATCGACCACGTGGTCGATATTTCCCGCGGCACAACGCTTCAAAACGGCAATGCCAAAGTGCATACGGTCGAGCACGTGCTGGCGGCGTTTGCGGGACTTCAAATTGACAATATGATGGTCGAGCTGGACAATAACGAACCCCCGGTGATGGATGGTTCTTCGGCGCCGTATGTCGAAAAGCTGCTCAAGGCCGGAATCGAAGACCAGGACGAAGACAAAATGTATCTGGAAATCGATACGCCGATGTCATACAGCGAGCCGGAGCGGGGAGTCGATCTGGTGGTGACGCCCTCGGAAGAACTTCGCATAACATTTTTGGTCGACTACGAAAATAAAGCGCTGGGGACACAGTACACGACTTTGGTGAATCTGGAAAAAGAGTTTGTCGAAGAATATGCTCCGGCCAGGACATTTTGTTTTCTGTCGGAAGTGGAAATGCTCCGAGCAAATGGATTAATAAAGGGTGGTGGGCTCGACAATGCGGTGGTAATCAGTGATTCTAAAGGCGGACAAAATGAAATTGACCGCATTAAAAAGGCGCTTAATATCAAAGGTGATGTTGTCGTAGGCGAAACAGGCATAGTCAATAATGTAAAACTTCGTTTTCCTAACGAACCGGTCCGTCACAAGACGCTCGATTTATTGGGGGATTTATTTTTGATCGGCGCACCGCTCAAGGCGCACGTATTGGCGGCGCGTTCGGGACATAAAGCCAATGTGGCGCTGGCGCGCAAGATGCGCGAGCTTTATAAAAGGAAAAAAATTACGAGCAAATATTCGGGTAATAATAGCAAAGCCGTGCTGGATATTAACGGAATCTTAAAAATAATGCCGCACAGATATCCGTTTCTGTTGATTGACAAAATTGTCGATCTGGTACCCGACAAAAAAGTAGTGGCACTCAAAAATGTGACAATCAATGAACCGTTTTTCCAGGGGCATTTTCCGGGACATCCGATTATGCCGGGTGTGATGATTCTCGAAGCGATGGCGCAGTCGGGCGGGGTGTTGCTCTTAAATGCTGTAGAGGACCCGCAGAGCAAAATTGTCTATTTTATGTCGATCAATAATGCCAAATTCCGCAAACCGGTCATGCCCGGCGACCAGCTTAGATTTGAGCTGACCATGACGGCGTTCAGACGCAACACCTGCAAAATGTCGGGAGTGGCGTTTGTCGAAGACGTTGAAGTGGCCTCTGCCGACTTTATGGCGATGGTAATGAATAAATGAGCAATATTCATACTTCTGCGATCGTTTCCAAAAAAGCCAAGCTTGGTGCAAACGTCTCGATTGGTCCATATTCAATTATTGAAGATGATGTCGAAATAGGCGATGGCACGAAAATTGAATCATCGGTGGTCATAGCCGATGGAGCGCGTATCGGTAAAGATGTCAAGATTTCTCACGGGGCGGTAATCTCCACCGAGCCGCAGGATTTAAAATTTGGCGGTGAAAAAACTAACGTCCAAATTGGCGATGGTACCGTCATCCGCGAATTCGCCACAATCAACCGCGGCACCAGTGCCCACGGCACCAGCACACTCGGCAAAAACTGTCTGGTGATGGCGTACGCTCATGTGGCGCACGACTGCATAATCGGCGATCACGTCATATTGGCGAATTCGGTTAATCTGGCCGGGCATATTGAGATTGGCGATTACGCCATTCTGGGCGGCGTATTGCCGGTCCATCAGTTTGTAAAAATCGGGGCGCATTCGATGATCGGCGGCGGGTTTCGGGTGCAGCAGGATGTCTGTCCTTTCTCACTGGTAGGAGGGTATCCGCTGAAGGTGGTCGGGATTAATTCTGTAGGACTAAAACGCCGCGGCTTTTCACCTGAAACTATCCACACGCTAGAGCGCGTTTTCAAAATTCTCTTTTTCTCAAAGCTAAATACCACGCAGGCGGCGGAACAAATCAAGAGTGAAATTGAACAAACACTCGAAGTAAAAGAAGTGCTGGGTTTTATCAATCGCTCCAACCGCGGTATCGTCAAATAGGCGGCGAAGCTGCATTGGCTCATATGAAACAAATCAAAACTGCCGTTATTGGCGTCGGCGCATTGGGACGGCACCATCTTCGATGGTACAGCCAGATTCCCCAATCAAATCTGGTCGGATTCTACGACCACGACAAAGAAAAGTGCGACAAATTCTCAAGTGAATACAATGTCACTGCATTTAAATCCATTTCTGAAGCAGCCGAGCACGCTGAAGCGGTTTCAATCGTTGTGCCGACCATAATGCATGCTGAAGTTGCCGCTATGATGATTGAGAAAGGGGTGCATTGTTTAATCGAAAAACCGATTACCGCCACCATCGCCGAAGCTCAAAAAATTCAGCAACTGGCCAAAAATCACAAAGCTAAAGTCACGGTCGGACATATTGAGAGATTTAATCCGGCGGTGCAGGCGCTTGCAGAAATTGATATTCGCCCGTCTTTCATTGAAGCTCACAGATTGGCGGCGTTCGACCCGAGAGGGACCGATGTAGCCGTTGTGTTGGACTTGATGGTGCATGACATAGATTTGGCGCTTCATTTGATAAAATCCAAGGTAAAAGACATTCAGTCATCAGCGGTGGCGGTGATAAGCGAACAGGCCGATATTGCCAATGCCAGATTAACGTTTGAAAACGGGGCAGTTGTGAACTTGACGGCATCGCGAATTTCTCTACAACCGATGCGTAAGCTTAGAATATTTCAGAAATCCGGCTACTACGTTCTTGATTTGGCACAAAAGCAAGCAGATCTGTATCGATTAGATGATGGCAGTAAGAAAACCGAAGGAGCCCGGTTTCCGCTCGGTAAATCAGGCAAGGACGTGGTGTATGTCAAAAAAGCCGACAACGGCAAAGATATGCTGGAGTCGGAATTGAAATCTTTTCTTGATGCGATAATCAATGACACCGCTACGGCGGTAAGTGTGGATGAAGGGGCCGAATCGCTGCGAGTGGCGCTTGAGATTGAACGAATCGGCGTTGATTCAATTGAGCGGATGCTCGAATCCTCATAATCAGAATGTCACAGTCCCAAATTTTTATTTCAGCGGGAGAACCATCGGGGGACAACGCCGGCTCGCTTTTATTATCTGCGCTAAAATCAAAACAGAGCGGCACTTCCTATTTTGGACTGGGCGGAAATAAAATGCTTAATCAGGGACAGGAGCAGATCGTCGATGGCTCGCGGCTGGCGGTGATGGGCTTTTGGGAAGTGATAAAACGATATGGTTTCTTTCGCAAACTTTTCCATCAGTGTCTCGATGAAATCAAAAAAAGGAAACCGTGTGGTGTGGTCTTGATCGATTATCCCGGTTTTAATCTTCGAATTGCGAAAGAAGTCAAAAAGCTGGGGATTCCGGTGATATACTATATTTCGCCGCAGGTCTGGGCCTGGGGACATAAGAGAGTCGAAATGATAAAAGCGTGCGTTGACAAAATGATTGTCATTCTCCCTTTCGAAAAAGAATTTTATCGAAACCATGGATTGGATTGCGAATTCGTGGGGCACTATCTTTTGGAAGATATCCCGGCGGAGTACATAAGTTCGGCGATTCCGAATAGCGAACAGATTGCGATACTGCCCGGTTCGAGACCGCAGGAAATCAAACGGCTTCTTCCACCAATGCTCGAAGCAGTAGTCCGGTTCAATAAGGAATTCGGAACTATAGGAGTAATCGCAGGAGTAAAGGGAGTAATTGATTACGATTCGATTCTAAAATTTTATGGCAATGAAAGTATCAGCATTGATTATGAAGATTCCAGGAAAGTGCTTTATGATAGTTCATTGGTGTTGACCAAATCCGGTACGGCGACACTTGAATCTGCCATTATTGGGCGGCCGATGGTGGTAGCCTACAAAACAGGTTTTATAAACTATCTGATTGCCAAAAATCTGATAAAGTTAGACAAGATTGCCTTGGTGAATTTAGTGCCGGGTAAGAAAGTCGTTCCGGAATTAATACAAAGCAGCGCCAATGCTGACAGTTTTTATAGCGAACTGTGTAAGTATCGACAGAGCGCGGAATATTTGGCGCTTGTAAAAGATGAACTGGACAAAGTTCCGGCGCTTTTAGGAGGACGCGGCGCCTCGGACAAAACGGCGGAAATTATTTTGAATTTAGCCCGCTAAATCAAAATGGGAATACTCTATCGCATACTATCAGCTCTGATTTATTTCCTTTTATGGCCCTACGGAAAGATCCGCGCACTTTTTGGAAATAATCTCTGGCGCGGCAGACTGGGACTGATTGATAATTTAGAATCAATAGACATCTGGATTCATGCGTCATCAGCGGGCGAAACCAAAATCGCCGGGTTCTTGGTTGATTACCTCAAACACAAAAACCCAGGCGTTCGAATATATCTTTCGACCATGACCACGGCCGGACAAAAGATTTCGGTTGAATTCAGAAATCAATTGGTATCCTCGGGATTTTTTCTGATTGATTCCAAAGGCCCCGTTCGAAGAACTTTTGACAAAATCAAGCCGCGTATGTTCGTAATAGCCGAAACAGAAATCTGGCCGAATTTAATTGTCGAAGCCAATTCACGAAGTATCCCGCTTATTCTTGTTAACGGCCGGATGTCCGACCGGGCGTTTAAGAAATACAAAATGGCCGGTCAACTGATGGCTCGATTGCTATCGAGTTACGAAAAAATCTTTGTCAAATCGGCTGATGACAAAAAGAAAATTGGTTTCTTTAGAGTCAATGAAGAACGAATTACAATCGGCGGAGATATGAAATTCGATGCGCCTCTGCTTGTGCATGACCAGTCTGTTATAAGCCGGACTCGCAAGAGCTTAGGCGCGGGAGAAAATGATTTTGTGCTAATGGCCGGTTCCACCCGTCCGGGTGAAGAAAAGCTGCTGGTGCAATTACTTCAAACTTTGAAAACTTCTCGGAAGCGAATATTATTAGTCATTGCACCACGTCATTTGAATCGGATTGAACAAGTAAAATTTGAAGTTTCATCGCAAAATTTGAAATGTTCTATTTATATGTCTGAAAGTGCGCCCGAATCGGTGATACTTGTCGACAAAATGGGACTTTTAAACGAATTATATCAGGCGGCTGATTTGGCTTTTGTTGGAGGAACGCTGGTCGATGTCGGCGGTCATAATATTCTTGAGCCGGTCTGGGCCGGAACTCCGGTTGTATTCGGGCCGTATGTGGGCAATATTTCAGAAGCAAGTGATTATATTATTGAAAACAACTACGGTGGGATGGTGAATTCAATCGTGGAGATGACTGAATTAGTCAGAAAATTCGTTGATAACAGAAAGATGTTTGCAATTAAGACTGAAGATGATTTATCACATTCGCCGACCGCAACTGCCGGCGATTTTATACTGGAGCTAATGAAGCGTGCTTGAAAAAATCTGGAAAAAGATTCTTCGGCGCAAAGGGCTGTCGCTTTGGTTTATTCCGGCGTTAATACTCTGGGTTGTGTCGCTTTTTTACCGGGTCGGGTCGATTCTTGTACGAGGATTAAAAACAAGCAAACAAAGTTTGCCCGTACCGGTGATTTCGGTAGGGAATATTGCAGTCGGCGGCACAGGGAAAACACCGATTTTAATGACAATCGCGCGATTTCTATTAAGCGAAGGTTACAATGTCGGCATAGTCTCTTCGGCGTACGGTCGGATAGGTTCCGGTTCATTTGTCAAACCCGGCTATCAGGTGATTGATATGCCGATTGAGGAAACCGGCGACGAAGTTATGCTTTTGTCCGACGCACTCCCCGAAGCCATTTTTTCAGTGGACAGTTCCAAAACGTCAGCCGCACAAAATGCCGCCAGTTCAGAGTACCCGCTTGATCTTATTCTGGTCGATGACGGTTTCCAGCACTACGGTCTTCATCGCGATTTTGACATTGTCACTTATGACGGTTCAGTACCTCGGAGTTATTTAAGAATGTTTCCGTTCGGCATATTGCGTGAACCAATAACCGCGCTCAAACGGGCAGACATCATAATTATTACCCGGGCCAAGTTTGCCAAGGATATCGGACGGCTTCAAGACAGATTGGGCAAGCTTGCTCCCGAGTCGGAAGTCTATCTGGCGCGGTTTCAGCTTGGAGAATTGATCGGTCCGGATGAAAGATTGCCGGTTAAGTACATTGAAGATAAATCTGTACTGATATTCGCCGGTATTGGAAATTTCCGAGCGTTCCTGCGCGAAATAAGGGGACTTACCAGAGATATCGATGCCGCAATCGAATTTTCGGACCATCAAATTTATGACGAGAATTCTCTGAACCGGATTAAATCGCTGGCCGAAAAAAATAATTCCGAAATCATACTCACCACCGCCAAAGATTGGTTCAAAGTGCGGCATTTTGATTTTGGACGGAAGTTGTATTATCTTTCACAGCAAATTGATATTGACCCGGGAGAAGAAAAGCTGGTCAGCCACTTGCTCAAAAAAATCGACATTAAGCAAAGAGTCGGCTGATGGATAAACGCTTTGATTTTATAATCATCGGCACCGGCATCGCCGGGCTGTTCTATGCCCTACAAGCATTAAAAAACAAGCCGGATGCCAAAATCGCTATTGTTACCAAAAAAGCCGCAGCCGATACCAGTACCAACCGCGCCCAGGGCGGCATTGCCGCCGTTCTTTCAAATACAGATACATTCGAACTTCACATAAAGGACACACTTGAATGTGGCGCCGGACTGTGCCATGAAGAGGTGGTGCGAAAAATTGTCGAAGCCGGACCGGCTGTCATTTCGGAATTAATAAAGTATGGAGTAGAATTCTCAAAACAGAGCGGCGACCTCGATTTGACCCGCGAGGGCGGCCACTCCACCAATCGAGTTGTCCACGCCGGAGATTTAACCGGGCGCGAAATTGAGCGGGCCCTTTTAAACGCCTGCCGCGCTATGAAATCAAATATCGAGATTCACCGCGACAGCATTGCATTGGACCTGTTAATTTATGAATCGGGCGGCGAGAGATTTTGTGGCGGAGCCATGGTATTGCTTGAGAATGAACAGAGAATTGAAAAATTTGTGGCTCCTGTTACGATGCTCTCCACCGGCGGGCTGTGTCAGGTTTATTTTCATAATACTAATCCGACCATTGCCACCGGCGACGGCGTGGCCATGTCCTACCGCGCCGGAGTTACTGTTTCGGATCTTGAATTTATTCAGTTTCATCCAACTGCTCTATATGCCCCCGGCAAAGCTCCGTTTTTGATTTCGGAAGCAGTACGAGGCGAAGGCGGACGGCTGTTGTCAACTGACGGCCGAAGATTCATGGAAAATACGCACCCCTTAAGAGATCTGGCGCCGCGGGATATTGTGGCCAGAGCAATCGACCATGAGTTAAAAACATCGGGCAGCGAGTTTGTACTTTTGGATATCACTCATATAGGAGCCGATTTTATCAAAAACCGCTTTCCAAATATTTACAAAACCTGCCTGCGATTTGGCGTGGATATTACACAAAATCCTATTCCGGTGGTGCCGTCGGCACATTACGCCTGCGGCGGTGTTAAAGCAAACATCTATGGTGAAACGGAACTTGCCGGCTTGTTTGCCGCAGGAGAAGTGGCGATGACCGGTATGCACGGCGCCAACAGGCTGGCCTCGAATTCATTATTGGAGGCGGTAGTGGTCAGCAAGTACGCCGCGAAAAAAACGAGCGAGCTGGTTGATAAACTCCCCCGCCCGGAATGTATTGAATTTGAAACTGAATTGTTAGAAGGACATTCGGCCGGCAAAAGTGCATGGAATGTCCGTTCGGCCAGGAAAAAACTTACCAAACTGATGTCCGACCAAGTCGGCATCGTCCGTTCAGAAAAGCGCCTAGTTGAAGCTTTGGCTGCGATTCGTGAAATCAAAGCGGACGTTGATGATAATTTTCGATTGTCGAATGCCGACTATGAGCAGGTAGAATTTCGGAATTTGGTTACTGTCGCAGAATTAATTACGCAGTCTGCGTTTTGGCGCAAGGAGTCACGGGGATTGCACTTCATAGAAGAATTCCCGGACAAATCCGATGATTTCTGTCGTGATTCAGAGTTAAAAAAAACTGAAATAAGAAGGAGAACGATTGTCTGACTCTCATCAAATGATAATGGTGCTTGATTTTGGCTCGCAGTTCACGCAATTGATAGCCAGGCGAATCAGAGAAGCCAAGGTTTACTGCGAAATTGTGCCGTTCAACGCCGACTTAAGCAAGTACAACAAAAATAAAATAGCTGGCTATGTTTTGTCCGGCGGGCCGGCCTCGGTATTGGAACCGGAATCGCCGCGAATGAACCAGGAATTTTACGTCCAGGATAAGCCGATTCTCGGCATTTGCTACGGCATGCAGTTGCTTGCCGACCGCTTCGGCGGAAAACTGGTCGAATCCAAAATGCGCGAGTACGGCCGCGCCACTTTTCAGACTACCAATTCTACGCCGCTATTCAAAGGTATCCGGAAAGAGAGCCGGGTGTGGATGTCGCACGGGGATTCGATAACCGCTCTTCCAATTGGCTTTCATCTGACCGGCTCAACCGACTCACTTGAGACCGCCGCTATCGCCAATGAAAAAGATTCGATCTATGGCGTGCAGTTTCATCCGGAAGTTTACCACACCACCGAGGGAAAAAAAATCATTCACAATTTCCTGTTCGATATCTGCAAGCTCAAAGGAGATTGGACGACCGAGGCGTTTATCGACGAGTCCGTCCGAATAATCAAAGAGCAGGTCGGAAACGGACAGGTCATTGTCGGCGTTTCGGGCGGAATAGATTCGACAGTGGCGGCGCTTTTGATTTCCAAAGCAATCGGGAAAAACCTCCACGCCGTATTTGTGGACACGGGCCTGCTTCGAAAAGGAGAATTCGAGGAGGTCAAAAAGATTTTGTCAAACTTTCCGTTGAGTCTGCACGCAATTGATTCGTCGGAGTTATTTCTGAATAGACTTAAAGGGGTTGAAGACCCGGAAAAGAAAAGAAAAATAATCGGCAATACGTTTATCGACGTTTTCGAGGAGCAGGCCGAAAAAATCGGCAATATAGATTTTCTGGCACAGGGGACACTATACCCCGACGTTATCGAGTCGGTTTCGTTCAAAGGCGGGCCGTCGGTGTCGATTAAAAGCCATCATAATGTCGGCGGATTGAAAGACCGGATGAAATTCAAACTGGTCGAGCCGCTGCGGGAGCTTTTCAAGGACGAAGTGCGCGAGCTCGGCCGGAATCTGGGCGTGCCTGAAGAATTTATCGGGCGTCATCCGTTCCCCGGACCGGGGCTGGCGGTGCGCATTCTCGGTGCAGTTACCAAAGAACGATGCGACATTCTTCGCGACGCCGACGCGGTATTTATCCGCGAACTGCATGAACGTAAAATATACGATGACATCTGGCAGGCATTTACAGTGCTGCTTCCCATTAAAGCTGTCGGTGTGATGGGAGACAGCCGGACTTATGAAAATGTGGTAGTGCTCCGCGCGGTGACATCGGTGGACGGCATGACCGCCGACTGGGCGCGAATCGATAATGACATCCTGGCCGATATTTCCAATAAAATCATAAGGCATGTCAAAGGGGTCAATCGAGTCGTATATGATGTTTCCTCGAAACCTCCGGCGACGATTGAGTGGGAGTGACAAGCACAGCTTATTTGTTTTCATCGGCTCCGGATGCAGCGGTCGGCAACGTTAATCCGCTAAAAGCGATAAATGAATAGAGTTATCAGAATGTTCTGGACCATTATAATCGCCGTTACCGTTTTTTATGCCGTAGTCTGTGTCTACATCTATTTTGCACAGGATAAGATGATTTATTTTCCCACCAGCGATGTGGCGTTGACACCGGAACGGGTAAATCTTGAGTATGAAGAATTATTTATAAAAGCCGGCGAAAAAGACAGCATTTACGCCTGGTTTTTCCCCAAAGAGGTCAACTACTTGACGCGCAAAACGATAATATTCGCCGATGGCAACGCCGGAAATATGTCCTATCGGCTTGAGACAATCTTATTCATAAATCAAATTGGCGCCAATGTTCTGATGTTCGATTACCGCGGCTATTGGAAGTCATCGGGTAAACCATCGGAAGAGGCTACTTACGAAGACGTAATGGCATGTTACAACTGGCTGGTTGAGGTTAAAGGAATCAGACCGGAAAACATTATTATATTCGGCCGCTCACTGGGCGGGGCGGTGGCGGTTGATCTGGCCAGTAAAGTCTCGTGCGGCGGATTGATTGTGGAATCATCATTTACTTCGACACCGGACATGGCGGCGCACGTCTTCCCGCTTTTCCCGGTCAGAATATTGTCCAAGTACAAGTACGATTCGATAAACAAGATCAAAAATGTCAATTGCCCGATTTTAGTGACACATTCGCCAGATGATGAAATAATTCCCTTTAAGATGGCGCAGATGCTTTTTGACGAGGCCAAAGAACCGAAAAGGTTCGTCAGTTTATCCGGCGGGCATAACGACAGAGAGTATTTGCAGGATTCGACATATCGGGCGGCGTTTGAGAAAATGTTAACTAATTAGTTTATATCCGCTCAAGCGACAGTAAGAAACTACCTGAAATTATACGGGATATCTTCGGCCCAGAGGAGTTTCTGGTGCGTCTCGTAGCGATGCATGGTAAAACTAAGCGAATCGATACTGAATTGGCTGGAGTTGAATCAAAATGATTAAACGGAACAGTTATAATTATACTGTCGACTTTCGAAGGCACATCGATACTTCCGAACCTGTAAATCAACTGCCATTTCCAGCCGGGGACATCGATTACAGTCGGTAAGACTTCGCGAACGTCTTCAAATACAACTGTAGTATCTACAACCAGCAGAGTGTCGGTCGAATCCGGCGCTTTGGTCGTATCCAGAATTACCACGGGCTTGGTGTAATTCACAATTACCGAATCGACAGTAAATTCGGTCATGACGCGCGTTCGGAATGTATTTCGTATTTCCTTGAGCTGTGGATTATCCTGGCTGACTTCCAGAAGTCGGTTAGGAAAATGCGCCAGCGTGTCGGAGACTCGCATTTCCACCCAGAAGGCGCTATCGCTGAAATAATCTTTGGGTTCATCGCGGGAGTTCTCATAAGCAACAATGGTGGGGAAAATATACAGGCCATTTATGGACTGTCCTTTTTCTTCGAGCAGAAACAGCCGCGAATGAAATGTGGAACAGCCGGCCAGAATTATGAATGCCATTATGAATATGGATTTAATTCTCATTTCATCAAACCCTCAAGTCCAAATTGACTCCCGACACCGCAATCGGCAACTAAAGAGTTCATTTAACAGAAACTTCCCGCTTGGAATACCAGTCAACCGTTTCTCTGATTCCATTTTCGAGATTGTAGCCCGGTTGCCAGTTCAATTCTTTTTTGGTCAGAGTCAAGTCAGCTTGAGTTTTCGTCTGGTATGTTTTAGGGTCGTAGGGCATTGCGAAATAATCCGGTTCAAGATTCATTCCCAGGACATTGTTGAGAGTTTTGGCTAATTCATCAAAGGTAGTCGCCACGCCGCTTCCGACATTATATATGCCGCATGCAGCATCCGCTGCTTTTAATGTCGCGGCAACGACATCCTTGACAAAGATATGGTCGCGTTTTTGTTCGCCGTGTTTGAACAGCCGCGGGCGCCGGCCCGATTTCATCTGGTTCATCAGATGATAAATCATCGAAGAGGCCGTGCCTTTGTGCTCTTCGTTCGGCCCGAAAACGTTGAAATAGCGCAGTCCGACGATATGCATTTTGTCAAAAAACTCCGTGGCCATATTGTCCATCTCAAGTTTGGATCTTCCGTAGGCAGAGATAATTTCCGGCATCTGCGATTCTTTCATTGGCGTCGGGCCGTTGCCATAGAGATTGGCGGTTGATGCATAAATTAGTTTTGAACTTTTGTGTTTAGCCAACTCAATGACATTTTTGAAACCCTCGATATTGGCCCGCATCATTTCGGCGTCATTTTCGAAACGGGGATTGGTAATGGCGGCCTGATGGAAGATGACATCGAGCTTTTCTTCTATCTCAAACGGCCGGGAAATGTCGACTTGAACAAACTTTCCGCTAAAATTCTCAAGATTTTCTTTTGTGCCGGTCAGGAAATTATCCGCTATGATAATTTCGTGTCCAAGTTTTTCCAATTCAAGTGCGAGATTGGAGCCGATAAACCCGGCGCCGCCGGTCACGAGGCAGGTAAGTTTTTTCATTTTCTAATTTAGTATAAATCCGTTCCTTGAATGCCGCAAGAGCCAAAAGACTGATTTGAATGCGAGTCACCCTTCGATACTTCGACAAGCTCAGGACATCGCAGGCTTAGGATGACTCGCGTATTGAAGATAATGGAACCCACTAATAGGAGGCTTAAGACATGCGAGGAATTCTTCAGGTTATCAGAGCTTACTTTACAGATATAAGTCTTCCAACAGCAAGCAAGGGCGACATTTTAGATACCAGCAAATTGTTTGACAAAGTGATAAGGCGTACCTATTTTTGCGGCGGTTTGGAACCACAAGCAAATACAGGGATGTGCCAGTAAGATGCTCGATATCAACAAGATGCTCGAATATACCAGTCCGGTAAGGACTGACTTAAATGAGTTCGACAAAAAACTCAATGATTTTCTTCGCGGCGATTCCCCGCTGATCGCTTCCATTGCCCGGCATCTGCTCCGAGCCAAAGGAAAACGGATCCGTCCGGCCTTTTTGTTTTTGTCATCGCGGGCTTCGGATAATTTTACGCCCTATTCAGTCGAGGCGTCGTTATCAATTGAACTAATTCATACTGCCACTCTTTTGCACGACGATGTGGTCGATGAATCGGAGCTAAGGCGCGGTCAGAACACGGTTAATAAGCAGTGGACAAATTTGATCAGTGTTTTGATGGGCGATTACTTATTCGCAAAGGCTTTCAGAATAATGGTGGAGTCGCATTCGATTGAACTAATGCAGGCTATTTCCCGCGCCACCGAACGCGTTTCGGTAGGGGAACTGCGGCAAATTGAAGAAACCGGCAATTATGATTTATCCGAAGAAGAATATGTTACCATCATCGCCGACAAAACTGCCTCGCTTTTCTCCGTATCCTGCGAAACGGCCCCGATTCTCGGAAAAAGAGACAATCCGACTCGCGAGAGATTTGCCGAGTTTGGAGAAAAGGTCGGGATTGCATTTCAGATTGCCGATGATTTGCTGGATTTTGTGGGTGATATGGAGCAGACCGGCAAGGAACCCGGCAACGATGTCTTAACCGGTAAAGTCACACTGCCTTTGATTTATGCCTTCAAAAAGTCCGGTAAAAATGTCCGCCGGGAGATGATAAGTCTTTTGGGTAATAATCATCAGAAGAATTCATTTGAAAAGATTTATCAGTTTGTCGATGAGACCGGCGGAATCGATTACGCCTACAAACGCGCCGGACAGCTTAGCAGCCAGGGATTGAATGCTATTGCCGATTTGAGGCAGTCGGAATTTCAACAAAGCCTGAATAATATGGTGCAGTATACAATCAAAAGGGCTTCCTGATTAATCACAACTTTTAATCGGTTCACTTTTCTGTCGTCATTGATTAAACTTCACGGTTTCAATAAGGTATAAGAGAAATGCTCGGCTATCATGACCTGTCTATAGATTTTCTTACCAACTCGCCTGTTCTTGTCTGGCTGGCATTTTTGGTCTTGATTGGGTTTGCGGTTTTCAGTTATTACCGTACCAATCCGCCGCTTCCCAAAAAATTCAGAATAGTGCTCGGGGTTTTAAGAGGGATTGCCGTTGTGGCGCTGATATTGGCTCTTTTGGAACCGGTTTTCAGTTTCAGCCGCGAATATGACAGACCCCGCAAGATTTCGGTGTTGATCGACCGTTCCGACAGTATGGAAAAAGTTGAGCAGGGAAAACCGAGACGCGCCAGAGCAGATTCGCTGTTGTCATCATCCATTATGGGCGCGCTCGAAGCACAAGCCGAAGTTTCCAAATACCTATTCGCCGGGGCATTAGATAAAGATAACGGCAAGCTTCAACCGGATAAGTCTGCAATCGGCGAAGCACTGTACGAAATAGAAAAACTGGAATTGGCCGAGCCGGCTGACTACAGAATTTTGTTCAGCGATGGCAGCTCCAATTATGGGCGGAGCCCAATCGAGGCGGCGGCAGTTGTATCGGCGCCGATTTTGGCGGTCGATATAACAGCTGCTGCCGCGGAATTTGACATCAGCGTAACGGATATCAGTTTTAATGCAGTGGTGTTTGCCGGACAGCCGACAGAAATAAAGACCAAATTGGCCTGGCAGGGCAAACCGTCCCAACCTGTGACAGTCCGGCTATACGATTCAACCAAAGTTCTAACTGAAGAAAAATTCACCGCCGGACAAGAAGGGGGACTTGCTGAAGTTACTTTGAAATTTGTTCCCGACCGCCCCGGTGAAAAGATTCTTCGTATCTCGGTTCCGGCACAGGAAAGGGAGTTGACCGACAAAAACAATTCTCGTTCGTTTTCAATCAAGATTCTAAAAAGCAAAATGTCGGTTTTGCTCGCAGCTGATCAACCAGATTACGAAGTAGGATTCATCAAACGGTTTTTTGAAAATTCCGACAGATACGATGTAAAATTTATTGCCACCGGCCGCAAACTGGGAAATCAACGCGGCGTTTTTCCTTCCGTTCAGGCAGAAATAAATAGATACGATATGATTATTTTATACGACCCTGACCCGGCGCAATATCAAACATCTTCTAATGTCATAAGATCCTATCTCACCGACCGAGGTGGTTCGTTGTGGGTGCTGATGGGCGAAAACATTTCCGGGCGAGGCCCGGTTGGCTGGTTCGATGAACTGCTACCGTTTTCACAATCATCAAAACTTACCATCGACCGCCGCCAATTTCACGCCGAACCGGTCGAAGGAAATCTTTTGCACCCGTCCAACAGAATTGCCGATGACCAGCAGTCGATTCGTCAGGCCTGGGCCCAGTTGCCGCCATTTGAATCACTGGTTCAATGCGATGTCGTTTCAGCCGACGCAGTCATTCTTTCAGATACACAAAGCCCCCTGCAACTCGACAGCCGTTTACCGGTGACCGGTTTCAAACGGCAAGGTCCGGGGAAAGTTTTTGCCAGCGCCGCACTTCCATTTTGGAGCTGGAAATTCATAAACTCCGGTTTGGGAGGTGACGAATTTCTCTACACCAAGTTCATTGACGGCGTATCGAGCTGGCTGACTGTAATCGAGGATATTGAACCTGTCAGAATTCAGCCGGTCAAGCGGGTATTCAGCCGGGGCGAAACGGTGCAATTTGACGGTTTTGCATACGACCTTGGCTTTCGGCCCTTGCCGGGAGTTATTGGCAGCGTTCATCTGTCAGGCCAATCCGGCGGTTCCGGAATCGTCGAGGATCTTTTGGCCAAAGGTGAAGGTGAGTACACGGCCGAGTTCAACAACCTTCAGGCCGGAAAATACAAATGGCGCGGGCGGTTTGAAAAGGACGGCAAGACGATAAAAGAAAATTCCGGCGAAATTTTGGTGGAAACCTACTCTTTGGAAGAGTTCGATCAGGGGGGAGTCGCAACGCTAACCGCTATAGCCGACCGTTCCGGCGGTAAATACGTTCGATTTAATCAGTTTAATCAGATGACGTCTATTATAGAAACTTCTCCGATACGTATGTCACAATCCGGCGAAATGGTAATTTGGGGGAAATTCTGGCTCTTAATTGTATTTATTTCCGCCCTTTCGATTGAGTGGTTGCTTCGAAAAATGTTTCAACTTATCTAAACTTCTCGTATCTTCCGCATTCGATTGAACCAACAAGAATTTAGAACAGGAAGATATTTCTTATGAAAATTGCGGTTATCGGCGCCGGACTGATGGGACGGGCGGCTGTTTATGATTTATGCAGAGCGGTTGGAGTCAAGCAGGTCGGCATTTTTGATATCGACAAGAAGCTGGCTCTGGAAGTTGCCAAAAAATTCGGAAATAAAAAAGCCAAAGCCGGAGTGCTGGATGCCGGTAATGCATCAGCTGCTTTCAAAATACTTAAGGACTACGATGCCGCAATCTCGTGCGTGACTTACAAGTATAATCTTGGGCTGACCAAAGCAGCGCTGAAAGCAGGCTGCCATTTTTTTGATCTGGGCGGTAACAATGATATGGTCCGTTCACAGTTTGCTCTGCACAAAGAAGCCAAAAAGAAAAATGTTATAATCATTCCCGACTGCGGATTAGCACCGGGAATGGCCTCGGTTTTGACGGCCGACGCCATCAGTAATTTCGACAAAGTTGATTCGGTTAGAATCCGAGTCGGCGGTCTTCCCCAAAAACCGCGGCCGCCTTTGAATTATCAGATGGTATTTTCCGCCGAAGGTCTGATAAATGAATACTGGGAACCATGCGTTATCTTAAGAGACGGAAAGAAGAAAAATGTCGAACCGATGTCAGATATTGAATCACTTGAATTCGACAGTATCGGGCAGCTCGAGGCGTTTTATACATCGGGCGGGACATCGACATTACCCGAAACCTTTGCCGGTGAAATTTCCTTTTTGGATTACAAGACCATTCGTTATCCCGGGCACTGCGAAAAATTCAGAACAATGCTCGAAATCGGGCTGGCCTCACGCGAGCCCATTAAAGTGGGCGGTCAAAAAGTAATTCCGCGAGAACTATTCAAAGCGGTGCTTAAAAAAAATCTTAGTTTTGGAGAGCCGGATTTGGTTTTGGTCAGAGTGACTTGCGAGGGCACCCGCAGAAATGAAAAGTAC
>Ga0302046_10001970_pt1 | contig 19261 bp, 15 predicted proteins | sample RVTome_11_FD_200261 | JGI IMG/M metagenome (GOLD analysis project Ga0302046, IMG submission 200261) | Soil microbial communities from uranium-contaminated site in the Upper Colorado River Basin, Wyoming, United States - RVT147D111 (version 2) ...
GGGCGTACCGGCCTGCTGCAGACGCTCAAGGAGATGGGCGCCGACATCGGCGAACGGAACCCGCGCGACGCCGGCGGCGAGCCGGTGGCCGACCTCGTCGTCCGCAACGGCGCGCTGCGAGGCGTCGAGGTTCCGGCTGTCCGGGCGCCGACAATGATCGACGAGTATCCGATCCTCGCCGTTGCCGCCGCCGCCGCGCAGGGCAAGACGGTGATGCGGGGGCTCGCCGAGCTGCGGGTCAAGGAAAGCGACCGCCTCGCGGCGATCGCTGACGGCCTCGCGGCCTGCGGCGTCACGGTCGAGGCGGGCGACGATTATCTCGTCGTCACCGGCAGGGGCGGCCGGCCGGCCGGCGGAAACCTGCGCCCGGTCGTCTCGCATTACGACCACCGCATCGCCATGAGCTTTCTCGTCCTCGGCACCGCCGCCGAACGGCCGGTCCTCGTCGACGACGGCCGGGCGATCGCCACCAGCTTTCCCGGCTTCCTGCCGCTCATGCAGGCGCTCGGCGCGGATATCCGGCCGGCCGGGGCCGCGGTGGAGGACCCGGCAACATGATCGTCGCCGTCGACGGGCCGGCGGCCTCGGGCAAGGGCACGCTCGCCCGCCGCCTGGCCGGCCACCTCGGCTACGCCCACCTCGACACGGGAAAGCTGTACCGGGCGGTGGGATACGCCGTCCTGGCCGCGGGCGGCGACCCGGAAGACCCCGCCGTCGCGACCAAGGCCGCGAAATCCCTGACGTTCGAAGCTCTCGACGACCCGGCGCTGCTCGGCGATGCAGCCGCCGTCGCGGCGTCGAAGGTGGCGGCGATCCCCTGCGTCCGCGCCGCCTTGCTGCGTTTCCAGCAGGATTTCGCCGAAAATCCGCCCCATGGCGCCGGGGCCGTGCTGGACGGGCGCGATATCGGAACTGTGGTCTGCCCGGAGGCCGACGCCAAGCTGTTCGTCACCGCGGACCTGGCCGTCCGCGCCGAGCGCCGCCATAAGGAGTTGATCGGCCGGGGCGAGCCCAGTATATATGCGCGTGTCCTGCAGGATCTGACGGAACGTGACGCACGGGATTCGAACCGCGCCGTAGCGCCGCTGCGGCCGGCCCGTGATGCGAAAATACTCGATACGAGCGCGCTCGATGCCGACGCGGCCTTTGCCGCCGCACTGGCCTATATCGAAGAGCGCCGTAACGACGACACCGCCACGCGCTGATATTCTGCCGGACTGGTACATGTCGACCATCGCCCGGGCCGCCCCGCATGCGGGGCCGGCTTTTCGGCGCAGACCGCCGGACACAACCGGCTGGCATGAAAATGAACGAAGGTTTTGAAAGGATTTGGAATTCATATGGCTGCCGAACTTGCTCAGAAGGAAAGCTTCGAGGATCTCCTCAACGAGTCCCTCGGGGCGCATGAGGGCCTCGAAGGGACGGTCCTCAAGGGAATGGTCGTTGCGATCGAAAACGACTACGTGCTCGTCGATGTCGGGCTGAAGTCGGAAGGCCGCGTCCAGCTGAAGGAATTCGGCTCACCCGGCCAGTCGTCGGAGATCAAGATCGGCGACACCGTCGAGGTCTTCCTCGAACGCATGGAGGACAAGAACGGCGAAGCCGTGCTGTCGCGCGAGAAGGCGCGGCGCGAAGAGGCCTGGATCGAGCTGGAGAAGGCGTTCAACGAGAGCAAGCGCGTCACCGGCACCATCTTCGGCCGGGTCAAGGGCGGCTTTACCGTCGACCTGCAGGGCGCCGTGGCGTTCCTTCCCGGCAGCCAGGTCGATATCCGTCCGGTGCGCGACGTGACGCCGCTGATGGGCACGCCGCAGCCCTTCCAGATCCTCAAGATGGACCGCAGCCGCGGCAACATCGTCGTCTCGCGGCGCGCCGTGCTCGAGGAGAGCCGGGCGGAGCAGCGCAGCGAGCTGATCCAGAACCTGAGCGAAGGCCAAGTGCTGAAAGGCGTGGTCAAGAACATCACCGATTACGGCGCCTTCATCGACCTCGGCGGCGTCGACGGCCTGCTGCACGTCACCGATATCGCCTGGCGGCGCATCAATCACCCGTCCGAAGCGCTGCAGATCGGCGAAACGGTCGAGGTGCAGGTCATCCGCTTCAATCCGGAGACGCAGCGCATCAGCCTCGGCATGAAGCAGCTCGAGGCGGATCCCTGGGAAGGGGTCGAGGCGAAATACCCGGTCGGAACGAAGTTCAAGGGACGCGTCACCAATATCACCGACTACGGCGCGTTCGTCGAGCTGGAGTCCGGCATCGAAGGCCTGGTCCACGTCTCAGAGATGAGCTGGACCAAGAAAAACGTCCATCCCGGCAAGATCGTCTCGACCAGCCAGGAAGTCGAGGTCATGGTCCTCGACGTCGACCCGCAGAAGCGGCGTATCAGCCTCGGCCTCAAGCAGTGCCTGGGCAATCCGTGGGAGAACTTCGCCGCCCAGCATCCCGCTGGCACCCAGGTCGAAGGCGAGATCAAGAACATCACCGAATTCGGGCTGTTCATCGGCCTGTCGGGCGAAATCGACGGCATGGTGCACTTGTCCGATCTCGACTGGAACCGGGCCGGCGAGGAAGCGATCGCCGATTACAAGAAGGGCGATGTCGTCAAGGCGAAGGTCCTCGACGTCGATATCGAGAAAGAGCGCATCAGCCTCGGTATCAAGCAGCTTGCCGACGACCCGTTCGCTTCCGGCATCGGCGACATCAAGAAGGGCGACACGGTGACGTGTACCGTGTCCGCGGTGCTCGACAACGGCATCGAGGTCAAGGTCAACGACACGATCCATGGCTTCATCCGCAAGACCGACCTGTCCGCCGACCGCTCCGAGCAGCGGCCGGACCGCTTTGCGCCCGGCGAGAAGGTGGACGCCAAGGTGACGGCGGTCGACAAGTCGAACCGGAAGCTGAACCTGTCGATCAAGGCGCGCGAGGTACAGGAGGAGAAGGAAGCGATGGCCGAATACGGCAGCTCCGACTCGGGCGCCTCGCTGGGCGATATCCTCGGCGCCGCGCTGCGCTCCAAGCAGCAGGAAGAGCGGGAGAAGTCAACCGACGACGACGAGAAATAGTCCTGCAGCCGCCGGACGGCAGGGATTTCGTCCCAAGATAGCCGACACGCCGAAGCGCTTCGCTGCCGGGATGCAGCGAAGCGCTTGCAGGCGGCGCTGACGGCTCGAATCAGCACAACCATCGCGATTGCTTAACGCCTCGGCCGGCCTTGTTGCTTGACGCCCTGCGATGGGTCTGGCACGCTTCAATGGGGCAGGTTTCGATCCGTTCGAGGCGAAATTTGGCAAGTACATGAATATGTTTGCCCGAACGGGTACAATGCATGTCGGGGGTACATGGGTCCGATGACCAAATCACAGCTCATACAAAGAATCGCGGAACTTAATCCGCACTTGTATCAAAGGGACGTCGAACGGATCGTGTCGACGGTGTTCGACGAGATTTCGACGGCGCTGGCGGACGGAGACAGGGTAGAATTACGCGGCTTCGGCGCGTTTTCCGTGAAGGTCCGCGATTCGCGGGTCGGGCGCAATCCGCGGACCGGCGCGACGGTGCGCGTCGCCCGCAAGGCGGTGCCTTTCTTCAAGACCGGCAAGCAACTGCGCGACATGCTGAACCTAGGCTCGCCGTCATCCTGATCCGGCGCGTGCCCGCGGGCAGACAATCGGCGGGCTTGCCCCGGCCAGGATTTCACGCGGCATGAAGATCGTTTTCTGGATCTTCTCCTTCGTCATCGTGATTTTCACGATCGATTTCGTGATGACCAACGGGGAGCCGATGACGCTCGCCTCGTGGCTGTTGCCGTGGCAGGCGAATGTCCCGGTGGGCTTGGCCGTGCTGTGCGCCCTCGTGCTCGGCCTGCTCGTCGGCGGCCTTCTCGCCGGAAGCAGCGGCGGACGGGCCCGCCGGCGGGCCCGCCTCGCCGAGCGGCGCGTGGAGACGCTCGAGCGGGAGCTCGGCAACCTGGTACGGCGCGCGGAGTCGGCAGAGCGCGAAGCCATCACCATGGCCTTGCCGGCGCCGGGCAACGGCGCCGACCGCTCGGCCGGCGACAATGGCGCCGCCCGGCAATGACCCGGCAGCGGCAGGACGCCACGGCCCCGGCCGGCCGGCTCCTGGACCGGCTCTTCGGCGAAACCCTGCCCTTCTGGGCGCAGTACGGCAGCGACCGGGAATGCGGCGGCTTCCACGAGCGGCTCGACGCGGACCGCCGCCCGGTCGTCCAAGATGGCAAGCGGTCGATGGCGCAGGCGCGCCAAGTCTATGTCTTCGCCCAGGCGGCGCTGTTGGGCCGCATGGCCGAAGCAGCTAATCGCGCCCGCGCAGGTTACGATTTCCTACTCGCCCACTGTCGGCACCCCGGCGGCGGATGGCGGTTCCGCGTCGCCCGCGACGGCAAGCCGCTGGACGAGACCCGCGATCTTTACGCCCAGGCCTTCGTGCTGTTCGCGCTCGCCTGGCGGTTCCGGCTGGACGGCGACACCGGCGCCCGTACGCTCGCCGAAGAGACGCTGCGGTACCTGGACAGCGCGATGGCGCATCCGGCGGGCGGCTATCGCGAAGGCATCGACGCGGCGGGCCGCCCGACGACGGGTCAGCGCCGCCAGAACCCGCACATGCATCTGTTCGAGGCCCTGCTCGAATGGCACGCGGCAAGTGGCGACGCCGTCTGGCTCGATCGCGCGGAAGCGATCGGAACGCTTCTGTCGCAGCGCTTCTGCGTCGGCGGCACGCTCCGCGAATATTTCGCCGACGACCTGTCCCCGGCCCCCGGCGTCGACGGACGCCTCGTGGAACCCGGCCATCACTACGAATGGGCCTGGCTGCTGCACCGCTACCGGCAACTGAGCGGCGATACGCGCCACGCGGCGCTTGCCGCGGCGCTCTACGACTTCGCCGTCGCGCATGGCACCGATCCGGCCAGCGGCGGCGTGATCGACACCGTCGACTGCGACGGCGCCGCCCTTACTCGAAGCCGCCGCCTCTGGCCGCAAACCGAAGCGGTCAAGGCGCATGTCGCCCGGGTCGAGGCGACCGGGGACCCCGCCTGCGCCGAGCGGCTCGAGCGCCAAGTCGAGTCACTGCTCCGCTGCCATTTCGACGGCGCGCCGGTCGGCGGCTGGCGCGAGCATCTCGGCGAGGACGGGACGCCGCTGGTGTCCGGCTTTCCCGCCTCCAGCCTTTACCACATCACGCTCGCCGCCGCCGAGCTCGACCGGCTGCGCAGGGCCGGCTAGCAAGAGCCAGAAGGCTTTTCCCGGCCCCGGCGACGGTGTAAAGGATCGGCCACGTCGCAGCCGCCGGAGCCGCCCATGCCGAACCCGATCCTCGCCGCCCTGGATACCACGAGCACGGCCGACGCCGTGCGCCTTTGCGAGCAGCTGGACGGCCTTGTCGGCGGCGTGAAGCTCGGGCTCGAATTCTTCATGGCGAACGGGCCGGCCGGCGTCCGCGCGGTGCGTGAGACGGGGCAGCCGCTGTTCCTCGACCTCAAGCTTCACGACATCCCGAACACGGTGGCGGGCGCGATGCGTGCGGTCGTGCCGCTCGGGCCGGCCATCCTCGACGTCCACTGCTCGGGCGGGCCGGCGATGATGAAGGCGGCGCGCGAGGCCGCCGCGGCGGCGGCGGAGGAAGCGGGCGTGCCGATGCCGATGATCATCGGCGTCACCGTACTCACCAGCCTCGACGACGCGGACCTCGCCGCGGTCGGCCAGCGCAACCCGGCGGAGACCCAGGCCACCCGTCTCGCCCAGCTCGCCAAGGATGCGAAGCTCGACGGCGTCGTCTGCTCGCCCAAGGAGATACTCGCCATCCGCAAGGCGTGCGGCGAGGGCTTCAAGCTCATCGTCCCGGGCATCCGCCCGCTGTGGAGCGCGACGGGGGATCAGAAGCGCTTCTCCAGCCCAGCGGCCGCGCTCAACGACGGGGCGAACTACCTCGTCATCGGCCGGCCGATCACCGCAGCATCGGACCCGGCGGAGGCCGCGCGCCGCATCGCCGAGGAATTCGCCACGGCATGACCGTCACCGCCAAGATCTGCGGCATCAACGACCCCGCCGCGATGGCGACGGCCGTCGAATGCGGCGCGAGCCACGTCGGCCTGGTGTTCTATCCGCCGAGCCCGCGGTCTGTGACGGCGGCGCAGGCGACCGAGCTGGCCGCCATCGCCGGCACGCGCGCCGTGCGGACTGGCCTGTTCGTCGATCCGGACGACCGGCTGATCGACGATGTCCTGTCCCGCGTGCCGCTCGACCTGCTGCAGCTGCACGGCCGGGAAAGCGCGGAGCGGGTGCGGACGCTGCGCCGGCGTACCGGGCGCCGCATCATGAAGGCGATCCGCGTCGGCGGTGCGGCGGATATCGACGGCGCGGAAGCCTATCTCGAAGCTGCCGACTGGCTGATGTTCGACGCGCTGCCGCCCAAGGAAATGACCAATGCGCTTCCCGGCGGCAACGCAGTCGCCTTCGACTGGCGGCTGCTCGCCGGCCGCGCCTGGCCGCTGCCCTGGATGCTGGCGGGCGGCATCAATATCGACAACGTGGCCGAGGCCGTGCAGGCGTCCAGCGCCACGGTCGTCGACACCTCGTCCGGCGTCGAGGACGCGCCCGGCCGCAAGAACCTGGAGAAAATCAGGGTTTTCCTCGCCGCCGTCGCCGCGCTGTAACCGGGCTCGACATGCAACCTCTTGAAGCGACGCTAGGAATTTCGCTTATGGACTCAGCCGGGGGCCGTGCAGTATTACCGCATTGCCTCCCGCCCAAGCGATGCCTACTTGTGTGACCGGAGAGACGATGGTCCAACCCAACTCCTACCGCGCCGGTCCCGACGAAGGCGGACATTTCGGGATCTTCGGCGGGCGTTTCGTGGCCGAGACGCTGATGCCGCTGATCCTTGAGGTGGAGCGCGCCTACGGCGCCGCGCGGCGGGACCCGTCCTTCCAGGCCGAGCTCGACGACCTGCTGACCTTTTATGCCGGACGGCCGAGCCCGCTCTATTTCGCCCGCCGGCTGACCGAGCATTTCGGCGGCGCGAAGATCTACTTCAAGCGCGACGAGCTGAACCACACCGGTTCGCACAAGATCAACAACTGCCTTGGCCAGATCCTGCTCGCGCGCCGCATGGGCAAGAAGCGCATCATCGCCGAGACCGGCGCCGGCCAGCACGGCGTCGCGGTCGCCACCGTCTGCGCCCTGTTCGACCTGCCCTGCGTGATCTACATGGGCGCGACCGACGTCGCGCGGCAGCGGCCCAACGTCTTCCGCATGACCCTGCTGGGCGCGGAAGTGCGGCCGGTGACCAGCGGGCGGTCGACGCTCAAGGACGCGATGAACGATGCGCTGCGCGACTGGGTCGCCAATGTCGAGGACACCTATTACCTGATCGGCACGGCCGCGGGCCCGCATCCCTACCCGGCCATGGTGCGCGACTTCCAGTCGGTGATCGGCCGCGAGGTGCGCGAGCAGATGGCGGCGGCCGAAGGGCGCCTGCCAGACACGCTGGTCGCCTGCATCGGCGGCGGCTCCAACGCCATCGGTCTGTTCCATCCCTTCCTCGACGATGCATCGGTGCGCATGTTCGGCGTCGAAGCCGCCGGCAAGGGCATCGAGACCGGCGAGCACGCCGCTTCCATCACCGGCGGCCGCCCCGGCGTGCTGCACGGCAACCGCACCTTCCTGCTGCAGGACGCGGACGGCCAGATACAGGAAGCGTTTTCGATCTCGGCTGGGCTCGACTATCCCGGCATCGGCCCGGAGCATTCCTGGCTGCACGACCAGAAGCGCGTACAGTACGTCTCCGCGACCGACCGAGAAGCGCTCGCCGCGTTCCAGCTGTGCAGCCGCCTCGAAGGCATCATCCCGGCGCTCGAGCCGGCGCATGCGCTGGCTTACGTCTCGACGATCGCCGGCGGCCTGCCGCGCGACCACCTGCTCTGCATGAATCTGTGCGGCCGCGGCGACAAGGACATCTTCACGGTGGCCGACGCGCTCGGGATGAAGATATGAGCGGACGCATCGAGGCGCGCTTTGCGGCGCTTCGCGCCGCGAAACGAGGCGGACTCGCCACCTTCGTGACCGCGGGCGATCCCGACCACGAGACCTCGAAGCGCCTGATCCTCGGGCTGCCGGCGGCGGGCGCCGACCTGATCGAGCTCGGCATGCCGTTCAGCGATCCGATGGCGGACGGCCCGGCGATCCAGGCATCGTCGCAGCGGGCGCTTCGCGCCGGCGCGTCGCTGCGCCGGACGCTCGACATCGTGCGCGATTTTCGCGCCCGCGACGGCGACACGCCGATCATCCTGATGGGATACTACAATCCGATCTACATCTACGGCGTCGACGCCTTTCTCCGCGATGCGGCCGCTGCCGGCGTCGACGGGCTGATCATCGTCGACCTGCCGCCGGAGGAGGATGCCGAGCTGTGCCGCCCGGCGATCGACGCCGGCATCCGCTGGATCCGTCTGGCGACGCCGACGACCGACGACAAGCGCCTGCCGGCGGTCCTCTCGAACACCGGTGGCTTCGTCTATTACGTTTCGATCATGGGCATCACCGGAACCAAAAGCGTACCCGCGGCCGAGGTGAAGAAAGCGGTCGCACGCCTGCGACGGCACACCGACCTGCCGATCGCCGTCGGCTTCGGCATCAAGACGCCCGAGGACGCGCGCACGATCGCAGCGGCCGCAGACGCCGCGGCCGTCGGCTCCGCGATCGTCAGCCGCATCGCGGCCAAGCTGGATGCAGGCGGCAAACCCGCGCCCGGCCTCGTCGACGATGTGCTGAGCTTCGTACGCACGCTGGCCGACGGAGCGCACGGCGCATGAACTGGCTCACCAACTTCGTGCGCCCGAAGCTGCGCGCCCTGGTGAACCGCAAAAGCGTCCCGGAGAACCTCTGGGACAAGTGCCCGAAATGCAGCCAGCTGATCTTTCACCGCGAGCTCGAGACGAATCTCTACGTCTGTCAGCACTGCAATCACCACATGCGGATCAGCGCGGAGAAGCGCCTGAAGCTGCTGTTCGACGACGGCGACTACCAGCGCATCGAGCTGCCGAAGGCGCCGCCGGACCCGTTGCGTTTTCGGGATCAGAAGCGTTACGCCGACCGGCTGCGCGAGGCGCGCGCCCGCAGCAAGGAGGACGACGCGATCGCCGTCGCGCATGGCGCGATCGGCGGTATTCCGGCGGTGGTCGCGGCGCTGGATTTCGGCTTCATGGGCGGCTCGATGGGCATGGCGGTCGGGAACGGCATCGTCGCGGCCGCGCGGCTTGCGGTTACCCAGCTGGCGCCGCTGATCGTCGTTCCGGCGTCAGGCGGTGCGCGCATGCAGGAAGGCGCGCTATCGCTCATGCAGATGCCGCGCACCGTGATCGCCGTGCAGGAGGTAAAGGAAGCGGGACTGCCCTATATCGTCGTGCTCGCCGATCCGACGACGGGCGGCGTCACCGCGAGCTTCGCGATGCTCGGCGATTTGCATATCGCCGAGACCGGCGCGATGATCGGCTTCGCCGGTGCGCGCGTCATCGAACAGACGGTGCGCGAGACGCTGCCCGAAGGATTCCAGCGCGCCGAATACTTGCTGGAGCACGGCATGGTCGACATCGTGGTAACGCGGGGTGCATTGCGCGATACGCTGGCCCGCATTCTGTCACTGCTGCTGCGGCGCGACCCGTCGCCGGATCTCCTGACGCCCACACGGACCGAGAGCCTGCCGCCCGGCCGGCGCCTGCCCGAGGATGATGCTCATGTTGCCCTTCCCGACAACGCCCCGGGCGCCTGATCCATCGCTGACAGCAGCCTTGATGCGGCTCCATCAGCTGCATCCGAAGATTATCGACTTGTCGCTGGGACGCATCCTGAGCCTGCTCGACAAGCTCGGGCGGCCGCAGGACAAGTTGCCGCCCGTCATCCACGTCGCAGGCACCAACGGCAAGGGATCGGTGATCGCGTATCTGCGCGCAATCTTCGAGGCAGCCGGGCTTAAGGCGCATGTCTATACATCGCCGCATCTGGTGCGCTTCAACGAGCGCATTCGCCTCGCCGGCCGGTTCATCAGCGACACCGACCTGATCGCGCTGTTCGAGGAATGCGAGCGGGCAAACGCCGGCGAGGTCATCACTTTCTTCGAGATCACGACCGCCGCGGCGATGCTGGCCTATGCGCGCACGCCGGCGGACGTGCTGCTGCTGGAATGCGGCCTGGGCGGGCGCTACGACGCGACCAACATCATCGAGCAGCCGGCGATGACGGTGATCACGCCGGTCTCGATGGACCACATGGAATTTCTCGGCGACACGATCCGCCAGATCGCGGCGGAGAAGGGCGCGATCCAAAAACGCGACGTCCCCTCGGTTATCGGTCCGCAGATGAGCCAGGCGTCGAAGGTCATCCTCAAACAGGCCGAGGATGCCGGCGCGCCCTCCTTCGCCTTCGGGCGCGATTGGCGCATCCGTCCCCACGGGTCCGGATTCCGGTACCGCTCGGTCAGAATCGAGCTCGACCTTCCAGCGCCCGGCCTCGCAGGGCGCCACCAGCTGTTCAATGCGGGAACGGCGGTCGCCTGCCTTGAACATCTGCAGGGCTTCGAGATCAGCGACAAGGCGATCCTCGACGGGCTGCCCGCCGCGGAATGGCCGGCGCGCATGCAGCCGCTCACCACGGGACCACTCGCTGCATTGGTTCCCGAAAGATGGGAGCTGTGGCTCGACGGCGGCCACAACCCCGGGGCGGCCAAGGCGCTCGCGGAGACGATCTCGCGCTGGACGGACAAGCCGCTCCATCTCGTCGTCGGCATGATGCGCCGCAAGCCGGTTGAGAATTTCCTGCGGCCGCTCGTCCCGTCGGTCAAGTCGCTGCGGGGCGTCGCGATCCCCGGTCACGACGGCAGCTATTCCGGCAGCGAGCTCGCGGAAGCAGCGCATGAGGTCGACATTGCAAACGCGAAGGCGGCGCTCGACGTCGAGGCAGCGGTCGCCGACATCGTCCGCCAGGAGAAGAAGCCGGCGCGCATTCTGATCTGCGGCTCGCTTTACCTCGCCGGCGCGGTGCTGGCGCGCAACGAGAATACCGAGGCGATGCGCACCGCGGGCTGAGCGGGTTAACGCGCACGAAAAAGCCCCGTCCTTTATGGACGGGGCTTTCGCATTTGAATGGATGTAGGCGTCAGATGACCGATTCGATCCACTGCACGAGCTGGCTCTTCGGCAGGGCGCCGATCTTGGTGGCGGCAACCTGGCCGCCCTTGAAAACCATCAGCGTGGGAATGCCGCGCACGCCGTACTTCGCCGGCGTCTGCGGGTTGTCGTCGATGTTCAGCTTGGCGACCGTGATCTTGCCGTTCATGTCGCCGGCAATCTCCTCCAGCGCGGGCGCAATCAACTTGCACGGGCCGCACCACTCCGCCCAGAAATCGACCAGGACCGGACGATCGGAATTCAGCACGCTGGCTTCGAAATCGTCGTCGCCAACGCGGACAGGGGTACTCATACGGAAGTGCTCCTCTCTGAACAGCGCGTCCGTCGACAATGGTCCGCGGCTGCGTTTACCACCTTTTAAGAAATCTAGGTAGCCACCGGGTACCGGTCAAGCAACCTGTTGTCGAGTGCCATGAGGCGCGGAACGGCGGTCCACAGCAAAGCGCAGGAAACCGGGCGATCCGGCCACAATTCCCGCAGGACCGTGCGGTAGGCCGCCATTTGGCGAAGGTAGGCCGGTGCGACCTGTTGGGCGGAGTCGGGCGCCGGCCGCGAGGTTTTATAATCCAGTACCATAATACCGCTATCCCGGACCAAGAGCCGATCGATCTGGCCCGAGATGACCTCGGGCCCGTCCGGGCCGGCGACCGTACCGGTCACCGGAACTTCCGCCAGGCTGTCCGGCCCGAACAGGTCCGCGAAGCCGGGCGCGGTCAGGATCGCCAGCACCTCGCCCGCGATCTCCGCCTGCTCGTCCGGCGAGAGCGCATGCGCCGGGCGCGCGAGGTCGTCTTGGCAGGCCCTCGCGCGTTCCGCCGCCGGCAGCTCGGGCAGCAGCTGCAGCAGCCGATGGATCACGATGCCGCGGTGGAAACGATCGCCCGTCGGCAGGCCGAGCGGCGACAGCGTAGCCGGCTCGGCCGCCGACGGCCGCGACGGCGCGACCGGCCGGGGTGGTGTCGGTTCGGGCTTCGGCGGACGGAGCATCCAGTCCCGGGATTCGACCGGCGCCGTCCGGCCGACCGTCACGGTAGCAACCGCATCGGGGCTGGCCGTCTGCGGGTTGGCCATGCGCAGCCCTTCCCCGGACCAGCCCGCCGCGCCGATTTCGGCCGTGAAATCGAAGTCGCATGGCTCTGCGACGGCGGACATCCCGAGATGAATCAGCTTGTACCAGCAATGATCCGACGGGCTTCGCGGCCCATGCCAGCCGCAGACATGGAGACGGTCTTCAGCGCGCGTCATGGCGACATAGAGCAGCCGGCGGTATTCCTCCTCGTCCCGCTCCTTCGCGGCCTCGCGCAGCACGCGGCACGCCTCGTTCTCGTTGGCACGGCCCGGCGGCCATAACGGGACGTCGTCCTGCCAGACGATCGCGGCGCTGTGCTGCGGCACGGCCATGGTATCGGGCAGGATGACAATCGGCGCCTGCAGCCCCTTCGCGCCGTGCACGGTCATGACGCGGACCTCGTCGCGGCCGGTCTGCTCCAGATCGCGCTTGATCTCCGCCGACCCGGCATCGAGCCAGTGCAGAAAGCCTTGCAGCGACGGCGCGTGCGACCGCTCGTAGGCCAGCGCCAACGAGAGCAACTCGTCCACCGGGTCCTCCGCTTCCGGACCGAGGCGCGACAGCAGCGCCTGCCAGCCCGTCGCGGCCGGCCCCGCCGTTGCGCCGCCGAGCATCTGCGCGAACAGCTCGAAGGGCGGCCGCCGGTCGGCGCCGGCGAGCAGCCGGGAAAGCCAGGCATGCGCGCGTGCGAACCGTTCATCTGCATCGGACAGCTGCGCCAACCGCCGCCAGACCGAGGCCGCGCCGCGATCATGGCAAAGCTTGAACAGATCGTCATCGTCGAAGCCGACGAACGGCCCCTTCAAGACAATCGCAAGCGTCAGGTCGTCCTCCGGCAGCAGCAGGAACCGCGCAAGCGCCGTCAGGTCCATCACCGCGAGTTGCTCGGTCAACGCCATGCGGTCGACGCCGGCGACCGGAATACCCGCCGCCTTGAGCTCGCGCACCAGCATCTCCATGAAGCCGCTGCGCCGACGCAGCAGGATCATCACGTCGCCCGCCCGCACCGTCCGGCCGTGCGACGGCAGAGCGTCCCGGCCGATCCAGTCCGAGAGCTTCGCGGCGATGAGCTTCGCCAGCCGAAGCTCGGGCGCGAGACGGTCGCGCCGCCGTGTCGGCGGCTGCCACTCGGCGTCGGGCGCTTCCTCCGGCCCGACCGGCGGCCAGACCTCGACCAGCCCGGCCTGCCCCGCGCGAAAGGGCTCATGCCGGAGGGCCTCGTCCGCCGCGACGACGCCCTTGCGCGCCGGCCCCGGCGCGAAGACCGCATCGACCGCCGCCAGCACCGACGGCGCGGAGCGGAAGGAAATGTCGAGATCGACCGTCTCCCAACTTTTCGCCGCGCCTTTGGTTCGCGCCTCGAAGAATTCGCGGTATTGGCGGAAGGCATCGGGGTCCGCACGCTGGAAACTGAATATCGACTGCTTGACGTCGCCGACCGCGAAGATCGTCCGGTCAGCCTCGCGCGCGCCCATGCCGGCGAAGAACTCATCCGCCAGCGCAGCGACCACCTGCCACTGCTCGGGGTTGGTGTCCTGCGCCTCGTCGATCAGGATATGGTCGAGCCCGCCGTCGAGTTTGAACAGCACCCAGGCAGCGAGGCCCTCGCGCTCGCCGCGCAACAGGTCGCGCGCCTTGTAGATCAGGTCGTCGTAGTCGAACTGGACACGCAGCGCCTTCGCCCGTGCAAAGTCCCGCAGGATCGCGCCGCCGAGATGCAGCAGCGCCGCCGTCGCCTGCGCCGTGACGACCGTCCGGCGCCGCTCGAGCACGGCGAGCAACCGCACCGCCTCGCGCTCGAGGACCGGCACCGCCACCGGATGCTGCGCCGCCGCCGATTTGTCGAGGAGGTTGGCGTAGACCTCGAGCTTGCTAGTCAGGAAAACGCGGCAGTACAGGTCGAACCGACGGGCGCGCGCGGCAGCGTCCTCGGCGAGCCAGCGGGCGAGCAACTCGCCGCGCGGCCGATAGATTTTCGTGCCGGCGAGCAGCGCCGCGGCGGCCGCTTTGAGCCCGCCGGCGTCGAACGCACCATCGCGGCAAGCTTCGGCGACGATATGTTCCGGCGTAACGCCGGGCGCCGCACCGAGCGCGGTATAGACGGCATCCGCCGCCGATGCGGCCGGTCCATCCTCGCCGATGAGCCAGCGCAGGCGGCCGCGCTGCATCAGCAGGGCGTGCAGCAGCTCGGAAAAACGGTCTTCCTGCAGATGCGCGGTCAGCGTCGCGAGCGCGTCGCGGCTTTCGGCATCGGCGAAGGCGGCCGCCAGCGCATCGTCGCGCGCCGCCATCAGCAGCTCGGCGGCGCTGCGCTCGTCCATCACCTGGAAATGCGGCGGAACGCCCGCTTCGATCGGGAAGCGGCCGAGCAGCGATTCGCAGAAGCTGTGGATCGTCTGGATCTTCAAGCCGCCCGCCACGTCGAGAACCTGGGCGAACAGCCGCCGCGCCGCCGCGATCTTCGCATCGTCGGGCGGCGTTCCGGCCAAGGCCGCGAGCTTGTCGCGAAGCTCCGCATCGCTCGCCGTCGCCCAGTCGCCGAGGCTTCGGTTGACGCGGTTCGCCATTTCCGCCGCCGCCGCCTTGGTGAAGGTGAGACACAGGAGCTTGTGCGGCGGAGTCCCCGACAACAGCAGGCGCAGCACCCGGTCGGTCAGCACCTTGGTCTTGCCGCTGCCCGCCGATGCGCCGACCCAGACGCTGGCCGCCGGATCGGACGCCCGGCGTTGTACGGCATCGGGATCGATAGCGGCCGGCGCCGGAGCATCCCGCGTCATGTGTCGCCTCCGGTCACGCCGAGCCATTCGCGGAGCCGCGCCAGATGGTCGTATTCCGGATAGGCCGGCGGCCAGTCCGGCTCCGGCGTCGAGACGTAGGGCGTCGCCGGATCGTCGAACGCCGCGATCAGGCGGAGGAGCTTGTCGCGCGCTGTTTCCGCCAGCCCTGCGACGTCGTCGCCGAGCTCGAGAACGTCGCCCGGTGGCGCGCCGCCGGACAGGCGCCAATGCGCCAGCCGCTCGACCGGCGCGGCGGCGACGTCCGCGAACCCGCCGGCTTCGGCGATCACCGCTTCGAGCGGAAGCTGCGGCGCGAAGCCGGCCTCAATCTGCTTGGCGCTCGGCACGGTGCCGGTCTTGTAATCGATGATCGACAGGCGGCCATGGACCGACCGGTCGATGCGATCGGCATGCGCCGACAGCGTGAACGGTCCCGCCGGCGCCAAAATCTCGTATTGCCCGGATACTTCCGTCCGGCTGATCGCGATCGTGGCGCGCGCTTCCCGCTCGCGGTCGACGAACCAGGCCGCGATGCGCGCGAAGCGCGGCCACCAGAAGGCGCGGACCGCCGGCCGGTCGATGGTCTCGGCGAACACCTCGCGGCCGATCGCGAGCAGCCGGTCGAGCGCGTCCGCCGGCAGCGGGCCGGGGCAGGCGCGGAGGAAGCGGTCGAGCGCCGCGTGGATGATCGTCCCGCGGTCCGCAGCGCCGGGATCGGATTCGAGCGGATCGAGCGGACGGAGGCGCAAGATCTCCCGCGCGTAAATGCTGTAGGGATCGCGCATCCAGGTCTCGATCCGCGTGACCGAGAGGCGGCGCGGCCGCGCCGCGACGGGCGGGCACGGGGCGGGCGGTTCGCCCGGACGGTGCCCGTCGACCGCGAGCAGTCCCTGCTGCAGGCCGAGCCAGGCGGTATCCGGCGCGAAGTCGTCCGCCAGGCCGCATCCTTTGAGCACCGTCTCCAGGCGCAGCAGCCAGCGCGACGGCACGGTTGGCGTGCCGTCGGTCTTCTCGGCCCGCGTCAGGACGACCTCCCGAGCGGCGGCGAGCTGGACGAAATCATGGGCGGCAAGACCGATCCGCCGTTCCGGCAGCGGCAGCCCGAATTTCCCCTGCATCGGCCGGCTCATCCAGGGGTCGGGCGCCGGATCGCCGGGCCAGACGCCCTCGTTGAGGCCGCCCAGCACGACCAGGTCGGCCTGCTGCAGCCGCGCTTCCAGCGGACCCCAGATATTCAGCCGCGGATGCCGGCCATAGCGCGGGCGGACCGCCTGGCCGGCCATCAGCGCCTCCAGCATGTCGGGATAGCTCGCGGGCGGGATGGGCGGCAGCGCGTCGCCGGCGCGCAGCAACCCGTTCAGGAATTCGGCAAGCGCTTCGCCGGCTTCTTCCGACCACAGCCGCACCGGACCCGTCTCGTCAGCGCTCGCGGCGAAGGCCTCGGCGCCGCGGATATGCGCCTCGACAAGGGCGGTAAAGGCGACGGTCGGCGCGCGCCAGAGCGCAGCCATCGGCTCCAGCGCCGCCGCCAGCGCATCGATCAGGCGATTCATTTCGGCAACCGCGTCGGCATCCGGGCGGTCCGCCTCACGATCCGCCGTCATCGCCGCCTGCACCGCGTGCCGCAAGCCGTCGAGGCCAGGCGCCGGCTTCGGCCCGCGCAGCACCCAGCGCTCGAGCAGGCGCACGGCGCGGCGCAAAGTTATGGGCGCCATCCCCGCGGCCGCGAGCGGATGCTTGGCAAGCGACAGCAGCGCGACCGGCGCGAAGCCTTCCGCCACTACCTCGGCCACCTGCCGGAAGAAGACGCCCGGCGCCGTCCTGTCGAGCGGCATGCCGGCGGAATCGTCGATTGCGATACCCCAGCGGCCAAGCGAGGCAGCGACGCGGCGCGCAAGGCGGCGGTCCGGCGTCACCAGCGCCGCCGTCTTGCCGTCGGTCTCCAGCGCGTGGCGCAGCAGCAGGGCAATCACCTCGCCCTCCTCCTTGTCGCCGGCGCAGACGATACGGGTCAGCAAAGCATCGTCATCCGCGCTGCGCAGCGCTTTGCGTGCGGCTTTTACGAGTCCGCCGAGCGCCTGCCAGCGGTCGGTCGTCTCTGCCGGGCGCAGCGCCTCGGCGAGCAGCGCCGTCCGGGCTTCGGCGGCGGCGTGTCGGAAATCGCCGGCAAGCGGCCAATCGCGCACGACCGCACGGTCGATCTCCAGCCGGTCGAGCAGCCGGGCCATGCCGTATTGCGGATGCGTCTGGTCGAGCCGGATCGCGTCCCAAGTCTCTGTGTCCGCCTGGTGGTCGAGGCCCGGAAGCACGACGCGGCCCTGCGGCAGGCGGGCAACGACGGCGAACAAGTCCGCCGTCGCCGGCACGCTGCCGGTCGATCCTGCGGCGATCACAGGGCCCGGCGGCGGCTTGCGTTCCCAGGCCTCCGCAAGACCTTGCAACAAGAGATTGCGGCGCTGGGCCGGGTCCAGGCAGCCTTCCGCCGCCAGCACCGCCGGCCAATCCCGGGTCACCAGCCGCAGGAAATCGAGCGTGTCCTGCCAGTGTTGCGCCAGCTCGAGCGGCACGAGCGTCGCGAGCGCATCGAAGGACAGGCGCTCCGTCTGCACCCGGTCGATCAGCCGCGCCAGCTCGCCGGCGAGGCGCACCGCGTGATCGGGCGTCATTTCCGCCCGCCCATCCGCGCCGCGTGTCGCATTCCATGCGAGGACGAGTCGGGCCAGCAGCAGCAGGCGCCGCGGCTCCGCGATCGCCGGCGGCAAGTCGGCGCGCTCGATGCCGAGCGCTTCGCCGAAGGACGCGATGTCCGGCTCGACATCGCCGATCGCCTGCATGCGGGGCAACAGCAACGGCCGGCCGCCGGTTACTCTGAGGAAGGCCTCGCGCAAGGCGCGGCAGGCGCGCCGCGTCGGCAGCAGGATCGTGTAGCGTGCGAGCGTGAGCGGCGCGCCGTCGCATTCGGCGAGCACGCCAGCCGCCAGCGCGTCGACGAAGGCCGCGCCCGGCGGGATGGTGTAGAGGCCGTTCTCAGCCGTCACGTTCGCGCTTGCGTGCCTCCTGCCCAAACTTCTTCGGTCCGCGCCAGATCTTCCGGGGTGCCGACATGATACCACGCGGCATCGTGCTCGATGCCGAACAGGCGGCCGGCCGCCTGCGCCGCATCGTACAACAGGTTGAGCGAAAACGGGCCGTCAGAAGCGCCGTCGAAAAGCCGCGGGTGAAGTATCTGCACGCCGGCGAACAGAAACGGTGCGGGTTCGCCCTTCTCGCGCCGGCGCAAACGGCCGCCGGAATCGCGGTGATAGTCGCCCGCGCCCGAATAGCCGATCGCCCGACCGACCGGCTGCAGGAGCAGCAGCGCGTCCATATGCGCGTCGTCCCAGGCGGCGGCGAGACGCGCGAGCGCCGGCACCGGCCCATCCGTCCATATCGCGTCGCTGTTGACGACGAAAAAGGGACGGTCGCCCAAATGCGGCAAGGCGCGGCGCACGCCGCCGCCGGTCTCCAGCCGCTCCGGCTCGTGCGAGAGAACGATGCCGTCCCGCCCGGCGAGATGACGATGGATGACCTCGGCGAAATAATGCGTGTTGACGACGGTCCGCCGCACCCCCGCCGCGGCGACGCGGTCGAGCGCCCAGTCGAGCAGCGGCCGGCCGGCAAGCGCCACCATCGGCTTCGGCCGGTCGTCGGTCAGCGGGCGCATGCGGACGCCGAGCCCGGCGGCGAGCACCATCGCGGTATCGATCGTCATCCCGCCCCCTTCGCTGTCGGGGTGACGCGCGTTCCCGGCGGCAGCTCGCGATCGAACCATGCCCGGAGATCCGCCAGCGCGGGATGGCCGAGATCGCCTTCGAGCCAGCGCCAGACGCGCGCGATGTGCTTGAGGTAGATCGGCTTGCCGTCGCGGCGGTCGAGCCGGGTGAAGATGCCGACGATCTTGGTGCTGCGCTGCGCGCCGAGGATAGCGTACGAAGCGTGAAAAGCGTCGCGGTCGATCGCCGGGAAGGCGTCGAGATAGCGCGCGATCATCCGCGCGGCGAGGTCGGCCGGCACGTCGCGGCGCGCGTCTTCGAGCAGCGAGACCAGGTCGTAGGCGGCGGGTCCGATCACCGCATCCTGGAAGTCGAGCAGGCCGCAGGCGGCGATCCCGTCGCGGCCCGGCAGCAGCATCAGGTTGTCCACGTGATAGTCGCGCAGGACGAAGGTCTCCATCAC
>Ga0302046_10001972_pt1 | contig 19246 bp, 12 predicted proteins | sample RVTome_11_FD_200261 | JGI IMG/M metagenome (GOLD analysis project Ga0302046, IMG submission 200261) | Soil microbial communities from uranium-contaminated site in the Upper Colorado River Basin, Wyoming, United States - RVT147D111 (version 2) ...
GCGTCGAGTTACTGGCCGAGACCTATTACCACTCGCTGGCGTTCCTCTATTCGCGCGACGAATTCGCCGAGCAGGTCCTGCTGCATCGCCGGCGCATGCGCGAGCGGTTCGGAGTCGAGCCGAAGGTGTTCCGCAACACCGAGCTGATCTACAGCAACGAGTTGGCGCATTTCGTTTCGCAGTTGGGCTTCAAGACGATCCTGGCCGAGGGGGCCGATCACGTGCTCGCCGGCCGGTCGCCGAACGTGGTGTATCGGCCGCCCGACTGCCCCGACACCTCGCTGCTGCTCAAGAACTACCGGCTCAGTGACGACATCGCCTTTCGGTTCAGCAATCAGGACTGGGCCGAGTGGCCTCTGTCGGCCGAGAAGTTCGCCCGCTGGGTGGATCGGATCAACCGCGACGACGGCTACACGGTCAACCTCTTCATGGATTATGAGACGCTCGGCGAGCACCAGTGGGCCGAGACCGGCATCTTCGAGTTCTTCGAGCAACTGCCCGAGCAGGTTCTTGCGAGTGGGAACAACGATTTCCGAACCCCGTCCCAGATCGCCGCCGCGCATCCGCCCGCCGACCGGCTCGACGTGCCGCACATGATCTCCTGGGCCGACACCGAACGGGACCTCTCCGCCTGGCTGGGCAACGCGATGCAGGCCAACGCGCTGCACGAGTTGTACCGGGCCGAGGCCGAGATCAAGGCCCAGAAGAACCCCGCCCTGCTGACCGACTGGCGGAAGTTGCAGAGTTCCGACCATTTCTATTACATGTGCACCAAGTACTTCGCCGACGGCGACGTCCACAAGTATTTCAATCCTTACGAGTCGCCGTACGATTCGTACATCAACTTCATGAACGTGCTGAACAACCTGCGGGCCCGGCTCGGCGTGCCCGAGCCGGTGAGCTGAATGCGGGTGACACTGACGCCGGATTCATCCTTGCCGGATTCATTCGGCGCGACGTGCTCGATCGTGCGAAACCGAGCGTCCTGCGAGGGCTCTTAGCTGTAACATCATTTTTCACAGTAGGTTGACGCTGGAACCCCCATTTCCCCACGTCGCGTCAAACTTGGGGCCATGAATAATTAAGACCGACGCGCCGCAACAGCATGTAACCGAAAACGATAAACGCCGGGGTAGGAATACCTTCGCTCAGAACCAGTAGATCGCCTGGATAGGCCGACGGATTGTCCGTCTCGGCGGGTAAGAAGCAGCATTTTTTGCGAAAAGACCGTTGACAATCGTTGCAGCCGATTTAGAATCTGCCCGACGAAGACACCAGGCTCCTGGCGCGGGGCGCGATGACTGTGAAAGCAGGATGGGTGTCTGCGAGAGTACATTGGGTTCCAGAGAGAGTACTCTGGTTCTCAGAGAGAGAAAACCGGGTTCGCCCGACGGAAGTGGACAACGCCCTGGCGCGGGGCATCCGCTCTTGTCCGGCATTTCGTTCAGGAATGCATTGCTTGTGACCGATAGTTCCCGGTGTTTACCGGATCGGCCCTTTTGACGGAGGCGGTGCGCCGCGTCCTCAATCGAATCGGACGAACGTCTCTTGTGACCTCGTGTTCATGGAGACGACAGGTTCAGCTATGACGACCGAGCAATGCGTGGCCGCGGGTGCTACGCTCGGGAGCTTGTAACAAGCCGCGGTGATCAAGTTGCGTTTACCTTCCGTTTTGCCGGCTCGTACGTTCGCGCCGGCAAAGCGGGATGTATGATGGTTCGAATTTTTGAAATGTGAGGTCGATGCCACACGCGGCGATGTAAGCGGCGGGCGTTTCGGTCTCGAACGGTCCACTTTGACTGGAGGACAGGTCAATGAGTCGGCAAATGAATGGTTTTCTAACTGGCTACGGGATGACGGCCCTCCGGTGCCTCGCCTTGGTCGCCATGGTCGGGTTCCTGGCGCAAGGTTGTGCGCCTCCGCCCGAAGCGTGCACGACGGACGCAGAATGCGATAACGGCGATTTCTGCGACGGTGCGGAAACGTGCGTCGACGGTGCCTGCGTCGACGGCGCCGCCCCGTGTACGGACGACCAAACCTGTGACGAGGCCACCGACACGTGCTCCACGCCGTGCACCGACGACGCCGAGTGCGACGACGGCGACGCCTGTACCGACGACGCCTGCGTCGACGGCGCCTGCGCCAGCACGGATGTGGTCTGCGAAGACGACGGCGACGCGTGCACGGTCGAGTCGTGTGACTCCGATCTCGGCTGCGTCAGCGAAGACGTGGTGTGCGAAGACGGCGAGACCTGTGTCGACGGCTCGTGCGCCGTGGTTTGCACCGAAGATGCCGACTGCAGCGATGACGGTGCGTTCTGCAACGGCACCGAGTCCTGCGTCGACGGCGCCTGCGTCTCGAGCGGCGACCCCTGCGACACGGGCGAGACCTGTGACGAAGACACCGACACCTGCGTCAGCGACACCGAAGGCCAGACGTTCAACCTGACCACGAGCGTCGACACGGTCGCCGGTGGCGCCGGCGACGACACCATCGTCGGCGTGGTGACCGGAACGACGACCGACACCCTGTCGGCCGGCGACAACATCGACGGCGGCGGCGGCGACGACCGGCTCAACGTCATCATGAGCGCGACGACCTACAGTCCGGTGGCCACCATCCTCAATGTCGAGAGCATCTTCGTTCGCAACTTCGCTTCAGCCGCGGTCACCAGCTTCAGTCTGGCGAACACCACGGGCGTCGAGGCCATCTGGTCCGAAGACAGCCTGTTCGCGGTGACCTTCGATGCGATCCCGGCACTGGCGACCATCGGCGTCATGGACAACACCAAGAACGTGACGGCCAAGTTCGTCGACACGCTGCTGGCCGGCACCGCCGACACCATCAACGTCGCCGTGTCGAACTCGGCGGGAACGACAAGCACGAACGGGGCGACCATCGTGGTCGGCTCGTCCACCGGCGCGTCCGTGGCCGCCAACGGCGGACCGGAAACCATCTCCATCGAATCGACCGGCGCCGCCAACCGGATCGCGTCGATCGACGACAATGGCGAGGATGATCTCCGGACCCTCACCATCACCGGTGACCAGGACCTGCGGATCGACGCCATCGGCAGCACCGTCACCACTATCGACGCTTCGGGCGCGGTCAGTGGGTGTGATATCGACATCACGACCACCAACGCCGACGGCAACAACCTGACGATCACGGGCGGCGCCGGTAACGACACGATCCGTTCGAGCAATCTGAGTACGTCTGATACAATCGATCTCGGCGACGGCGATGCCGACACGGTCGAGGTCAACGTCAGCACCACCACCGGTGGCCTGTCGGGGAGTTTGACCAGCGTCGAAACCGCCTCGTTGAACACGAGCGGCGCAGCCACGACGGCGACCATCGACCTGAACAACGCTCAGAGCATCACGTCAATCACGATCACCAACACCGCGACGGGTCTGGTCACCCTTTCGGGCTCCAACCTGCCGCCTGCGCCGTCGATCACCCTGTCGACGACGCCGAACGTCACGCTGAGCGGCGCCAACATCTTCCGCCTCAAGAGCGGAACCGGCACCGGCGACGCGGGTACGCTGAACTTCGCGGGTAACGGCACGGTGAACATTACCGGCGCCTTCACCACGAGCGCCAGTGCGACCGACGCCCTCGAAATCCTGACCATCAACGGTACCGGCGGAGCGATCACCTTCGGCGTGGACGACGCCCTCGACGGCGGCGGACACGACAAGTTCGAGAAGCTGATTCTCACCGGCGGCGCCGGCGTAACCGTCAGCAACGAGATCGTCGATTCCGTGACCTTCGTGGAGTTGGACGGCTCGGCGTTGACCGGTTCCCTGACCATGACCGACTTCGCGAACAACGAAGCGGCCGCCATCACCCTGAAGAGTGGTTCCGGCAACGACACCCTCCTCGGTGGTGACGACGCCGATACCCTCAGCAGTGGTACCGGTAACGATACCCTGATCGGTGGCGAAGGTGCGGACAATCTCACCACGGGTACGGGCAACGACGTGATCAGCCTGGATGACAGCGCCACGACGACGGCGACCATCGATACGTGCACGGACTGTGACCTCGGCACGTCATCCACCGCGGTCGACACGATCACGCTCGACCTGACCGAGACCGAAGGTCTGACCGTGGTTACCGACCTGGTCGACACCAACGCCAACAGCACCGCCGGCGGTGGCGCCATGACCTACGCGGCGCTGTCCGCGGACGGTGGTACCGTGGCGAACGCCGACATCGTCGGCATCATCGGTGACTACGCCGATGCCGCCGCGGCCTTGGCGGCCAAGACCTCGTGGACCATCGTGTATGGCGCCGTCCTGGCCGACAACGACGCGTTCTTTATCGCCTACACCAGCGGCGCCAACGTTCGCATCGCCGTCGTGGTCGAGACGGGCGCCAACGCCAACAGTGACACGATCGACTCGGTGACCGACCTCCTGGTGCTCAACAACGTTTCGTTGAGCAACTTGGACAGCACCGACTTCAACGCGATCGGTAACTAATCTCACGGCTGGGTCCGCCACACGGGCCTACCGTGAACCATTCACGAAGTTGAATCAGGAGCCCGGCGAGCGACCCTCGCCGGGCTCTTTCTTGCGCGCCGATCGATCAAAGCGTGCTTCACGGTGTGCCGGGTGGGTATGCTTTCAGCTTATCGAGGCGGCCCCTGATCCCGGGTGGATAGAACCCACTCGCCGGCGCTCACGGCTCGGATGATACCTCGACCAACTACGATTACTGCAATCGCGTGAACGACGGATCGAGTTCCTGGATGTAGTCGATTGGGAGGTTGGTGTCGACGCCGGGGACGGAACGCTCTTCCATGCCCAACTCCTTGCGGATGATGTTCGCGCCCTCGTCGATGGCGACGGATCTGAAGGACGCGGTGTAGCGGTTGCCGCTCCGGCGTCCGAAGCCGCAGTCGGTCGCAGGCGGAGTTTTTCAGCCGGCACGCGCATCAGGGCGCTGCGGATGGGCTCGGCCACGTCGTTCGGGCGATCGCACGGCTACGTTCGGTGGCTCACCATGCCGACGGCGAGCACGCGGCGGGAACGGCCCGGAGCCGAGCCGGGCCATCCGGGTCCGTGACAGTTTGGGCGGGGCTGGGTGTGCCACTGCTGTGTCAGCAGTGCTCCTACCAAGCGTCATTGCCCTGTTATCCACTGCTGACACAGCAGTGGCACACGGAACCTTCGGTTTTTCCGGGCCGCCAAATGTGTCACGCACCCAGCCGAGCCGGGCCATCCCGGTACCCGATGCGCCACTTCCGCTGATGCACTACAGTTGCTCACGATGCGGTTGCCCGTGCCCGTCGCGAGCATGCCCGCCGATTCGCCACGTCCGGGGCTGGCCAATGATCCGTTCCCGTCGCAGATGTTCCCGGTCACGATGCAACGATCCGACACCTGGATGCCGGCAAGCTCGTTCGAGTTGGCGGTGCACCCTGAAATCGAACTCCCTTCCTCGGCGACGATCCCGAAGCCGAACGCGTTGAACGAGGCCGTACCGTCGGCCAACCGAGATCCTTGCCTACCCCGCCCGCACGGCAATGGTGCCGACGGCAGGGCGTCTGGAAGTGTTGACGGTGGATGGTTACGAACCATCCGCATCACGGTGCGCTTTCGGGAGAGGACACGGTGCGCTTTCGGGAGATGAGCAGATTATTCACTTGCCAGACCAGGAGAACCGATTATAATCTACTACTGCATCGATTGGTAGATTAGGTGCACGGCATGCTGTCACAAACTTGCGAATACGCGTTACGAGCGGTGACGTATATCGGACGTCACACGGACGCGGGTCCGGTGCTCGCCAAGGACATTGCGACGGAGATGGAAGTTCCTCTCCGCTACTTACAGAAGGTGCTTCGTGACCTGGTACGGATTGGCGTTCTCGACAGCACGCGAGGCATCGGGGGCGGATTCCGGCTCAGCCGGCCCGCGGACAAGGTGAGGCTGACCGACGTGATGGCGCCGTTTGACGATATCCTGGCTCGCACCAGTTGCCCGTTCGGCAACCCGCAATGCGGCAAGGCCAATCCGTGTCCGGTGCACGATCGTTGGGCGGACGTGGCGGGTGCGTACTTGGCGTTTCTTCAGAATACGACCGTACGAGACCTGCTCGGCAAGCGATGAGTTTTTTTTAGGCTTAAACTCTACTAGTAGGTAGACTTATAGAGTTCTCATGCCCAGCCCACGGATCCAGGTCGAGGTTCCCGACGCCGGCTACTGGCAACGGCAGATCAACTGTCAGGAGGCCTGTCCGGTCCATACCGACGCGCGAGGTTATGTTCGCGCCGTCGCCGCGGGTGATTTCGAGCGGGCGTATCTCATCGCCCGCGGGCCGAATCCGCTGGCGAGCATCTGCGGAAGGGTTTGTGGCGCACCATGCGAGGCGGCGTGTCGGCGCGGGCGCATCGATCAAAGCGTTTCCATTCGGGCTCTCAAGCGCTTCGTCACCGAGCGACACGGGACCGAGTCTCGTCGACACCGTCCGATGGAGATCATCAAGCGGGTGCTGCGCCGCGTCGCGGCGGGCGAATCTCGCGGTACCGAGGAGATGGTCGGCTTGCGTAAGTTGCTCGCCGATTTGGATGCGCCGGCGCGCACGGGTCCGAAGGCGGCGATTATCGGTTCGGGACCGGCGGGACTGGCCGCGGCTCATGACCTGGCGCTGATGGGGCTTCAGCCGACGATCTTCGAAGCCGAGCCGGTGCCGGCGGGCATGCTGGCGGTCGGCATACCGGCCTACCGACTCCCGCGCGATTTGATCCGGGCCGAGGTCGAACTGATCGAAGCGCTCGGTGTGCGATTCGAGTGCAACGTTCAGGTTGGCCGGGATGTCTCACTCGAAGCGATTCGCAAGGATTTTCCCGCCACGATCATCGCCGTCGGCGCGAAGCATTCCCGAAGAATCCCCTTGCCGGGCGGCGACGGACAGGGTGTGCTGGGCGGGGTCGAATTTCTGCGGGACATCGCGCTGAACCGACCGGTCGCGCTCGGGAGCCGGGTCGTGGTGATCGGAGGCGGGAACGTCGCCTATGACGTGTCGCGTTCGGTGGTTCGGCAGGCCGGCATCGACGTGTCGCGCAGCGCGATGCGTCAATCCGGGGTGCGCGAGGTGTCTATGGCCTCGCTCGAAAGTCTCGAAGAGATGCCCGCCGACGACCTCGAGATCATCGAAGGGGACGAAGAAGGGGTCCAGCGTCTCCATCGCCAGGGTCCCAAGGAGATCGTGCTCGACGATGCGGGCCGGGTCAAAGCGGTTCGGTTCCAACGTGTGCGGCGCGTGTTCGACGACAACGGGCGGTTCGCCCCGATCTTCGACGAAGACATCATGACCACCGTCGAGGCCGACACCGTGCTCTGGGCGATCGGGCAACGGCCTGATTTATCGTTTATCCCGTCGGCGGGCGACATTCGGCTGACCGAGCGCGGCATGATCGAATGTGACCGCCAGTCACTGACTACCAGCGCGCCGGACGTGTTCGTCGCCGGCGACATCGCCTACGGCCCCGCGTTGCTGATCCATGCGGTCGCCAGCGGTAAACAGGCGGCACGATCGGTGCACGAATACCTGACCGGCGTCTCGATCGCGCCGCGTCAGGTCATGATGCACCTGCCGATCGCCGACTACCGGCGCGAGCCCGACTACGAGAAGCAACCGCGCGTGCCGATCCCCGCGCTGGAACCCGCCCGGCGCGTCGACGCCCATGACACGGTCGTCGAACAGGGGTACTCGGCGGCGTCGGCCCGGTGTGAGGCGGGTCGCTGTCTCGACTGCGGCGTGAATACGATCTTCGATTCGGACAAATGCATTTTGTGCGGCGGGTGCGCCGATATCTGCCCGGAATTGTGCCTGCGGCTTGTGTCGGTCTCCTCGCTCGCCGGCGACGACCGGCTGGACAGTGTGCTCGACGCGCGTTTCACGCCCGACGAACGCGCCGACGCGTCGGCCATCATCAAGGACGAGACCCGGTGCATCCGCTGTGCGCTTTGTGCGCAGCGTTGCCCGGTCGACGCGATCACCATGGAACGGATGACGTGCGAACAGACGTGGATGGAGGTGACATCGTGAATGAGGATCGAGCGGCGACGCGGCTGGAAGAAAGCCCGCGGTTTCAACCGCCGGCGACGCGCCGCGACCTGCTCGGCCTGGCGGCGGTCTGGTCGGCGGTCATTGCGTTCGGAGCCGCGGTCATCGGCGCGATGCGACTGCCGATGCCCTCGGTGTTTCCCGAATCGAAGTCGCAGGTCAAGGTCGGTCCGCCGGAGCAATTTCCGAAGGGATCGATCACGCCGATGCCCAAGCTGCGCCTGTGGATACATCACGACGAGGCGGGCCTGTACGCGATCTCGTCGGTGTGCACGCACCTGGGCTGCATCGCCGAACGCGACAGTGATTCCGGGCAATTCCGGTGCCCCTGTCACGGCTCGGCATTCACCGCCGACGGCAAGGTCACGGCGGGCCCGGCCCCCAAGGGTCTCAACTGGCTCGCCCTGAGCATCGCCCCGGACGGGCAGGTGGTGGTCGACCAGATGCGCTCGGTGGAGTCGGGTTCGCGGCTGGAAGTCTGAGACGCATGCGGCATGCGGCGTTGGGAATGCGAAGTGTGTGATTGGCGCCGGCGTTGGAGATGGCTTGATTGAGGATGGGCATAGCGATGGCTGACGTTGAACTTGAAACACGGACCGATCACGCGGATGCGACCGACGATCGTCGGGCCGGTGACCCCGGGGCGATTCGGGCTTATCTGCGCAATCTGGTTACCGTGCCGCGCGCGCTGCGTGCTTCGATCGTTCGACACGGATCGCCGACTTCGGATCGTGCGCGGTCGCAGACGGTGGTGAGTAATTTCTTTCTGCACGTGCTTTCGGCCCGGGTGCATCTCGCCTCCTTGAAATTCTCCGCCACCATGGGGCTGGGCATCATGACCCTCGCCCTGTTCATGTTACTGTCGATCACCGGCATTCTGCTGATGGTCTATTACAAGCCGTCGGTGGACCAGGCTTACGACTCGATGAAGGACATCAGCTTCGTCGTACCGGCCGGTGGATTCATGCGCAACATCCATCGCTGGAGCGCGCATGCGATGGTGGTGTGCGTGTTCCTGCACATGGCCCGGGTGTTTTATACCGCCTCGTACAAGCGACAGCGCGAGTTCAACTGGGTGATCGGCATGCTGTTGTTCGTCGTCACCTTGCTCTTGAGTTTCACCGGCTATCTGTTGCCGTGGGATCAGCTCGCGTATTGGGCGATCACCATCGGCGCGAACATCGCTCAGTCGCCCCAAGAGATCACCGACGCGATGGGGATCACGGTCTGGTTCGATCCCGGCGGCTTCCAGAAGGAATTGCTGCTCGGCGCGCACTACGTCGGCCAGGAAGCGCTGATCCGTTTTTATGTGCTGCACGTGATGGTGCTGCCGTTGGTGCTCACGCTGTTGATCGGCGTGCACATGTGGCGGGTGCGCAAGGACGGCGGTATCGCCCGCCCGGCCGAAGCGATCCCGCCTCGTCCGGCTGGCGAAGCGACTAACGGTTCGACCAAGACCTGGGGGCTGATGGCCTTGGTCAAGGACAAGACCCCGGCCGTCGACCAGGAACTCGCCAACACCGTGCCCGCCTATCCCGGCGCGCTCTATGCGATGGCGGCCCTGGCGATGCTGACTACGGCGGTGACGCTGCTGTTGGGCTACTTCTTCGACGCTCCCCTCACCGAGATGGCTAACCCCGAGGTCCCCGAGAACCCCGCCAAGGCGCCGTGGTATTTCCTCGGTCTCCAGGAAATGGTGAGTTACTCGGCCTTCATGGGCGGCGTGGGCATTCCGGTGATGGTCGTGATCGGCTTGTCGCTGATTCCCTACCTCGATCGCGAACGCGAAGACCCCGGGCGATGGTTCAGCGGTTCGGCGGGTAAACGTGTCGCGATCGCCAGCGGGATCTACACCGCCCTGGTCACCGTGGGCATGCTCGTGTTCACGGTCCGCGCCGGCTGGATTCGCAACTGGAATCCCGAGGTTTCGCAAATCGTGATCACGCTGGTCAACCCCGGCACGGTCCTGGTGCTGCTGTTCGCGGTTTGGTCGGTGCTGTGCGTGCGCTTGACGCAATCGACGCGCCTCGGCGCGATCGCCCTGTTTACCTGTTTCATCGTTGCGTTCGTGATTCTGACCTACTTCGCCACGGTCCATCGCGGACCGAACTGGGATTTTTACTGGTGGCCGAGCCAATGGCCCACGCACTGACCATAACAGCGCCTTTTCGATCCTCGAGGACGGAACGTTCATGATGGAGAACCTGCAACCGCAACCCGTTCGGCGACTGAAAGTCGTTCTGCTGGTCTCGTCGCTCGTCTCGTTGTTGCTGATGATGTCGGCGGCGTTCGAGGAGAACCTCGGCGGGGCGTGGCGTCGACATCAGACCGACTATCGTTCGGCGGCGATCGCGCGGGCGACGACCGAGATCGCCCAGGCGGCGGCCGAAAACATGCCGATCGAGCTGACGCAGACGTTCCTATCCGATCTTGGCCGGATCGATCGCTGTACCACGTGTCACGCGGGCATCGAAGACCCGCGTTTCGCGGACGCCGATCAGCCGCTTCGATCGCACAGCGGCGACATCTTCAACCATCACCCGATGGACAAGTTCGGCTGCACGGTGTGTCATGACGGACAGGGCCGGGCGGTGGAGAAGGACGCGGCCCACGGTGAAGTGCCGCATTGGACCACCCCGCTGTTGCGCGGCGACGAAGTCTACACGAGTTGCTCGCGCTGCCACTACGAGAACGATCCCTACGGCGCGGAAAGTGATCTGTATGCCCACGGCGGACCGATCACACCGCTCGATCAGGGGGAGCTGACCGCGTCGGTTCCGGGTGCGACGTCGATCGCTCGTGGCAAACGGCTGGTACTCGAATCGGGCTGCCTCGGGTGTCACACCTACCGCGGGCGCGGCGGGTCGCTGGGGCCGGACATCACCTACGTCGGCGACAAGATCGCCCACGACTTCGACTTCAAGCATATCCAAGGACCGCACACGGTCGGGCAATGGCTCTACGAGCATTTCAAGCGTCCCGGGGACGTCACTCCCGGCACGCTGATGCCCGACAGTAAACTGACCGACGCCGAGGCGAAGGACCTGACCGCGTACATGCTGAGCCTGCACCGCAAGACAATGCCGGCCGAGTACGCCCCGGTGCCACCCCGCTACGCCGACCGACCGGCCACGGGCCGGCAGATGTTCGACATGTTCTGTAGTGCCTGCCACGGCAAGCACGGTCTGGGCAGCACGGTTCGCGATCCGCTGCTCGCGCACGCCGCCGACGTGCCGCCGTCGTTGATGGTACCTTCGCTCAACCATCCCGATACGCTCGCCGTGGCCAGTGATGATTACCTCCGGCAGGTGATCACCCACGGACGTCCCGGCACGAACATGACCGGTTGGGGCCCCGCGGGCGCCGGCCTGCGTTCCGAGGAAATTGATCGCATCGTCGATTCGATTCGCGACTGGGAACCGCCGCGGCCGGACGAAACCGCCATTGCCGCGTCGCGCGGCGTCGCCGATTACGGTCAGATCATCTACAGCCAGAACTGCGCCGCCTGCCACGGACCGAACGGCGAGGGTGGGATCGGCACGCGTCTGAATTCGCCGAGCTTTCTCGCCGTGGCGTCGGATGCGTTCCTCGCCAGGACGATCATCGAAGGGCGACCCAACACCGCGATGACCGCGTATCGCCGGTTCACCTCGCAGCAGATCAGCGACCTGCTCGCCCACTTGCGGAGCTGGCATCCCCTTCGCAATCACCGTGATACCGTCGCGCGGCTGGTCGACCAGGCGGATACGAACGACGCGGTTTCGATCGAGATCGGTCGGACACTGTTCACCGCCAACTGCGTGACGTGCCACGGTGCGGAGGGTCGGGGCGATCTGGCGTTGTCGTTGAACACGCCGGAGTTTCTGACCGTAGCGAGCAATGACTATCTTTACGAAACGATCGCCGCCGGTCGGCCCGGGACGGGGATGCCGGCGTGGCGTCATTTGTCCAACGACGACGTCGCTTCGCTGATCCTGTTGATGCGCAGTTGGCAGCAGGGTGAGAGCCGCACGCTGCCGATCGACACGATCGCGGGCGACTGGGATGCGGGGCGCTTGCTGTATGCCGGGTTGTGTGCGAGCTGTCACGGCTCCGATGCCGAAGGGGGCGTGGGGCCGCAGCTCGCCAATCCGGTCTTTTTGCGCTCGGCCAGCGACGCGATGATTCGCGAGTGGATCGCCCACGGCAAAGCGGGCACGCCGATGCGGGCCTTCCTCAAGGGCGAGCAGGGCGCGGCCGAGATTCAACCGGGGCAGATCGACAACCTGGTCGCTTATCTGCGATCGCTCGAGCGGCAACCGCGTGTCGGGATCATGCGCTCGCCCAACGGCCGGCCCGAGCGCGGTCGCGTCTGGTACGCTCAACTGTGCGCGGCCTGTCACGGGGCTGACGGCGAGGGTGCCAGCGGCCCGGCGCTGGCCAACGCGGGTTTCCTGGGTACCGCATCGGACGGCTTCCTGCTCGCCACGCTGGCGATGGGGCGCGACGGGACCGAGATGCGCCCGGTCAAGGACGGCCCGCAGTCGATCCTCGCCCTGACCAGCGATCAGGTCAACGATGTGGTCGCCTTCCTGCGTTCGTGGGAAACGTCCCCGCCGACGAAGACCATTCCTCACCGTTACGTCATCCCCTGGGATTTCGAGCACGGCCGGCAACTCTACGAAGCCAACTGCGCCGGTTGTCACGGCGTCAACGGCAAGCCGGAGATCGCCGCGGCCGAAGTGTCGGCGTGGGCGCCCGAGCTCAATAACGAAGGGTTCCTCGCCGCCGCGACCGACGGCTTCCTGACCGCGACGATCGTTCGCGGTCGCAGCGGTACCGCGATGCGGCCGTTCGGACACGGCACGCAGGGTTTGGTCGACCTGTCCATGCAGGACATCGACGACATCGTGGCCTACATCCGGCAATGGTCCACGCTACATCCGTCGCCCCTGACGATTCCCGCGCAGCGCAGCCGGGAAACGTCGACCACGAGGACAAGAGAAGAAACCGACACGCATACGGAACCCCGCGTCGCGGCGCGATCGGGTTCCAGTCAAGAAGGAGACGAGTGATATGGCACGCCAACGGAGTCCGGTCCACTTTGACCGTCGCGCGTTCATGAAGATGGCCGCCGGCACCGGGGTCGCATGTTCGGCATGTTCGCTCTTGCCGGACGAGTTGATCGAAGCCGCCGACGCCGCGCCGACCAAACCTTCGAGCGGCGTCGAGCTGCTTCAGGCCGCCTGTCCCTATTGCGGCGTCGGCTGCGGCACGCTGATCAAGGTCCAGGAGGGCAAGGTGGTCGGGATGGTGCCCGACAAGAAGCACCCGACCAACCGCGGCATCCAGTGCATCAAGGGGCTGAACGCGCACGAGCCGATTTATCGCGATCGGCTTACCAAGGTGCTGGTGCGCAAGGACATGAGCGACCCGCTGCGCAGCCACGTCTCGGCGACCAAAGGCCGCTTCGACGACGACGTCTTCGAGGAGATGCCGTACGAGGAAGCGGAGGAACTGGTCGCCGACAAGATCGCCGAGATCATCAAGTCGAAGTCCGACGGCACGGGCGGGAACCTGGTGGGGCTCAACGGTTCGGGTCAGCTCACCATGGAAGCCCAGTGGATCGAGAACCTGCTGATGAAGGGGGTGATCGGCAGCAACTCGATCGAGGCCAACGCCCGCATGTGCATGACTTCGGCGGTCACGGGGTATTTTCACTCCTACGGCTCGGACGCTCCGCCCACCAGCTATGAGGACATCGAGGAGGCCGACTTCGTCACCTTCTGGGGACACAACGCCCGCGAGGCGCATCCGATCCTCTTCTGGCGCGTCGCCGATCACAAGAAGCGCATGGACATCCCGACGCTGGTGTCGGGCTCGAAGCGATCAACCCGCGCAACAGCTATCACCTCCCGACGATGAACGGCGACGTGAGCTACCACAACGCGATCGCCCACGTGCTGCTGACGAAGTACCCCGAGGCGTGCATGCCCGAAGCATGGCTCGACAAGAACACGGTCGGCTGGAAGGACTATGTCGAGGGCGTCAAGGCGAACTACGCACCGGCCGACGTGGTCAAGCGGCTCGACCGGCTGGACCGCGGACGGGTCACGCCGGAACTGATCGACAAGATCGCCGAGACCTGGGCGACGGCGAGCATCAAAGGCCGGCAGCGTGGCCGGGGCGGCGTGCTGACCTTCTGGGGCATCGGATACAACCAGATGCTGCACGGACAGCACAATACCATCGGCCTGATCAACCTCCACCTGCTCACGGGCAACCTCGGCCGACCGGGCTGCGGCAGCCACTCCCAAACCGGACAACCCAACGCCATGAGCGAACGACTCATGGGCGGACTGACCGGGCGACTGCCGTTCAACAAGCCGCTCGCCGACGAATCCTGGCGCAACCACATCGCCGATGCGTGGCGGGTCTCGCGCGAGCGGCTCGGTCAGACGTCGGTGATGCCGAATCCGGGCATGGTCGTCGGCATGATGGAGCGGGCGCTCAAGGGCGACCTGCTCGCGATGTTCTGGATGTACACGACGCACGTGCACATGCCCGATGTCGAGACGCTGGTTCGTCCTGCGTTGACCCGCATGTTCGTCGTGGTGCAGGACATCTACCGTCACGCGCCGAACAACCTTTACGGCGACGTGATTTTCCCGGCCGCCACGTGGGGCGAGTGGACCGGCGGAACGTACATCCAATCGGAACGGCGGCTGTATTGCTGCGACGGCACGCGGAACCCGCCGCCCAACTGCCGGCCCGACATGGACATGGCCATCGACAAGGGTCGCGCCCTGGCGACCAAGCTCGGACTCGATGGCGACAAGATCTTCCCCTACAAGAAAACGATCGAGATGGGCAACGGGCTCGAGGCCTACGACCCCGAAGACGTGTTCCGTGACATTATCGTCGCCAGTACCGGCTCCGACGCCGACCTCAGCGGCATGCTCGAGGTTGAAAAGGCGGACGGCGTCAGCCTCTACGATCAGTTGCGACGTCTGCGCGGTGTGCAATGGCCGGCACCGACGGCGGAAATCGCCCGCCGGGGCGGGACGCCGCGACGCTACCTGGGCCAGGAAGGTTGGGCGGGCAAACCGTACGGCACGTTCAGCCACAAGGACGGCAAGGCCCGATTCAAACTTTGCGAGCAGGATTACGAGCAGCTCGATGCGGTTTGCGGGAAGCTGATGCAATACGGACATCGCGACCGCCCCGGAGCAGGACCGTATCTCATCGACGAACTGGCCGAGGCCAAACAAGCCAACCGCAAGAACCTGCTCGTCCAGGCGCGTGACGCCGGCCTGACGCCCGAGTTACCACACCTCGACGTCTACGACGACACGAGCAAGGGTCTGGAGCAGCACGCCGCCGATGACGTCTATCCGTTCTGGCTGTCGCTCGGCATTGTCTATGAACACTTTCACTCGGCCAAAACCATCCGCGGGGCGACGACGATGAAGCTCGTTCCCGAGCAGTATGTCGAGATGAATCCCGAAGACGCCGGTCGGTACGGGTTGCGCGACGGCGACAAGGTGCGGGTGGTGACGCGTCGCGGTAGTTACGAAGCCCGGGTGTCGGTGGGCATCGACAGCATGCTTCGGCCGGCCCGAACCGAAGTGCCGCCGGGTCTGCTGTTCAGTCCGTGGAACCTGTCCGTGGCCGACAGCGCCGACCCGACGAAGAACAAGTGGCTGGTCAACGCGGTCAGCCATCGCGCGTGGGACCCGGTCAGCGGCCAGACCGACTACAAGAAGTCGGCGGCGCGGATCGAACGGATCGGATAACGCATGGCGACGCCACGACGACAAAACGATCGTCGCGGGTTTCTGAAGAACGCAGCCGCGGTGGGCGCGGCGGCGGTCGCGGGCGGCTGGCTGACGACCACGCAGCGTAACGACGCCCAGGCGCAAGCCAAGCCCTCGGTGGTGCGCCCGCCGGGCGCGGTCGACGAGGATGCGTTTCTCTCCCGCTGCATCCGCTGTCTGCGCTGCGGTGACGCCTGCCCGAACAATGCGATCCTGCCCGCCGATGCGTCGTACGGGCGCGGCGCGCAGTCGACGCCGTTCATCCAACCGCGTCGTCAGGCGTGCATGCTCTGTGACTCCGAGCCGGGGGAGTTCCTAAAATGCACGGAGGTCTGTCCGAGCGGGGCCCTGCAACCGATACGCAAAAACAAGGAGGAAATCCGACAGAAGGTATCCATGGGCACTGCTTGGATCGACCTGGCGTTGTGCTACTCCTACAACGACTGGAGCTGCGGAGCGTGCTATCGTGCGTGTCCCTTCCCCGGCCAAGCCATGACCCTTGGGTTGTGGGAGCGCCCGGAGATCAACGCCGACGCGTGCATTGGGTGCGGATTGTGTGAGCGGGCCTGCATTCGCTATCCGCAGGCCGTCCGCGTGCACGCTGGCGATAGGGAGGGTCAGTCGTGAACGAAAGACCGACAAGACGGAAACTGCTCAAGACCACAGTGAACACGGCTGTGGGTGTCGGTGCGGCATTGGCGGCCGGTCACGCGTTGATGCGCAAACGCAAAACACGTTATCCCGCGGTGACGAATCCCTACGCGGTTCCAGGCCGGCGTTTGATCCGGCCGCCCGGTGCGGTCGAAGAGTCGGCGTTTCTGGCCGGCTGCATCCGCTGCTATCGTTGCCAGGACGCCTGTGAGCCCGGCGCCATTCAGTTTTTCACCGAGTCGGACGGATCGAACTTTCATACCCCGTACGTCGATCCGGCAATCAAGGGTTGCACGCTGTGTATGAAGTGTACGCAGGACTGTCCCACCGGCGTGCTCACGCCGCTCGAGATCGAGGAGAAGCGCACCGTTCGTATGGCGACGGTCGAATTGCGCGAGGATCTGTGTTTGTCCTACAAAGCACAACGCATTCGCGACGAGCAGGACATGCTGCGCCGGCTGGGCATCGCCTCGACCGAATCGACCGAGATGGTCGAGCGTCGCGGACCATGCGGTGAGTGTTACATGTTCTGTCCGCTGCGGGAGCGTGCGATCCGGCTCGAGCCCGGTGCGTTCCTCGCGCCGCTCGTTTTCGCCGACCAGTGCGTCGGCTGCGGCCTGTGCGAAGAGATTTGTCGGGTGATGGTGCGCGGCGAGCCGGCGATTCGCATCGTGCCCACGAGGGAGTCGGTGTAAGGAAATCGTGATGACCGGTCACCAGCGCAAACATCTGCTTTTGCAGATCATTCGCCGCGGCGTGCAACTCGGCGTGATCGTGTTGATGGTGAGCGTGGGGTTTCTCAGCCTGTACGCCCACTACCGCGCGGCCCGCGCCACCGAGGACCTCGACAACGTGGCCGGTGAACGAGCCGGAGCGCTGGCGTGGATCGATCGGCAAGTCTCGACGCTGGACGACCCGCAGGCCCTGCTTGACGGCGTCAAGGGTACGGTGTGGTCGATGCGCCTCGGCGGACTGGATCTGAGCGATCCGCTGGCCGCGGCCGAGACCGTCGCCGCGTCGAAGCAACTGTATGTGCCGATGCTGCTGTCTGCGCTTGTTCCCGTGGTCGTGACCGTTCTGCTCGGACGCGTGTTCTGTAGTTGGATCTGTCCGGCCGGGCTGCTGTTCGAGATCACGGGCAAGCTGCGCCGTCTCCTGCGCATCGCCGAGCTGCCTCCGGCCGAGGTCCACTTCTCGCACCGGAACAAGTACGTCGTGCTGGTCGTCGGCCTGCTGACTGCCGCGCTGCTCGGCCTGCCGATCTTCACGCTGATTTATCCGCCCGCTGTACTCAGCCGGCTCGCGCACGCGTGGATCTTCGGGACCGCCCTGACCGGCATGCTCGTGTTGCTCGGCGTGATGGTGGTGTTCGAGCTGCTCGTCTCGCCGCGCTGGTGGTGCCGGACGATGTGCCCGGGCGGCGCGCTCTACGCGCTGCTCGGCTGGTCGCGACTGTTGCGGGTCAAACTCGACGCGTCCCGCTGCACCGGCTGCCGCGCGTGCGAACCGGTTTGCGAACCGGGACTCGACCCGGTCCGGCAATCCTACGGCATCGAGTGCGACAACTGCGGCGTCTGCATCCGTCACTGCGGCGACCAGGCGCTCTACTACACGATCGGCCTGCCTCTCCGGCCATCGACGAGTCGTAAAAATCGACGCTTTTCAACGAAAGCCACCGCCACCGCCGGCGCCAGCGCTGCGCTGCTTTTCCTCGTTCTGCCCGCGACACCCGTGTCGGGTCATCACATCCTCGGCTTGCCGCATTACTCGTACAAAGAGAATTACCCGCAGGCTCCGACACTTGAATACCCGGCCACGACCGGTCCCTACGACGTGCTGCTCACGAGCTACCCGGGTAAACCGGTGCCGAACGAAGCCGCGACCCTCGCGATCTACATCAAGAACGGCGTCACCGGCACACCGTACGACCAACCGATCTCGCTGCGCGTACTCGAAACCTATACCTTCGGCCGGAGTCGGGAGATCCTGCCGACGACCCGGATTCCCGCCTACGAAGTGCCGCACAAATGCGCGGTGACCTTTCCCGAGGACGGCGAATACGTTGTCGAGCTGACGATGGATGTCGAGGGTAAGCCGGAAGTGATCGGTTTTCTGTTGGTGGCGGGCAACCCCACCGCGATCGGGTCGATTGTCACCGCCGTCGCCGTGGGGCTGGGACTCTTCATCATCGTGGTCCGTGCAGTCAGAATCAAACGCGATCGCCGTGCCCGCGCGAGTACGACACCCGTGCCGGCTATGGGCTGACGAACGAAAGGGCGGACTTTCATGGGTCGATTACGCCTCGCATTCCCCTACCTGTTTTTTGCGATGCTCGCCGGCATCGTCGTAGGGTCGAGCGTCGGCGGGACTGCGGCGATGCAAGCGACGACCGCGCCGGCCGACACCGGTCGACACCTTCGCGTATTCGATCCGGTTTGCCGAATGGAAGTCAATCCCGCGTGGGGCATCGATTATGCTTTCGAGGGAAAGACGTTTCACTTTTGCGTCGAGCGTTGTCGCACGTTATTCATCGACAGCCCGGAAGCGTACATCGGCGAGCGATGTATGGTCTGCAATACGCCGACCGATGCGGTCGACGGCGTGCCCGCCACCTATCTCGGCAGAACATTCCACCTGTGCGGCGACGCACACCGGACCGCGTTCAAAGACGATCCGGCCGCTTTCTTCATGCATCGCATGTGGGGCATCCCCGACTG
>Ga0302046_10001973_pt1 | contig 19240 bp, 13 predicted proteins | sample RVTome_11_FD_200261 | JGI IMG/M metagenome (GOLD analysis project Ga0302046, IMG submission 200261) | Soil microbial communities from uranium-contaminated site in the Upper Colorado River Basin, Wyoming, United States - RVT147D111 (version 2) ...
GTGGTCGATGCCCGCGTCGGTGTACAGCGCCGGGATCCCCTCTTTCGCGAAGCTGAAGTGATCGGATCGATAGTAGAATCCCTTTTCCGGTTCCGGATCGGACCGGACGATTCTTCCCTGCTCCTGCGCAGCCGATTCCAGGTAATCATCCAGCTCGGACATCCCGCGCCCGATGACCGTGATGTCATTCATCGGGCCATGGAGGTTGAGCCCATCGAGATTGATGGCCGCGACGGTCTGGTTCCGCGGATACACCGGATTCTGCGCGTAGTATGCCGAGCCCAAGAGACCGAACTCCTCCGCCGTCACGGCCAAGAAGAGCACGGAGCGCGAGGGCGGCTCGTCTAGCGCAGCGAATGCGCGAGCCAGCGCCAGAAGACCCGCCGTCCCGGACGCGTTGTCGAGTGCCCCATTGTAGATTTGGTCGCCCTCGAGCGAGGGGTCGCGACCGAAATGATCCCAGTGCGCCATGTAGACGACGTATTCGTCCGCACGATCGGAACCCGGAAGCACACCTAGTACGTTGTTGGAGATCGAACGCCGCACGGTGTTCTCGAATGACACCGTCGCGTTGACCCCCAGGGGCACGGCGGCGAAGTCACGCGTCTGCGCGCGCGATTTGAGAGCATCGTAGTCCTGGTCGGCCCGGGTAAAGATGTCCCGCGCCGCCGCAACGGTCACCCAACCCTCAACCGCCACCCGCGACATGTTGCTGTCGGCGCGCACCAGATCGAACTGAGGCCCCGTCCAACTACTGGCCACCGTTCCCCAGCCGTAACCCGCGGGCTCCGTTTCGTGCACGACGATGGCGCCGGCGGCGCCTTGACGGGCGGCCTCTTCGTATTTGTAGGTCCACCGTCCGTAGTACGTCATCGTATTGCCGTTGAAGAGCGCGCTATCCTGGGTGGCAAATCCCGGATCGTTGACGAGGACGACGACGGTTTTGCCTGCGACATCCAGCCCTTCGTAGTCATCCCAGTCGTACTCGGGGGCGACGATGCCGTATCCCACGAACACCATCTCGGAGTTCTCGAGGCTGGCCTGTTGGGCGACGCGCTTGGTCCACACGACGTGGTCCTCGCGGTACGCCAGTTCGTTCGTTTGGCCGCGCCCGCTAATGCGCAGGGTTGGACTCCCATTGACCGTCATCGTGACCAGCGGGACTTCCTGGAAGAATTCGCTGCCGTTGCCCGGCTGGATCCCGAGCATACGAAACTCGTTGCGCAGATACGCGATTGTGGTCTGCTCTCCGGTACTGGACGGCGCTCGGCCCTCGAATTCGTCCGAGGACAGTCGTTCCATGACCGGATGCAAGTACTCAGCGGTGATCGCGGCCTGCCCCACCTGTTCCGGATCGCTTGCGCATGCCGATCCGATCAGCAGGGCCGCCACGGTGAAGGCGCGCGTGCGCCACGTTTCATTCTTCATGGGTCTCTCCGTGTAGACTCGCCATCGCATGCTGCACGCTCATTGATTCGTAGAAGCGCGCCCCGCAACCAGCGCATCGAGATCGCGGACAACCCCCTCGACGCGCTGCGCCATCCGGTCGATCGCGGCGGCCACCACCGCCGCCTCACTATTCGCCTGGTCCGCATCACGCAGCTCCGACGCTTCCCGAATGCCGGGCATCGTCTTAACGCCGTACCCGGTATAGAACCCCGGCGCGTAGATGGTGTGCCGGAACCACTCGCGCTGCGGAAGACCGCGGTCCGTCGCCAGGTCCCGCTCCGTCAAGTAGATCTCGCGGTTGATGGCCTTGAGCGCGTTGGACCGGGAGGTCAGCCAGCGCGAGCCTTGACTCATGGCCCGATCGAAAACCACGTCGAACGCATTCCCGGCATCCGCCAATCGCGCGACGGCCTGCTCCACCGGCGCCAGGTGCACCGCGCCGGCGCCCAGTGAGTCGCTGACGAGCGTCTTCAATTCGTCGACGTAACGCTCATACGTTGCCGCGGCATCCGTGAACGAGAATGGGAGAATCGGCGCATCGGCCATGCGGACCAACCCGGTCGCGAACGCTCCTGCCTGCGCCTTGCCGTACTCGAAGTCGGGATCGTAGAAGCGCGCATAGAAGTCGAAGCTGTCATACGCCGAGTGATACACGCCGGCGTCCTGTCCGCCACCGTGGCCGAGGTTGAGGGACGCGACCGTCAGGTGATCGATGAAGACCGTGTAATCCGATCCCGATCCCAATGCGCTGATGGCGTAACCCCGCTCGCGAAGGCGGGCCGAATCCGCCGCCGTCCGAGCATTCTCCAGCGCGCGGTCCACACCCGCTTCGAGTGCGCTCTTCCCCGTCCGCGGATCCGTGATATCCCGAGCGATCTGTTCCACGAACGTCTGCAGGGTGTGTGATCCACCCCCGCCAAACCAGCCGCGGCTGTACGAATCGGAGTTGAAGTACAGTACCGCATTGCGATCGAGGTTGTCGCGATGGTGCTCGGCCCATTCCGTGGACCCCAGGAGCCCCCACTCCTCCCCGTCCCAAAGCGCGAACACGATCGTGCGCTTGGGACGCCAACCCGTGTCCAGGAGCTGCGAGAACGCCCGCGCCGTCTCCATGAGGGCCACCGCGCCTGAGGTGGGATCATTCGCGCCATTCACCCACGCGTCATGGTGGTTTCCGTGGATCACCAGCTGTTCGGCATCCGTCGTCCCGGGGATGCGGGCCACGGGATTGTACAGCGTGCGGTTCTGCCAATCGAACTCCAGGTGCACACGCACGCGCGCGGGACCGGGTCCCACGTGGTACGTGATCGGCAGGGCGCCCTTCCAGTCTTCGTTGGGCGCCACCTTGCCACCTAATGCGCGCAAGAGCGGGAGGGCGTCTCCCCAGGCCAACGGCAACACCGGGATCTGCATCAGCGTCGTGGCCTCGGAGGGATCCAACTTGCGACCGCCCGCCTTCGAGCCCCACGCGGGGGTCAAAGGATCACCGGGATACGTCGGCATGTCCATGACACTGCCCATCTGCACGCCCCACTCGGGCCGCATCGGGCCCCGCGGATAGTCATCATCGACGTAGTAGCCGTCATCTTCCGGGTCCGAGTACATCAACGTGGCAATCGCGCCATGCTCAGCCGCCACCTTGGGTTTTATGCCCCGCCAGCTGCGGCCGTACTTGGCAATGACCACCTTGCCGCGCACGTCCACGCCCATCTCCTCCAGACGCGCGTAGTCTTCCGGGAGACCGTAGTTGACAAACACCAGTTCTCCGGTGACGTCCCCGTCCGCAGAATACGCGTTATAGGTTGGCAGGCGTCCCTGGTCGCCCGAGTCCTTGTCCTCGGCAAGTTCCGGTTCTTCGAGCCGAGCCACGTAGCGCTCCGGAGCGAGCAGTTCCACTCGGCGCGTGGTGGGAAACGGCATGTAGGCTTCGAACTCTTCCATCTCCGTTTCCAGTCCCCACGATCGGAACTTCTCGAGCGCATACTCCGCCACCGCGCGCGCGGCCGGCGACCCGGCGTGGTGGGGCTCCTCAGTCATCACCAGGAGGTACTCGCGAAGCAGGTCGGGATCCGGCGTGGCCCGAAGCAGCGCCTCGATCCGGGCCCGTTCGGCGAGGGCGTCCGCGGGAAACCCGCGGATCGGCGCGGTTTGCGCGGTGAGTACGGTCGGTGAGAGGCCGATCCCAATACTAAGAATGAATAGAGGAAGTAGACGGATACGCATCGCTGGGACCTCTGGGTGGGAGGGGCGAACTGGCGAGGATTCTATCGGGGGCGAACGGGGAGGGCAACAGCTTGCCAGATGGACAGGCCGGCAGACGGGCGCCCGACCATGCCGGCGGCGTCAGGTTCCGGTTTCCGTTGCCGCGCGCATGCCTTCATTGAACGACGCTATCGAAAACCGCTCCGCATTCCGTCGGGCAGCTTGGGGATCGAACGTTTCTCCCTCGAAACGGATGATTGCGTCTTGCAAAGCAGCGGAATCGGGGCGTTCGAAGAAAACGCCCGTTGGATCATGATGTCCATGGCCGTTGCCGTCGCTCGTGGAGATGACTGTCTCCAGCGCACCGCCGGAACTCAACGCAATAACCGGCGCGCCTGCGGCCTGGGCTTCGAGCGGCACCAATCCGAAGTCCTCCTCGCCGGGGAACACCAGCGCCCGACAGCGCTCCATCAGATCGGCCACTTCCTCGTCCGGCCGCCAACCGAGGAACGTCACGTTGTGTGGTGCGGTTCGACGGAGACGTTCCAAGTCGGGCCCCTTCCCAACGACCACGAGTCGTCGGCCGGTACTCCGAAACGCCTCGATGGCGCGATCCACGCGTTTGTACGGCACCAGGGCACTCACCACGAGATAGAAGTCCTCGCGCGCGCGGTCCCACCGAAACCGACGCGTGTCGATCGGCGGATACACTACGCCTGCCGAGCGCCTGTAGAAGCGATCGATCTTGCCCTGAACGTGTTTGGAGATGGTGACGAAGCGGTCGACTCGTTCACAGCTTTGGGCGTCCCATCGACGCAGTCGTTCGAGGACGGGCGGAAGTGCCACGCGCATCAGCGGTCCAACCCGTCCGCTCCCAAAATAGTCATCATATAGATCCCATGCGTACCGCATAGGGGTGAGGCAGTAGCTGACATGCCTGCCGTCTACGACCCTGACGCCTTTCGCCACGCAGTGGCTCACGGAGAGGACCAGGTCGAACCCGCGGATGTCGAGGGCCTCGACCGCGCGGGGAAACAACGGCAGATAGTACCGGTACCATCTGCGGATTCCAGGCAGTTTATTTACAAAGGAGGTGTGGATGGGTCGCGCTTCGATGCGTGGCGATACGGAGCGAGGCACGTGGAGGAGCGTGAAGAGTTCGGCCTCCGGAAAGAGATCGAGGAGATGCTCGAGAACACGCTCACCGCCTCGCATCCCCGTGAGCCAGTCGTGGACGATCGCAACACGCTTCATGCGTATCGCCCGCCGCCAACCGGGACTTCCGCCGCCTGCCAGCAGCACTCGGCGACGGCTCGGGCGGAGGAGTCCCAATCGTACCGCGCAAGGTGAGCCGCGGCCGACGCGCGGTCCTCGCGTTCCTGCCCATGGTGGATGCGGCGCAGGGCATCGACCCATCGTCGCGGCTCGAGCGGCAGAATTTCCGCGGCGTGGCCCAATACCTCCCAAGCCGCCCCATACTCGGCGGCCAGGACGGGGGCGCCACAGGCCATGGCCTCCAGCGGCGGACGGCCGAAGCCCTCACCCAGCGACGGAAAACAGAATGCCATCGCGCCCGAGTACAGCGCGTGAAGGTCGTCGTCGGACACGTATCCCAGCGAGATGATCCCATTCGTCACCTCAGAGCGGTCCGCGCCATGCACTCGCGCAAGTCCTTCTCCCGCAACAGCGACGCGCGGCACCCGCTCTCCCAACGAGTGCCACACACGCACTACTTCGTTGAGGAAGCCGAGGTTCTTTCGCGGATCGCCCGATCCGAGGGACAGCACGTAGGGCTGCTCGAGATTGAAGTGTTCCGTTACACGCTTCACGAGTTGTGGATGTGCCGGGGTGTCGAAGGGAGCCAGCCCTTGGTTCACGACGTTCACGCGACCGGGCGGCACTCGGAGCCACCGCACGACCTCCTGTCGCGCCCATTGGGACATGGCGATGATCACGGAGGCCCGCCGTGCCGCGGGGCCGAGGGACATCCGGTACCAGCGTGCGAATCCGGAGGCAAACCATTCCGGATTCGAGATGGGGAAGACGTCGTGCACGGTCATGACGTGTGGCCCGCCCCACAGCGGCGCGGTGGGCGAGAGATGGAGCAGGACGTCGCACCGCGCCTGTGCTCGTAGCGTCGGCAGCTCGAGTTGCTCCCAGAGGTGGCCCTGCAACCGGCCCCGGAGGCGTGGCACGCCGGGTGGGACGTCGGCGGGATCCGGTACGTTGGCCGGGAGGAGCAGCGTGAGGTCCAGGTGGTCGACCAAACGACGGGCGACCTCTCTGGCAAAGCGCTGTACGCCGGTCACGCGGGCGCCGTAGAATCGCCCGTTCAGACCGACTCTCATGAGTGGTGGCGAGCCATGATGGGGATCGCACAGGCCATCGCGACCACGAAGATCACGGCCTGTCCCGCACCATGCGCGAGCGGCCAGATGACCATCCCCGAGGCCAGAATCGATGCGGCACTCCAGACCACGGCATACCCGAATCCTCTGCGATCCGCATCATCCGCCGTTTGATCCGAGCACGACCGGATGGTTCGTACGAGCGGTGCGAGCACGGCGGCCACGAACAGCGCATACGCTGCGAGTCCCACGATACCCGCCTCTGCCGCCACCTGTACGTAGGCGTTGTGCGGCGTGGGCTTGAAGTCCACGAGCGCCGGGATCTGGGCTCCGACGCGATCGAGACTCTCGGCAAATCCTCCGGGACCGACGCCAAGCATGGGATACGCAAAGAACATCGATACGCCGGCGAGCATCAGCAACGCGCGCTGCTCGACGACCCAGTCTCCGATCGTGCGTTGAACGGTGTCGCGCAGCAGTCCACCGGAGCCCACGTCGACGATGAGGAGAAAGACGATCGCGACCACCCATGCGCGGAGGACCCATCGCCAGCGTCCGACGAGGACGAGTGCCGACATGCCCGCCAGTACGGACAACCAGCTGCCGCGGGAAAACGTGAAGAGGAGGCCACCCAGAATGCAGGTGACGGCCAGCCCGGCAGCCCAGCGCATGCCCGGTCGCTCTCGCTGGGATACTTCGAGCAAGGCGAACGGAAAGACCACGACGAGGAAGAGGCCCAAGGCATTTGGTTGACCAAACCCCAGTGCGGCGCGATAGAGACCGGATCCCGATCGAGGGAAGGCGCCGGGGATCACGCCCACCCCCTCCAACACCGCGAATGCGCCGCAGACGCTCCCCACCACGACCATCAGGCGGGCGACTTGGCGCATCGCCCCCGGCGTTTGTTCGAACACGTTGATCGACAAGAAGAGCAGGGCCCCCAGAACGCCCAGATTGATCACCTCGCGCACCGAGACCAACGGATGCTGGGCGAAAAGCGTCGCAAGGACAAAGGCCATTGCGAGAAGGACGGCGCTACGGATTGGCAGGCCAGCCGGCACGAGGGAGCGCCGGCGCAGCACCGCGCCCACGAACCAACCAAAGGCCACCATCGCGGTCACCGGCGCGGCCAACGTTATTCTGAGGGACTCGGATTCGAGAACGGCTGGGAGCGGAAGCGTCGCCAATACGATGCCGAACGGACCGATCCATCCGGCGGTCACGAGCAAGACGAGGGCGGCGGCGGCGACGGCGGCGGCCACCCCGGCCAGGGCCGGCTCCCGATCGATGAGGGCGACGGGGACGGCGATCAATCCCGCCCCGAGAACGACAACGAGTCCGGTGCCCACGACGGGGGCGCGGGAGACGCCGCGTACCAAGGACCGCGTCATGATACGCCAACCATGTCCGCCACGCGGCCGCCCAAAACCGAACGGTACCACTCGACCGTCTCCCGCGCGACGATGGGCGTTGTGAATCGCCGCGCGACCAGCTCCCGCCCCTTAGTTGCCAATTCGGTGCGTCGAATGGGCCGCGCCACCAGCGCCCGGATGGCGCCGCAGAGCGCCTCGACGTCATCCGGCGGCACGAGTACCGCCGCGTCATTGACGACCCACGGAATGGAGCCCGTTTGCGTCGCGATGACGGGAACCTCCGTCGCCATCGCTTCCACCATGACCCGCCCGAACTGCTCCGTCCATCCAGCGGTGGAGCGCGAGGGCAGTACCAAGAGATCCAGTCCGCGCAGCGCGCGCCCCACCGCACCCGACGGCAGCGGTCCCAGAAACTGCACGCGGCTAGTGCACCCCAGCCGTTTCACGAGAGCGACCAGACGATCGCGTTCGGACCCGTCCCCGACGATCACGAGGTCCGCATCGGGGATTCGAGAGACGGCTCGGACGAGCGTGGCGACACCTTTCTCCGGCACCAGCCTTCCCGCATAGCCGATGACGAAGCGCTCCTCACTCGCGCGCCACGTGTGCCGAACGTCACGACGTTCATTCGCGTTCGGATAGAATCGATGAGCATCGACGCCGAACTGCGGAATGACCGTGGCAGGGCCGGGATATCCCAACCGGCGCAAGACGTCCAACGCGTCCGGCGTTCCGGCGATGCCCCCCGCGGCGTCCGCAAAGACCCGGTGCCGCATGCCCCGAAACGGTGGCAGCAGCTGTTTGGCGATATTCTGCCACGCGAAGAAGACGAACGGGATACCCCGTTGCCGGCACAGTCGGGCGAATTGCCACGTCACCGCACTGTACGGCTCCTCGTCGATATGCACCAGGTCGGGACGGACTTCGTCGAGGAGCGCTCCGGCGTGAGGATACACGTGGAAGTGATTGAACCCCGACAGCCACGTCCGCTCCCACCGGATGTCCACATCCACGGTCTCCGGTTCCGGTGTATGGCGACCCCATCGCTCCGGCACCAACGCCGTGACCTCGCAGTGGGTGGAGAGCGATTCCAGCTTGTCGCGGTAAACCGCGCTCACCAGTGCCTTGGAGACGTACAGCACTCTCACCGGGATGCCTCACCGGCCAACGGCGCACGAGGGGTTAGCAATCCCTTGAGCAGCCCGCGCTCGTCCACGGTCAGCGCACCGATCACCTTGTAGAGCATCAACACCACGATCACGAACCCCATCGCCGGCACCGGCCCGGCTATCCCGCGGCCAGCGAGGAATGCCGCTGTCGCCAGCGCAACCGCTGGCACTGCCAGCGCCCGCATTCGCGGCCGGATCTGTTCGGCGGCACCGAGCACACCCAGCAACATGCCGGCGGTCAGCACCTCCGCGCACACCATAGCGCCGGCGGCACCGACCGGCCCCCAGCGCCCGACCGCGAAGACGTTGGCCGTCACCTTGACCGCAAGACCGAGGATATAGGCAATACCTGCGCGGGCCATCCGGTTTCGCGCCGCGAGGAGGTATCCGGCGAGCAGATTGATCGCGAGAAACGGAATGGCGAGGGCGAGCAGCGCAAGCACATCAGCGGCCGCGCGGTAGTCCGCTCCGAAAGCCACCGGCACGATCCAGGAGGCGCCGAGGGACAGGGCGCCGGCCCACAATACCGTGGCGAGCGTGCTCAGCTCTACCAGGCGCGCCCCGGTGCGCGTGCCCCGCCGCCCTTCGCGTTGCAGGAGGCGTGACAACCGCGGATACACCGCACCGATTCCGACCAACGTCAACGCGTGGGTCACGTCAATGAACTTATACGCGGCGGTGTAGACACCCGCGGCATGCGGCCCCCGCAACATATCCACGATCAACACATCCACCTTATAGAAGATCGTGAGCGCCACAAACGCCACGGCAAAGGGCGCGGCCCCATGCATCAACCGCCACACGGATACCGCCGGTGTCGCGCGCCGTGCAGGAGCCTGCTTGAGGAGCCAAGCGAGGGCAGCCGCCTGCCCCAGCGCAACCGCGCCACAGAACGCGACGACGCTCCCAGTGGTCGCGACCAACGCGACCCCAACGGTGCCCGTCACCAGCCCGAGAACCGCGTGCGCCTGCATCCATATGCGCATGCGCTCGACCGCCTGAAAGTAGGCGCCCAGGTTTTCCGCATAGGATCCGAAGGCGTACCCCACGCCCAAAAGCAGGGCGGAGGCCGCGACCGGCGCCGGATACTCCAACGCCCACACCGCGATCCCGAGAGCCCCCAACATCCCCAGGTTGGTCCACGTCTTGAGCAGGTGCGCGGCGCGCAGCACCGAGGGCGCTCGGGTCGGGTCTCGGGAGATATCGCGAATCAGCAGCGGCATCAGCCCCAACGTGGTGGTCACGCTCGCGATCACCGCCAGAGACGCGGCTGTCCCGTACCACCCGAAGCGTTCGGTCCCCACCACGCGAGCCACCGCCAGCACAGCGATCCACTGCCCGATCCTCGGAACGACATAGGCCAGCAAGAGCCAGAAGCCGTTCGTCGTGACCTGTCGTGCGGAGGCCGGACCGGCGATGGCTTCCGCCCGTTCCGGCGATCTCACCCGTCCTCCTCCCCGCGCAAGACCACCGGGACGCTGCGCAGGAGAATGGCCAGGTCGCGACCGAACGTGTGTTCGCGGACGTACGACAGCTCGAGACCCGCTCGCTCCGGATAATCCGGGCGTTCGGCGCCCATGGCCGTCCACGCGCCGAAGATGCCGGGTTTGACGCGCAACAGCTGATGAGCGTCGGGTCCGAAACACTCCAGTTCGTCCGGCACGATCGGCCTGGGACCGACGAGAGACATGGTCCCGTTCAAGACGTTGAAGAGCTGGGGAAGCTCATCCACGTAGGTCCGGCGTAGCCACGTGCCAACGGCGGTGACGCGAGGATCATGACCGTTGGGCAACTTGAACCCGTTGGTGCGATGTCGCTCGCGAAGATGCGGGTCGCCTTCCAGGCGCTTTTCCGCATCGGTCATCATGGTGCGAAACTTCCAGCACCGGAACAGCCGTCCATCTCGCCCCAGACGCTGGTGACCAAAGAAGATCGGTCGTCCTGAACCGGCCCACACGATTCCGGTCACCACCAGGAAGACCGGGACCGTAAGCGCGAGGAGACCCAAGGCGACCGTCACATCGAAGATTCGCTTGCCGCCCATCCGCCAACTCATACTCACGACCACACGTCGTCCGGTCCCCGCGCTCCCGGGTAGACGAGAATGGCGCCGGCCACGTTGCCTCCGGATTGGTTGAGGAATTCCGCGGCCCGTTCGATGTCCGATCGTGCAGTCCGCCCCCATTGCACCACCAGAAGGATCGCGCCGCCGCGGGACGCGATGGCACCGGCGGTGGGCAACGACCGCACCGCGGGACCCGAAAAGATCTTCGGACGCGACGGATCTCCGTTGCGCGAGAACACGCCGGTCGCCTCGAGCGCGTCCGTCGCGTCGTGAGCCAGCTGATCCGCATCCGCGCTGACCAACGTCACACGGTCGGCGTTCACGCGCCCGCGCAGGTACTCGACATCCTCCTGTCCGATGCGTATGCCACCACGCCGATCCCTGGGCAGAGCCAGTAAGACGGGAACGCCGGCATCCGTCCGGACTTCCGACGCATAGCGCACGGATCGGTCGGCGCGTTCATGCACGGCCATCCCGAGCACGGCAAACACGCTCGATAGGACGAAGCCAATGGCCAGACCGAGTTTCTTCCGCGGCCAGACCGGCTTGTAGCGCAAGGCGGGCGGGTCAACGACCTGCACGTTCGAATAGGTGAGCGCCTCCCGGAGCTCCTCCTGACGGAGTCGCGTTTCGGTCACGACATAAATCTCGGTGAGCATGCGGACGTCCCGCTCTCTACGCGCCAGCTCCACCGCGGCACGCGGAAGCCGGGCGAGCACCCCGTCCGCCTCACGCAGCTCCCGCCGCAATCCTTCGATGCCCTGCACCAGCCCTTCGCGATGGCTCTTCGCCACACCTTCGAGGGTGCTATCCAGCTGCGCGATGCGCTCCGTCATGACCTGCATATCGCGGTTTTGCGCGGTCCGTCTGGTCGCCAACTCCGCCCGCTGCAGCTCGAGATTCACCAGCTGGTTGAGAAGGGTGCCGATCGTCAGGTTCTCCAAGAGGGTGGCAGAGACCAAGAGATCGGCGCGCGCATTGGGCACGCTCGCCCGCCCCGCGCGCGCGAGCAACGTATCGACCACCTCGAGTTGGGACTCCATCTGCGCCAGGTCGGCGACGATCTGGCCGTACCGCTCCGCGAGGACCTCGCCCTGAGCTTCAGGTTGGATCAGGCGCTCTTGGCGCTGCCAATCAGCAAGCGCCTCTTCGGCCCGTCCCAATTCGGCAAGCGTCATTCGCGCCTCGGCACGAAGGGAATCGACCGTCTCTTCGCTCTCTCGCCTCTGCAGCGTGGCCCGCAACGCCAGGAAGTGTCTGACGACCGCGTCGACGACTCCGCGGGCCAGCCCCGGATCCGGATAGTCCGCCCGAATCTCGATCATGTTGGCGTCCCGGCGGGTCCGTTCCACGATGTAGCGGGATCGCTGCTGCTGGACCGCGAGATCGAATGGGACCGTATGCATCTCGATCTCTGGCATGTTCTCCCTACCGGGAACGAACGTGGCCGTCACGCCCCCCCAACTGATGGGGCGTCCCGCGGGCCCGCGAATGCGCACCGAGTCCCGCCGCGGGGCCATCATGACGATATCGACCGAATCGCGCCCGTCCCACCGCACGCGGTAGGAGGCCTCGGACGTCGATCGCCCCGCCTCGAGGGAGAGGAAAAGCGAGTCCCGGTACCACTCGTTGGGCGCCGTCACATTGACGTGAAGATCTTGGTCTTCGACCACGTGCTCGGCAACGGTGCGGCTAGCCAGTAGTTCGAGATCGTTCGCGAAGGCGTCACCGCCCAGCCGGAGCAGTCCGAAAATTCCGGCGTTGGGATTCACGCCCCCGGACGGCGGCGGCTCACCGAGGCGCAAACGTGCTTCCGCTCGGTAGATGGAACGTGCGGTGAACACCACGAACACGACGAGGGTCATGATCACCGTGAAGACGATGACACCGATCCGCCAACGCGCACGGACCAGATCCCAGGCCCGGCCCATCACGTCGTCGGCGCGGTCCCGGCGGGATCTGTTCGTCACCGTCAGCGAACCAGCAAGCTGGCAACGACCGTGGCCACGATGGACCCGACCGCGCCGATCAGGAATGGCGTGTTGCGGGCAAACCACCCGCGCCGACCGACGTGCAGTTGATCTCCGGACGCAAGCCGTTCCGACAGCAGCGCGGATTGCGGATCGACGTTCGAGACGAGCACCGAGCCCGCACGAACCAGCGAGATCTCGTCTTGATCAGCATCCGGCGTAAGTCCACCGGCCGCCGCCAGCAGATCTGACAGCGTGTAGGTTGGATCGACGGGAAAGAGGCCGGGCCGGCGCACTTCACCAAGAACCGCGATACGCCGCAGCGGCACGATGCGCACGATCGGGTCCACCAACTCGGCTCGATAGGCCGCCAGCAACTCGTGCTGCAATTGTTGGAAGGGACGATCCGACGCCGGCACCAGGCCAAGCACCGGGAGGAGGACGATGCCCCGATCGTCCAGGTCGAACTGGCCGCTCAGGCTGGGTTCGTCCTTGATCTCGATGCGCAATCCGTCACCGGGACGCAACCGGATCGCCTCCTCTTGGGAGGCCACCGGGTACGTGACGGCGAGGGAGAGCGCCCACGGCAGAAGTACAGCCTGAAGTCGCATGGGCACGCTCCGGCGGATCGTTGAGTGCGGGGGCATAACAAGCGCCGCGCCCGAACGGCCGCATGGGGTCATCACTGCGTAACGCGAAGCTGCCGCGTTTACCCCTGCGAACCATGTTTCGTTTTTTAGGGTTCCCACCGTATGGAAAGCCGTCACGCGCCCACAGCCCCCAAACCACCGCTATCACCCCTCGATATCACGGAATTCGAACTGGATCCCGAAACGGTTCGTGACCGGTTTCAATGGGCGCGGCGACACGGTCACCCCGCATATCTCTGGCCCGACGTGTCCTTAGAGGCATGGAAGGCAGCTACCGCAGTATTGGGAAGGGTGACGCGCAAGATGGTCGCGAGCCACGATCTCGTGCGAATGGAGGTGCCCGCAGACCTCACGTCGCGGGCACTGGGCATTGCTGCATTCGCGACCGGAATGGGACCGCTCCTCGGCCACTGGTTGGAGACGGACAGACTGGAGACCGACCCCGGCACCGCCGCGCTCCTCGCACTGCACCTCGACCAGGGGCGAAAGCGCTTCGCTCGGGTCGAGCGCCTCGCGATAGATACCGTGCCCCTCCTGCGTCGGGCCGATCCAGACGCCGTGCTGCTCAAGGGTTTCCACACCGCGCGGGAGTATTTCCCCGAACCCGGGACCCGGCCCGTTGCCGACGTCGACGTCCTCATCGCGGAGCCTTCCGTTGAGCGCGCCGAGCGCGCGCTCGAGGATGCCGGCTTCATCGCGACCACGACTCTTCGACTGCCCTATCGGCGGGACTGGGTGCGCTCGAAGCCCCGTCTTCCCCGCAGCCTCGAGGTGGACCACGAGGACAATCCGATCGCGTTGGATCTGCACGGCTCGCTCGCCCGCGTCTTCTCTGGTACGCGACGTGTCGACCTGGCAACCGCAGGACTGGCGACGACCCCGTGGAAGTTTGGGGACGTGCCAACCCGCGTGCTTGCTCAACCCCTCCTCACCGCATTCCTCGCCATGCACGCCTCGGAGGAGATACACCACCTCCGGCTCGTCCGCTTGTTCGAACTCATTACCGTGATCCGTCGGGACACTGCCAACGGCCGCTTGGAATGGCAGGCCTTGTCCGACCTGTTCGCCGCCACGGCGTCGGCGAGGTTCTGTTATCCCGCCTTGGCACTCGCGGAAAAGCTGGGTCCCGAAACCGTCGCCCCGCAAATCCTGGCCGACGCACGCGCGGCATCCAGTCACATGATGCGACGAGTGGTCGATCGGCTGGAACCGGAGACGTGCTTGCGACTCGATAGCCGTTCACTCGCCGAACGGTTCATGTGGGCGGCGACGCCGGCTGACGCATTGCGCTGCGCGGCCTTCGCCCTACGGCCTGGTCGGACCAACGCCGCCCCGCTTGGCCGGGTCCTCTCCGAACGGTTCTTTCGAGTGATTCGTGGACGGGTATCGATGAGGCCATGAGGGATACATCTCCGTTCCGGCTCCGCGGCCTCTGCCGCTCCGTGCCGGCGGAACCTCAGGGCACACTCCGAACGGCTTCGAGAACCGCACGCGCACCCTGGTGCGGATCGTTCGACAGCGCGATCCGGACGGTCGGAAACCTGGCCAGCTGACGGGCGACACCCGGCAACTGGTTGAGGAACCGATTGAAGCCCTCTGGTGCGGAGGCCAGATGACGGGTGAGGTCATCAGGAGCGGCCGGCGCCCACCCAGCCTCTCCGGACGTGCGCGCCAGCAGGCAGACGATCACTCGTTGTGCTTGCGGAGCACGCCACGGATCCGCCGGGCGGGGTGACACCCCGACCTTCTCTTTGCCGTTGGCCCGCAGGCGCGCCGGAGCGTCTCGGAGGACAGGAAAGTGACGGGCTGCATCCGCCATGAGGTGCAGCGGCCCCGGTGACGCCCATACGCGCGGTGCGGGGAGCAGCGACAAGTAGGCCACGTCTTCGCTCAGCATCGCCATCCCGGATTGGTGCAACGCAAACGCCAGGGTACTCTTGCCGGCACCCGAATCGCCCATTAGGAGCACGATCGTATCGTCAGCGACGAGCGTCGCGGCGTGGAGCGGGTATCGATCCCTCCCGGTGATCACGAAGAGGGTCAAAGCCTGAATCATGCCGTACTGAAAGTTCGCGGTGTCCAGGGCGAGCGTTCGGGTCACGCGGGCGGTGGCCCGTCCCAGTCGACTGTCCGCATGGCCAACGCTTTTGCCTGCGCGAACCGTCAACCGCCCCTGGTGTTCATCGATGTGATATTCGAACGACGGGTGCTTTGCGCGAGGCTCGGTCTTCTCGAAGACCATGAGCTGGACCCGTCCGGTCCATTCGGTGAGCAGATCCGGCGGCGCGTGGGCCGCCCACGCACCAAAGGCGCCCCTGACCGCAACCAAAACGTCCGGGGCGTTGGTGTGAAAGACAATCGGCACCCCCAAAATGGGGAGCGCGATGTGATACGGGAGCAGCTCGCCACCGATCACGTCCCCGGCGGGGCCGGGGCTGGACAGTTTGGCATGTCTGGTCATTTCCTCCTCTCCACTACCCGCCGGTATAGGGCGTCCACATCTCGCGCCGTGGCATCGGCATTGTCACGGAGCGCCAGCTGATGCGCGGCCTGAGCGATCGCGAGTCGAGCCGGTTCATCCGCCAGCAGCCGGCCGACAGCGCGGCCGAGTGCCTCGGCATCGCCAATGGGTACGGCGACGGCCGCCTCTGGCGCCCATTCGCCGATTCGGCCGGTGGCCGTCCCCACCGCGGGCACGCCCACGGCTCCCGCTTCCAGCGTCACCATTTCGGCGGCCTCATGTCGTGATGACATAACCAGCAGGTCCGACCGCTCAACCAACCTGCGGACATCCGCGTTGCACATGAATCCATGGAACGTGATCAGTTCGCCCAATCCCGCCTCCAATACGGCTCGCTGCGTAACCCCTTCCAGCGTATCCTCGCCAACCATGTGCAGGTGAAAGGGCGTCCCGAGATCTCGCAGAACGGCCATGGCATGGACGAGCGTTGCCTGGTCTTTGACCCCGTTGAGACTTCCTACATGAACCAGATTGCCCGGCCCGCCGTTCCGCGCGCGGGGCGCCCGCGGCGGCCATTGGGTCAGGTCAACACCGAGGACGAGGCGTTCCGCAGCGTAACCGAACGCGGCGACCTCTTCCAGCATGGTGTCCGTGGACGCCGTCAGCACCGCCGCACCATTCAACGCAACGCGTGCCTGCCAGCGCCCGCTCCGGCGGAGCAATCCGCCGTACGCAATCTCCGGCATCGCCACCAACTCACCACCGGCCAGATGCGCAACAACCGGGCGGTGCACAATTCGTCCAACCAACGACGCGACGGCGGCCGGCGGCATCCAGAATGCATGCAGGACGTCGAACGGACGGCGGACGTGGTCACCCATGAGAGCAGTGATGCTGCGTACGCGGCCCCATCGAGGGCCGGCCGCGAACACCTCCGTGCCGGACAGCCGGTACCGGCGCGGCAGGGCGGCCTGCCACAACGCGTAGACCCGAATCTCATGGTGCCGCGACAGGCGTTCTAACAGCCACAACAGACACGGTATCACTCTCGTGGTCCCACTGGGGTCCACACCACCCGGCACGATCATCGCGACGCGCATCGACCCTCACTCACCCCCACATACGCTGCCCGCAGTTCCTCTCCAAGCACGTCGAACGAGAGGTGCGTGGCAAAGTGCCGGCGGACATCCTCTCGCTCTCTCGGCGTGCGGCTCGCGTACCACTGCAACAACGCATGAGACAACGCCTCGCTATCACCAACCGGGTAGAGCGCTCCAACCGCGCCACCACGCGTCAATCGCCTGAACGGGGGAATATCCGTGATGATGGCCGGCAACCCGCACGCGAGTGCCTCGAGCACCGCAAATCCGCAGACCTCTCGCCGGCTCGACGCGACGAAGACGTCTGCCGCATTGCAGAGATGCTCCACCTGGGCATGCGGCACATGGCCAATGAGATGCACACGCGATCGCAGTGTCTCATCGTCGCCAACCGCCCGGCGAAGCTCAGACAACAGCGGCGCGTCCGAATAACAACACCACAACTGGGCATTCGGGAGATGGGTCAGGGCCCGACGAAACCCATTGAGCATCGTGAGGGGGTCTTTGACCGCATCGAGTCGCCCGATCCACAAGACGGCAGGATCGCCGGAGATTCCCGATTCCAGGCGTGCCCTCTCTCGATCGGAGGGGCTGAAGTCACTGGACGACTCCAGGACCTCGAACACTTTGGTGCGCGGAGACAAGAGCCCCGCATTCAACAGCGGTGTAGCCTGTTCTCGGCTGGTTGCCCCGATTCCCCGAACGGCGGCCAGACCCCACCGATAAAGACCGTGACTGACGCGTCGCGGCAAACGACCGGCGTGATCCTGTGCGAATACGGCCGCGCCGGTGCGGCGGGCGAGGCCTCTCGTCAACACCGGAAACCCCAGGCCCTGCACATGGATCACGTCAGGAGCATATCGAGCGACGGCGCCGATCAACCGGGATCCGGAAACGGGAATCCGTCTGCGGCGCCGACCTGTAGGCATGCCCCAGCACGACCGCACGAAATCGAACGTCACCCCTCCCCGTTCCACCCGTGCGTCCTCATGGCACGCCTGAAAAACTCGGATCTCCGTCTCCTCATTCCGAGCGGCCCGGGCGACCCGGGCGAGCGTAGGCCAAATCTCGAGCAGCCGCTCAGGCGGACGACTCTGCGGGTCGCGGAAAAAGCTCACCTGAGCGACGCGCATGCCCTGAGCATCAAGAAACGTAAAGGAGGGAAAGATCGCAGCACAGGACAGCCCGGTTCGTGTTGGTTGAGAAACCCATCGGCGAAGATCCCGGGTCCCGTGATCCCGGGTCCCCTATGGAACAGATCCGCCCCACCGGAGGTTTGTAATGCTGAGCGTCATTATGCCTTGACTGCCCGTCGAACCTCCACCGCCTATCGATGCCGCCAACGCAAAGCAGTTCTCGCCGTCCGCCGATTCTTCTCTGCCACTCGTACTACCTCCGGTACGATAAGAAACAGCTCAGGAAGATGAAGCCGTATCCGCCGCTTGCTACACTGTTGGCAGCGGGCGTGCTGCGCGAGCGCGGCCACGAGGTTTCGTTCTTTGACGCGATGCTGGCTCGAGGAACGGACGCGTTTGAGAAGCATCTCGCCCGCATTCGTCCGGATCTCGTGGTCCTGATCGAGGACAACTTCAACTTCCTCACAAAAATGTGCACCGTCCGCATGCGTGAGGCCGCATTGCGGATGATCCGGGCGGCCTGCGCGCAGGGAGCCTCCGTTGCGGTCAACGGATCTGACGCGATCGATCAGGAACGTCTTTACCTCGAGGCGGGGGCGGGCGCAATCATCGTCGGCGAGGTCGAACCCACCCTCACGGACCTCGTGGATGCATGGCAACGCGGGGGGGACCTCGATCAGGTTGCGGGGCTGGCGCTCCCGTCGCGCAACGGAGGCGTTCCGGTGCGGACCGCGTCACGCCCGTATCTCGATCGTCTCGACCAGTTGCCGTTGCCGGCGTGGGATCTCGTCGACGTGGAGCGGTACCGATCCGAATGGCGCGCGGTACACGGCAGGTTCTCCTGGAACATCGTCACCTCGCGCGGATGCCCGTATCGGTGCAACTGGTGCGCAAAGCCCATCTGGGGAACGCGCTATGCGCAGCGGAGTCCCGAGGCGGTTGCGGACGAAATGGCGCGCCTCAAAATGACCGTCCGGCCCGATCATATCTGGTTTGCGGACGATATTTTCGGGCTGACACCTGATTGGATCGAGCGGTTCGGCGCCGCAGTATCCCGCCGGGCCGCGCGTACCCCCTTTATGATGCAGTCGCGCGTGAACCTGATGAAGCCTCGGGTCGTCGACGCGCTCGCCGCCGCCGGCGCCGAAGAGGTGTGGCTGGGTGTGGAATCCGGCTCGCAACGGGTTCTCGACAGCATGGACAAGGGCACGACCGTTGAACAGGCCCGCATCGCCACCCGCAACCTCCGCGCTCGGGGCATCCGCACGTGCTGGTTCATTCAGCTTGGCTACCCCGGCGAGGAGTGGGAAGACGTCA
>Ga0302046_10001974_pt1 | contig 19236 bp, 13 predicted proteins | sample RVTome_11_FD_200261 | JGI IMG/M metagenome (GOLD analysis project Ga0302046, IMG submission 200261) | Soil microbial communities from uranium-contaminated site in the Upper Colorado River Basin, Wyoming, United States - RVT147D111 (version 2) ...
GGTGTAGCGTTTGCGCTGCGTATTCATAGGGGTCAGGGTATCGGAAAGCGGCGGTTGATGCAGAGACCGCTCTCACCCTAGAGGCGCGGATTGGTTGCCGAACCCGAAATCTTCACATACAGACTCTAAGGAGCCTGGGGACAGCAAAGCCGCCTATGAACACTGCACCCGATGACAACGGCGCTACGCTCGAAGCACGCTACCGCCAGGCCCGGCAGCGCCTGGAAGATTATGAACGGCTCATCCGGGCCCTGCAAACCATCGGCGCCTCGCTCGACGTTGAAGTTATCTTGCGGCAGATGCTGGACGCCGCCCTCCGCCTGTCTAAGGCCCAGCAAGGATCGCTGACCCTGTTGGATCCGGCGCCCGAACAAGACGCTCGCACGCTGATTCGAGGCGGCTCCGATGACGACCGTGCCCTGGATCACTATCTCAACCTGTTGCTCTCCGGCTGGACGCGACGTCACAAGCAACCGCTGCTGACCGATAACCTGGCTGAGACGTTCGGCGCACAGCAGATCTCGGCCAAGTATCGCCTGGTCACCTCCGCGTTGAGCATACCGCTCCAGCATAGAAGCGAGGTGATCGGGGTCATCAATCTCGTTTCGCTGGATCCGGCGCACCCTTTCGGAGAACGCGAGGCTCACCTGCTGGGGCTGCTGGCGGTCCAGTGCGGGCACCTCATTCTCAACGCTCGCCTCCACGAGACGCTCTTCGCGGAAACGAGCCGCTTGCGACGGGAGGTAACGGATCGCTACGCCCTGCACGGCATCATCGGGCACAGCCAGGCGATGCAGCACCTCTTCTCGCTCCTGGAACGCGTGCTGCTCACCGAGGGCCGCGTCCTGCTCGAAGGCGAAAGTGGGACCGGCAAGGAGTTGATTGCCCGGATCATTCACTACGGCGGGCCTCGCAAAGACGGCTCTTTTGTGGCGGTCGACTGCGGCGCGCTGCCCATCAACCTGCTCGAAAGCGAACTGTTCGGCTATGTCAAAGGCGCGTTCACCGGAGCCGTTCAAAACAAGAAGGGGCTTTTTGAAGAAGCCCACCGAGGCACCTTGTTTCTCGACGAGATCGCCAACATGCCCTGGGAGATTCAGGCCAAGTTGCTCCGGGTGATTCAGGAGGGCGAGTTCAGGCCCCTCGGCTCCACCCAGGTCAAAAAAGTGGACGTGCGTATCATCGCAGCGGCCAGCCAGTCGCTGCGCGACCAGGTCGATGCCGGAACATTCCGCCCCGACCTGTTCTACCGGCTCAACGTGGTGCAAGTCGTCGTGCCGCCCCTGCGGCAGCGAAAAACGGACCTGCCGATGCTCGCCCAGCATTTCCTTAAAAAGGTAACCGGCGCCTACAAAAAGCCGATCATCGGTTTTCAGCCCGATACCCTCCAGCTGATGGAGCAGCATACCTGGCCGGGCAACGTCCGTGAGCTGGAAAATGTGGTCGAACGCATGGTGATCCTGGCCGAGCCGACCCGCACGCTCCTCTCGCCCGACCTGCTGCCCCCGGAAATCCTCGGGCGACAACCCGCCGGGTTCGAGGCGGCTTCCTCGGAACCTGCCGACTTAAAGACACGCCTGGAACGGTTCGAGAAACGCACCCTCGTGGACGTGCTGGCCGGCGTAGCCTGGAACCAATCGGCAGCCGCGCGGGCGCTGGGGCTGAGCGAGAGCACCCTGCGCTATAAGCTCCAGAAGCTCGACGTCCGCCGCCCGGATGATCCTTCCTCCGCCCTTCCTCGCTAGTCGTTTCGCGGTCCGGTTGTTTCGCTAAAAACTGCGAAGGCCCCTCGCGGAATATTGCGACTTTTGCGGCTTACTCCTCCTCATGCCTGTGCTTATTATTTGGCATAAGTTTTTAAAATAGCAGGGCTAACGCCGTGTGACCTTCTTGAAGTGAAGCGATCTGGCACGCCGTTGGAAAAGGAGAGGCCGTACGTCGTCAGGCTGGGATGGCGGTTTCAGGACAAAAACGAACAGGAGGTATTCAAATGTCAAGCGAGAACCGGTTCTCAGGGACGCACACGGCGCCGTTGCAGACGCCGGCGGGGGAGATCGCCCCGACAGGGAGGCGCGTCGACGCGCCCTACGTCACCGTCTTCGACATCGAAGAGGGCAAGCTGAAAGTCCAGCGTATCTATTACGATCAGCTCGAATTGCAGGTACAGCTCGGCCTGGTTTAGCCGGGCATGAGGGCGCCTGCACATCCATCAAACGCTCTCTCGTTAACTCACTAAGCCATGCAAGAGGTTATTCCCATGCGCACCCTGCTCAAGGTTCAGCTCGATGTCGTAGCCGGTAACAAGGCCGCTCAGGAAGGGCGAATTGGCGAAATCATAGGCTCCGTTGCCGAGATGATCAAACCGGAGGCGAGCTATTTCCTCACCGAAAACGGGAACCGCACCGCCTATTTCTTCTTCGACCTGGACGACCCGTCGCAGATCCCCCAAATCGCCGAACCCTTCTTCACCGAGTTGAACGCCGAAGTCCAGTTCACGCCCGTGATGAATCAGGAGGAGTTGGGGAGAGGACTACAAGCCTATTTGCAGAGGGCGGGTGGATAAAACTCCTGCGCGGAGATGCTTCAGCCGAGTGAATAGACGGGCGGAGGGTCGCTCCGCCTCCCTGCCCCGAAACAACCCTACCGCACTACAACCTAATCATGCATTCATGGAGGTGTCCGATGCCTACCGAAGAAAACAAAGACCGGGTCCGTCGCGCCCTGGATCATTTCAACCGGAGTGATCTGGAGGGTTATCTCGCACTCTACGCCGCAGACGCCGTCCTGCACGACTTCGGCATTGAGCCCGGCGTCGAAAACATCCGGCTTTTTTATCAGGGTTTCCTGCACGCTTTCCCGGACACGCACATCACGATAGAGGACCTGATCGCCACGGAAGACCGGATCGCCGAACGCATCACGCTTCGTGCTACGCATATGGGCAACTTCCAGGGCATCCCGGCCACCGGAAGACCAATCACGATGGCCGGCATCACCATCCTGCGCTTCCAGGACGGCCAGTGCGTCGAGCGCTGGACGCAGGGAGACTTCCTGGGCCTGATGCAACAAATCGGCGCTATCCCTGCGCCAGCGCACGCCTGAGGCCGAAACGTCAAAAAAACTGAAACAACCAACCCGAAAACACGGAGGACATCATGGCTATCGTCATGTTTATGCACTGGAAAGGCACTACGCAGGCGCAGTACGACGCGCTCAGAGCGCTGGTCAACTGGGAAAACGAGGCGCCTGAAGGCGGGATGTTCCACATCGCGGCAATTACCGAAGACGGGCTTCGCATTACGGATCTGTGGACCTCGGCCGAGGCGTTTCACCGTTTCGTCGAGACCCGCTTGATGCCCGGCGTACAGCAGCTCGGCATCCCCGGCGAACCGCAGGTGGAGATCTACCCGGTACACAGGCTGTTCACCCCTGCCTTTGCCTACGTCTGACACCGGCCGCTTTGCGGGCAATGAGGGCAAAGCCGCTGGCCGACGCGGCGGCGGCCAGGGCTTGCAGGAGGCGCTCCCCTTGGGCGGCATCGCCGTATCGCTGCTCGATCTCGCCCAGGGCGAGGCGGGCATCGAACGCCATGCCGACGAACCGTCGTCGCTCGGATTCTTCGACGACGTCCCGTAACCGGCGGAGGGCCTCCTCGGCCTGACCCTCAGCGGCAATGATGCGGGCCGTCGAGACAATGATCAGCGCGCCCAACTCGAAGTCCTGGTTATCCTCGGCGAGGGTGTTGATCCGATCTACGGCCTGCCGGGCCTCTTCGGGTCGATCCTGCTCGAAGAAAAGCCGCGCCTGGAGCACCTCGGCGACCAGCGCCTCGTACGGGGCCTCCGTCGCCCGAAAGTACGCCACCGCCGGGCCGAGGATCGCTTCGGCTTCGTCGTACTTGCCCTGCTCCAGGTAGGCCTCCGCCAGCCAGAGGGCAGTACCCTGGGCCTCAAGCTCGTACTCAATGGACCGATAGGCCACCACGGCGCTGTCGTACAGCGCCACGGCGCGGGGGAGGTCGTCTTCCGTCAGCGAGAGCCGGCCCAGCCCCCAGAGTGAGAAGCCGATATCCCGCCCCCGGCCTACTGCCCGCGAAAGGCGCAGCGCTGCCTCGTGAGCCGCCCGCGCCCCTGCTAGATCGCCGACGGTGTGCTGCAACTCCGCCAGGTTCATCAACGCCGTTGCCTCGCTGTGTGCGCGTCCGGTACGGCGGGCCACCGCTATAGCTTCCCGATAGTTTTGCTCGGCGCCTTCGAGATCTCCCAGGTCACGAAGGATATTAGCCATGTTGCTCAGGTTGGTCGTGATGCTCCCATCGCCCAGCGCACGGCGGAGGGTGAGGGCTTCTTCCTGGGTCGTTCGGGCTTTATCCAGCTCGCCCTTGCTCTTGTAGATGTTGCTGATGTTGTTAAAGATGCTGGCCTGGCTGCCCTGCTGGCCGGTCTCTCGCTTGATCGCCAGCGCGGCGTTCAACCCGGCGAGTGCCTCATCCAGCCGCCCTTCGTCCCAGTGCACAATGGCGATGGCATTCATCATGTCCGCCGTGCGCCCGCGCAGGCCGGCGGCTTCGTAGTGAGTCCGAGCCTCCTGGTAGGCGGCCACGGCCTTCGCAGGCTCGCCGAGGTTCCACAACGCCCATCCCTCCTCGTACCAGGCGTCCGCCACCAGCAGGCCGGCGCCCTGCGTAGTGGCCTTCATCCGGGCGCGGACCGCGGCAATCCGCTCCCCTTCAAAGTCGGAGCGTTGCTTGGCGGCGGCGCCCTCGGCCAGGTCGATCCGGGCGTCCTGACTCGCCGGAGGAGGAAGGTGCCGCAGTTGTGCGACGACGCCGAGGGCGTCTTCCGCCCGGTCGGCCGTCGTCAGGGTCCTGGCCAGCCGCAGGCCGTATTCGAGGTTGTCCGGAAAGAAGCCATAGAGGATCTGGTAGGTCTCGACGGCCCGCGGCCAGTCGCCCCAGGCTTCGTAGTGCGCGCCTTGCAGGAGGAGCTGCTGCTCGCGCGAGAGCCCGGCGGCGCGTGCCAGGGCGTGCTCGGCGGCCGTACGCGCGCGGCTCTCGTCGCCGACGATGGCCCAGGCCCGCCCCAGGGCGCTATAGGCCATGGGATAGTCCGGCGCGAGCACGATGAGCTGCTCCAGGACCTCCACCGCCCCGAGGACGTCGTACCGCCGCAGCTTTTCCAGACCCTCGGCGTAGAGCCGCGTCGCTTCGAGGTCGCGGGGCAGCGACGCCGCGACGGCTCGCACCGCCTCAGGCGGCGGGGCTTCGGTACCGAGACGCACCAGGATCGCCCGGCCGACCTGCGCGACCAGGTCGAAGAGTTGCCTCTGCATCCCGGTCTCTGAAATCGCCGCAAGGGTTTCTCCGGTGCGGGCATCGTGCACCTGCAAGGCCACCTCCAGCGGATCGTCCGCCCCGGCTCCCCCGGCGGCATAGGTACCCTGCACCACAAGGTCCGCCCCGACGTTCAGGCGGATCTGCGAGAGGACTTCCCCGTCGAGGGGTTCGGCAACGGACAGGGCAAGCTCGGTTTCCATCCGGCTGACGACCTCGCCCGGCAGCGTGCGCAGATCGCTTGCGCCGGATAGCGTCGTCGAAAGCATCTCGGAAAGGGCCGTCGAGAGCCAGGCCGCCTCCTGCCGCAGCGAGCGATTCTCAAAGCCCAGCACCGCGACGGACCGGCGAGGCACCACCGGAGACACCGGATCAGGCACCGGCGGAATAGACGAATGCAGGTAGATCCCTACGACCGTGGCCGCCAGGAGTAGCAGACCCGACCCGACGAACAAGGGGCGTCTGGATCGCGCAGGCCGGCGGAGGGACGGGGCATCCGCATGCAGCCCTCCCCGGGCCGCTGGCGTCGGCCGGGTGAGCGCAATCAGATCCTGCCGCATCGCGCCGATATGCTGGTACCGGACGGCCGGGTCCTTGGCCAGCGCCCGGTTGACGATCCGGTCGAGCCCTTCCGGCACGTCATCCCGCAGCGAAGACACCGGCGCGGGTTCGTCCATCAGCACCGCGTAGACCACGGCCGCGTCGATGTCGCCCTGGAAAGGCCGTCTCCCTGTGAACGCCTCGTACAGCACAACGCCGAGCGACCAGATGTCACTCCGATGATCGACGGTTTCTCCGCGCGTCTGCTCGGGCGACATGTACGCCGTCGTGCCCATCGCCGTGCCGGTTCGCGTCAGCCGGCTCGATCCTGCCCATTGGGCGAGCCCGAAGTCGGTAATCCGCACCTGCCCTTTGGCCGAGACCATGATGTTGGCGGGCTTGATGTCGCGGTGGACGACGCCGCGCTCGTGGGCCGCCTCAAGGCCGGTAGCCACCTGGATGACCAGGTCCAACGCCCGGGCAACGGGCAACGGAGCCTGTGTGAGGAGCTCCCGCAACGAAGACCCGTCCACATACCCCATCGCGATGAAGACGGCATCGTCCGCGTCGTGGATTTCATAGACCGGACAAATGTTCGGGTGGTCGAGGGCGGCGGCGGCCTGCGCCTCTCTGACAAACCGGGCCAACGCGGCTTCCTCGGCGGCGAGATCCGAAGGGAAGAACTTGAGGGCCACGTTGCGTTTGAGTTTGGTGTCCTCCGCCTTATAGACGACGCCCATCCCCCCTTCGCCGAGCTTCTCGAGGATCCTGTAGTGTGTGACTGTGTGCCCGATCATGGCTTCTGAGGTCGGGAATCCGAGCAGGGGAATAGCAGCCGACGGGCCTCGGTAGTGGGACAGAATCGGCCAGCGCCCGGAAAAAAGCAACGGGGTTCGCCGAAGCTCGTGGGTCCGGCTTCTTCAGTCGGGGAGACCGATCAAATCCCGGGGCTTACGTCAAACCCCAACAGTCTCATCACACCGAAGAGGGCGCCTATCAACAAGCCGTATGCCACATGGCCGATGATGTGCGCGATGGCTACTTGATAGTCGGCTTTCTGGAATCGATCGATGGGATGCCGATGGGCAAACTTGATGATGCCCCAACCCACCACGAAACCATGACCAAACCCCATAACACCGCCGACGAAGATTTCAAAGCCCAGGTTTGATAGATGAAAAATGCTGAGCAGGTGCAGGTACACGGCGGCGATGATGATGCCGCTGAGAAAGTGAACAACGAGGCCAACGCCAAGCGCATTGTCGTACGATTTGGTGACCAGGCCTCCTACGGCGCGCACCATATCTGCGTTCGTCCATCCGGTTCTGTTGATGGCCCACAACACGGCAGTGATGCCTCCGGTGGCGATAAAGCCGGCAAAGATGGGCATAAGGATTAAGCGCAGCATATCAAAACCTCCGGTGTAAATGGCTAAAAAACCAAGATACTACGTATCGGCCGGACAGTAAACCGCGCGTCGTGGGTCCGGCGAACGGCGCCGAGGGTTTCAGCATGTCGAGAGGGGCCTGAACCGGCTTCTTCAGTCGGGGGGACCGAGGTTCCTCCACAGGGTTACCCGGCCGCGGCGCTGATCCGAGGGATCCATGTGCATACCCCCGGTGACGACGTCCGGCCGGCCGTCGCCGTCGAGGTCGGCGACGTCGGCGGTAATCAGGGACGTCGGCGCCCGGCCGATGCCGTGCGGGGTGAACTGCTGGTGCCCGTCGTTCTCGAGCCACAGGATGCTCACCCGCGCGGGATCGTCCCAGTCGTTGATGAGGCTCACGGCAACCACGTCCAGGTCGCCGTCGCCGTCCAGGTCCGCCGGCACAGCGCGGTAGGCCCCGTAGAACCGGATCAGGTCGTGAAAGGCGAACTGGAGGTCGCCCTGGTTTTCCAGCCATTGCACGCCGTGATAGGGCCGGATCATCGGCGTTGAGAGGTCAAAGGCATCGCCGTTGGTATAGAGGATGTCGACATCCCCATCCTGATCCAGATCGACGAGTTCGATCCCGGACAAGCCGAAGGTAGGCGAGCCGGCTTTGAAGAGCGTCTGCTCCAGGAACTGCCCGCCACCCTGGTTGAGAAACGCGGCGACTTCTTCGTATTCCTGGGAAATCAAGGCGATGAAGTCGAGCCGACCGTCGCCGTTGAGGTCGACCGTCGGTACGTGCACGCCGCCTTTCTTGTCACTCAGGCGGTGGTAGGCGAACGAGCCGTCGGCGTGCTGCTCCAACCATCCAATCTCCCCTTCCTTCAAAAAGCCGAAGACGGCCACGACGAAGTCGACGTCGCCGTCCTGGTCGAAGTCGCCCGGTCGCACGTCCGCCACCCGGCCGACGTCCTGGAGGAGCGGCGTCGTGTCGAACTGCATCCGGCCGTCGTTGGTCAGCAGGTACACGCCGCCTACCCGGTCGTCGGTCGGCACGTCGCTGCCCACGTCGGCGACGACGATGTCGAGGTGACCGTCACCGTTGAAATCGCCGGCTTCCGTATGCCCCGGAAAGGGCACCGAAGCCAGGAGATATTCCTCCCAGTGCGCCCCTTGAAGCTGAATCCAGGAAACCATGTGCCGCTTGAAATCACACACCAATATGTCCGGCTGTCCATTCCGGTCCAGGTCGACCACGTTTACGTTTCCGATCTGGTCGAATACATGGCGTGAAGGGGCGATGCCGAGCGGCGCGGCCTCGAAGCGAATACCTGCAAGAGAGGGGTCGGGCGGCAGGACGGTGCCGGGCTGGCTGAAGACGAGGTAATAATGCAACACGTCCATCCATTGCTCCCGTGTCTGACGCATCCACTGCTGGTAGGGTTGATGCGCCGGGACCGGCTGGAAGGTCGGAGCCTGCCCGAGATAGTAGGTCACCTTGCTCATGAAATGAGTGACCGCATCTTCCCATCGCTCGGTCGGCAGTTGGTCGGGCTCGGGCAACCGGTGGCAGCTTCCGCACTTCGCCTGCAGCAGGATCGAATCGGCCCAGGCCTGCCGGGTGAGCGTAGCGCGCCGGTTGAGGAAATGATCCGGCCGCCCGACGTACCCCTTCGTCGTATCGTGACAGACGCCGCACATTCCCGGTACCGACCTCACCTCCTGTTTCGGCGGTACGGTTGGAGACTCGTTGAGCCAAGCCATCCCGAAATATGCTGCAAGGACCACCAGGCTGACGGCCCACGCCTTGGGTGCTCGACGCAGCATAACGCAGCTTCAGGGACAAGAGATCATGAAAGGCCCCGGTCCATAGCATGCCGGACTCGAACGAAGGGGGTCCGGCAAGAACACAGAGCGCAAGATCATGTTTCAAAATGATCTACGTGATTGTATACCGTATCCCCTGTCATCGATGACGCTCATGATTCAGCCCATCCCGTCTGTTATGGTCTGCCTGAGCCTGGTGCTGCCGGGCAGCCTGGCAGGCTGTAACAACCCCGACGTCACAAACCGCGAAGCCGACCTTTCGTTCGTGGACGTAACGCAGCAGGCCGGGCTCGGCGACTTCCGCCACGAGACGGGCGCCTTCGGCGAACACTGGTTTCCCGAGTCGATGGGCTCGGGCGGCGGGTTCATCGACTACGACGGCGACGGGTGGCAGGACATCCTCGTCATCGGCGGCGGGACGTGGCCGCAGAGCGGGATGGATCCCGTCCCACCCCTTTGGCTCTTCCGAAACAACGGCGACGGCACCTTCAGCCTACGCACGCAAGAAACCGGCCTCGCCGACGTTGATGCCTACGGGAGCGGTATGACGGTGGCAGACTACGACAACGACGGCGACGAAGACTTCTACTTTACTACGCTGGCGGAGAACATGCTCTTCCGCAACGACGGCGGCACCTTCACGGAAGTGGGCATAACGGCCGGTGTGGCGGGGGAGCCCGTGTGGAGTTCGTCGGCTGCCTTTTTCGACGCGGATCGAGACGGCTGGCTCGACCTGTATGTGGGCAACTACGTCGCGTGGACGCCGGAGACCGACCGCTTCTGCTCGCTCGACGGCGTCCATAAGAGCTACTGCACACCCGAAGCGTACGAGGGGATACCCAGCCGCTTTTACCACAACGACGGCGACGGCACCTTCTCTGACTCGTCGGAGCGGGCCGGTATCTGGCCCGCCCCCGGAAAGACACTCGGCGTCGTCGCGCTCGACTTCAACCACGACAGCTGGCCCGACCTGATGATCGCGAACGACACCGAAGCCGACCAGTTGTATGTGAACGCCGGCGATGGCACGTTTATCGAACGGGGGGCCGTCAGCAGCGTCGCCTACGACGAGCACGGCAAAGCCCGTGCCGGTATGGGCGTCGATGCGGGCATCGTCGACAGCACGGGAGCGGTGACCGTGTTCGTCGGCAACTTCTCGAAGGAGATGATCGGGGTCTACCGTTACCTCGGAAACGGCCTGTTCACCGACCGGGCGGCCGCTTCTCGCATCGGGCGCCCGAGCCTGATGACACTCACCTTCGGGCTGTTTCTTGCGGATGTCGATCTCGACGGCGACCTCGATGTGTTTGCCGCCAACGGGCACGTACAGCCGGACATCGAGCAGACCCAGGAGGGCATCTACCACGCCGAGCCGCCCCACCTTTTCATGAACGACGGCGGCGGCCGCTTCGAGGACCGGGCCATGTACGTTCCAGCCTTTACCCGGGCCCTCGTCGCGCGGGGTGCCGCCTTCGCCGACTACGACCGCGACGGCGACGTCGACATCCTGGCTACGGAGAATGACGGGCCGATGCACCTGTGGCGCAATGAGGTCCAACGGAGGGGGCCGTACCTGCGGGTGCATACCCGAGGCACCACAAGCAACCGCGACGGCGTGGGCACCCGTATCGTCGCGATGATCGGCACCTACAGGATGGAGCGCTACGTGCGGGCCGGGTCGAGCTACCTGTCGCATTCTGAGAAGGCCGTCACGTTCGGGCTCGGCGCCGCCCGGCAGCTGGATTCGCTGGTGCTTCACTGGCCGAGCGGGCAGGTAGACCGGTTTGCGGACGTTGCCGGCTATCAGGACATCCGTGTCGCCGAGGGATCCGAGGTGCTGGAGCGGCTCGCCCGACCGGATCGGGAAGACGTAACAGCGGAGCAGTAATGCTGCGCCGTATCCGTTCTCTGAGAATACGGTGCACCGTCATGCTGAAAGGGAGCCCAGCACCGCCACGACGTCTTCTTCGCAGCCCGCCAGCAGGACGACCAGCAGGCTCACCGCCCCATTCAGGGCGCCGTTAAGCCAGCCAGATACTCTCTAGCCTGGGGCTGATCAGGATCCAACCGAAGCGCCGTTTCCCAGGCCTGCCGGGCTGCCTCCGGCCTCCCCATGCGGGCCAGACAAATCCCTTTGTTGACCCATGCGCCTACGTAGGAGGTATCGTGTTGTAGGGCGGCATCATAGTGCGCCAACGCTTCCTCCAGCTGATGGTGCTTCATGTATGCGTTCGCCAGCAGCATGTGCACATCTGGCGTAGCGGTTCCCTTGTACAGGGCCACCTGGAAAGCCCGTATGGCGTCTGTAATACGACCTGCTCTGTTGAGCGCATACCCGTAGGTGACCCACGCGGCCGGGTCATCCGGGTAAAGTCGGGTCCGCCGTTCGAAGGTGTCAATGGACTCTTCGATTTGCTGCAGGCCGTCCACCTTGGCCAGATAGCGCTCCGCCTCGTCCTGCTTGCCTAACCGGGCCAGCACGGCGCCCAGGCTATAATGGGCCTTTGCATGCCCGGGTTGCTGCTCGATCGTGCGGCGTAGCTGCGCTTCGGCCTCTGCAAGATTTCCACTTTGCAGCAAGGCATTTCCCACGATGTACCGATAGTCCGGATCTTCCGGTCTCAATGCGAGGGCGCGCTGCGCATTGGACAGCGCCTGCTCCACCTCGCCGTTGTCTTCGTGTAACACCGCGAGGCGGATGTACGCTTCAGCCAGGCTGTCATTCTGCATGATGGCCCGCTCATACTCATAACGCGCGCTATCCACCTTACCCAGTTCGGCATATCCGTGGCCCATGTAGACCAGGATCTTCGGGTCGCCATAGAGCGCATACTCACTCCGGTAATAGCGCAATGCCTCCCTAAATTGCCCTCTCCGAAAGGCAAGGTTGCCCATGTTCAACCAGGCTCCTCGGTACGTCGGATCGAGCGCGAGCACTCGCTCATACGCCCGGGTGGCCTCTTCCGCATGATGGAGTTCGCTCTGAATGCGGCCACGCAGAAAGGCGATGTCGGCCAAAAAAGTATCCGATTTCGGATCGGCATGATGCTCGGCGCTGTCCACGAGCGCGAGGGCGACCCCCACTGCTCCCTGATACAGGGCTTGTTGGGCTTCTACCAGATACGTGGCGGCCTGCGGATCGGCCAGCAGCCTTCTGGGGCGATGGATCTCGGGCTCGTCGGCCTCCGGGCGACAGCCTACGCACAGCATGCCTATCAACAGAATCAGTAAGCCGCTTCGTTTATCCACGTACGGATCCACCATGTTATCCCGGCTACACCTTTGCTTGCCTCAAAAAAACGTGGGCCACGCCTGAAGGATCCAGGCGTGGCCCATGCGCTACCAGGAGGTTGTAGCAAGAATGGGTTAGAAGCCGATCTGAATCCCAAGCAGGTTCACGTTCCCGAGATCTCCGAACGCCGTATAGGCATAGTCCGCGCCGAACGTCAGGCCGCTGACCTCCAGGTTAAGACCCGCACCGGCGCTGATGCCCTGCTCGTCCGTCGGGAAGACGTAGCCCAGCCGCAGCGAGAGGATGTTCATGAAACGGTATTCACCGCCCAGCCGAATCTGCTCGTCGTAGGAGCGGGGATGGCCGGCTTCGGCCGTCAACAGGAAGCTGTGCATGTCTGACGCCGAAGCGGTCAGGTCCATCATGTTGAAGGAGGCCCCGATGCTCAGGAGCAGGGGGGCTTCGAAGGATTCCTCCTCGTAGGTGACCGACGGGGAGAAATTACGGATTGACATGCCGATGTTGAGGCTGCGGAACCCCGTGCGATACAGCACGCCGAAATCGAAGGCCGGGGTGCTGACGCTATTCGACTGCGTCGTCCCGTCCCCATCCATAATGGAATCGCCCAGATCTTGACGTACGTACCGGGCCGTCCCCCCGAGCGAGAACCGGTCCGACAGCGAGGTGGCATAGCCTACCCCGATGGCCAACGCGGTAGGACTAAAATCACCGGTCCGTTCGTAGCCGACTTCATTCTCCGAGCGGATGGTGCCTTCCAGCGCACCATAATCGACCGCCATTACGTTGATCCCGAAGGTGCCGTACTGGCCGTCGGCTGGGCTATAGGCCACGGTGCCGCTGTTGTAGCCAATGTCGGCAATCCACTGCACGTTGCCGAGAGCGAGGTGCCCACCATCCAGGCTCGCCATAGCGGCCGGGTTGTAGAACATCGCCAGCGAGGAGCCCATGTCAACCGCGACCATGGCATTGCCCAGGGCGGCCGCTCGGGGACTCATCGAGACGGTCAGGAATTGCAACCCGGTCTGGCCGCGCTTATCGCGCGGATTATCAGTGTCCTGACTGTACACGGCCTGCACCTGCAGCACCGACAACACGGTGAGAAGGGTATAGAAGAGGCATTTTTTCATTGTATAACCGCGTCTTATGATCCGAAGTCTGCGAGGAACCAAGAACCCGCTTAGCGAATGACGACGAACTTCTTCATGGAGCGCTCGCCGTTGTCGTTGTTATCCACTACGACGATGTAGAGCCCGCTGACGATGACCTGCTGCGAGTCGGTCGTGAGGTTCCAATACTCATCGCCTGTGCCGGTGGTGTGCTCGATGGTTTTGATGAGCTCTCCTGATTCCGTGTAGATCCGGATGGTACAGTTGCCGGGAATGTCGAGGAAGCCGATCCGGTCCGCCGTGTTGCCGCGAACGTAACGGACCTCTTCTGAGGCTGCGATGTTGAGCGGGTTCGGGACGATCACGAAGGAGGACGTCGACGCGCCCGGCGCACGTGACGTCGAGGCCGGATCCCAGGTCTGCGTATAATACCGGTTGCTCTTGAGCCGCACTCCGGCGGGCGTAGCTACCGCATTCGCCGAGGTCAACTCGTTGCTGACAACCTGAAGGTAGTAGTACTGCTCGACCCCACGCGGGAGCGGGTCGCTGAAGCTCCGCGCTGTAGGGCCTAGTTCGGGCGTTCCCGGGCAACCCGCAATGCAAGTATACCGGAAGCCATCATTGGCCGGCCCTTCCACATAGGTCCGGGCGCGGTACAACTCGAAGCCGCCCGGCGTCTCGGCATCGGGATACAGTTCCCACGATAGCTCGACGTTGTCGGGCGCGGATTCGACCGTGAAGGACATGGGCGGCAGCGGCTCCGCCGGAATCGGGTACGTGGTCAGATCATTACTCGCTGCATATACATCCAGGGCCTTCTGAAAGGTCTGGAAGAGTGAATCCCTTCCACTAAACCACCAGTCATTCTTGCCTAGCGTCACACCACGATGGGTAATGTTAGGCGTTTGGGCTAACTCCGGCGTCATCTGGCCGCGCTGATGGTTGCCCAGTTCTTTGAACGCACTTCCGATCACAAAGGCCTCGTACGGATCCAGGCCATCCACACCTTCCGCCATGATGATGCGCACGCTGTCGCCGGGAGCCAGGGTGTACGGACCGTAGCTGAACATCGACGAATACCCGCCGGCTTTACCCAGCTGCGGCGTCCCATCCGGATTCGTAAAGTCTCCGTCTGGATCGACGATGTCGGCGTGGTGCGGATAGAAGTGCCGGGGTTCGGGTTCGATGGCCCCCTGATAGTCCGCCTGGCTCCGGTCGGAATCGAAGGCGTCGTTGCCGGAGAGAATCGGCGCGTCCGAGTCGATGTGCCCGGTTACTAATGGCTGCGAGACATCATCTGTACGATCCGAAGGCGAGGTGTCTGCATGGAGGGCGACGGTACCAAGGAACTGGGGCGCCGTGAGGCGGCCTGAACTGTCGCTCGGCTGCGACCAGTCGAGGGGAGCGAGCATGGGAAGGCCGGCTTCATCGTAGGTGGCCGCGTCCGCGTTCCGGGCATTGCCCAGCCAGGTATACTGCGCCCGAAAGTCGACGTCATAGTCTTCCATGCCGTCTCCTACGATATCATTCATCACGTTGGCGCCCCAACCGTCCGGACCGCCTGCCTGGTATTGAAAGTCTGTGATCGTATACCGCTTCTGGAAGTGGAGGTATACCCCTTCGAGGGTCTGTTCTACCTCGATCTCCTCATCATCATCCATGTTGCCCGTGTTGACGAGCACGAATTCCTGGATGTGGTAGTTGTCGTTGTACTCCTGACCGAAAGCGTACGCCCGGCGTTTCAGCGTAATGCCGATCGCCGAATTGACCTCGGTATAGATCATCCGGTCGGCAGGCAGGTTGGGATCGACCGCGTCGTTGTCCACGAAGTAATCCGTGCTCTCGAGGGTTTCACCCGTTCCAAGTTTTACGTTCACTACCGGCGGCTCGAACCGGCTGACGGTCCGGAACTCGATCGGGAACATCTCGCCGGCACCGCTCACGCGCGGCCCGACGTGGGTGACCATATACGGATGATTCTCGCCATCCTCGGTCTGCACGTTCCGGGCGCCGATCCAAAGAACACTGACGCGTGTGTTATCCTGAGCCAGGATGCGCGGCCAGCGCAGGCTATTGCCGCTGTACCATCCTTCGCGCTCGCCCCCAACCTCGCTATACTGGTAGATCAGACTCCCCACCGCCAGGGGTTTGTTCTTGAACTGCGCCTGAACGGCGTCTGGCACAATCAGCCAGAGAACCAGGGGCAGAAGAATTCCAAAGTTGCGCGCTCTATGTAGCATGTTCGATGTACCTTTGCTATGGAGTGTCAGTAGCAGGGGCTCTGTGGAAAGCGCTGCCCCTTACAGGGCGAGCCGCGCACCAAAGAAGACGCGCCGTGGAAACAGGTGCCAGAACGACGTAAAGTTCGGCTCGTTGATGTAATCCTCATCCAGGGTTCCGGGCACGTCATCCCCGTAGACCGGATTGCCGCTCTCGTCCTGCTGCGCATAAAATTCTTCCCACCCTTCTACCATCTTCTTGGGTAAACGCAGCGAGTTCAGGTAGCTGTTGAAGTCCTGCCCATCGCTGAAGGCGCCGGCATTGAAGTTCTTGATGTTGAACAAGTTGCGCACGTCTACATAGAGTTGGAGATCTCCCTGAGCGATGTTCAGGTTCTTGCTGATCCGCAGGTCCACGTTCCGGTAGCCGCGCCAGTACATGTTGTTCTCAATCCCGCGGACGGTGGTCTGCCCGCCGGTCCAGGTGAAGTACTCGCCTTTCTTCCATTCACCCAGGAAGGACAGCCGCCAGTCCCCGAGCACATGCCGGCCGGCGACCTCGGGACCGAAGTCGAGCGGCGTGATAATCTCGATGTTGAACCGCGCATAGGGACGTGGGAGCGGCTTACTCTGGTAGTAGTCCGTCGTGTTCTCTTCGTAGCGCCGCTGTTCGATGCGATTCTCACGGAACGAGGGGAAGCCGAACGCGCCCCCGGCATCCACCATGTACGAGTAGTTGAGGAAACCACGAATCCACCGGCCGGCATTCTTAAACACGCTAATCTCAATGCCGCGCGTGTCGGCGTAGCTGTCTGCTACCGGCACGGAATAGTTCACCAGCCCATCGCGGCTGATGAAGCTCACCTGACGCGGTTGGTTTTTGACGTCTTTGTAGTAGCCAGCAATACGAACCAGGTACTGGTTCAGGAAGCTCTGCTCGTACCCGGCTTCGTACTGGATGGTAAGTTGCATCGGGTTCCGCGGGTTCGCGAAGTGCCAGACTCCATCGTTCGTAAAGGCGCGTGAGAGCCGGTACATCTCCTGCGGCTTCGGACGCTGGTAGGCGTGGCCGTAGTTGAAGTACAGCTTGCTCGCGTCCGTCACCGGGAACGAGACGCCCAGGCGCGGGCTGAGCCGCACCTGGGCCTTTACCTCCTGCTTGCCTCCCAACATCTCATCGAACTCTGCAATGCTCTTGCCGAGGAAGGCATCGCTGTACGGATCTTCGACGACGTACCATTCCGTGTTCGGGTCCATATAGTCCAGGCGCAGCCCAAGGTTAGCGATCATGCCCCGGAATTCGAGCTTGTCCTGCACGTAGGCGGCCCCGTAGTACTCCGTCTCATCCCAACGGGCATAGATGTCGTCCGGGTTGATGAGCTGGTCGACGTACCCGAAGTTGACATCCTGCGGCGTCACGCTGAACTCGACGCCGGCCTGGATTAGGTTGGTTCGGTTCACCTGACTGGTGAAATCGAATCGGCCCTGGTAACTCACGATCTCGGTCGTGTCCCGGAACTCAGCCCAGTGGCCGCCCATGCGCATATTATTGATGAACGAGGTATTCCCTTCGTACTTCCAGCCGAACGGCGCTTCATTGACGCAGAAATTGTCCAGAACGGGTTGCAGGATGCTGTTCAGTCCGGAATCATTGAGCTGCGAGAGGCACGACTCGTCGCGCGTGGCCGCCGGCCGTGTGAAGTAGTTCTCCTGTGTACGCTGCAGCTTGACCTCATAGAACGTCGTCGGGCTCAGCGTATGCGTGAACGCAGCCCCGTACATATCGATGTCGATGTCCGAGATCGATTGTGCGCCTGTGCCGAAGTAGTCGTCTCCCTGGTCTCCGGAACGATTATAGTTAAACGTGGAGCCCGTCCCATCTTGCACGTTGTTTTGGGTGCCGATGATGCGCGAGGTGCCACCACGGTCCTCCGTCGACGTGCCAAACTCGTTTGTCCACATCCCGTCGAGGACGAGCTTCATGCCCGGTGCGATGTTGGAGGTCAGCTTTATATTGAAGTTAGACTGCTTGCGGCCGTCCACCGAGAGCGGGATAATGTACTGGTCCTCAGCGCGCCGGTAGGTGGCAAAGAAGCGCAAATTGCCCAGGTACTGACTGATACCGGGCACCGGGCCGCCGAAGCCACCATCGATGACATAGTCCGGACTAACATTCGACAGATCGCGGCGGTGCTCCCAGAGAAACAGCGCCTGGATCTGCTCCGGCGTCAGGTCGTTGTTCGGGTTTTCGTCCGACGCGAGGTTCGCCGCAAGACTGTTATAGCCCTGGAAGAACGGATACTGGTTCTGGGTTTCTTCATCCCAGGTTCCATTTTCGGTGCCTACGAACGCCACAGCCGGGTCGGTGTACGGCCGCATCCAGTAAGAGGCCGGGGTGCTCGGCGACACCCCGAAGTACTTGTCGGTAGCCGGGCTGTAGCTCGCCGTCAGGTTGACCGTGTACCGGTCGAGGGGCCCTTCCTTCGTCACGACGTTGACGACCCCGGAGCGCATATCCCCGTACTTGGCCGTAAAGCCGCCCGACTGAATCTGGATCTGATCGACACCGGCATAGCTGATGTTCGTGTACGGCGTGTTGTCGCGACGGGTGCCGAGATTGAACCCGTCCAGGATAAAAGCGGCCTGGTCCGCGCCAGACCCCCGAATATTCAGCCCCTGCACGCCTGCCTGCAACCCGACCACCCGGTTGATGTCCGTCACGGGCAGGTTCTGGATCTGTTCCGCCGTAATGTCCACGCGGCTCGCCGAGAGGTCGCGCTTGACGACCTCTTGTTGAGCCGTCACGACCAACTCTTCCAGGCCGACGGTCTCCGCTTGAAGTTCGAAGTTGACTTCGGCGGTCAGGTCGATGTTGACGCTCACGTCTTCCTGGACCACGGGCGTGAAACCGATGAAGGAAGCACGTATGTCGTAGGTCCCCGGACGGACGTTGATGATGGTATAATAGCCATCGCCGTCCGTCGACGTGCCCTGGGTCGTGCCTTGGATCACCACGTTAACCCCGGGCAGCGGGTCGCCGGTGCCTGCCTCCGTAACCCTACCGGCAATCTTACCCGTCTGGGCAAAAGCCGTGGGGGCGGCAAGCATCAAGGCGAGAATGAAAAGCAATGGTATCGTTCGTCGCATGGATACGCAGAGGGTTAGTGGATCGATAGGGTATAAGGGCTTCCCACTCCCGGAGCCATAGGGACGCCGAGCGACCTGAGGAAAGCCCGTTAACAGTCCTGAGAGGCGGAAACGTTGGCGGTGGAGAAACCAGCCAGAGAGAGGGCCTGCCTGTAGTCCGGAAACTACAGGCTGCGTCAACCCATAGGGTGATCTGTGCGCAAGACGCTCTCATCTGTCTGTGGCCTCAGAGGCGTTGCATCACGTCGTCTTCCCGGTTGTAGCCGGTGGTAATATATGTAGTGAACAGGCATCACGAAGTCAATTCCGAGTATCTTGCCCTGCCCCGACCGATTTGGCGTACCGGCGTTCAACAACGGGCCCAGGGGGCCTCCCACACGCGTCACAAGGCCCATAGACAGCCAGGATGTATATAAAACCCGTGGCTGGTGGCGCGATGG
>Ga0302046_10001975_pt1 | contig 19222 bp, 18 predicted proteins | sample RVTome_11_FD_200261 | JGI IMG/M metagenome (GOLD analysis project Ga0302046, IMG submission 200261) | Soil microbial communities from uranium-contaminated site in the Upper Colorado River Basin, Wyoming, United States - RVT147D111 (version 2) ...
TCGCTCGCCCATCGACGTTGAGTTATCCAAAGAACCTCTCGGCTTCCATGATTCCATCGACTTTCCGGATCCTGTCGAGTACGCGAACCAGGTGTTCGGTATTCTTCACATACAAAATGATCTGACCGTCAAACAGAGGTCCTTTAGAGTCCATGTTCACACTGCGAATATTGGTGTTTTGGTAGTTCGAAATGGCATGGGTCACATCGCTCAGAAGACCCGCGCGATCCTTTCCTGAAACTCGAATGGCGACAAGGAAATCCGCCCCATTGCCCCCCGGCCAATCTACCTCCACGATTCTCTCGCTCTCGGCGAGACGCAACGAGACAACATTTCGACAATCTTTCCTGTGGATCTTGATCCCCTCCCCGATCGTGACAAAGCCGACGATCTCGTCTCCGGGTATCGGATTGCAGCACTTTGCGTACTGGTGCATGAAGCTGTCGCTCGAGCCTAATATCGAGATCCCGCTTGCGATGTCCCTTGCGGTGGTGACGAATTTTGAAAACAGCGATCCGGATTCTTCCCTGCCCCTCGCAGATTCGCTCCCTTCAGGCCTTCGCGAGCGCATAATAAGCTGCTCAATCAATGCGTCTGCGTCCACCCGCTGCTCGAGAAGAGCGGCATAGAAGTCATGGAGATTGTCCATACGCATTGCATGGATGAACTTGAGCAGGTCATCATCGGAGATCCGAAACTTCTGCTTCTTGAGCTTCTTTTGCCACAGCTCTTTTCCCTCTTCGGACAGCTTTCTCTTTTCCTCCCGCACCCATTTGCGGATCTGTGTCTTCGCCTTGTGTGTTACGACAAATTTTTCCCAATCCGAGTTGGGTGTCTGGTTCTTCGACGTAATAATCTCGACCTGATCCCCGCTGCGCAGAACGGAGTTCAGGGGAACAATCCTGCCGTTGACCTTTGCGCCGATGCAATGAAATCCGATGTTCGAGTGGATATCGAAAGCAAAATCGAGAGGAGTCGCTTTGCGCGGGAGGATCTTCAGGTCGCCTTTCGGTGTGAATACATAGATTTCATCCTGATAAAGGTTTAACTTGAAGCTCTCCATGAGCTCACTGGGCGTGTCTTCGTTCTTTTGCTCAAAAATTTCCCGGACCCAGTTTATCCAACCCTCAAGCTCCTTGTCCAACGACGACTTGCTTTCCTTGTATATCCAATGAGCCGCCACACCCCTTTCAGCAATCTCCTGCATCCCCTTTGTACGAATCTGGACTTCAACGAGCTTTCCTTCGGGCCCTACCACGGTAGTGTGAAGAGATTGATAACCGTTCTTTTTCGGAAGAGAGATGTAATCCTTGAACCGTTCCGAAATGGGTTTGTAAAGCTCCGAAATGATGCCATAGACTATGAAACAGTCGTTGTTATCCTTGGTGTCCGCGATAAACCGAACCGCAAACAGGTCATAGATCTCATCGAGCGGCTTGCCGCGTTTTACCATCTTCTGATAGATCGAATAGAGATGCTTCGGCCTCCCTTCGACCTCGTACACAATCCCCTCTGACTGCAACCGTTTCTCGATCGGAGCCAGGAATTTCCGGATATAGTGTTCACGTTCACGCCTTCGCGACTTGAGCCGGCGGGCAATCTCTTCGTACTCGGTGCGATGAAGGTACTTGAAACTGAGATCCTCAAGCTCCCATTTTACTTTTGCAAGACCGAAGCGGTGCGCAAAGGGGGCATAGATTTCGAGGGTCTCTTTTGCCAGTCTTCGTTGTTTTTCCGCAGGCAGGTACTCCAATGTCCGCATATTGTGAAGGCGATCGGCAAATTTGATCAACATCACCCGGATGTCATTGACCATCGACAGCAGGAGCTTCCGATAGTTCTCGGCCTGGGTGACTTCATGACTCCTGAAGATATCGCTGATCTTTGTCGCTCCGTTCACGATCTCTGCAATGGTCTCACCAAACTCAGCTTTGATATCGTCAAGATTCAGGCGAGTATCTTCCACGACGTCATGGAGAAGGGCGGCGGCCACCGAAACATCATCGAGGGGAATTTCTCTCGCCACAACGGTTGCGACTTCGTACGGATGATGAAAATACGGCTCACCAGATGCGCGCAAATCATGCTTGTGGGCCTCGAGACTCATCGTAAAAGCCCTGGTGATCAGGTCGACGTCGACGGAGCGGAGATTCTTCTGGCAGACGCCGATGAGGTCGTCGAGTTTCTTCCTGTACTGTCCGTTAGACATTTTGATGATGGTCTGCATAGCTTCTTCAAACACTTTCCGGCACCGGTTCGTTCTCGCAATCGCATACAACTCAACAGCTTAGGTATTCCCCATAATATAAGCAATGGCGCCCGATTGTCAAGAAAGCGGTTACCGGGTTCCATCCCCCGCAAGCGTTTTTTCAAGGTCCTTCAATCGCAACCTCTTATCCTCTACTCGATCCTCCAAATGTTCCGGAAATTCTCCTGCAGCCAGAAGCCGGATGAGGGAGAGTTCTTCCCGGAGATTTTCTGATCGATTCGTTTGGAGTTTCAGAGACAGGAAGTTCAGTCGACACACAAGTTCATTGTACCGGTTGGGTCTTGGGTCATTCACAATAGCCCGAAGGAGCCGTTCATAGGCCACCAACGCGAGATTCGGCTGACGGGCCCGCTCGAGAGCGGTTGCCAATCCCCACAAGAAAATTCTGTTTTCGGGATAGGTGGACAACGCGGTCCTGGACATCTCAACGGCCTTTTCGTATTCGGCCGCATCGATGTAGATGTTGATCAACGCGCTCATCGCTGCAAACCGGTTATAAACACCGTACCGGGCACATCGTTCGAGGAATGTGATCCCCTCCTCACGATTATCGCTTATGAAAGGCAACCAGGTCAGGAACTCTATCTTCCGGCTTTTCCAATAGTAGTATGTTCCAATGCCGGTGTACGCATCCACGAGCTGCGAATCCAGCGCCACTGATCGTTCAAAGTTCGTTGCAGAGGACATTCCGCGCGTGACAGCCCCAAACCAGTTTCCCCGTTCAGCAAGCGCAAGGGCCTCGTTACCGAATATCGTTCCAAGAAAAAAGTAGCCCCAGGGGGATGCGGGATTCCTTGCGATAACCGATTCCGATTTCTCGCGGGCAACAGCAAGCAATGAGTCGAATGCAGGAACCGGAACAAGCTCTTCATAATCCAAAGCCTGGCTTTGAAGAACGGCGGCCAGGTACAGATATCCGACCGGACTGTCCGGGAAGTCCTCAGCCATCGCCCTGAAAACCGACTGTGCCCCGTCGTATTCCTGTTTGAGTGTGAGGTCGATTCCAGCTGACAGCAGGGAATCAATGCGCGCGACGTCGTATCGCAATCCTCCCTCTTCCGGAGAACCCGACTGAACAGACACAAAAATCAAAAAGGAGAGCACAAGAACCATGTGTTTCACTCCGTGCCGAACATTCTGTCGCCCGCGTCTCCAAGCCCCGGCAGAATGTATCCGCGGTTGTTCAATGTCTTGTCGAGAGCGCAGGTGTATATCCTGACATCAGGGTGAGCCCGGCTCAACGTCCTGACGCCTTGCGGTGCGGCCACAACACTCACAAACCGAATCGACCTCGCACCTCGATTCTTGAGATATTGAACAGCGGCAGATCCGCTTCCTCCGGTGGCAAGCATCGGATCGAGGACGAATACCATCGAACGAAAGAGATTCTTCGGGACCTTGAAATAGTAATCCACAGGCTGGAGTGTTTCCTCGTTTCGGAAGAGACCGATGTGGCCCACTTTCGCATCCGGCAGCACTTCGACAAAACCCCCGACCAGACCTAACCCTGCTCGGAGAATTGGCACAAGAACCACAGGTTGCGACACCATGTAGCCATCGGTGCTTTCAAGAGGAGTCCTGATCAGCTTAGACTTCAATGGCAGATCCCTTGTAACCTCGTACGCCATGAGGCTGGCCGTTCTCCTGAGGATGGTTCTGAAGATGTGGCTGGGCGTTTTCCGGTCACGGAGCACGGAAAGGTCCCGCTTCACAAGGGGGTGGTCAATCAGAACGAGGTTTTTCATGACTTGTTATCCGTGTGTTGAGTTGAGCACCAGCGATGAGGATGGGATCCCAGAGTGGGGCATACGGTGGTGTATAAATCAAATCCAGTTGCGCCAGGGCATCAACGGTCATCTGCTGTTGAATAGCCGCCGACAATGTGTTCGCCCGAAGAACGGCGCCATCCGCACCAAACACATTCGCACCAAGGATCCTCTTCGATCGCTTGTCCGCAATGAGGACAATGTTCACTTTCTCGCTTTTCGGAAAGAAGGACACGCGTGAGCTGGAAACAATGTGCTCGCGCTCCGGCTCAAACCCGTGTTCCGCAGCTTCCTCTGACCCCAGCCCCACCCGGGCGACTTCCAGGGAAAATACTTTCACAGCGATGGCCCGTAACGCGCCCTTGAATGCAGCGCTTCCCCCCGCGGCATTTTCACCCGCCACCCTTCCCTGCCGGGCTGCAATGGTCGCGAGGGGACAAAACATCATTTTGTTGCTCACAAGATTCCTCACCTCACAACAATCGCCTGCGCCGTAGATGTTGTCCATGCTCGTGACCTGCCGCTGATCCGTCAGGATTCCATTCCACCTTCCGATGCGGAGACCGGCGGCACGGGCAAGATCGTTGTTCGGCTCGACCCCGATGCAAACGACGACCACGTCCGCATCAATCGTATTGTCCCTGGTTTTCACGCCTGTTACGGTGCCGTCACCCCTCTGAACGAACCCTTGGACCTGACAGTCCGGAACCAGCCGCACCTTCCGCGATTCGAGTTCCGCCGCCACTGCCTTTCTGGTTTCCGGTTCAAGTCCTGCCATGGGAAGCGACTTGTTATGGAGAACAGAGGTGTCAATCCCCCGCGCGGTAAGGGCTTCTGCCATTTCCATGCCAATGTATCCGCCTCCGATAATCGCCGCCTTTGCCGGACGTTCCTTGTCAAGAAAGTGGTGAAGCGCCTTTGATTCTGAAAACGATTTTATGCTGAAGACATTCCTTGCATCTGCTCCCCTCAGGTGCAATCGTTTGGGTCTTGATCCCGTTGCCAGAATCAAACGATCATACGGAAAGCGTTCAACCCCGCCGGTGTTCAGATTCCGGACAAGGAGGAACCGCCTCAACGCGTCAATCTCCTCAACGTGATGGAGTATTCGGGCGTCAATCCCTTTTTCCTTACGGAGTCTCTCGGGCGTGTAGGGTAACAGATTGCCCTCATCCTTGACAGTCCCCCCGAGGAAATAAGGAATCTCACAGATCCCGTAGGAGACATATTCACCGGCTTCAAAGAGAATTACTCCAGCCTGCGGATTGGTTCGTCTCGCCTTTGCCGCAGCGGCAGGTCCGGCGGCAAGACCACCGACGACGAGAATGCGGGGATTCATTTCTTCTTGAACACCAGGGTCAGCGGAACACCGCGAAAGCCGAAATGTTCGCGGATCCTCTTTGCAAGAAACCGCCGGTACGATTCCGGAACAAGGGTCGGTTCATTACAGAAGAATCCAAATACGGGCGGGTTGGTTTTCAATTGCGTGATGTATTTGATCTTGATTTCTTTGGGGCTTGGCGAAAGGGGCGGCGTTTTCGCGATTTCCGCAAGGATGCGCTTGTTCAACTCACTGGTGCTGATTTTCTTCCCCCGCTCTTCCCGGATTTCCATGGCGAGATCGATCAATCTCGTCACGCGTTGTTTTGTTAAAGCGGACACAAACACGATCGGCAGGTAGTCATGCGACCCAAGCCTTGCCCGGATGGCTTTCTCAAATACCAGAGACGTCTTTTCGTCCTTTTCGACGAGGTCCCACTTGTTGACAGCCAACAGGGTTCCCCGCTTTCGCTCCATCGCAGCTTCCACGATATGGAGGTCCTGATGATCAATGCCGCGTTCCGCATCCAAAACAACAACCGCCACATCGGCTCGTTCAAGGCTCTTCAATGTTCGGAGGGCGCTGAAAAAATCAATGCTCTCTGAAGTCCGTTTTCTTTTCTTCAGCCCGGCTGTGTCCACCAGAACGACCTTCTCGCCATGATATTTGAGCTCCGAGTCGATCGGATCCCTTGTCGTTCCCGGTATGTTCGTCACAACATGCCGTTGCTGCCCAAGGAGCGTATTGACGAGAGAGGACTTGCCGACATTCGGTTTGCCGATCACAGCGATCCTCAGTCTTGCGTCCTCTGAATCCTCTTTGCCATTATCCACGAATCCTTCGGTCAGCTGGTCGAGGAAGTCCCCGATTTGCCTTCCGCCAAGGGCGGACAGGCCCGATGGGTCCCCCAGCCCGAGCTGAAAGAACTCGGCGGCAAGGGGCTCGCGTTTTCCCGAGTCGATCTTGTTAACGACAACATGAATCGGTTTTTGTGATTTTCTGAGAATCGATGCGATCTCCGAGTCGAGAGGAAGAACACCCTGAAGTCCGTCCACGACAAAAATAATACTATCAGCTTCATCGATGGCGATTTGTGCCTGCTCACGAATGGCCTTTTCGAACACGTCAGCCGATTCCGGAATGAAACCACCCGTGTCAATAATTGTGAAACGAATGCCTCTCCATTCGGCATCCGAGTACTTTCTATCCCTCGTCACTCCGGGAAGGTCATGGACTATGGCCTCCCGAATACCGAGGATACGGTTAAACAGTGTGGACTTGCCGACGTTGGGTCGTCCTACTATGGCAACAATCGATGACATGGCTACGTAGGTCAAAAGTAGCCAAAAATGGCGAGAAAAGGAAGGTGAGGATTGGGTGGGAACATCCTTGGAGATTGTCGGGGCGGCGAGATTCGAACTCGCGACCTCTTGGTCCCGAACCAAGCGCGCTAGCCAGGCTGCGCCACGCCCCGAATAAGGTTTTCTATGTATGCTCGTTTCTTACGGCCTTTGATCTCCCGCTCTCGCCGAATAGCCTCACTACGTGTTGTAAAAACTTCTGAGTAAACCAACTCCCAAGGTCTGTGCGGTTTCGCGGATCGAACCTCGCCCTTATTGTGATCAGTCAACCGAGCAATGAGATCATTTGTATGCCCCAACACTGAAGTATACCGAACGTTTAACGGAAATGCAAAAATCGGGTGATGTCCTCATTTGCTTGCTGCGCTAGAGGAAGTCGTTGAAACGACTCATGGAATTGGGAGCGAGAGGGTATAACCCCCAACTTAAGTTGGGGGTTATACAACCAACACAATATGACTAGGAACCGTTTTAACGGTTTCCTATTGGGGTAGAAACCCAAATGAGGACACTACCAAAAATCGGTCGTGTCTCAATCAGGCTGAAAAAAGAAAATCACGTCTGCAATCAGGATGGTAGGGACTCCTTGCGATAAAGGTCCTCCGTGCGATCTGCAATTGTCCCCCATTCGGGTTCTCCACGCACCGGTATCCATCGAATGCGCTTGTCGGCTCTGAACCATGTTAATTGCCGTTTTGCGAAACGGCGGGTGTTTCGCTTCACAAGATCGATACAATCCGCCAAGTTGAGAGTTCCCTGCAGATGGTCAAAGACCTCTTTGTATCCGACGGTGTTGAGCGAGTTCAAACGTGAGTCATATCCATTCTCCTTGAGCCAATTCACTTCTTCGAGCAATCCTGCCTCGAACATCCTGTCAACGCGTTGATCGATTCTCTTATAGAGGTCCGGCCGATTCCAGTCCAATCCCACCTGGATCCATGAAAAGCGCGCCGTGCGCGTTTGTGCTCCATGGTGCGCCGAAAGAGGCTTGCCGGTCGCGTAATAGACTTCGAGCGCCCTGATCAGGCGCCGGGGCTTCGGCTCAGCCTTCATTGCCGCAGCGGTGCCCTGGTCCACCCTTTCGAGTTCCCGCGTGAGACTCTCAACTCCCTCCTCTTTAAGACGTTGCTCAAGCCGGCGACGGATTTCCGGTTGAGCTGCCGGCCCGTCAAATATTCCATCGACGACCGCCTTGATATACAGGCCCGAGCCACCCACGACGATAGGAGTCCTGCCGCCTGAAATCACTGCCTCTACCTTCTCCATTGCCTGACGCGCAAACAATCCCGCACTATACACCTCTTTTGGATCGAGAATGTCCACGAAATGATGCGGGGCAGTTGCCCGGTCTTCCTCAGACGGCTTCGATGTCCCGATGGTGAGGTACTTGTACACCTGCCTCGAGTCGGCAGAAATAATCTCCCCATGCAGGCGGTGAGCCATGTTCAATGAAAGCAGGGTTTTGCCCGAGGCGGTGGGTCCGACAATGACGAGTGGGGTATTCACTGAAAAGTCAGAAGCTCTTTCTTACCGACAGGCCGGATATACCATCACCGTCCGTTCCATCCTCTCTTCCCGATAAGCGGAACAAACTTGAACCCGAAGACCTCCCGTGTTTCAAATCCACCCTCTACTTTCGTAATGCTCCGAAGTTTCTGCATTTCTAGGTCTCCCACGGGAATGACAAGCTTGCCCCCTTCGTAAAGCTGATTCAATAACGGCTCGGGAACATCGGGCGCCGCCGCGGTTACAATGATCCCGTCGTAAGGCGCGAATTCAGACCACCCCACGGTGCCGTCTCCGCAGAGCGTGGCAATTCTATACCCAAGCTTCTCGAACATCTTTCGGGATTGCAGAAAAAGGTCCATGTGGCGTTCAATGCTGAATACGCGGCATCCCAGTTCGGCGAGGATGACAGCCTGATATCCCGACCCTGTCCCGATCTCCAGAATTTTCTGACCGGGTTTGGGGTCAAGTTCCTGCGTCATAAAGGCGACCGTATATGGTTGGGAAATTGTCTGCTGCTTCGCGATCGGAAGAGCCGTGTCATCGTACGCCCTGTTGACGAATGGCTCCTTCACAAAGAGGTGCCGCTCGATTTTGGTCATCACGGAGAGGATCCGATCGTTGACAATCCCTCGATCCTTCAGCAACGTGACCATGTCTTTACGTTCTTCGTCAAACCGGGGCATTAGTAATCCTTTAAGAGAACCTGAACAAATCGTTTGGTGGTCAGCCAATGAGTCATGTGACTGTTCTCCCCCTGGTAGCGGGTCCTGACCGGAACGCCTGCGATCGAGAATCCCTTTCCCGCGGCGCGTATCAGCATCTCCGTCTCAGCCTCGTACCCATCAGCCTCAATCTGAATGCTTTCGAGCACTTCACGGCCGATCAAACGATAGCCGCACTGGCTGTCTGCAATGGGGACGCCGGTGCGGGCCGAAACCATAAGCGAGGTAAGTGTGTTGGAGAGAATCCGCATGACCGGCATCCCGGATCCAAACCGTTGTCTGACGCCGACAACGATACTCGCTCCCGTGAGTGATCGCTTCATCAGAAACTTCGGAAGGTCTACGGCATCATGCTGCTGGTCGGCATCCATCGTGATCACTGCGCTCACGTTTCTGTCCTCCAGAACGGCCAGAAACCCTGTTCGGAGCGCGGCCCCTTTTCCCATGTTCCTCTCATGCCGCCTCACGGATGCGCCTCCTCTCGCAGCAGCTTCGGACGTGCCGTCCGTCGATCCGTCGTCAATAACTATGATCCCGTTGATCCCCGCTGTCTCCTTCACTTTCTGAAGAAGAGCCGGCAGGGTCATGGCGGCATTGAACGCCGGGATCAGAACGCGAATGATCCCATTCATACGCGGGAAATCGCGTCTGCGACCTTAAGCGCACGCACTATTTCCTTCACGTCATGCACGCGAACAACTGCCGCACCGTTCCGGGCTGCAAGCACTGCGGCGGCTGCTGTGCCCTCGACGCGCTGGTCCGGAGGCAAATCAAGAAGTTTCCCAATGAACGACTTACGAGAGGGACCGACCAGAACCGGACAGCCAAGCGACGCGACCTCGCCCATCCGCCTGATCAGCTCGAGATTATGGTCAGCGGTCTTTCCAAAGCCGATTCCGGGATCAACGAAAATCTGTTTAATACCTGATTGCGATGCATAGTCGGTCTGTCGCCTGAGATATGCTCTGATTTCTCCGATCAAGTCCAGGTACGTCGGATCGTCCTGCATTGTTTTTGGTGTACCTTTCATGTGCATGATAACCGCTGTCGCGTTTCCCGCAGCGATCGTGGCGGCCATCTTCCGATCAAAGGTCAGCCCTGTTACATCGTTAATGATGTCCGCTCCTGCTTCGATAGCCCGCGCTGCAACCTGCGCTCTGAAGGTATCGACGGAGATCGGAATTCGTACCCTGCCGTACAGGCCCTTCACGACGCTCAACACGCGTCTGAGTTCTTCCTCAACCGGCACTGGTTCCGAGCCCGGCCTCGTCGAAACGCCTCCGATATCGATCATATCAGCTCCCTCGTCTTCCATCTCAATTCCCCGTTCAATGGCTTTCTCTGCATTCATATACATGCCACCGTCGGAGAATGAATCGGGAGTGATATTGAGAATTCCCATCACGTGCGTGCGGGACGAAAAGTCATACCGGATCCCCCGGAAATCAAACCGCATACCCTCGGATGCTGGGGCAGGGGTCACGTGAGTGCCGAAGGAATTTTGATGGGAAGAATAGAAACGAGATAACCGGGGATTGGCAAATCAGGGCTCACTGCAGGAATGATAAAATCCGCATTTTGGACAAACGAGTTTGCACCGGCGGCTCTCGAGCAGGACGCCGCAGTTCACACAATATTGCCAGTAGTGGAAGTCTGGGGTTTCCCGGGTTGCGTAAAAATTGTCCGTTTCTTTTGGAGGGTCAGACATGCTTGTGAACATGGTACAAAAAATGGCAACGCTAGTCAAGAATCATGAACCGCGCCCCCAGGCTACCCTCAGAGTGGCAATGCCGGTTGCCTTCACGGCCCAGACCATGTTGAAGGGTTCCTTTTCCGTGGTATGACCGGGGATGTCCCTCGACGAATGATAGTATGGGGAAAAGTCGATCGTAACGGAGTCCGGATGCCCTTTCCAGGCCTTCGACGACCACCCGGGAGTCTGGGCGATGGTCTTCAGCTCATTCCACGCGGCCGTATACACAGTTACGGAAGGAATGGAAACCGCCGGGACATTTAGTCTCTCCAGATACGCGGGAAAGAAAACATAGGAATCCGTTCCGCCCTGGGAAGGATTTGTCGTCGCCTCATCCCAGAATCCCTTTTCCCCGACATACTCCTCACCAACGGCGTTGAGGACCGTCAAAAGTTCCTCGTTCTGGGGTTCATCATTCGACTCGAAGTAGAGACAATTTCGGGTTGCACCGAAGCCGATTTCGTCGAAGTTGATGACGCTCTTCACTTGTTGAATCCCGTTCCCCAGGTCTTTTACAAAATTCTCGGTAGAATAGTATTCAGCCCCCCACGCGATAAACTTGATACTCTCACGCGGTCCCGTTACCGATCCGCTATTGACCATCCGGGAAAGGACTCTCGCAAGTTCGAGGACCCCGGCCACCCCTGAGGCATTGTCATCGGCGCCGGGTCCTCCCGCATCCGAATCTCCATGAGCACAAATAATTCTGAAGGTATCCGAGGAGCCTTTGAGAGTGCCGACAACGGTTCGCGGTGATCCCGTACTGACTTGAGTCCTTGCGCTGAATTCAACCTCGATTCCCGCTCCACCGCCGGCCATTTCTCTCCTCAGTTTCATACCATTCCTGAACGAAATATTGAAGAGAGGTATTGTATTCTTTTCGGTTGCTTCAAGATGTGTGATCATTGCCCAGTCGGAATATCTCCCCGAGTCACCGGGGGCAAAGGAAAGCACAGCCACAGCTCCCTCGGCAACAAGGTCATTGTAAAGGTCGCCTGGCACAAATTTGTCCGTGAGAACGACCGATCCGTTAATGTCGGATTCCGGGATATCAGCCTCAAGGTCAACGAGCCGTGCGGTTGTGCGGGATACTGCCGGCGAAAATCCCGCAAGCCACTCGTACCGGAAGACCCGGCCAAGTCGTGCGGGTTTAACAATCCTCAGCCCCCAGGCGGAATGAACATAGACCGCTCGTACGGGGTCCTCAATGACCTCAACATCAAGGCCATACTCCAGGAATCTCGCAGCAACATATTCAGCCGCTTTGTTTCCCGAGGGCGTCCCGCCCCATCTGTTCCCAAACTTCACGAGTGAGCCGACATGCCGTTGTAGAATCGTTTCCGAGACCATCGAGGCGAACCGTTTTTCAGACGGATGCTGAGACCATAAGACACCAGGTCCAAGAAGGAGGGTCAAAAGGAGGGCCGCATACGTCTGCATGAACGGGGGCTGGAAGGAAATGTTCGATCGGGAGAAACGTAGTGAAACGGCAGGAATGGACGGTGAAATTCTCCTATCCCTTCCCGTCGATGTTGTTATTTGTTCAAACCGTGTTTCTTATAGCGGTCATTAATGCGTCCCCAATGAAGATTTGCAAGGACATTATCGATGTACCCACCCCGGTCGGGGCCGTCCTTGTGATAATAGGCGTGTTCGAAAACGTCACAAGAGATCAGCGGGATTCCTCCCCAAATAGCGCCGTATTGATGCTCATCGACAAGAACGTTAAGTAAGCGGCCCGAATAAAGACGATCGGCGACGAGGAGACCCCAACCGCTCAGCTTGGCCGAAAGCGCGGTCGCCTTGAAATCTGCCTTCCACGCATCGAACGAACCAAAGTCCTTCTCGATGGCGGCCTTGATCTCGGGTCCTTTCGATGGATCGCCATCGCCTCCGAGCACCTCCCAGTAAACGTCATGCAGCAGTGCGCCTGAGTGGTTCCAGGTCATTCGCCTTTTAAGTTCACCGATGACGCTGAAGTTTCCGTTTGCTGTCGAGCGGTCCTCTTTCTCAAGCCCTTTCTCGATCGTGTTCAATGCAGTGACGTATCCCTTGTGGTGCTTGTTATAGTGCCAATCCGTTGTCTCCGCGCTGACGACCTTGCCAAGAATCTTTTTAGCCTCTTCATCGGAGTATGGACGCTTGTTGAACTTCCATTCATATGCCATAGTATGCTCCTTTCGAATGAAATGTGCTATGAAAAAAGGGAAGGCCGAGGTTGACTCGACCTTCGCTGCCCCACACCCGTCCAGCCGGCAGGTTAACGCTTCTTCAAAGACTTTTGAGCTTCCCTGCTTTTCCGTATGCCAGCCAAACAACGATCCAGCCGAGCACAACTGCCCCCACAAGATACAGCCAGTGACTGGCGGCGGGAACCGATGTATGCATGTTGATCATCGTCCATACCAGGGGAACGGACAGAAATGTGTTATGTTTACCGCGGGCCGCGACCACGGCCATAAGGTTTGCGTCCGGGGCAAGCCCCTCTTTCACGGCCGGCAGAATCTTCTTCTGGGCAGGCCAGATACGCATCCAAACGTTTGCAGCCATGATGGTCCCGAACATGGTCCCCAGATGGATGTTGTATGCCCGAAACGAGAAGCGGGCCCAATCAACCATGAGGTATGTAACCAGGGCAATGAGGACGATCCCGACGATTCCCAATATTGTCAGGTTCTTCCCGACTGAACTCCTGGCAAGCATGTCGTAGGCCGCGAACATCAGGAAGCTGACTGCAACCATGGTGATTGCTCCTGCAGTCCAGCGGTCTGTGTTGTCAGATTCGAACATCAAGCCCCCATGATAATACACAAGGGCAAGCAGGAGGAAACCCGTGACCCAGGTGTAGGCAGCCGCCCACCGGAACCAGTATATGGCCCGCGACTGCAATTCAGGGACGACTTTCTTCCTGGTATCGGCATCCAGAGTGGCTGCGAACTGTGCGTTCACGAAATTGTAGAAATACAGGAGACCAATCCACATGATCCCCGCAACAACGTGCAGCCATCGGAACAGTACACTGAGAATTTCAGCGGCTTCCATGAGAGCTCCTTCTGGTGTTTACTGGTTTTCGACTCCCGCGTCCAACCGCCCGTTAAAACATATTGAGCTGAAGTTTTGCCGACTCGCTCATCATTCCCGGATTCCAGGGCGGGTCAAACACGAGGTCGACCCTTACGTTCCGGACATCCTGGACCACTTGAACGTGACGTTTCACATCGTTGGCAATCATGGGACCCATTCCGCAACCCGGAGCGGTGAGTGTCATCTTGACGTACACGTTTGCCTCGCCCGGGATGGAATCGTCGATCTTCACCTCGTAGACGAGTCCAAGATCGACAATGTTTACGGGAATTTCCGGATCAAAGCACTCCTTCAGCCCGTCCCAAATGCGTTCTTCGAGCGTTCGGGCCTTCTGCTCCGTCTGTGCCGACTGTTCAGTATTTTTTTGCTCCATCACATTCTCCTCGGAAAGAATCGCAGGATTACACTCCAAACGAGCTGCCGCAACCGCACGTTTTTGCAGCATTGGGATTGTTAAAAACGAACCCCCGCCCATCAAGCCCTTCCGAAAAATCTAGCGTCGTTCCGGAAAGATAAAACAGGCTCTTCGGGTCCACGTACACCGTAATCCCTTCGATCTCAAAAACGTTATCGCCCTGCCTCGGCTTCTCGTCGAACGCAAGCACATAACTCATTCCGGAACAGCCTCCGCCTTTGATCCCCAATCTGAGGGCGTGCGTCTCGGGGATGCTGTTATCAGTCTTGATTTTCCGAATCTCCTGAGCTGCCCGCGCCGTAATCACCACGGTCTCCGTTGATTCCGTCCTGACCATCGTTGCATCCGTCATTGTTGTCCTCCTATTCAGTCGAAACAGCCTTGGTTTTTTCTTCGAGCACAGCTTTCATCGTATGCCAGGCGAGACTTGCGCATTTGACCCGCGCGGGGAATTCCGAAACACCGCCCAGCGCAGCCAGCCGGCCAAGCTCATCCAGATGTTCCAGGCTGCCGAGTTTGCCTGTCACCAGGTCGTGAAACTGCCGGAACAGTTTCGAAGCTTCGTCCCTTGTTTTCTTCTTGATGGCCGCACACATAAGAGAAGCGGAAGCTTTTGAAATCGCACATCCCGCTCCTGTGAAGCTGATATCCTCAATAACATCCCCATTCATCTTCATGTAAATAGTATAATGATCTCCGCAGAGCGGATTATATCCTTCGAGGAACTTATCCGCATCCTCCATGACCCTGAAGCCTCTGGGATTTTTATTGTGATCGAGGATTACTTCCTGGTACAGTGTGCGTAAATCCGACATTATCCGAACACCTCGCTGGCTTTTTGAATACCCCGAACCAAACGATCGATATCTCCTTTGGTATTGTACAGTGCGAGCGAAGCCCTTACGGTTGCGGAAACGTTGAACCGCTTCATCACCGGCTGAGCACAGTGATGGCCCGTCCGGACCGCGATACCTTCCCGGTCGAGAATCGTTCCGATATCATGCGGATGGATGTCTCCCACCGTGAACGACACCACGCCGGCTTTCTCCTCTGCAGTTCCGATGATCCTGACGCTTTCAAGTTCCAGGAGCCGGCCGGTAGCGTAGGCAAGAAGTTTGCTCTCGTACGCCTCGAGCTCTCCGCTGTCAATTCCACTTAGATAGTCAACCGCGCTGCCAAGGCCAATGACACCGGCGATATTCGGTGTCCCGGCCTCGAATTTGTACGGAACATCATTGTAAATCGTCTTTTCAAACGAAACGGATTTGATCATATCACCGCCGCCCTGATACGGGGGCATGGATTCCAGGTGATTCATTCTGCCGTACAGCACGCCGATTCCCGTGGGCCCAAACATTTTGTGGCCTGAAAAGGCGTAGAAATCGGCACCGAGTCCTTGCACGTCGACCTTTGTGTGTGGAACGGCCTGGGCCCCATCGACGACAACGGGGATCCCCCGATCATGAGCCATCGAAATGATGGTCTTTACCGGAACCACGGTTCCCAACGAGTTGGAAATATGAGCCACGGACACAAGTTTTGTTCTGTTCGTCAACAGCTTCCCAAAATCATCGAGCTGAACCTCTCCGGCGTCATTAATCGGCACAACCTTCAGAACAGATCCAGTGCGTCCGGCGAGAATTTGCCAGGGAACAATGTTGGAATGATGCTCCAGACCCGTAATAAGGATTTCGTCCCCGGCCCCGACATTTGCCAGGCCGTACGTCCCGGCGACAAGATTAATCGCTTCGGTCGTTCCACGAACGAATACGATTTCACGGCTGCTTCCCGCATTGATGAATCTCCCCACTTGTTCCCGCACCTGTTCGTACGCCTCGGTGGCGGTCTCGCTCAAATAGTGCACTCCCCGGTGAATATTTGCGTTCAGCGTTCTGTAATATGAGTCCATCGAATCAATCACCGACGCGGGTTTCTGTGTCGTAGCCGCGTTGTCCAGGTACACAAGAGGCTTTCCATGGACGGTTTGACCCAGGATCGGGAAATCCGCCCGGATTTTTGCAATGTCCAGAGACGTCCCTCTCTCATCAGACACGGTATGAGCATGAATCGTCATGAACGCTTGCGTCCTTTTTCCAACTTGGCCTGCACCAGCGATCCGAGAAGTTCTTTCAGCGGTTCGACATGAATTTTCTCGACGACATCCGTCGCAAATGCAAAGGTGAGGATGTCCCTGGCGGCGTCCGCGCCGATACCCCGTGTACGAAGATAGAAGATCTGGTCGGCATCGAGCTGACCGACCGTCGCTCCGTGCGTACATTTCACATCGTCAGCAAAAATCTCCAGCTGCGGCTTCGTGTCAATGAAGGCGTTGTCGGAGAGAAGGAGCGTTTTGTTGGTTTGTTTGGCGTTTGTCTTCTGCGCGTCTTTGCGGACGAAGATCTTCCCGTTAAAGACACCATGCGCTTTTCCGTCAAGCACTGCTTTGTAGAGCTCGTGACTTTCGCAATGCGGCTTTGCATGATCAATGGCCGTATGATTGTCGATGAGCTGCGATCCGTTTCCCAGGGACAAACCATTCAGCGTGCATTCGGCGCCCTCGCCATCGAGGACTGCCGTGACGTTATTGCGCACGATGGCTCCGCCGAGCGTGATGGCGTTCGACGTAACAGAGCTCTGCCGGCCCTGGTGAGTCTGGATGACGGAAATATGATAAGCCTGGACGGATTCATTCTGGAGCTTGTCATGCTCGACGATCGCGCCTTCGCCGGCGATAAGTTCGGTTACCGCGTTAGTCAAATACCTGCCGTCCTTCAAGGACACGTAACTTTCCACAAACGACAACTGGCTTCGGGTGCCGGCAATGACCAGGTTTCTCGGCGTCAAAAGGGATTGGTCCATTCCGGTGGCGATATACACCACGTGAATAGAGTCTTCCATCACCACGCCGTCGGGAACGAAAATGAACGCCCCATCTCGTGCGAACGCTGTATTGAGGGCAATAAAGGCATTCTCTTCGTCGGTGGCATACTGTGCCAGAAACCGGTGTGTCTCGGGGTCACGGGATTTCACCGCGGCTGCGAGGCTGCCGGCCCGTACACCCTTTGGAAGCTTCTCCATGGACGAAAGCTCCGCGGCAAAGCGGCCATCGACAAACACCAGCCTGTGACGCGTATTGAAAAAGAACCGGCCAACTTCGGATCGATCGGGAGGCCGGGCTTCGCCGGTGACCGGCTTGAACCGCGCCTCGGCGATCGGGGAAATATTGGTAAACCGCCATTCTTCGTGACGAGTCGTGGGAAAGCCGATTTCTCCGAACCGTTGCAGGGCCCTTCGACGGTGGTGGTGAAATTCTGCCTCAGCCTCCCCGTTAAGGCTCCGCTCAAAGTCAGCGAAGGTCGATTGATACCATTCTGATATTTGATTCTGTTCGTTCATATATATTCCCGTTACGCCGTTGCCGGTTGTACGGCCACTGTTTTCACCCAATCATACCCCTTCTCTTCCAGCTCAAACGCCAGTTCCTTCCCGCCGGATTTCACAATCCTTCCCTCCACCAAAACATGCACAAAATCCGGAATAATGTAATTCAGCAAACGCTGATAGTGGGTCACCACAATCGTAGCGTTGTCCTTCCTTTTCAGCTTGTTCACTCCGTCAGCAACGATGCGAAGAGCATCGATATCCAGACCCGAGTCGGTCTCGTCCAGAATGGCCAGCCGGGGTTCAAGGACGGCCATATGAAAGATCTCATTGCGTTTCTTCTCTCCCCCCGAAAACCCTTCGTTCACGGGACGGTTCAGGAGCGATTCGTCCATCTGTACCAGCTTCATTCGTTCCTTGACAAGCTGAAGGAACTCGATGGCGTCGAGTTCCTCGAGACCACGCTGTCGGCGAATCGCATTCAGCGCCATTTTCAGGAAGTAGGTATTGCTGACACCCGGTATCTCAACGGGATATTGGAAAGCCATGAAGAGCCCTTCGCGGGCCCGATCCTCCGGAGCCATTTCCAGAAGGTTCTTTCCCTCATAAAGAACTTCCCCCTGGCTGATTTCGTAGCTTTCGCGCCCGGCCAGGATCTGGGCCAAGGTACTTTTGCCGGATCCGTTTGGCCCCATGATGGCATGCACTTCGCCGGCCTTCACACTTAGGCTCACACCCGAGAGTATTTCGTTGCCGTTAATGCCGGCGTGCAGATTCTTAATTTCAAGCATTTCCTTGCTTTCTCCGTTTTTCGAATTTTATGGTTATCCCACGCTGCCTTCGAGGCTGATTCCCAGAAGCTTTTGGGCTTCAACGGCGAACTCCATCGGCAACTCGCGGAACACCTCTTTGCAGAAGCCGTTGACAATCATTCCGACCGCGTCCTCAGCGGAAAGACCCCGTTGCCGGCAATAAAAGATCTGATCCTCGCCGATTTTCGACGTCGATGCCTCATGCTCCATGCGGGCGGTCTTGTTGCGGACATCGACATACGGAAACGTATGGGCGCCGCATTTGTCACCCAACAGCAGGGAATCGCACTGCGAAAAATTCCGTGCGTTCGTTGCGCCCTTTTTGATCTCCACCAGACCGCGATAGGAATTCTGACCGTGGCCCGCCGAAATACCTTTCGAGACAATCGTGCTGCGTGTGTTTTTCCCCAGATGAATCATCTTCGTTCCCGTGTCAGCCTGCTGCCGGTTGTTTGTAAGGGCAACAGAGTAGAACTCGCCAACGGAATTGTCTCCCTGCAGAATAACGCTGGGGTATTTCCAGGTAATTGCCGAACCGGTTTCCACCTGCGTCCAGGAAATTTTCGTGTTCCTTCCGATGGCCTTTCCCCGTTTCGTGACGAAATTGTATATCCCCCCCTTTCCGTTCTTGTCGCCGGGATACCAGTTCTGCACCGTTGAATACTTGATTTGTGCGTCGTCTCCAACCGCGATCAGCTCTACAACCGCGGCATGGAGCTGGTTCGTATCGCGCATCGGGGCGGTGCATCCTTCCAGGTAGCTCACATGCGACCCCTCTTCAGCCACGATCAGGGTCCGCTCGAATTGACCGGTATCCGCCGCGTTGATC
>Ga0302046_10001976_pt1 | contig 19215 bp, 19 predicted proteins | sample RVTome_11_FD_200261 | JGI IMG/M metagenome (GOLD analysis project Ga0302046, IMG submission 200261) | Soil microbial communities from uranium-contaminated site in the Upper Colorado River Basin, Wyoming, United States - RVT147D111 (version 2) ...
CTTATGGGCTTTCCCTTTCTGCCTCCCGTAGTGGCGCGCCCCCACAGCAGGAGGTGCCGATCTGTTACCAATGGTGACAGCGAAATTGGTTCTGTCTGTGTCGAGCGAAGCCAGACATTATTCAGATAAGTCATCTTTTATCAGAGAGTTAGGATTGCCAAGGTGAGCTCCATTGCGGTTGGCTCGCGGTTTGCACATACCCAAGTCGGGTTCCGTGATCCCCCCAACCAGCCCGCGCCCCTGGATGCGGCCGGAGAGAGACGGACGGTCGGCTCGAAGTGCCAAATAGTGTTACGCGGTGCAGGGAAAATGTCCCTTGTGCTACCGATGGTAACGATTAGAATACGGGGTGACGTGCAGAGGGCAGATGCAAACCAAACCAGGACTAGAGTTTAAGAGGGGATCCGAGTCTTGGTTCCCCTGGCCCGACTCTTGCACCGTTCCTAGTGGGGGTTTGCAATCACGAGCCCCCGTCACGACAAGGAGGAGCAAGGTGCTAGCTTTTCGAAATCATGCCTCCCACGGTTTCTCGATCGTCGAGCTCCTGACCGTGATGATGATCGCCGCCATCCTGGCCGCGACCGCGATACCCTACGGGCTGAGCTACATCCGACACTACCAAATGACCGCCGCAGGCCAGGCGGTCGCCTCGCTGATGCAACAGTCACGCGCACAGGCGGTCAAGCGGAACTCGAGAAACGGCCTCATCCTCAACTTCGACTACCCCGCAGAAGGCCAACTCCAGTACACGACGGTGGACGCCGATCCGGAGACCCTTGCCTACGACGACACGTATCCGGGGCCGGGTCCCAGTGCTGTTTTCGATCCCAACGATCGAGACTACGGCATCGCTCCGCCGGTGGGGAACAACACCAATCCCCCTCATGGGATGGTCGTGAGCTTGGCGCAGGACATCGTGTTCGATGAAACGGACGGCGAGTACAACGCGCTACTCTTCCGCTCCAACGGTTCCGTCGAGGCGGTGAATGCTCAGGATTCGGGAAACGCGTTGGTGCGAACCGATGGGATCGATTGGGTCGTCACCATCCGGAACGAGCGCTATGGGTTCGTGAGCGATATACGCGTCAGTCGAAATGGTCGCGTCGAGGTCGAGGTGGTGCCCCAATGACAAATCACGGACATTGCGGAACGAAACTGGATCCGAAGGGCCGAGAAGGGTTTTCACTCATCGAGGTCATGATTGCCATCGTCATCCTCACCGTGGGGCTTCTCTCCTTGGCACAGATGATGGTGGTGGCCACGAACGCGAACGCATTGGCGGGCCGAATGACCGCCTCCGCGGCTCTGGCAAAACAACAGCTCGAGCTTTTGAAGGCGGCACCTTTCTACACCAATCCCGCCAATCCCAGTATCGCCTCCATGAACGCGCTGCTCGCCGAGGGCGGTGACCTCGACTCGAACGAGGCCGGCTATTTCCAGCTCTATAACGCGGACGGCGAGCCAGTCGACCCCGGAACCGGGTCCCTCTTCGTCGTGCGCTGGCAGATCGAGCGACTGGTCGACCCCAAAGGGGACATGCCGCTCGCCATGTTGCGAATTACCGTGCGCTGTCTTCCCTCCTCTGAGTCGGGTATCTTCCTTGGCGTGGGTGAGGCACGTTTCGTGACCTTCCGTACCGCCAACGTCGGGTAATGGTAGCAGGAGAATAAGCATGCCTAAGCGAATCCTGGAAACGAACGTGGCAACGGGCACGTCCCGGAGCTCCGCAGTGGGCGAGCGTGGTTCCGCCTTCGTGGTGTCGATCCTGGTCCTCTTCGTTCTCTCCGTGCTCGGTCTTGCTCTGATGCTGACGACGACCACCGAGACGGACATCAGCGTCAACTACCGCTGGGGAGAGATGGCCTTCTTCAATGCGGACGCAGCCCTGGAATACGGGAAGAACATCCTCGCGTCTTACGCGGTCCTGGATGGAGACTTTAGAAATGCGCTGCCCCAACCTCGCGGACCGGCGGAGATGGGCGACCCACCCAACGACGCGGACGCTTGTGCCGATCCTGCCACGGCCGGTTGCAGGGACTACCAGTACTTCATCGATCAGCCGGACGGAACGAGGATCTTCATCGGCCGCATTCTGCGCGACCCCAGCACGGCGGAGGCCATCCAGTTCGACTTTCGGGATCCTGGAACTGGAATCCGAGGTGACATCGACGGCGATGGTGACATCGATATCGAAGGTACCGTCACCCTTTGGGTACGGCGGCCCATCGAGGGTGATGCGGACTACGGCTACGACGACACGGGGGCGGTGGCCGAGGGGATCGCTCACGACATCGTCATCCTGACGGCGGAGGGGACGGCACCCAACTGGCTGGGCGCGCAGGGAGGCCGGCCAGGCTCCTTGAGACGTCTCGAGATGACGGTCAGGATTCCCGTCTCGGGGGCTTCCGGAGATCGGTACTCGGATGTGACCAGGGGGTCCGATACCGATGCCGTCCAGGGATCCGACGCAGCTCAGGCCGGACAGACCGCGGCCTCTGTGCAGTAGAAGCGACCTCGGGAAACCGATACCGGTTCAAGTCAGCTAGGGCTGCCGGGTGACCTGCCCCGGCAGCCTTCTTCGCGTTCTAGGGGGGGTCCCCGACGGGCGAGGCAGGTCGCTTGAGTCGCCGACACCCAATGGGATAGCATGGGGACATCCAAGTTGCCCGAAGACATGAAGATAATCTGAAGCCCCAGGGCTAGGGAGCTGGCTCATGATTCGCTGCGCGTATTGCGGTGCCAAGAATAAGGATGCTTTCGAGTATTGCGTCCGTTGTTCGGAGCCCCTGGACCACGCGGTCGCGATACAACCTTCCCCCTTTCGTGTCCTCCTTCCCCTCGCCGTCGTGGCCCTGGCCGTTCTAGCGGCGGTGGCCTTCTGGCGTCGGACTGGACCGGCCGAAGAGCCATCTCCGAGTGGATCGCCTGCGGGGCGTGCGGCGGAACCCGCGGCGTCGGCTCCCGCGCGACCATTCGATGCCGCGTTGGCGATGGTCTCTTCTCAGGAAGGGTTGGAGGCTTTTCGCGAGGGGGATTACGAGACCGCTGCCAATCTTCTGGAGCAGTTCGTCCAGGAGGCTCCTGATAATCCTTGGGGACATATGTACCTGAGCTTGAGCTACGAGCAGCTCGGCGACCAAGAGGCTGCGATCCGGGCCATGCAGTCGGCATTCGACATCGCCCCTCGTAACCGGGCCTTCGAGCGTTATTTGGTCTCTATGTTGAGGAAGTCCGGACAGAACGCCGAAGCGGAAGAGGTGCTGCGGCAACACCTCGAGGTGTATCCGGACGATGATGCCGCCAAGGTCGAGCTCGCTCGCACGATGCGCGCCGAGGGAAGAACCGAGGAAGCGATCGCCGCGATGGAGGCCGTCGTCGCCCAGTCCCCGGACAATCTCGACGCTCGGCTCGAGCTGGGTGAGAGTCTCAAGACCGGGGGTCGGAGCGACGAAGCGGCCGCGGCCTTCCGGGGCGCGGCCGAGGCGCATCCCGATTCCGCGGTGGCACATCATGCGTGGGGAGTCACGGAGCTTGCCTCTGGCAATTTCCAGGCGTCGCTCAAGCCTCTGCAAGATGCGGCGCGACTCGACGAGGAGAACGGGTCGTATCGGTTCGCGCTGGCGCAGGCCTACGAGAGCTTGGACAAGATTCCCGAGTCGCTGGGCGAGTACGAGGCGTTTCTTCGGCTCTCGCCGGACGATCCGCTGGCTCCGAAGATAGGCCAGTTGGTGAAGCGAGCGAAGGCGGCTCTGGCAGAACGACAGGCTCAAGGAAGGTCGGGGGGAAACTCAGGGAACTGAGTCTAAGTAGCGGGGAGGAATCCAATGAAAGGCATGAACGAGACATTCGAGAGGACCCGTCATCATAAGTGGGTTCGAACCCTTGTCGTCCTGACCCTGTCCACGGCCGTGCTGGCCGGAAGTGCTCTCGCTCAATCACTGGCGGAAGTGGCGGAAAAAGAAAAACAGCGCCGATCCGAGGTCAAGGGGGCGACCAAGGTCATCTCGGAGCGCGAGCTGCAATCGGGTCGTCGTGTGACACCGCTTCCGTCTGACTCGGCGGCCACCGCCTCTAGCCAGGGGGGGGGAGAGGTTGCCAGCGACGAGGCGGCAATCGGAGAAGAGCCGGAAGTCGATGAAACGACCACGCGAGAGTACTGGCAGAATCGCGTGACCGCGGCGCAGGAAAAGATCGCGGCCTTGGAAGAGAAGCTCCAGAGTCCGGAAAGCGACTGGGGGGGAGGGATGCGAACGGATGTCAACCCGGTCGGACAGCGGAACCTCTCGCAGAGGCAGGAGATCGAAAGCCAGCTCGCAGCCGCCAGGGCCGAGCTCGCCCAAATCCAGGACGAGGCTCGCCGCGCGGGTGTCCCGGCGGGGTGGGTCCGTTAATCTTTCAATCGTGGGACACCGGTTGTGAACCGCAGGGTACCCGTAGCGCGGCCACGACCGGATAGGCAGGTCTCCCCCGAGCCCGCGACGCCGATGAGGGGCCCCGACGTGCTCGTCGTCGAAGATCGGCCGTCGCTCAGAACGATGTTGCGGCGGACGCTCGAAGCGAAAGGTTATCGCGTCGAGGAAGCCGCCGACGCGGTGGAGGCGCGGGCCTGCCTTGCTTCCTCCCGAGTATCCGTGGTTCTCACCGACGTCCGTCTTCCTCGAGGCAATGGCATGGAAGTGCTCCAGACAGCTCACGAAACCGACCCCAACCTCCCGGTCGTCGTCATGACGGCCTACGGCACGATCGAAGACGCGGTCGATGCAATGAAGCAAGGTGCGTTCGATTTCCTGTCGAAGCCAGTGGATACGGATCACCTGCTCGTCTTGGTAGAGAGAGCCATCGAGCAGCGGCGACTGCTCATCGAGAACCTCATTCTCAAGGAAGAATATGCGGCACGTTACGGATTCCCCCAAATCATCGGAGAGGATCGAGCGCTTCAGGAGGTGAGCCTTTCCCTGCAGCGCGCCGCGCCGACCGATACGACGGTGTTGTTGCTGGGCGAAAGCGGAACCGGCAAGGAGCTCTTCGCGCGCGCTCTCCATCACCTCAGCCCGCGGCGAGACGGTCCTTTTCTGGCGATCAACTGCGCCGCGATTCCCGAGCATCTCCTGGAGAACGAGCTCTTCGGTCACGAGCGGGGTGCGTTTACCGGTGCGAGCGCGCGCAAGATCGGAAAACTGGAGATGGCGAACCGGGGCACCGTGCTCCTGGACGAAATCGGTGAGCTGCCCTTGGCGCTCCAGTCCAAGCTGCTTCGCGTTCTTCAAGAGCGCACGTTCGAGCGTGTGGGTGGCACCTCGACGTTGGCGGTCGACGTGCGCATCATCGCCGCAACGAATCGAGATCTGCAGAGAGCGGTGGAGGAGAAGCTCTTTCGCGATGATTTGTACTATCGCCTTTCGGTTTTTCCCATCGCCATCCCACCACTTCGGAGCCGCCGTGGTGACATTCCACTGCTGGCGCGGCACTATGTCGAACGGTTCTGTCACGAGTTGGGCAAGCCGGTCATGACCCTTTCCGAAGAGAGCGAGCGACGGCTGCTCTCCTACGATTGGCCGGGTAACGTCCGGGAGCTGGCGAATTGCCTCGAACGGGCGGTGATTCTTTGTGACGGCTGGGAGCTCACCCCGGAGCTTCTCGGATTCGGGACAGAGGGGGCGACGCCACCGCCTACCGGCCTCGATCTTTCCGGGAGTTTGGCCGACGTGAGCCGACGGGCGGCGGCGATGGCGGAGAAGGAGAAGATACGCCAGGTGTTGGCCGACGTGGCGGGTGACCGGGCCAAGGCGGCGGAAGAGCTCCAGGTCAGCGGGAAGACCCTGCTCGCGAAGATGCGCGAGTACGGGTTGACCGAGGAGAAGGGCGGCGGCCGTGACGGCCGCTGACTTTTGGTCTGCGGGCGAGGGGTTCACGCCCCGCGAACAGTGGGAGTCCAGCCACGGATTGGCCTGGAACCTCGGGCGTGGCCAGTACACTATTGGGTATAAGTCATTGATTTCAAAGGGTAGGACGGGCCCCAAGGGGTCCGCGGAACAAGAGCGCGATTGGCTTTTCGATTGCATTCATGGGCGAGGGGGACCGGAGCCCCAGACGGTCTTCGTGAATCTCGCCGCCAGGTGTGTCTCCACGATGACAATACAAAACCATCGGGGAGATCGCCGGGATTCGCGAAAGGGGTGTCGGTCATGATGGGAGAATTCAATCCGAAGAACATACGCGAGCGAGCCCTTGGCGGTGCGTCGAGCTCTCGCGGGTTCACACTGGTCGAGGTTCTCATTTCGATGATGATCACGCTCATCGTGATGAGCGCCGTCTTTGGGCTGCTGAGCCGGGGACAGGCGACGTTTCAGCGCGAGCCGGAAATAGCGGACATGCAACAGACGGCCCGAGCCGCCCTCGACATGGTGAGCCGGGACGCGCTTCAGGCCGGCGCCGGCCTTCCGGTCGAGTTCCCGTCGTTTACGACAACGGACATCGACGCGACGGTGGGGGACGGTGGAGCCGATCCCGACACCATCGAGATCATCGGCGGCCTAGGGGGAGCGGTGGAACAGAACGCAAGCCCGGAGGCGGTGGATCCCACTTCTTTTTCCGGTGACGCAACGTCGTCGACCTTCCGAACCGCGGGCCAGAGGACTGGTCTCGAGATTGGCGACCTCGTAGTCTTGTACAGCAACAACGCCATGGGACTCAACGGCTACTGGATCATGTCCTACGTGCAGGACGTGCAGGAGATTGCCGGGCCTCCGGTGCAAATGGAGGTTACCCTCGAGCCGACGGCGCCGGATCCGACGGACGGCGGCGACGTTCCCACGGCGTATCAATCGCGAACCGGTGCGCTTCCGATCCCATTCTCTCCGGTGTTCGTGACGCCGGCCACGGTCGTCCGTTACTTCACCCAACCCGATGACACCATGACGACGAGCGGACCGCCGGTCAACGCCCTCATGAGACAAGTGAATTTCGGCCAGGCTAATCCCGTGGCTTACCTTGAGGATTTCCAGGTGGTCTATCTGGTGGGCGGCACCACGGAGGCCGACGAGCTGGACGAGCCGCCCCTCCCGCAGCCCGATCCGGCGGTCATCGTCCAAGCGGCCGACGTCATCAACGGGGTGAGCATCACCGTGGCTGCTCGTTCGCTCAGCGAGAATTTGCAGGGCGCCACCGAGGGGGCCACGGCCGCGGACGGGAACTTCATTCGGAAGTCCTTCTCTTCGAACGTGAATCCGCGCAACATCCTTTCGGGTCCGGCGGAACGTTGTTACGAAGAGACCGGTCAGCAGTGTTGGCAATGAAATGAAGAAGTGCCGGCGCTGTGGTGCGAGGAACCGCGACAAGTACACGCACTGCCTCCGCTGCGGCGAGCCGCTGGCACGCGCGAGTGCCGCTGCCGCATCACACCCCGGACTTCCTTCCTCCATCAAACTGACGGCCGCGATGCTCGTTCTGCTCGCGGTCATGATCGCCGGCTTCCGTTTCATGGCCGGGGAGAGACGCTCCTCTTCGGAAAACTCTTCGCCGCCATCCGCGAGTCTCGACTCGAGCGGCGGTCCCTCAGGGGATGTGGACGTTTTCTCCATGGATGAGGCGCTCGACACGGAAGAAGGCGCCCAAGCGCTCAACGAAGCCGCTCTGGCAACGCGTAACGGCAAGGAGGCTTTCCGAGCCGGCGACTTCGAGGCTGCACTGGGGTACTTCGAGGAGCTCGCGCAACTGTCTCCCACCAACTACTCGGCCTTCCTCTATGCGGGCATGTGCAAGCAGAAGCTCGGAGATCTCGAAGGAGCCAAGGGAAGTCTGCGAACGGCTCTAGAGCTCAAGCCCAACGAGGAGCTGACGCGCAAGGCCTTGATCAAGCTGCTCGTGGACTCGGACGAGCTCCAGGAAGCCGCGACGTTGCAGACCTGGTTTGTCGAGCAGCGGCGGTTCGATCCGGGGCCGTTGTTGGAGTTGGCGCGGATGCATCGCCGCCTGGGCGAGCACGACGTCGCCGTCGAAGAGCTCCAGCGCGCCGCCGAAATCTCTTCCGATCCCGCGGTGCCGATCGAGTTGGGGACGGCCCTCGCGGAAGCGAGCCGCATGCAGGAAGCGGTGGCGGTGTTCGAGGAGGTTTTGGAGAGCCACCCGCAAGACGCCCAGGCTCACGCTGGACTGGGCGCGGCCTACCTTCGCAGCCAGCAGTACGAGAAGGCGTTGGGTCCCCTGAAGAAAGCGGTTGAGCTCGACCCCAACGGGCCGAGAGCAAGGCTCAACCTCGCCATGACCTACGAGAACATGGATCGCATCGAGGATTCCCTGCGTGAGTACGAGGAATTCGTGAGGCTCGCTCCCAACGATCCCTCCGCGGCTCGCGTTGCAGAGCTCGTCGAGAGAGCCAAGGCGGCGCTCGAGGAACGACGGGCCAACTGAGAGCACGCACTTTTCGGTACCCTCAGCTGGATAGGCGTGGGTTTTTCTCTACGGTAATGCGGAACGTCCTCCAACCGTATCTCTAACTTCTTTGTTCAAAGGCGTTTGACGCTGGCATCCTGCTGGCTTCATGGCATGGACCTTGCTCCTCTATCGCGGGGCCAATTTGCGCCTCGGGAAAGGGGCCAAGCTCATGTCGTGCACGCAGATACCGGATCTCCCTCTCGAGCAGTTCGGACGGGTCATCCTCGGTAAATGGCTAGAGAATCGGGTCCCGATCACCGGATCGGTGGAGCTCGACTTACGCTGCAACCTGAGGTGTCTTCACTGCTATCGAGACGGAGAGTGGCCGTCCGGCATCCTCGACACCGAGGAGATGAAGGACGTCCTGGATCAGATCGCGGACGCCGGAACACTGTGGTTGCTTTTCACCGGTGGCGAGATCTTCCTTCGTCCCGACTTCTTCGAGATCTACGAGCACGCCATGAAGAAGGGGTTCTTGCTGAACCTCTTCACCAACGGCACGATGCTCAACGAGAAGATCGTCGACCGTCTGGCGAAGCTTCCTCCCAACAACATCGAGATTACGCTCTACGGATACAGCGAGGAGACTTACGAAAAGGTTACCGGCATTCCCGGCTCCCGGGAGAGGTGTTACCGGGGCGTCGACTTGCTCTTGGAGCGCAACCTTCCCACGAAGCTCAAGACCGTCGTGATGAAAACGAACCAACACGAGTTCATGGACATGTTTGAGTTCGCCGAGAGTCGGGGCGTTCCGTTCAAGTGGGATACCCAGATCAACCCCAACCTCGATAGCTCGCTCACGCCGTGCAACGTACGGCTCACGCCTCAGGAGGCGGTGGACCTGGAGTTCTCGATACCCTCCCGCGCCGCCGAATACAAGGAGTACTACGAGGAGCGCAAGAACTTTCGCACCAGCCGGCTCTTCGCCTGCGGCGCCGGAAGTCAGACGTTTCACATCGATCCGTACGGCAAGATGTCGATGTGCATTCTGCTGCGCGATCGCGAGTACAGCTTGAAGGAGATGTCTTTCAGACAGATCTGGGACGAGGCGTTCCCTCCTCTCTATCGCAAGATGCGGAGCCCGGATCACCAGTGCAATTCCTGCGATCTGATCACTCTCTGCAACAAGTGCCCGGCGTGGTCCCATATGGAGAAGGGAAATCTCGAGGGCCGTGTGGAATATACATGTGAGGTGGGTCACCGTCGGGCCGAGAAGCTCGGTTACTGGGATGGACCGGTCGATCAGTACACGCGAACCTTGAATCAAGCCGGGAGCCAGATTTTGCTCCCCGTGCTTCAGCCGAGTGGAGGATGTCGATGAGCAACAACGAAGAAGCCCGCCGGAGCCGCAAGACCTATGGAAAGCCGGAAGTGCGGCGCATCGAGCTGAGACCTGAAGAGAGTCTGGCTGCGGGGTGCAAGACGCTCAGCAGCTCCGAATCGGGACAGCCTTCCGGCACTCCGTGCACGGTCAACGGCTGCTTCGACATCGGTAGCTGAGGCTCCCGTTGCGACCCAGTCTCGCCATCCCCCCGGGTGGCTCCTGCCGGCTCTCCATTGCCGGCCTGACCGTCGAGATCGCCGCGAAGCTGACCATGAAGTCAGACTTCGAGCTTCCCGGCGATCTCGCTTCCTTCGAGACACCGCCCGCGACTCCGGACGTCAGCTTGGTCGTCGATTCCCGTCCTTCCGTCGGGGCCACGACCGCGCCGGCCGTATACGATTCCGGCCTCAACTGGTTGCTGCGCGAAGAGAGCGGCCGGCGCGTCTTTGAGTCCTACCATATTCACCAGGGTCTCTTGGTGTCCGCCGCGACCCAAGACTCGCGGCGGTATGACGTTCTCTTCCACGAGGAGAACTGGGAGCGCATCTGGAGCTTGACGCGCGGTGACCATCCGGGGTTCCAGCTTCCATACCCGATGCACCAACTCGTGCTACTCGCTCCTCTCGCCCGCGAGTCGGGATTCCTGCTTCATGCCAGCGGTGCGGTGATCGACGGACAAGCCTTCGTGTTCGCCGGACACTCGGGTGACGGCAAGACGACCCTCTCCCGCCTCCTGGCGGCCGAAGGCCTGGAGCTCCTGAGCGACGAGCGGATCGCTCTCCGCAAGCAAGGTCATGGATTTCGCGCCTATGGCACACCCTGGCCCGGGGAAGGCGAGATCATCTCCTCGGCTTCCTACCCCTTGGGTGGCGTCTTCATCTTGAGAAAAGCCGATCGGCATCGAGTGCGGGAGGGGCGCCCCTCGCTTCTGGCGGCGGAGCTTCTCTCACGAGCCATCGTTCCTTATTACTTTGGGCGCGAGACGCGGACCATCTTGGGGCTAGTTCATGATCTCGCCACATCTACCCCTCTTCGCGAGCTAGAGTTCTCCCTGTCGGACGGTCTGCTCCCGGTCCTAGCCTCGGCGGCCTGACCCGGAGCCCCGCTTGCCGCGTTCCCTCGGCGAGAGGGACTAAAGATCTTGTCTTGACCGGACGAACTGGCTACTCTATAGCCCGCCCGAAAAAATACCGATACACAGACGCCGATTCCCTTCTAGCCTGATATGAAAGTCCGGCATCTCACGTCGATTCGCGATCTGAGCCACGCAGATGTGGCGGAAGTGTTTCGCTTGGCGGCGGACATGAAGCGATCGCCCGATCGATACCGTGGGGCGCTCGCCGGCAAGACCCTGGCGATGATCTTCCAAAAACCCTCGACGAGGACTCGAGTATCCTTCGAGGTCGGGATCTACCAACTGGGGGGCATCGGCCTTTTCCTGAACGAGAACGACGTGCAGTTGGGACGAGGCGAGACGATCGCGGATACTGCCCGCGTCTTGTCGCGTTTCGTCGACGCCATCATGGCCAGGACTCACGCCCATCAAGACATCGTCGAGCTCGCCCGGGACGCCACGGTGCCAGTGATCAATGGGTTGTCCGATCTCCTGCATCCCTGCCAGGCGCTGGCCGACTACTTCACGCTCCTGGAAAAGAAACAAACGCTCAAGGGGAAGAAGATCGCGTACGTCGGCGATGGCAACAACATGTGCCACTCCTTACTCTATGGGGCCAACAAGGTGGGCATGGACATCGCAATGGCCACTCCCAAGGACTACGCGCCCAAGTCGATCATCGTCAAGAGCGCCCAACGGGAGGCCCAGCAGGCGGGAACCAAGATGATTCTCACCGAGGATCCCGGAGAGGCGGTGGACGGAGCGGACGCCGTGTATACGGACGTTTGGGCCTCGATGGGGCAGGAATCGGAGGCGGAACAACGGAAAGGGATTTTTCGCCCTTATCAGGTCAACGCGGCACTCATGGGACGAGCCAAACCGGACGCGGTGTTCATGCACTGCCTTCCGGCTCACCGCGGGGAAGAAGTCTCAGCCGATGTCATCGATGGACCGCAGAGCATCGTGTTCGATCAGGCCGAGAACCGCCTGCACGTGCAGAAGGCGATCCTGCATCTCCTGATGAAGCCGTAGTTGTTATACCACCGCTTCGTGAATCGCGACGATGCCACCGGTGAGTCGCCGGTAGCTGGCGTCGCGAAACCCGGTCTCGATCAAGAGCCGGCAAAGTGTGTCCGGTTCGGGAAAACCGGCGATGGAGTCGGCAAGATAACGATAAGCGCCTTGCTTCTTGCTCAGCATGCGGCCGATGACGGGAAGCAGTCCGTGAAGATAGAACCGATAAGGCCCGCGCAGCAGAGGATGCGTGGGTTGGGAGAACTCGAGGATGGCGAGCACGCCGCCTGGACGGAGGACCCGGCGAAGCTCGCGCAAGCCGGCGCTCAGGTCCTCGAGGTTCCGCACGCCGAAGCCGACGGTGACCGCGTCGAACGTGCCGGAAGGGAAGGGCAGGCGCAGGGCGTCCGCCGCGGCAAGACGAATCGGGGCTTTGGCCCGCGCGGCCTTGTGCTGGGCTCGAGTGAGCATCTCCCAAGTGAAGTCGCACGCCGCGCAGCGAGCGTGGGATGCCATCTCGAGCGCGAGGTCGCCCGTCCCACAGCAGACATCGAGAACGCGGTCGCCGGATTCGAGGCTCAGACCGGACACGACGTCGCGCCGCCAGCGGCGATCGATACCCAGGCTCAACAGATGATTCAGAAGGTCGTAGCGGGGAGCGACTCCCGCGAACATGCGGCGTATCGTCGAGCCTTCGGGCATGCGGTCGTAGTGTCGGTCGTAATGGTCCGGGGGCGATCAGCGTGTCGGTCGTCTTCCGACGCCCAGGCTATGAAGGGCCCAGCGGATCTCGTCGCGCGGAATCCCTTCGACGACCGAGACGCGCCCCAAAGCGGTCGGAAGAATGAATCGGAGCCCGCGGGGCCCGATCTTCTTGTCGCGGTCGATCGCCGCTAGTGCTCGATCCACGCGCAGTCGGGCCAGACTCGGCAAGGGAGCTAGCTGTCGAACGGCGGTCTCGATCCGCTCGGCCAGCGGTCGTCCGAGAAGCCCTCTTCGTCGGGACAACCGGCATGCCGCGATCATGCCCCAGCCAACCGCCTCACCATGGCTGAGCCGGCGGTAGGCGCCCGCGGCCTCCAACCCATGGCCCACGGTGTGTCCGAAATTGAGGATTCGCCTCAGCCCACTCTCTTGCTCGTCCACCCGGATGACGCGAAGCTTCATACGAGCCGAGATCGCGATCGCATGCTCCAGAGCCCGCGTTCCTGGCCTGAACGAAGAAGGAGAGCGCTCCATTTCGCGAAACAGGGACGACGAGCCGAGAAAACCATACTTGAGCATCTCGAAAAGCCCGGAGCGAAATTCCCGCGCCGGGAGAGTTGCCAAGAGCTGTGGGTCCATCCACACCGCGGCAGGCCGATAGATGGAGCCCACGAGGTTCTTCCCTCGGGCGAGGTTGACGCCGACTTTCGCTCCCAACGAGCTGTCGATCTGGGCCAGCAGGGTCGTCGGTAGCTGAACGTATTCGACGCCGCGAAGAAACGTGGCGGCCACGAACCCGGCGGTATCTCCCACCACGCCGCCTCCGAGCGCCACCAGGCCGTCCTCTCGCCCGATGCGGTGTCGAAGAAGGCCGTCGTACAAGCGCGCGACCGTATCCAGGTTCTTGAACCGTTCTCCCTCGGGCATGAAGAGAAAGGCAGCATCCAAACCCGCGCGCGAGAGAGAGGCACGAAGCTCGCGACCGAAAAGGCGATCGAGCTTCTTGTGAGTAATCACCGCAACGCGTCGCGAGCCCCACAGTCTTCGCAGCCGCGGCCCGACTTCCCTCAAGAGGCCCTTGCCCAGACGTACGGGGTAGGGGTCGCCCGATCGATGAAGTGCTCGCGCCCGTGACATGGCGGGTCATCATAATGGAACCCCTTGCTTCTCACCAACCCGGGACGCTTGCGGACGATCCCGAAGGGGCGCGGACATTTGCGAATGGGCGCCCTATCTCAGCCAACCAGGAAGAGCGCCCGCCTTGCGTGCCCTTTCGTGAAACGCCTGAATCAGGCGCGTCCTTTCCTCCCGCAGCGACTGGATCGATTCGCCCAAGACATGCTCGGTGGGATCCTTCTGGAGACGCTCTCCCGGCTTCTGGCGCGTCTTGCGCTCCGCTAGTCGCCATTCCAATCGCCGAATCTGGGCGTCGAGACGGGCGAGCTCTTGATCGTGGTGGCTCTTCTCCTTGCGCCAGAACGCGCGCTCCTGGAGCCGATCTCTCGAGAGAATGGTCGGGGTCCGGCTAGGGCCGTGGGATGGCGGTGACGCTTCGACTTCTTCCACCGGGCGATGGTAGACCTCGAGATCCGCATCGTCGAAGGAGCGGGTTGGTTTGCCGTCTCGAGAGGAAACCAGCCCCAGCCGGCGTGACCGCTCTCTCTTGGCGACCTCGCTGAGCTCGAAAGCTTTCAGTAAGATCGGAATCAGACAGACTGCAATCACAAGAATCGCGATTTTCATCTCGTCCCCCTTTTGCTACGAGGTTTAGACGAGATTCTCGCAGCGGACCCTCCCCGAACCGCGAAACGAACAACTGTGAGTTGTGCTAGACTTTCCCGCGATGGCCGAGAAACAGGTTTTCGTCAAGGAGATCACCCCCAAGTCGGAGGATTTTTCTCGCTGGTACCAAGACGTCATCCGCAAGGCGCAAATGGCCGACTACTCGATGGTCCGCGGATGCATGGTCATCCCTCCCTACGGGTTTGCCGTTTGGGAGCTCATACAGGACGCGTTGGACCGGCGTCTCAAGGCAAGCGGCCACCAAAACGCCTACTTTCCTCTCTTCATACCCAAGAGTCTCCTCGAAAAAGAGGCCGCGCACGTGGAGGGTTTCGCACCGCAAGTCGCCTGGGTCACTCGCGGGGGCGACGAAGAGCTGGAGGAGCCGCTCGCGGTCCGCCCCACGTCGGAGGCCATCATCGGAAGCATGTACGCCAAGTGGGTGCACTCCTGGCGGGATCTCCCCATCCTGATCAATCAATGGGGCAACGTCGTGAGATGGGAGAAAGTCACGCGTCCCTTCCTCCGAACGACCGAGTTTTTGTGGCAGGAGGGGCACACCGTCCACGCCACCGCCGAGGAGGCGGAAGAAGAGACGCTCCGGATACTCGATATCTACATCGATCTCGTCGAGAACGAGCTGGGCATCCCGGTGATCGCGGGAGTGAAGTCCGAGCAGGAGAAGTTCGCCGGGGCGCTGCGCACGTACGCCATCGAGGCGCTCATGTCGGACGGACGGGCCCTTCAGGCGGGAACGTCTCACAATCTGGGTCAGCATTTTGCCCGCGCGTTCGGCATTCAGTTCGAAGACAAGGATCAAACGGTGAAACATCCCTGGCAGACCTCCTGGGGAGTCACCACTCGGCTCATCGGTGCGCTCATCATGGTTCATGGCGATGACTCCGGCCTCGTTCTCCCGCCACGCGTGGCGCCTTATCAGGCGGTGGTGGTTCCGATCTCGGTCGGAGACTGGAAGGAGAGCGTCCTGCCTCACGCGGTCGCGATCACGAGGAAGCTTTCCGACGCCGGAGTGCGGGTGAAGCTCGACGACCGGGAAGAGTACACGCCGGGATGGAAGTACGCCGACTGGGAGATGCGCGGGGTCCCCCTTCGCCTCGAGATTGGTCCCAAGGACGTTCAGCGTTCGCAGGTGCTTTCCGTGCGGCGGGATAACCGAGCCAAGGCGCCCATCGGTTGGGACTCGGCGACCACGGCCGTGCCCGCTCTTCTGGAGATCATTCAGAAGAATCTACTGGAGCAGGCGCGAGACTTCCGAGCTCAAAACACGACCGAGGTGAAAGACTATCAGGAGCTCGAGCGCGTCATGAGCGACAAACGGGGATTCATCATCGCACCCTGGTGCGGCAGCCCGGAATGTGAGGATCGAGTCAAGGAGGACACCACCGCGACCATCCGCGTGATTCCGCTGGACAGCAAGCCGGATACGAAGTGCGTGGTGTGCAACAAGGAGGGATCGCGGCGCGTTTACTTTGCCAAGGCCTATTGACGCTTCTTGCCTTCTCGGTTTCTTCGGCCTTCGGTCTGTTCAAAGGGAACAAACAGAACGGCCGGAACGGCGGGGGGCTGAGTCCGGCCCACCTCCTGGCAGAACGCCAGAGGATGGTGGACGAACAGATCGCCCATCGCGGCATCCGGGACGAGCGAGTCTTGGCCGCCATGCGGAAGGTCGAGCGACACCGTTTCGTCTCGGACGCGCAGCGGTACCTCGCCTACGGCGATTATCCTCTTCCCGTGGGCGAGGGGCAGACTATTTCCCAACCCTACATCGTCGCGCTCATGACCGAGGCGCTGGCTCTAAAGGGCGGCGAGCGTGTGCTCGAAGTGGGGACCGGCTCCGGATACCAGACGGCCGTCCTGGCCGAGCTGGCGGAAGAGGTCTACACGGTGGAGATTCTCCCCGCGCTCGCCGAGCGAGCAGCCGCGACGCTCAACGAGCTCGGCTATCGGAACATTCACATCCGTGTGGGGGACGGGGCGGAGGGCTGGGCAGAGCACGCGCCCTATCAGGGTATCCTCGTGACCGCGGCGCCTCCCGAGGTGCCGCCGGCCCTCATCGAGCAGCTCGACGAGGGGGGAAGGTTGGTGATCCCAGTCGGGGTCTCTAGTCAGGAGTTGGAGCTTTACACGCGCAAGCCGGAGGGGCTCGACGTTCAAAGGCTGGCGCCCGTGCGGTTCGTCCCGCTCACTCACCGGAACACATGATGAAATCGACGTGGGTCGTGGCCTGGGGCCTGAGCCTTTCCAGCTTGACGGGATTGTTGGGCACGATAGGCCTTACGGGGATCTCGAGTCCTCCGCCGGTACAACTCGAGGAGACCGCGGTCCGGTTCCCTTCTGGCACGACGATTCAGGCCGAGCTCGCGCTGACACCCGACCAGCGGGCGAGCGGGCTCATGTTTCGTGACAGTCTCGAGGCCAATCGAGGGATGCTCTTCGTTTTTCCCGAGCCGGCGTTCCACGATTTCTGGATGAAGAACTGCCGTTTCCTTATCGATATCATCTGGCTCTCCGCGGAGAAGAGGATCGTCCACATCGAGCGCGCGGTGCCGCCCTGCAAGGAGGATCCTTGCCCCACGTACGGGTCGCTCAGAAAGGCGCTGTACGTGATCGAAGTCGTCGCCGAGTTCTCTTCGCGAGAGAAGCTTCGACTCGGCGATCCGATCCAGTTCGAACTACCCGGAGAAAACTGACCGCAAACACGATAAAAGAAGCCCGGGCGCCGTCATCGGCGACCCGGGCTTCTTGGTGCGACGAAGTCTAGCTAATCGTTAGGTGCCGTTACGAGCACGCGCAGGTGGGCGCGTCGGTTGAGCCGGCGCGTGACTTCGCGCGAGTTGTCGTGAGCGGGTCGCGACTCTCCGTAGCTGATGGTCGTGAGTCGCGCCTCGGCAATGCCCGCGCGAACCAGATACGTTTTGACGGTGTCGGCTCTCCGGGCTCCGAGTGACAGGTTGTACTCTTCGGTCGCGATGCTGCAGCAGTGACCCTCGATCTCGATATTGAGGTTGGGGTTCTCTCGTAGCTGCGCGGCTACCTTATCAAGAATCCCCCTGGCCTCGTCGGTCAGATCGAAGCGGTCGAAGAGGAAATGCACGTCCTCGAACTCGATCGCCTCCACGACCCGGCGGTGCACTCGAATGTTCACCGTGTCCGAGGCGGTTCCACCGCGCCCATCGTCCACGGTCGCGGTCACTGGGAAGCTTCCCTCCGTACCCGTCGGGGCGGTCCAGGTCACCGCAGGACCACTGCCCGTGATGCGTCCGTCGGGCGCCCGCCAGGCGTAGGTGAGGGGGTCGCCATCCGGATCGCTGGCGTCCGCCGTGACCCTGGAGTCGGCTCCCTCTTCCACCTCGGGTGGATTCGCGGTCACCGAGACGGTTGGCGGACGATTGGCTGGCGGTGGCGGCGGGGGCGTGTAGGGCCCGCGCACGCCAGGGTGATAGCCGATGCTGATGTTGAATCCAGAAGCGGACTCGTCCGGTTGATCGAAGTTGAAGTTGGTGCGCCATCCGGCGGTCACGAAGACGCCGCGTGCGGTCTGGTAGGTCAATCCGAGCAGGACATCGACGGGAGAATCCTGATCAAAGTCGTTCCCGCTGAAGGACGATCCAGAAAGCTGGGCGGTGGCACGAATGGCCCGATTAGTCGGCGCACTGAGACCGAGGCCCCACTGAAACGCGCTACCGATGTCGATGTCCGGCTCGTCCGGGGAGCCGTTACCCTGGAATCCGACGTAGTAAGAAGTTCCGACGGCCTCGCCTAGCGTCTTGGAGAGCACCAGGTGAGCGCCGCCCGAGGCCTTGCCCGTTCCGTGCCCTTCGTCCTCGCTGGCGGCCGGGAACTTGACGAATCCTCGCACGCCCAATCCGACGGGCTTGTCGTCGTACTCAGAAAGGATGTTGTACTTGGCTCCCACCCAGACGTCACCGAAGGCTTTCGACCATCGTTGGAAGACGCGAGGCTCGTCGTTGTAGTTGGCCGGCGGGTCGGTCGGAGGGCTCTGCAGGTCGAGAGCATGGATACGGCGCTGCACATCGAATCGTCCGAAGATCTCGAGCTTATCGGTCGCACCAACCGCAACCGTTCCAATGAAGTTGGAGATGTCCAGGTCCTCCGGGCTGCGATCGATGTTGTCGCGAAAGCCCGCGGCGGCGAAATCTCCTCGTTGAAGCGTGTAAGCGGAGAAAATATCGAAGAATCCGGTGTCTCCCCAGCGAGTGACTTGAGCAGGGACGGTCTCGTAGGTGCCCTCTGGCTCGTCCTGACTCGACTCCTGGCCCAGAACGAAGCTGGTGGAGCCCAATAGGAAAGCCAGGGTAGTGGCTAGCGCGCGCGGTGAGCGATGCATCTGCGGTACCCTCCTTCTCTGCTTCCGGTGGTGTCGGGTGGCCCGGCGCCGACCTCCCTCGAACTCTCGTGTCGCTCGTGTACGCTCGAAGGCGACCCCCGCTCCCGTTTGGGCGGAGAGGCCGCACAATGCACGAACGCCGCCAATATACAGTCAAGAGCGTGCCGAGTCAATGAAACCCGGGTCGGGGTCCTTTTGAGGACGCCCCGCCGTCAGTCGCCGGACGAGGGAGGGATATCGCGGTCGCGCCCGCAAACCCAAGCCACTCCAATGGATAGGAGGTAGAGGCCAATCATGGGCAGCGCCAGCAGGCTCTGCGTCACGACGTCCGGTGTGGGCGTAATGATCGCGGCAATCACGAAAATCAGAAGGACCGCGTACTTGAGCTTGGACCAGAGGAACTGGGGTGTTACGAGGCCGATGCGAGCCAGGACGAGCACTAGGGTGGGTATCTCGAACACCAGCCCCATTCCC
>Ga0302046_10001977_pt1 | contig 19211 bp, 12 predicted proteins | sample RVTome_11_FD_200261 | JGI IMG/M metagenome (GOLD analysis project Ga0302046, IMG submission 200261) | Soil microbial communities from uranium-contaminated site in the Upper Colorado River Basin, Wyoming, United States - RVT147D111 (version 2) ...
TCGATTATGTGTAACACATATATGTGCGCCGCGAAACAACAAGAATCAGGATCCCCTATCACGGATAGCGGTAATGACGGCTGGCATCATTTCAGAACAAGGCGGGGTCCCCAATCAGGGGGTAATGACGGCCCGCGTCATTTCAGATGGAATGACTGCCGCACTCCTGAGATAATCAGCGCCGACTCTTGGCCCTATTTTGCCGTTGGAAACTAATCAACTGTAATCATTACAAGGCATGCCTGTCCGTAGAGGTCGGGCGGCGTTTGTCGTGGCGGCGGAGCAGCATCGGCTCTGGGGATCGGCGCGTCTCGGTTGCAATAGGTGACGTTCCTCGATGTCGACGGCGTGATCCGCGTACACCGACACCGGGGACATGATGGTCTGGCAGTGGACAGGATATGCGGCGCCGTTGCTCGCGGCCGCGGTGATCTGCTTGCTGGTAGCCTGGCGTGGATGGCGGAGCCGGGAACGGGGCAGGATCGCCTTCGCCGTGCTGCTGGCCGCGGTCGCGGTCTGGACCGGCGGCTACGCGCTCGAGATCTGCAGCGCGCCGCTGGCGCAAAAGGCGCTGTGGGCGAAGATCCAGTACGCGGGCATCGTCGTCGTTCCCGTCGCCTGGCTGATCTTCTCGCTCCAGTACGCCGATCGGATCGGGCGCCCGGGGGTCGGCCTGCTCGCGACGCTGATGGCGATCCCGCTGGCAACCGTGGGGTTGCTCGCCCACCCCGATGGGACCGGCCTCATCTGGCGGAGCCTGGAGCTTGCCGAGGGGCCGGGCTTCGACGTGCTGCGGATCTCCTACGGCCCGTGGTTCTGGGTCCATACCGGCTATAGCTATCTGTTGTGGGCAGTGGCCGCCACCATCATGCTGCGGGCCCTGGCGAAGTCGCCGCGCCTGTACCGCAAGCAGGGGGCGTTGGTGGTCGTCGCGGTCTTCTCCCCATGGATCCTCAACGTCCTGTACGTCAGCGGCCGCAACCCGGTGCCGCTCGATCTGACCGGGTTCGGCTTCATGCTCACCGGCATCGCCATGCTCTGGGCGCTCACCCGCCGGCAGTTCCTCGACCTGATGCCGCAGGCGCGCGCGCGGGTGATCGAAAGCATGCGGGACGGCCTGGTCGTGCTCGATGCCGGCGGGCGCATCGTCGATCTGAACCCGGCCGCGGAAGAGATCATCGGCGAAGCGGCGGCGGTGGCGGCGATCGGTCGCCACTTCGACGCCGCGTTCTCCGGCCGCATCAAGCTCCGCGAGCTCACCGGCGAGGACAACCAACGACAGCTCGAAACCATGCTGACGGCGGGATCGTCGCCACGCCACTACGAGCTCCGTAGCTGGCCGCTCGACGACGCCGGCGGGCGCGAGCAGGGGCGCCTGGTCATCTTTCGCGACATCACCAGCGAGAAGCGGGCCGCCGCGGCGCTGGAGGACTCGCAGAAGCGGTTGCAGATGCTCATCGAGCAGGTGCCGGCGGTGATGTGGACCACCGACGCGCACCTGCGCTTCACCCAGATCCTCGGGGCTGGCTTGCAGCGGCTACAGGTCGATCCGGAGGCCACCCTCGGCCAGGACCTCTTCGAGTTCTTCGGCACCATCGACGACGCCCACCCGGCGATCGCCGCCCATTTGAAGGCCCTCAAGGGGACCCCCTCGGCCTATGCGATCAGGTATTCGGAACGCGACTTCGAGTGCCACGTCGAGCCTCTCCTCGACCACAGCGGCCGGCCCTGCGGCATCGTCGGCGTCGCCCTCGACGTCACCGCGACCCAGGACCTCCAGACGCAGCTCCGCCAGTCGCAGAAGATGGAGGCGATCGGCCGGATGGCGGGCGGCGTGGCCCACGACTTCAACAACCTGCTGACCGCGGTGGCCGGCTACGCACAGCTGGCGCGGGAGGACCTCGACTCTCTCGACTCCAGCCCGACGGCGTTCCACAACTTGAAGCGCGACCTCGACGCCATACAGCACGCCTCCGAGAGGGCGACGGCGATCACCGCCCAGTTGCTCGCCTTCAGCCGCCGCCAGGTGCTGCACCCCCGCGTCCTCGGCCTCGGTGAGGTGCTCGGCGACATGGAGAAGCTCGTGCGACGGCTCGTCGGCGAGCACATCGAGCTGCGGTGGGACGTCGATCCCGATACTCCCCCGATCAAGGCCGACCCGGTGCAGATCGAGCAGGTCTTGATCAACCTGGTCTTGAACGCGCGCGACGCCCTGCCCGAGGGCGGCAATATCAGCATCGAGACGACGAACGTGACGCTGGAGGCGGGGCGCTCGACTTCCTACGATAACGTCGCGCCGGGCAGCTACGCGTTGCTGAGCGTCAGCGACGATGGCCTCGGGATGGACGCGGCCACCCAGTCCCACATCTTCGAGCCCTTCTTCACCACCAAGGAGGAGGGCAAGGGCACCGGCCTCGGGCTGTCGACCGTCTACGGCATCGTCAAGCAGACCGGCGGCTTCATCGAGGTGAAGAGCCAGGTCGGCGAAGGCTCGACCTTGAAGATCTATTTCCCGGAGGCGACGGAAGAGCCTGCGGCGACCGGCGAGGCGAAGCCGGCGACGACCGCGCCCCACGTCCGAGGCTTCGAGACCATCCTGCTCGTGGAGGACGAGGAGATGGTGCGGGTGCTTGCCACCCGGGTCCTCTCCAGCCATGGGTACCTGGTGCTCGAGGCCGAGAACGGCGAGGAAGCCCTCGAGGTATGCCGCCGCCACGAGGGGCCGATCGGCCTGCTGATCACCGACGTCGTGATGCCGGGGATGAACGGTCGCGAGCTGGCGGATCGGCTCGCCGCCATGAATCCGGACGCCGCGGTGCTGTTCGTCTCCGGCTACACGGGCGGCGCGCTCGTCGAGCACGGGGCGCTGCGCGATGGCACCAACTTCCTGCAGAAGCCCTTTTCGCCCCAACATCTGGTGGAGAGGGTCCGCGAGCTCCTCGACGGCGTCTGAAGCGGGGACGACAACGGCAACCTCGCTGACCTGAAACTTCACCCGCCAGTTTCAACACTGAAGGGGCCGCGCAGGGCGCGGTGGCCGGATTAGCCCGCATTTCTCGACGGGCTAGCGGCGAGCTCTTCGCGCATTCCCCTTCGCAAATACCTGGCGCGATGTACTCCTTGCGTTTATATTCTTAAGGTGTATAGTTGCCACATGCCGCTCACCCCAACGGTCTTCGAGATCCTGCTGGCGCTCACCGATCGCGAGCGGCACGGCTACGACATCATGCGCGACGTCGAGCAGCGAACCGGCGGCCGCACGATCATCCGTCCCGGTTCTCTCTACCGGGCCATCCACCGCCTCCTCGATCAAGGGCTGATCGAAGAGCTCGACGAGCGGCCCGACCCCGAGCTCGACGACGAGCGGCGGCGCTACTACCGGATCACCGCCGCCGGGCGCGACGCCGCCGCCGCGGAGGCCGAGAGGATGTCGACCGCGGTGCGGGACGCGCGCGCCCGCAATCTGATCGACGCATGAGAAGCCGCGTGAGCGCCCGGCCCGCCGCGGTGCGCGCGGCCACCGCGCTGTGCCGCCTGGCGCTGCGCGCCTACCCGGCGGAGTTCCGTCGCCGGCAGGGCGAATCGGTGGCGCGTGCCTTCGCCGACGCGGCGCTGCGGGCGCACCGGCGCGGCGGCCTCCCCGCCCTGGCCGCCCGCACGGCGGCCGATCTCTGCGACCTTTTCGCCGGCGCTCTCGCCGAGCGCTGGCCGGCCGGGCGCCGCGGTCGCCGGCGAGCGGACCACGGCGCCGGCGAACCCGACCTCGAACCCCGCTCCCCGGGAGTGAACGAGACGATGGGCAACCTGCTGCAGGACTTCCGCATCGCGCTGCGATCGCTGCGCCGCCAACCCGGCTTCTCGGTGGTCGTCGTGCTGACGCTGGCGGTGGCGATCGCCGCCAACACGGTGATCTTCAGCGTCGTCAAGCGGGTCATCCTCGATCCGCTCCCCTACCCCGACGCCGATCGCCTTGTGTGGCTGAACTCCATCGACCGCGACGCGGGCTTCTCGCCGGTCTCGGCCGCCGACCTGGTCGACTGGCGCGAGCAGGTCACGACCATCCAGTCGATGGCCGCCTACGCCTACTGGAGCTACACCTATACCGGCGGCGAGGAGCCGCTCGACGTGCCGTCGATGCGCATCGAGCCGTCGCTGCTGTCCGTCCTGGGGGCGACCGCGGCGCTCGGCCGCACGTTCGTCGCGGAGGACGGCGTCTGGGGCGGCGAGCCGGTGGCGGTGGCCAGCCACTCGTTCTGGCGCGACGAGCTGGGCGGCGACCCCGAGATCATCGGCCGGCGGCTGGTGCTCGACGGCGAGCCGCACACGATCGTCGGGGTGATGGAAGAGGGCTTCGAGTTCCCGCCGCAGACCGACAACGGCTTCTGGACGGCGCTGGCGTTCGACCCCGAGACGATCCACGAGCGTCGCGCCCAGCGCCCCTACCAGGTGATCGGCAAGCTCGCCGCGGGCGCGATGCGGGAGCAGGCATCCGCCGAGCTCGACGCCGTCGCGGCGGGCCTCGCCGAGCGCTACCCGACGACCAACGCGGGCGTGCTGGCCCAGGTCCGGCCGGCGCACGAAGCTCTGGTCGTCGGCCCCGCCGGCACCGAAGCGATCATGATGCTGTTCGCAGCGGTCGGTTTCCTGCTGCTGATCGCCGGCGTCAACGTCGCCAACCTGATGCTCGCCCGGCTGACCTCGCGCGACCAGGAGATGTCGGTGCGCGCCGCGCTCGGCGCCGGCCGGCTGCACCTGGTGCGCCAGCTCATGGTCGAAACGCTGCTGCTCGCCGGGTTCGGCGGCGCCCTCGGCTGCGGCCTGGCGCTGTGGGGGATCGGCGCCATTCGCCGGCTGCCGCAGCTGCCGCTGGCGCGCCTCCAGCAGCTCGAGCTCGACGGCACCGTCCTGATCTTCACGCTGTTGCTGAGCCTCACCGCCGGGGTCGTCTTCGGGCTCGTGCCGGCGCGACGCGCCCGCCGCTGGGCCCTCTCCGGCGGGCTGAAACAAGGCGCCGGCACCACCGGGGTCGCCAACCGGCGCACGCTCAACGCGCTGGTCATCGTCGAGGTCGCCCTCGCTCTCGTCCTCTTGATCGGCGCCGGCCTGATGTCGCGGAGCTTCGCCGAGCTGATGGCGGTCGACCTCGGCTTCGGCCGCGACAACCTGCTGGCGGCCAACATCTACATCCCCGAGACGCTCTACCCCGAGGACCACCAGAAGACGGCGTTCTTCCGCCAGCTCGTCGAGCAGATCGAGGCCACGCCGGGGGTGGTGTCGGTGGGCGCGGTGACCGCGCTGCCGATGGACTACGCCGGCATCGACTTCTCGCTGCCGTACGAGGTCGCCGGCAGGGACGTGCCGGCGGGAGGGCCGCCGCAGGCGAGCTACCGGGTGGCGACGGCTGGGTACTTCGAGACGATGGCAATCCCTCTGCTGCGGGGGCGCGCCCTCGAGCCGCGCGACCGCGAGGACTCGCCGCGGGTCATGGTGATCAACGAGGCGCTCGCCGCCCGCGAGTTCGGCGAGGGGAACCCGGTGGGCGAGTCCCTGAGCATCCCGATCGGCGGCCCCCACGAGATCATCGGCGTCGTCCGTGACGTCCGCCACCACGGGCTCGGCGAGGCCCCGGTGCCGGAGATGTACATCCCGATGCCGCAGAACCCGTTCGGCGGGATGGTCGTGGTCGTCCGCGCCGCGGGCGATCCGTCGGCGCTTGCCGAGCCGATCCGGAAGGCGGTGCTCGCCGTCGATCCCCGCCAGCCGGTCTACGCCTTCAACACGATGGATGAGCTGGTTGCCGCCGACGTCGCCATGCCGCGCCTGAACATGATCCTGTCGGGGACGTTCGCCGCCGTCGCCCTGCTGCTCGCCGCGGTCGGGATCTACGGGGTCATGTCCTTCGCGGTGAGCCAGCGCACCCGCGAGATCGGCCTGCGCATGGCGCTTGGCGCCCGCGCCTCCGACGCCCTCCGCTCGGTGATCGGCCGCGGCATGGCGACGGCGGGGACCGGCATCGGCCTCGGCCTCGCCGCCTCCTTCGGCCTGACGCGCCTGCTGCAGAGCCAGCTCTTCGGCGTCGGCGCGCTCGACCCGCTGGTGTTCGGCGGCGTCTCGCTGCTGCTGGCGGCGATCGCCCTGCTTGCCAGCTGGCTGCCGGCGCGGCGTGCGACGCGCGTCGATCCGCTGATCGCCTTGCGCCACGAGTCCGAGTAGTCGGCGATAGCGCGGGCGGGCGGCCGGCGGAACCGTCGTGCGCCGGCGCCTTCCGTCCGCCGCCCTCGGCCACCGCAGGGGCACCGATCGGGCCGGGATCAGGGTGGCCGGAGGCGCACCCTCCGCCGGCTGGTGTGACGGCTCTCACATCGTGATACATCTTGTTGGCGAACATCGGAGTGCCCCGCGCCCCGCGTTTCCGGTCGCCGCCCGCGGCCCGAGGCGGGGCGCGCCAGCGAGCCAGCGATCAGGAGGTGAGCCGTGTCATGCACCAACGAGGTCATCGCCCCCAAGCGTCCAGACGGCATGGGTCGCCTCCCTTGCACGGGAATCGGACCAAGGCTCACGCGCCTGGCGTGGGCAGTGACCGCGTCGATTGCGCTGCTGGTCGTGCCCGCGTCGGTCGTCGGCGCCGGGCCGGCAGGCGGCGCGCCGCCCCGCGAGGCCGTCGCCCCGCAGGCCCCGGCCGCCGATGCCATGTTCACCGCCTGGCAGGCGCTCGCCTCCCGCCTCAGCGCCGAGCAGCAGCAACGGATGGCATTCGCTTTCGATGGCGAGGAGCGCACCGATTGGGCCTACGTGCCGCGCCAGCGCGTCGGTCTGCCGATCGGCGCTGTCGACGACGCCGGCATGGAAGCCGTTCGCGGCCTCCTCGGGACCGGCCTGGGCGCCGAGGGCACCGAGCAGGCATTCCGGATCGTCGCCCTCGAAGAGGTCCTGTTCGCCAACTCGGGCGGCTCCGCCAACCGCAACCCGGGCAACTACTTTCTGGCCGCCTTCGGCACGCCCGCCCGGCAGGGCGCCTGGGGCTGGCGCTTCGAGGGGCACCACCTGTCGGTGAGCTTCACGGTCGTCGATGGCCGCGTGGTGTCGAGTACGCCGGCCTTCTTCGGCGGCAATCCGGCGCACGTTGCCGAGGACTCCGAGGTCCACCCGGGCCTGCAACCGTTCGCCCAGGAGGACGAGCTCGGCTTCCGCCTGCTGGGCGCCTTCGACGACGGGCAGCGCTCGCGGGTGATCATCGACGACGCGGCGCCGCGCGACATCCTGACGACCAACTCGGCCGAAGCGACGATGGGACCACCGGAGGGGGTGGCGCTGGCCGACATGAGCAACGCCCAGCAGCAGCTCCTGCTCGAGCTGCTGGCCGTCTATTCCTCACGGATGAACCCCGATCTCGCCGGCCACCAGATGGCCAAGATCCGCCAGGCCGGCGTTGAGAGGCTCCACTTCGCCTGGGCCGGCGGCACGGCGCCGGGAGAGGGCCACTACTACCGTATCCAGGGGCCGACGTTCGTCGTCGAGTACGACAACACCCAGAACGGCGCCAACCACGTCCACAGCGTCTGGCGCGACTTCGAGGACGATTTCGGCCACGATCCGCTGCGCGAACATCTGGCGCACGATCACGGCCTGACTCCGGCCCCCGGGAGCGATACCGCGACGGACGTCCTTGGCGGCGGCGCCCGGATAGGAGACGATGAACGGGAGCATCGGCGGGCCCACGAGCTGGGCACGCCCCACTCTCATCGTCACCCTCGGTGACGCGAGCGATTTTCCGGCGCACCTGCGAGAATGACGATCGAGCTCGCCGCGAGGCTACGAAGCAGACCACGAGGACTCGAAATCACCGGCGCGGAGCGGAACGGCACCCCGCGGATTCGAAATCGCCCCAAGGATTCGAACGTCCCCATGAGGATCCTGACTTCCCCATGAGGAGGATCAAGTCGTGAAGAAGAAGACCATCGGAATCACAGTCGTCGGCTCTTTCGTAGTTGCCGCCGCAGTGGCGGGGCTTGGCGGCGCGGCCGCCGACCATCGCGCGGACGCCGTCCCGGCGCCGGGCACCGCCGCAGCCACAGCCGTGGAGAACTGGCCGCAGTGGCGCGGCCCCAACCTCGACGGCACCAGCGGCGAGACGGGCCTGCCGACGACCTGGAGCGAGAACGCCAACGTCGCCTGGAAGCTGTCGGTTCCGCAATGGACGGGGGCGACGCCGATCATCTGGGAGGACTCGATCTTTCTGAACGTTTCGTATGTGCCGCGCAATGCCGGCGGCGGCGGTCGCGGCCGCCGAGGCGGCGGCGGCGCGCCCGCAAACGACGAGCTCAACGTCGAGCTGTGGCGCGTCGATCGGCGTGACGGCTCGATCATCTGGAAGCAGTACCTCAGCGACAACGACCACCAGGAGCGCAAGCAGAACATGTCGTCGCCCTCGCCGGTCACCGACGGCGAGCGCGTCTGGGTGATGACCGGCACCGGCTGGCTGCGCGCCTTCGACTTCGACGGCAACGAGCTGTGGTCCCGCAACATCTCCAACGACTACTGGCGCTTCGGCCTCAACTGGGGCTACGCCTCCTCGCCGCTGTTGCACGAGGACGCGCTGTTCGTCCAGGTGCTGCACGGCATGAAGACCGACGAACCGTCGTACGTGCTGCGCATCGACAAGCACACCGGCGAGACGGTGTGGATGGTCGAGCGCCCGACAAACGCCATCCGCGAGTCGCCCGATTCGTACACGACGCCGGCGCTGCTGCAGTACGACGGCAAGACCGAGATCGTCATCACCGGCGGCGACGTGGTCACCGGCCACGACCCCGAGACCGGCGCCGAGCTGTGGCGCGCCGACGGCCTCAACCCGCGCAACAACGCCAACTACCGGATCGTCGCCTCACCGGTGGTCATCGGCAACATCATCATCGCGCCGACCCGCGAGCGCCCGATGCTGGCGCTCGAGGCCGGCGGCCGCGGCGACATCACCACCTCGCACCGGCTGTGGTCGTTCGACAGCGGCCCCGACGTGCCCACTCCGGTCAGCGACGGCGAGCTGCTCTATGTCGTCGGCGACAACGGCGTCGTGCACTGCCTGGAGCTGGCCACCGGCGAGGTCGTCTACACCAACCAGCGCATCGAGACCGGCACCTACAGCGCCTCCCCGATCCTCGCCGACGGCAAGATCTACGTCACCAGCGAAGACGGAGTGACGACCGTCTACCGGGCGGGCCGCGAGTTCGAGATCCTGGCGAGAAACGAAGTCGACGGCGGCTACACCCTGTCGACGCCGGCGTTCTCGCAGGGGCACATCTACTTGCGGGCCGGCGACACCCTGTACGCCATCACCGAAGGCGGCGGGCAGTAGACGGCGATCGAGGAGCAGGGTCTTTCCGCGCCCGGGACACGTCTACGCCCTCGCGGACTACGACGCTCCAGGAGGCCGTGCTGAAACCGCGCCCTCCTCGGCAAACGGCCGGCCTCTGGGCCACCCGATGATCTGCAGCAGTCGCTTCGCCGGGATATCGACAATATGCTGCCCCGATTCCACCGATATCGCCCCTTGTCGAAAGCGCCCTCAAGCCCGTAGACTACCGCTCCGGCAACCGAAGATCTCAAACTCATGCCTCGGCTACCGTCACGATATGCAGCAGCCCGTCCAGGAGAACGTTCTGACGGAAGTTTGCTGACTACCTGTTAGGCATACGGCGGCTTCGTGAGCACGAAGGCATAATCGAAGGGATGAACGGGCATGGCCATCGTCTACTGGACCAAGCTCAGATTGCTGGCCTCTGTCGTAGGGCTCGTGGGTGCCTGGGGCGTTCTGCAGGCTCTCGCGGGCCTGCCAGCGTTGTTTTCGCGCCAGCCGGTCCCGAATCTGGTCTATCGCAACGATCAGCGACTGCCGCCGCTGGACGCCCTTGAACAACTGCGCACTGCGTTTCCCAGCAACCTCGCAACTGTATTGGGTTTCCTCCTGCTCGCTATTCTGCTCGGCATCCTGTTCTTCGGACTTCTCCCGCGGCTCTATAGCGACGCGCCCGTCCGAACCCTACTGGCAGCGCTCTTCCTAGGCGGGTCCGTCCTAGCCGTGGTCCCTCTGGCCCTCACGATACTCAAAGTCAGCGAGTTTGGGTTCCAGGCCACGGTTGCGACTCCTGAGGAAGGCCGGTGGTTGGAGGGGGGCGTGACTTTCCTAAACCAGCTGCATCTAATATTCGTTCATAGTTGGTTCCTGCTGAGCGGGCTCGGTTGGATATCCCTCGGTCTCGCCGCCCAGAGCGGTCCCGCGCTGCGCAGGTGGAGTGGTGCGGTCGCTCTGAGCGGAGGTGGCGCGGTTGTCAGCGGCGAGATTTTGCGAGCGTGGTTGCCCAAGTTCGGAGAAACAGTGCCAATGATGGTCGCCGCGAGCGAGGCGATGCTCGTTGACGGTGGAATGGCCTTGGGGTTCTTGGGCACTGGACTATTGGCTTGGTTCGTTTCGACGCCAGTGGGAGTGGCCGATGCCTAACAAGCACGTGAACGCGGCGTTCGACGGACAATCGTCAGTGGGGCTAGCCATGTTTTCCGAGACCATCAACTTGCGCCACGTGATCTTCGCGGGTCTCGCCGCGGGTACCTGGGTTATGGTGAGCGGCCTCCTCATGGCCGGTATCTTTGGATACCGTGACATGAAAGCTGCATTTGACGCCGCCGGCCTCCCGATTCCAGGCGGAGCTGGGCCGTTCGTTATACATACGGTGGTTCGTCTCATCATCGGCATGGGAGTCGTGGCGCTGTTCGCAATCTTCTTGCGCGTATTCTCTCCTACTCAGGCGTTGCTCGCAGCTGCTGGATTCACATGGGTGTTCGGTGCAGTCCTGCCGTTCGCTGTAATCGTGCAGTGGGGCCTCTTTTCATGGTCGCTGGCGACCAAGCTATGGGCGTGGAGCGCCGCAGAGCTCCTGATCGCCGCCACGATTGGTCGCCTTCTCTACCATCCGTGAGGCAGAGATCATCTCCGTGCCGCAAGGCGGGAAGGAGAAGACCCAAATGCAAACTGGGCTGAGTCTCGGTGACAGCCGTCGAACAACCGGTTGCAGCGGACGGCGTTCCGCCGCCGCTGAACCGGAACGTTAGGCGGACAAAACTCCCGGGCATGAGCTACGGTCTGATATGTGGTTCCCGCCCGCGGCGAGCACCCCACAAGGCGCGGACCGTCACCTCGTGTTCATCGAAGGTGTAGTAGAGGTGGCAGGCTGTCGCGGTAAACCGGACGCGACGAGGCGTCAACGCGACCTGAGCTCCTTGAGCACCTCGGCAGCATCGACGAGCCGTCCAGCGGCGATGTCGGCATCGGATTGGCGCAAAGCCTCGTGGAGTAGCGCGCGGTCGGCGTCATCAAGCCAGTCGCCGGGATCGAGCGGCAGCAGCTCGATTTCTGTACCATCGGGCAGCTCGGTGGGCTCGTCCACAATGAGCCGACCTCCTCGTACACGGGCCTTGAGCGTCATGGAAGGGAACGTAACATTGGCACAGCCGCCCAACAAGCGCTTGCAGCCGCCGGACATGCCGTGGCAGCGCTGCCTGGCAACCGAATCTAGCCGGCGCACCCACTGTCCCGCGCTACGCTGGCGCCGAAGCGCGCGGCTCATTCGGAGCGTTGCGCCGACGGAAAGATGACGTGGCGGTGACAGCACGCCAAGCTCTCGCTTTCATTTACAAGCACGGGGTGGTACTCGAGGCGGCTCAAGGGCCGGTGCCGTCGCTTGCCGAGGCCATTGCGGGAGAGCCGGTTGGCGGTCGCTGGTGGTCGCATCCGAAGAGTCGCGAGATCTTCGCGGTGACGCGCGCGATCCGTGACAGCGACGAAGTTCTCGTGTGTCGCCTGATCGAAGGCAAGGTCACGTTTGTCCACCGGCGGTTGTGGCCCGCTATCGTCCGAGCGGCAGGTCGGATTCCCGCGGATCACCTTTCGCAGGTGCGCGAGGTCCACACGAGTTCCGGACGTCATGTGACCGAAGAAGTCCCCTTCCCCGATTGGGTTCCGTCGAGCGTCCGCGCCGCTGCTCGAAGCCTCTCGGAGGAAGCGGCGCTCGCGGAGCTCGCCGCCTGGATCGAATCGTGAAGCCGACGCTACTGTCGTTGTAGGGCGAATAATTGGTTACGCGTGTTGATGAACAGCACGCCGTTGGCGGCGACGGGGGCGCCGTAGATGGCGTTGCGGAGGTTCATCTCGGCGAGCTCTTCCATCTCGCGGGCCGCCCGCAGCACGATCACGTCGCCGTCCTCGTCGCCCATGTAGACCTTGCCGTCGGCCACCAGCGGCGAGCCCCAGATCGCGGCGAAGGTGTCGTACATCCACACCTCCTCGCCGGTCGTCACGTCGATGCAACGGAAGAAGCCGCTGAAGTCGGCGATGTACAGCAGCCCCTCGTGGATCGCCACCGTCGATAGCGAGCGGCGGATCTCCTCGGTGCGCCAGACGAGGCCGGTCTCGGTGATGTCGCCCCGCCCGCTGGCGTCGATCGCGTGCAGCCGCCCGCGGCCCTCGCCGTTCTCCGGGTCCTGGCCGTTGGCGATGAAGACCTTGCCCTCCCAGATCACCGGCGTGGCGATGAGGTTGTTGCGGGTGCGCGGCCAGACCGAGTCCTTGGGGTTGGTGTCGAACTCCCACAGCATCTCGCCGCTCTCGGCGGCGTAGCCGCGCGCCCAGCCGTCGCCCTGGCCGATCACCACCTGCACGACGCCGTCGATCTCGGCCACCGCCGGGCTCGACCACTGGCCGTGCAGGATGCGCTCGCCGAGCGGCTCGGCGCGCCACACCAGCTCGCCGCTGTGCTTGTCGATGGCGATCAGGTCGGGGGCCTCGGGGGCCGGCACGTTGCCCTCCTCGTCCTGCCCGTTGGAGGTGTTGATGAAGATCAGGTCGCCCCAGATCGCCGGCGCGCTGCTGGTCATGTTGTGGGGGAACACGCCGAGCTCGCCGATCATGTCGTAGATCCACACGACGTCGGCGTCGAACTCGTCGCGGCGCTCCTCGTCCGTGAACGGCCCGTCGTTCTCGCCGTCGCGGAAGCCCTCGGTGTCGAGGGCCACCAGCTCGCCGCGGTTGCTGACGTAGTAGAGGCGATCGCCGTCGACGACCGGCGACGAGCACACCCCCTGGTAGGGCCAATCGTTGACCTGGCCGCTCTCCAGCTTGTCGTGGACCATCTGCCAGAGGAACTCGCCGTCGGACTCGCGGAAGGCCATGACGATCCCCTTGTCGCCGGCGACATCGGGGTCGAGCATCCCGTCGTTGTTGGTGCCGATGAAGACCTTGCCATTGGCCACCACCGGGTTGCCGTAGCTGGCCGAGCCGAGCCCCGCGACCCACTTGACGTTGGCGCCGGTCTCCACGTCCCACTCCGCCGGCAGGCCGGTCTCGCCGGAGACCATGTTGCGCCCCGGCGTACCGCCCCACATCGGCCAGTCGTCGGCCGGCAGCGCCACTGCGCCCACCGTCGCGGCTACGGCCAGTGTGCCCATTAGCCCTGCCGCGCCCGCCATCACGACCGCCGCCAGGGTGACCATCAGCTTGGCTCGATTGCCGAACATTGACCCTCAAGGAAGGTGGGGAGCAGGGGATGTAGGACACCTTACCCTGAAACCGCTCGTCGAGCGTGGCTGCCGCTCGATCGCTCGGAGCGCGGACCGGTCTTGCGCGCCAGACGACCTCGTTTCGCCACGCCCCCGCCCGTCACAGGTCCGCGTCGAGCGCCGGACGGCCCTCCTGGTTGGCGAGGTTCCAGCTCGTCAGATACACCAGCCGGGCGATGTTCTGCAGCTTCGGGTAGTTGATCTTGTCGGCGGTGTCCCGGTAGGTGTGGTAGTCGGGGTGTAGGCCGGTGTGGAAGAACACCGCCGGGACGCCGACCTGCAGGAAGGGCCAATGGTCGGAGCGCCGCAGCAGGTTCGACTCGTTGTTGTCGTAGCGGAACTTCAGATCCAGGCCGATGCGCTGGTTGGCTTCCTCGATCTGCGAGCGCATGTCGGCGCTGTGGCTGTAGCCCATGATGTTGATGGCGTTGGCGTTGGACTCGGCGGTTTGCGGCTGCAGGCCGCGGAACCGATTGCCGCCCTCCGGGGGCACCTCCTCGTTGCGTCCCAGCATGTCCATGTTGAGGGTGGCGACCGTCTGCCCGAGCGGAAACAGCGGCCGTTCCGTGTAGTACCAGGCCCCCAGCAGGCCGCGCTCCTCGGCATCCCAGGCGGCCAGCAGGATCGTCCGCCGCGGGCCTTCGCCCATCGCCGCCGCCACCGAGTAGGCCTCGGCGATCTCAAGCAGCGCCACCGTCCCCGATCCGTCGTCGTCGGCGCCGTTGAACACGCCGCCCTCGTTGGCGCCGTCGTGGTCGAAATGGGCGCAGATGATCACCACCTCGTCGGCGACCGTCGGATCGGTCCCCGGGATCGTGGCGACGACGTTGCGCGCCGGCGTCGCGCGCCGCTCGACCGACGCGACGATCTCGATGTCGGGCCCCGGCAGCTCGAGGACGCCGTGGCCGGTTTCGGTCTCCGCCGCCGCCGCCAGCTCGGCGAGCGGCTTGCCGGCGCCCGCCACCAGTTGCTCGGCGAGGCTCGCCGAGATCCGCGCCACCGGGATCTCGACCTTGTCCGCCCAGACCTCCAGCGAGTAGCGCGGGACGCGCCGGTCCTCCGACCAGTAGCTCTCCGAGGCCCGCTGGTAGTCGTCGGTATCGGGACGGTTGTGGACGTCGCGCACGAACAGGATGCCGGCGGCGCCTCGCTCCTGGGCGGCCAGCGCCTTGCGCCAGTCGCGCGAGGCCTCGGCGGTCACCACGCCGTCGAATGGGCTTTCGGGGTCATCGGCCCCCGGCTCGCCGTCGAGCACCAGGACGATCTTGCCGGCGGCGCGGGCGCCTTGGTAATCGTCGAAGCCGCGGCGAGAGTCGACGATCCCGAAGCCGGCGTACACCAGCCCGCCCTTGCCGGTCGTCGAGGCGCTGACGTTCAACGGATGCCAGTCGTCGCCCGGCGCCCGCCGCCGCGCCTCGATCCCCGCGACGCCGCCGACGATCAGCGCGTTGCCCTCGCCGAGCGCAAAGCTGGCGAGCTCGAAGTCCTGGAAGTACGTGCCGTCCGGGCCGGCGGGGGTCAGCCCGAGCCGCTCGAAGCGCGACTTGATGAACTCGCTGGTGATGGCGGCCTCCGCGGTCCCCGCCAGCCGCCCGGCCAGCGGATCGGAGGCGAGAAAGAACAGATCGGCGCGCAGGTCGTCCTCGCGGATCGTGTCGATCGCCGGGGCCAGCTCGACGGCCTCGGGGCTCGCGCCCCCGCAGGCGATCGGGCCGAGGGCCAGGGCAACCAGGGAGACAATCGTGACGGCTCGCATGACAGTGACGTTCATCGGCGGGCGCTCCGGGCTGGCGGTCCCAGATGCTCCCCTGGAGCACCCGAGAGAATGAAAGCGGGTTCCGCGGTGGTCAGGATCTCTGGATTTCGCCACTCATCGGATCGATCTCCGGCGCTGGGGCAGCGGTCCCACCTCCACCGACGGCAGGAAGGAAGGATTGTACCCGCCTCGCCGGCAATCGCCAGGGATCACGCTTGCTCCAGGCGTGGCAGCTCCTCGGCGATCCTGGCGGCCGCGCGCAACGACATGGCCGAGAACGTCAGCGTGCCGTTGGCGCAGCCGCCGGTCACCACGGTCGGCGCTCCGACGACGAACAGGTTGTCGTGGTCGTGGGCCCGGCCCCAGCCATCGACCACGCTAGTGGCGGGGTCGTTGCCGGCGCGGCAGCCACCGCCGGGGTGGTCGTGGATGTTGGAATCGCCCATCGACAGCACCGAGCCGCCGCCCGCGGTGATGATGCGCGAGAGGGTGCCGCGGATGGTGGTGAGGGTGTGCTCGCGCAGCGCCAGGGACTGCTCGCTGTCGCGAAAGGTGACGCGCGGCATCGGATCGCCCCAGTCATTGGTCAGCTCGGGGTTCAGCGCCAGCTCGCTGTCGCGCGCCGGCAGCACGTCGTAGTAGGCGCGCAGGCGCGCCGCGCCGGTAAGGGTGCGGTCACGCCAGTCGTCCAGCACGGCGCCGCCCCACAGGGTCTCGCCGTCATCGTTGCGCAGGCGCGGCTGGCGGCCGGTGGTCGCTTCCCAGACGCGCAGGTCGTGGCGCACGTAGCGATCGAGCGGACCGGGGCGCTGGAAGCGCTGCGAGATCAGGCTGTGCTGCAGGTACTCGCCGGGGTAGAGCCGCTCGGGCACCTCGGCGTAGGCGGACACCGACGAATGGCCGGTCATGTACTTGCCGAGAAGGCCGGAGCGGTTGGCGAGGCCGTGGGGAAAGCGGCTGTTGGCCGACAGCAGCAGCAGGTGCGGGCTCCAGGTGAAGCCGGCGGCGAGCACGAACAGCGGTGCGCGCAGGGTGAGCTCATCGTCGGGCGCATCGCGGTCGACGGCGACGGCGTGATCGATGCGATCGGAGCCGTCGGCGAGCGCCAGGCGGCGCACCAGGGTGCGCTCGAGCAGCTCGATGCGTCCGGCCTCGAGCAGCGCCCGGAAGGTGAAATCGGGCGAGTACTTGGCCCCGGTGGGGCAGATGCTGCAGGTATCGCAGCGTGTGCAGACGTTGCGCCCCCTGTACGGCACCGAGGTCTTCGCCACCGGGTTGATCCAGAACGGGATGCCGGAGCGCTGCGCCCACTCCTTGAGCCGCGCGAGCGTGTACGACAGCGGGATCGCCGGCATCGGGTAGGGCCGGCGGCGCAGGTCGATCTCGGCGGGGCCCGGCTCGCCGGCCACGCCGATGCGTTCCTCGGCCTCCTGGTAGAAGGGCTCGAGCTCGTCGTAGTCGAACGGCCAGTCGTCGCCGATGCCGTACAGCGAGGCAAGGCGGAAGTCCTCGGGCGTGAAGCGCGGCGTGGTGCCGCCCCAGTGCAGCGCCTGCCCACCCACCGCCATCGAGCGCGACTGCAGGCCGTGGCCGGTCTGGCCGGGCACGTGGTCGCCGGGCCAGGGGTTGGTCCCGTAGGCGAGCTGGCGGCGACGGTGCTCGAAGCGCTCGTCGAGGTTGAAGATCTTGTTGCCGGCCTCGACCACGACGATGCGCGCCGCGGTGGTCTCGGCGAGCCTTTCGGCGACCATCGCGGCGGAGATGCCGCCGCCGATGATGACGACGTCGGCCTCGATGCTGCGCTGATGGCGGCGGATGCGCGGGAAGCCGTCCATGGTCACCCGCCCCGTGGCCGCGGCTCGCGCCCGAGCGTGCTCAGGCCGCGGCACCGGAACTGGCCGATCGAGGCCTGGTAGCAGAGGTCGGTGGCCTCGGAGCTGTCGTAGAAGAAGGCCATCAGGCCGAGCGCCACGTGGCGCGCCTGCGCCGGGCCCGGCAGGCGGTCCAGCTCGTCGCGTTCGAGCTGCCCCTGAATGAGCGCGCGCCGGATCTCGACGGACAGCTCGGCGAACCGCGCGCGGTGGCGGCGGTTCGCCTCCAGCTCCAGCGCCTCGATCTGCGCCGCCCAGCGCGGGCCGGGGTGGGGCGGGCCGTAGCGAATCTCGGCGAGGCCGCGATTCAGGTAGCCGTGCGGCTGCTCGGCGACCGGCGCGAAGCCTGCGATCCAGGCCTCGAAGCCGGCCACCACGCGCTCGATGCCGCCGGCGCCCAGCGCGCCCGCCGGCAGCACCGCGCCGCCCACGGCGCGCAGGGTCTCCGCGGGGGCGGCGGCAGGCGTCGCGACGGCCTGTTGCCCGGCGCTCCCCGGGGCGGCGCCGGCGACCGGCGAAGCCTCGCTCGCGGCGCCTTCCCTGCCGGCCGACGCGGTCGCCGGAATCCCCAGTGCCGCCGCCGCGGCGGCGGCCTTCTTCAGGAAATCCCGGCGATCGGAGTCGGTCATGGCGCCCCATCACAACCCGGGCGCCCAGGACCTGTCAAGAACGGCGGCGCGCAACCAGGCGCTCTTGCAGCCGGTGGTGGAGATCGCGAGGGATCTACTGGCGGCGAGAAGAGGCCAGCTGCAAGCAAGGGGCCGCAACCAAGGCGGTGTCGAGCAACCCCCGAGGAAGCCCCGGTGAGGGCTTGCCCGCGGGGAGCAAAAGATTATCGGCGAGGGTAGCCATCGTCGAGAGGCGGCGACTCGGACGCGGGGCGACGTTGAAGGTCTCGTCCGCTTGGCGCTACTGTCCTGCGTCAGGGAGGTTCCATCATGCAGAGAAACTACGGAAGCAAAGCGCCCGGGCTCGCGCTCATCCTCGGCGCGCTGGCGCTCGCCGCCGCCTGCGCCGCGCCGTCAGGGCAATCGGCCGGCGACGATGCCGTCGATGCGCTCGCCGCCGACGTCCGTGCGCTCATTACACCGGCGGGCCTGGAGGCGCAGGCCGCCGCCATCGTGCGGCACGAGCGCCCCTCCGGCAGCGCCGGCGAGTTTGCCGCCATCGACCACATCGTCGAGACGCTCACCGCCGCCGGCGTGCCGGTCGAGGTGCACGAGTACATGAGCTATGCGAGCACGCCGCTGTCGGCATCGCTCGAGGTGCCGGGCACCGGCTTCGCGCCGGAGACCATCACCTACTCGTTCTCCGCCCCGGCGCAGGGTTTGGTGGCGCCCGTGGTCGACGTCGGATCGCTGCGCGACCTGCCGCCGTTGCAGGAAGGCACGGGCGAGCGCCTGGTGCTCACCGGTACGGTGTTCGCCCCGGGCTCGGGTTCCGCTGCGGCCGGCTCCGGCGCCACGGCCGGCGGCCCTGGCGCTGCCGCCCCCGGCTCGGTGGCCGCGGGCTTTCCCGACGTCCGTGGCGCCATCGCGCTGGTCGCCGGCAACCCCGGCGCGGCGTCGGTCGACCGCCTGGAGATGCTCGGCGCGGTGGGGGCAATCTACGTCAACCAGGACGAGCGGCTCAACGACCTGATCGTCACCACCACCTGGGGCACGCCGTCACTGCGCAACTACCACCGGCTGCCGAAGCTGCCGGCGGTGCACATCAAGGCGAGCGACGGCGCGACGCTGCGCGGCATGCTGGCGCGCGGGCCGGTACGGGCGCGCCTCAGCGCCGAGGTCGACGTCGGCTGGCGGCCGCACCGCCTGGCGGTGGCGACGATCCCCGCCGGCGCTGCCATGAATGCCCCCTTCGTGCTGTTCGGCGGCCACATCGACGCCTGGTACCACGGCGGCACCGACGAGGGCGCCAGCAACGCCGCCATGGTCGAGCTCGCCAAGGCCTTTCACGCCCACCGCGATCGGCTGCGC
>Ga0302046_10001979_pt1 | contig 19206 bp, 15 predicted proteins | sample RVTome_11_FD_200261 | JGI IMG/M metagenome (GOLD analysis project Ga0302046, IMG submission 200261) | Soil microbial communities from uranium-contaminated site in the Upper Colorado River Basin, Wyoming, United States - RVT147D111 (version 2) ...
GCTGGCGGATATGTCACCGGGCAGCGTGAAGCCCGGCAGCGAGGCGAGCGCGACGTTGTGGGCGCGGCCCACGCCCGACTCGAGCATGCCGCCGCACCACACGGGCAGGTCGCGGGCGCGCATGGTGTCGTGGAGCCGGCGGCTGACCGCGAGCCCGCCCACGCGCCCGGGCTTGATGTTGACGATCCGGCAGCTGCCGAGCTCGAGCGCCAGCTCGAGGTCGCCCTCGGACTTGATCGACTCGTCGAGGCAGATCGGCGTGTCGATCTGCGCCTGCAGCCGCGCGTGGTGCAGGAAGTCGTCGTGGGAGAGCGGCTGCTCGATCATCATGAGACCGAGCGGGTCCAGCGCCTTCAGCCGCGCGGCGTCCGCGAGCGTATACGCGGAGTTCGCGTCCGCCATGAGGGGGACGTCGGGGAAGCGCTCGCGCAGCCCGGCGAGCATCTCGACGTCGCGGCCGGGCTTGATCTTGATCTTGATGCGCGCGTACCCGTCGTCCAGAAATTCCGCGACCTGATCGTGCAGCGCCTCGTCGGTGGGCTTGAGGCCCACGCTCACGCCCACCGGAACGGACGCGCGCACGCCGCCGAGCTTGGCGGACAGCGAGACGCCATCGGCCCTGGCGAACAGGTCCCAACACGCCATCTCGACGGCCGCCTTGGCCATTCGGTGCCCGCGCACCCAACGCACCGGGCTCAGGACGTCCTCGGGCCCCGATACCTCGCGTCCGACGACGGCCGGAAGGATGAAGTCCGTGAGCACGTGCCACGCCGTGTCGGCGGTCTCGTACGCGTACGAGGGGTCGGCCGCGGCCACGCACTCGCTCCACCCCTCGAGGCCATCGCCAAGGAGCGTGAGCAGCACCACGCGCCGGTCCTGGCTGCCGCCGCTGCTGATCTCGAAGAACTCCCGGAGTCTCATCGGGATCTCCCTCAGGATCGCTCGCTCGATTCTCATTGGAGTGTCACCCGGCAGTCTCACGTGGCCACGGGCGCGAGCACGTAGTCCGAGGTCCGCTCGCCGCGCACGAGCTCCCTCACCTCGTAGCCGCGGGGCAGGTAGGTCGTGAAGACCGCGCGCGTGGCGCGACGCCACTCCAACGCCAGCTTCATGTCCCGCTCCATCACGGCGCCGATGTCGGAGGGGATCGCGACGAGCAGCTTCCTGCTCCGGAGCGTGAGGTCGGGCTCGGCCGGACGCGGGCCGTCGGGTGCGTCGGACAGCGCTGCGAGCGCGATGTCCGCGTCCGACTTGCCCTCGGGGCCCGGGCCACGCTCCCGGCGCCCCATGCGGGCACATACGCGCTCGCTCGAGAGCAGCCAGAGCGCGATGAACCGGTCCGTCCCGATGCCGCGATGGAGCGGCGAGTCGGTCTGGCCGTACATGTCCGGCGCGTACTCGCGGACCACGATGCCCAGCTTGCTGAAGTTCATGTATGCGTTGCGCGCGCGCAGCGGGTCGAACGTCCACAGCATCTTCTCCACGCCGATGCCCACCATGAGCTCGCGCTGGTGCGCCTTGAGCCGGGTGCCGAGGCCGGCGTCCCTCAGGCCCGCCCGCACGGCGAGCATGTCCGACCAGTGCACGACCTCACCATCGCGCAGGCCGGTCATGCCGAAGACGAAGCCGGCCAGGCGGCCCTGCTCGTTCCACGCGCCGGAGGCAACGCCGCCCAGCATCCGCGCCACCTTCAAGACCGCGCACGGCACCCGCTCGCTGAAGCCACGACCCCACGTCTCCTCCTGCAGCTCCACGCAGGCGCGGTACTCCTCGACGGTCCGGAACGGCCGAATGGTCAGCATGTCGCTCGAGCCGCGTCCCCTACCGGGGCCATGAGCAGCTCGGCGAGCAGCGCGGCACGCTGCGCCATGCCCTCGATCACGACGTGCTCGTGCGCGGCGTGCGCCCCGTCGCCCACCGCCCCCAGGCCGTCCAGCGTGGCGTTGAAGAGGCTGGTCGTGTTGCCGTCGGATCCGCCCCCCGAGATGGTGTCACCGAGCGCGAACCCCAGGCGCTCGGCCGCCGACCGGGCCTCGGCCCAGAGGGCCCGGTTCCGCGGCGTGCGCTCCAGGGGCGCGATCTCGATGCCGCCGCCGATCTCCAGCCGGGTGCCCTCCGTGCTCGGCGTCATGCCGCGGATGGCCTCCGTCACGGCCTCGCCGTCGGCGATCGACACGAAGCGTACGTCGACGTCCGCTTCGGCGTGCGCCGCCGTGACGTTCGGGCGGGTCCCGCCCCGCACCACGCCGACGTTGACCGTCGTGCCGCGCTCCAGGTCGGTCATGGCGTGGAGCCGCTGGATCACGTGCGCGAGCTCCTCGATGGCGGATGCGCCCGCGGTCGGGTCCAGCCCGGCGTGTGCCGCCCGGCCGTGGACGGACACGGTGAAGCGCGCCACACCCTTGCGGGCCGTCTTGAGCAGCCCTTCCGGCCCGAGCGAGGGCTCGAGCACGAAGGTTCTGACCGCGTGACGGGACAGGAGCCGGACCCACCGCTTCGATTCCGGGCTGCCGGTCTCCTCGTCCGAGTTGATGAGCCAGACGGGCGTAGCCGGCGGCTCGAGGCCGAGCGCCTGGAGCGCGTCCAGGGCGAACAACCCCTGCACGAGGCCAGCCTTCATGTCGAACGTGCCCGGGCCACGCACGCGGCCGTCGTCGACCGCCACGGGCATCGAACGCGTCGTGCCCACGGGCCACACCGTGTCCGAGTGCCCGATCAGGAGCTGGGCGGGGCGGCCGCGCTGCCGCTCCGCCGGCACGGCGAACAGGTGGCCGCCCGTGCGGCGACCCGGGAGGTGCCGGACGTCGAACCCGCGCGCGCCGAGCGCCTGCCGTAGCCGCTCCTGGACGGGTTGCTGAGAGGCCGGCACGTCCGTCGGCGACTCCTCGGAGGCCAGAGCCACGAGCAGCGCCACCATCTCCTCGCGGCGGCCGCGCAGAAAGTCGTGGATGGCGCGGGCGCGCTCCCGCCCGCCGCTCACGCGTGGCTCACGGTTCCGGCCGTCCGCTCGGTCCGGCGTCGTCGAGCGCCGCTCCCACCGGGGCGCGTTCACGCTCGGCTCGGCCGCCCGGCTCGTAGTAGCCGGCCCTCGCGTAGCTCAGGTCGAGGAGCTCGACGGGGTGGGCGACGCCCTCGCGCCCGCGGGCGAGCCGCAGCCCGGCCCCGATCTGCATCATGCAGCCGGGGTTGGGCGTCACCACGACGTCCGCGCCGACCGTTCCCACCGCGTCGAGCTTGTCGGCTCCGATGCGCCCGCCCAGGTCAGGATGCGTGATGCCGTAGATGCCCGCGCCGCCGCAGCATTCCTCCGCGTTCTCCACGACGCGCACGTCGAGGCCCGGAACCGCGGCGAGCACGTCGAGCGGCTCGCGTGCGATGCCCTGCGCGTGCACTAGGTGACAGGGATGGTCGTACGCGACCCGGCAGGCGATCTCGGCCCCCGGCCGGGGTCCCGCGTCGGCCAGCGGCTCCGACACGTCTCGGACGCGGCGAGCGAACGCGCGCGCACGGGCGGCCCACGGCTCGTCGCGCTCGAGAAGCGTGCCGTAGTCCTTCATGGCGGCGCCGCATCCGGCCGCGTTCACGACCACGAGCTCGACGCCGGCGGCCTCGAACGCGTCGATGTTGCGCCGAGCCAGCGACCGCGCCCGCTCGAGGTTTCCGCCGTGCGCGTGCAGCGCGCCGCAGCAGTCCTGGCGCGGGACCTCGACGACCTGGTACCCGTTGGCACGCAGCACCCGGACGCTCGCCCGGTTGACCCGGGCGTATAGCCCCTCCTGGACGCAGCCCGTGAGGAGACCCACACGCTCGGGTCGCGCTCGCGGCGCCGCCGTCGAGGTGGGCCGGTCGATCCCGGCGCGCGCGGGCGACGGCGGTCGCCAGGGTCGGCTGGAGGCGAGCATCGCGAGGCCGAGCCGCGCGCCCCTCAGGGGCCCGACGCCGGGCAGGACGCGCGCGCCCAGCCCCGCCAGGCCGCTCGCCCGCGCGACCCGCCCCGCCAGGAAGAATGCCGCGCGAAGCGGCCTCGATCCGATGACGCCGAGCAGCAGTCCCGTGAGCGGCGCGGCGGGCCCGTGCCGCCTGGCCGTGTCGCGCGCGACCTCCAGCAATGCTCCGTACTCGACGCCCGACGGACACACGGGCTCGCACGCGCGGCAACCCAGGCAGCGGTCGATGTGCGTCTGGAACGCATCGGCGGCTGGATCGAGCCGGCCTTCGACCACCGCCCTCATGAGGTCGAGACGACCGCGCGGCGAGTCCGCCTCGTCGCCCAGACGCACGTAGGTGGGGCAGGCTGGGAGGCAAAAGCCGCAGTGGACGCACGGAAGCAGACGCTCGCGCTGGGCATCGATGGCCGAGGCGAGCGCCGTGGCCGCGCCGCCCCCGGCACGGCCGGCTAGCGGTGCCGGTGCCACAGCACACCCTCGGGGTCGAAGACGCGCCTCAGGCCCAGGCCCAGCGCCCGTTCGTCGTCCGAGGGGGCGGTCGCCGCGCCGTCGAGCGGGAGGCCGGCCGGCCGCCGCTCGACTCCCAGCGCGCCGCCGAGCGTCTCCGCGGTCGCGCGCAGCGACGCGGCGATGCCCGCCACGTCCGTGCCTTTCGCGGGCAGCCCCACACGCACCCGGCCGGCGTACGCGTCGACGTGGACGAGCGGTGTGCCCTCGCCGCCCGGCCCGCCGACCGCTTCGATCGCGGCGAGCGCCTCGGAGAGCCGTGAGGGCAGCACCGACATTCGGAGCACGACCGGCGCCTGCGCCCCGTGATCCCGCACCGCGGCGAGCAGCGCGTCGGCTCGGGTGGGCTCGACGCGGTCGAACGACACGCCGGCGTGCTCCTCCAAGCTGGCCTGATCGGCGGCCACCGTGTCGGCGGCGCCGTGCAGTCGGACCACGAGCGCCGCGCCCGCTGCGCGCGGAGGCGCCGGCGCCAGCAGCACGACCGAGACCGGCAGGACGGGCGCCGTGCACACGGCGCGCGCCGCGGGCACGAGCGCGGAGGTGCGCTCGGCGCGGAGTGCGAGCACGCGGTCGGTCGCCGGCACGGGAAACGTGCGCATGCACACGGACGTCACCACGCCCAGGGTCCCCCGGCTGCCGACGACCGGCTTGAGGAGGTCGAACCCCGCGACGTTCTTGACCACGCCACCGCCGAGGCGGAGCACCTGTCCGTCTCCGCGCACGAGCGTCATGCCCAGCACGTGGTTGCGGATCTCGCCGTAGCCCATCCACAACGGACCGGACAGCCCGGCGGCGGCGAGTCCGCCGAGCGTGCGCTCGGGCCGCCGCGGCGGGTCGACCGGAATCCACTGCGCGTGGGCCGCGAGCACGCCGTCGAGCTCGCGGAGCGTGGTGCCCGCGAGCGCCGTGAACGTCAGGTCCGCGGGCTCGTACGCTTGGATGCCGGTCATGCGCTCGGTCGAGAGCACCACGAACGGCGCATCGACCCGATCCGCGAGCGCGTGCCTGCCCGAACCCACGGGCACCACGCCCATCCCCTGGGCGCTCGCCCACGACAGCACCGACGCAACCTCCGCGGTGGACCGCGGCCGCACGACCGCCTCGGGAACGGCGCCGAGCCAGGCCCACGCCCCCGACTCGCGATCCGCGGCGACCGCACCCGGCGGCATGACGCGCGTGAGCGACGCGGTGAGGGTCACACCGCCACCTCCTCGGGGTCGGGCAGCATCTTGCCCGGGTTGAACAGGCCCCGCGGGTCGAGCACGGCCTTGACGGCGGCCATGGTCGCCAGCTCGTCGGGGCCGTGGACGAGCGTCATGTAGCCGCGCTTGTCGATCCCGACGCCGTGCTCCCCCGTGATGGTGCCTCCCGCGTCCACGCACAGGCGCATGATCTCGCGTGAGGCGCTCTCCACGCGCGCGAGCTCGTCGGCGTCCTGGCGGTCGAAGAGGATGTTCGGGTGCAGGTTGCCGTCCCCCGCGTGGAAGACGTTGGCGATCTCGAGGTCGTATCGCGCACCGATCTCCGTGATGTGGGCCAGCACCTCGGGCAGCTTCGTGCGCGGGACGGTCGCATCTTGCACGAGCAGGTCCGGGGCGATGCGTCCCATGGCGCCGAACGCCTTCTTGCGGCCCTTCCACAGCGCCGCGCGCTGCGCCTCCTCCTGCGCGCGGCGCACGTCCCGGGCACCGGCCGCGCGGCAGCACGCCTCCGCGCGGTCCGCGTCCGCGTCGAGCCCCGCCTCCGTTCCGTCGAACTCGATCACCAGCGCGGCGGCCGCGTCCGGCGGATAGCCGGCCGCGAACACGCTCGCCTCCACGGCGCGGATCGTGGCGGCGTCCACGATCTCGACCGCCGCGGGCATCAGGCCCGATCCGATGATGGCCGTCACGGCGTGCCCAGCGGCCTCCATGGTATCGAAGATGCCGAGCAGCGTCCTGACGCCCTGGGCGACGGGGAGCAGGCGCAGCTCGATCTCTGTCGCGATCCCGAAGCAGCCCTCCGAGCCGACGAACAGGCCCGTCAGGTCGAGCGCACCGTCGACCTCGCGGCCCGCGCCGCCCAGCCACGCCAGGCGCCCGCCGGCAAGGACCACCCTGAGCCCCGTGACGTACCGGCTCGTGACGCCGTACTTCAGGCAATGCGGCCCACCCGAGTTCTCCGCCACGTTGCCCCCGAGCGTGCACGTGCTCTGCGATGACGGGTCCGGCGCGTAGTAGAGGCCGTGCGGTCGCGCGGCTTCGGTGAGCCGCGCGTTGATCACGCCCGGCTGGACCCGCGCGAGACGGTTCTCCACGTCGATGTCCAGAATCCGGCTCATGCGGGCGGTGCCCACGATCACCCCGCCACCCAGGGAGAGCGCGCCACCGGAGAGCCCGGTGCCCGCGCCGCGCGGCACGACCGGAACCTCCTCGGCGTGGAGCAGGCGCACCACCTCGGCCACCTCCTCCGTCGTGGCCGGAAGCACGACCGCTCGGGGCCGCAGGCGGTACGCGGTCAGCCCGTCGGACTCGTAGACGAGAAGGCGGTTCGGGTCGGTGATCACGTGGCTCGGGCCGACCGCGTCCGAGAGCGCGCGCACCAGCGAGGTGGGCAGCGGCTGCGTCATGTCCCGAGCATACCCCGGGCCGGACGAGGCGTGCAACACGATCGGGATCGGCGGGCGCCGTCCGTGAGGAGCGGCCCGGTGCATGCGGTGTGCGCGGCCCGTGAGCCGCGACGGCCGCGAGTCGCCCGCGCGGCGCCGGCGCGTCCCTCATCACCGCCGCTGTCCGGCGCCGTGAGCGCCGGACGTGCCGCTCTCGGCGTGCGCGGAGGCTAGGGGTCGGGGCGCTTGCGAACGTGCTCGACGAGCGCCTCCAGCGATCGCAGGGCCGCCGGCCGCATCGCGGCGGGGACCGAATCGCCGTAGACCGTCTCCAGCAGGTCCTCGAGGCTCGCCTCCGGCCGCTCCTCGAGCGCGCGCTCCACCTGCGCGATGCGCTCGCGCCTATGCCGCTCGAAGCGGTCCAGCGCCGCGGGAACGTCGTGCAACGGCGGGCCGTGCGCCGGATACACGACGGTTAGATCGAGCCCGCGCAGCCGCTCGAGCGAGCGCAGGTAATCGGCCACGCACCCGGGATAGTCCGCGACCCAGGTCGTGTCGCCCCGCCCGAGCACCAGATCGCCGGCGAACAGCGCGCGCGACCCCGGCCAGTGGAAGCAGAGATGCTCGGCGGTGTGGCCGGGCGTGTGCACCGCCACGAGCGGCCCCATGTCGGTCTCGACCTGGGCCCCGTCGGCGAGCGCGCGGCCGACCACGTCGAGGCCCTCCGGCCCGCGGATCTCCGCTCCGACCGAGGCCGCCAGCGCCGGTGCAGCCCCGGCGTGGTCCTCATGGCCGTGCGTGAGCAGGATCGAAACGGTCTCGGCGGACCGAAGCGCATCGGCCACCGCCTCGACGTGGCTCGCAAGGTCGGGACCGGGATCGACGACCGCGACCCTCCGCCGACCCACGAGGTAGGTGCGCGTCCCGTCGAGCGTGAAGGGCCCCTCGTTGCCGGCATCGAGAAAGCGCGGCGGATCGCTCAGAGGCGCCTCCGGCGGACCGTGCTGGGGGCGGGTCGTCGGCTCCGGCGGTCAGCGACGCTCCGCGGCGAGCTGCTCGGCAAGCTTGTCGGCGATGCCGATGAGCGCGATCTCGTCGTCCTCGGTGAACGCGCTCATCTGGTCCGAGTCGATGTCGATCTGCCCGTAGATCTCGTCACCGGCGCGGATGAGGATCACGAGCTCCGACTGCGTCTCCGGAGTGCACGCCAGGTAGTTCTCCTCCTTGCTGACGTCGCGGATGTTCAGGTTGCGCCGCTCCGCGATCGCCCGCCCGCAGACGCCGGTACCGAACGGGATCTTCGCGTGCTCCGTCGGCTCGCCGATGTAGTTGTGGAGCCAGAGCTCCTCACCCTCACCGACCAGGTACACGCCCACCCAATCGTAGCGATCTTCGGCGGACTTGATGGAGCGTACCGCCTTCCGCAGGAGCGCGTCGGAGAGGTGCCCCTCGTCGCGCATCTGCTGCAGCTCCTTGACCACCACTCCGGCATCCAGCATTTGCTGACTTCCGTTCGAGTGTCCGGCTCAGGACGGCGCGGTCCCGCCTGAACGACCTGCGTACGCGAGCCCCGGGTCGGCGTCCCTCCGGACGAGGGCGAGCCGCGGTCCCGACACGGGGGCACGAAGGGTAGAGGCACCCCGAAAGCGCGTCAACGTGCCCGTGTGGCGCGCGCAAGGGCGGCCAGGCCCTCCCCGCGAGCCCCCGGGGCCTAGCCCCGGGGCCTACCTCGGCGTGAAGTCCGTCTTCGCGTCGAGACGCCGCACGAACGCGGCGATGAGACGGGCGGAGTTGAGCACGTCCTCGATGCTGACGACCTCGTTCGGCGAGTGCATGTAGCGGTTCGGCACCGAGATCACGGCCGTGGGCACGCCGTGCCTCGTGAGATGGATGCCGTCCGCGTCCGTGCGGGTCGACTTGGGCGCCGCCTGGATGCTGTAGGGAATCCCCTCCGCTTCCGCGACCTCCGCCAGCAGCTCGAACACAGCGTCATGCGACGCCGAGCCGCGCGTGAGCACCGGTCCCCCGCCGAGCTTGTGCTCCCCCAGCTCCTTCTTGTCCAGGTCCGGCACGTCGGTGCTGAACGTCACGTCAACCACGAGCGCCACGTCCGGCTCGAGCGAGTAGGCGCTCGTGCGCGCCCCTCCGCCCGAGAACCCGATCTCCTCTTGGACCGTGGCCACCGCGGCGACCAGCTGCGGCGGACGGTCGTCGGCGAGGAGCCGCAGCGCCTCGAGCACCACGAACGCGCCGATGCGGTCGTCGATGGCGCGGCTCGCGATCCGGTCTCCCGCGAGCCGCAGGAAGGCCTGCGCCAGAACCATGGGATCGCCCACGCGCACGCCGAGCCGAGAGACCTCGCCGCGCGAGCCGGCGCCCACGTCCACCCAGAGGCTCTTGGTCTTGGACGCCTTCTCGCGATCCTCCGGGGACATCAGGTGGACCGCCTTCTTGCCCACAACGCCATACACGTCCCCATCCCGGGTCAGGATCCTAACGCGTTGTCCGACCAGCACTTGCGGATCCCACCCGCCGATCTCGCCGACGAAGAGGAAGCCCTCCTCGTCCACGTGCGTGATCTGCAGCCCGATCTCGTCGATGTGCCCGGCCAGCATGACGCGCGGCCGCGCGGACCCCTCGAGCACGGCGAAGGAGTTCCCGTTCACGTCGACCCTCACCTCGTCCGCGAAGGTCTCCGCCTCCTCGCGCCAGACGCGCGCGGCCCGCACCTCGAAGCCCGACGGGCCGGCGGCGTCCAGGAGCCGCTCGAGGAAGGAGATGTCGGTAGGCATCCGGACAACCTACGCGCAGCAGAGGGCAGCGGCTATGGCGGGATGCGCCTGGTGCGCGTCATCCACGAAAGCCGAACGCGAACGTGGACTCGCCGACATCGATGGCGATGTACGGTCGCCATCCGTAGTCACCGTCGGGTAGCACGGAACCGAACAGCACCGCCGTGATGAGGACGGCACTTCCCGCAGCCGTAGCTGCCTTCCAGATCGGCGCGCCATGTAGCCCCGTCAAACCCCTCGCCATCGCGAGGCAAACGAGGCCGTACGACATGGCAGCCGCAATCAGGAGAGCGAGAGGCGCAGGGTCACCGGTCCCCAGCTCGAGCGCGCTCGTTCCACGGAGGTGGCCGAGATAGCGGGCCGTCGCGCTCATGAGAACGGCCAGAATGGTGCCGATGCTGCCGCCGACGAACAGCGCAACGCCCAGCGATCCGAAAGCACGGCGGTGCGAACCGAGCACTCTGAGCACAAGATGCATGGCCATGCCCAGCAGACCGTAGTGCACGTACGGCCCGACTGCCGACGATAGATCCCGGAGCAGTGAATTGGAGGCGTCCGGTCCGGGAATCGGCCACACCCAGGACAAGATACTGGCCACGCCCCAGTAGGCGCTCGCGGACGTCGCTGCGAAGCCGAGTGGATTCATGAAGCTGCGTCGCCCGTCGTGCCACGCACGCGCCGAGCGGCCAGGGTGAAGCACGAATGCTCCGAAGGTCCTGCAGAACGACAACGTCTCGCGCAGGAGGCGCTCGAGGGCCTCGTGTAGCCACGAATCTGCGGAAGACCTCGTGTCAGTCGTCATGCGACGCTCCTCACGTTCGTCATCCGACGGCCCGGCACCAAGCCGCCATCCGCTCTTCGCGCGCGGCCTAACGCTGCCCCCGGCCTTCGAAAGGGCGGGGCAAAGCGAAGTCCCGGCCTGGGGACTTCCCCGCGCCGGCTACTCCACCACGATGCTCTTCGATGGGTCGAGCGCTCGGCCCTGCTCGTCGACCGGGCCGAGCTCGTCGGGCGCCGCCTGTTGGGCCTGGGCCCCGCCGTCTTCCGCGCCACCGCCCCCCCTGGCTCGGAAGGTCGCGACGCCCACCCGCGCCATGCGGATCGACCCGTCGCGGAGCCGGCGCTCGAGGCGCCCGCGCGCATGATTCTGGATCCACCGGCGCGTCGGGGGGAAGAGCAGCGAAAAGCCGAGGAGGTCCGTGAGGATGCCGGGCGCGAGCAACAGCACCCCGCCGAGCAGTACCGAGACGCCGTCGAGCAGCGCGCGTCCCGGTAGCTGCCCCCGCGCGAGCTCGTGCTGGAGCTGGAAGAAGACCCGCAGCCCCTCCAGGCGTGCGAGAACCACGCCGGCGGCCCCCGTGAGCAGCACCAGCCCCACCGTCGGCCAGAATCCGATCCACCCTCCGAGCTGGATGAGCAGAACCAGCTCGATGATCGGAACGAGCACGATGAGCAGCGCGAGGCGGCCGATGGTCATGGGGTTGATACCCGGCGCGCGCGCCGGCGGGTTCCGGCCGGCGCGGCGGTTGAACGCGTGGCTCGACCCGCCCACCCTTGACCCTCAACGGGGACCGGCCGTAGCCACGCCGGGTACCCGAGGAGTCCTTCTCCACCGACAGGCCTCGGCGCATCATGGAGCAGACCTACTTCCGCAAGGGCTTCGGGCTCAAGAAGGAGCTCAGGCCGCTCATCGACGCCGAGTACCAGTCGGCCTTGGTGGAGCGGATCCGCGCGCGCGGCTACACCGACGCGTTCGGGGACGTCAGGGTCCGGCTCGCCCAGGAGTTCGGGTTCTGCTACGGCGTCGACCGCGCGGTGGACTACGCCTACGAGACCGTGCACAAGTTCCCCGGCCGGCGGATCCACCTGGTCGGCGAGATCATCCACAATCCGCACGTGAACCAGCGGATGACGGACATGGGGATCTCGTTCATCTATCCGGACGCGAGCGGGCGGTTCGACTTCTCGGCCCTGAGCGAACAGAGCGTGGTCATCCTTCCCGCTTTCGGGGTCACGCTGCACGACTTCGACACGCTGCGCGACATCGGATGCATTCTGGTGGACACCACGTGCGGCTCCGTGCTCCACGTTTGGAAGCGTGTCGAGAGCTACGCGCGCGACGGGTTCACGGCGGTCATCCACGGGAAGTACACGCACGAGGAGTCGCGCGCGACCGCGTCGCAGGTCAACAAGCACGGCAGCGGCAAGTACGTCATCGTGCGGGACATCGGCGAGTCCGCACTTCTCTGCGACTACATTGCGGACCGTCCGGAGCGCCCGAGCCGCGAAGCGTTCATGGAGCACTTCCGCCTCAAGGCGTCGGACGGGTTCGATCCGGACGTCGACCTCGCACGCGTCGGCGTCGCGAACCAGACGACCATGCTCGCGAACGAGTCGATCGCCATCGGCGTGAAGGTGCGCGAGGCCATGGTCGAGCGGTTCGGGGAGGAGCACGCCGCCACGCACTTCCGCTCGTTCGGCACCATCTGCTCGGCCACGCAGGAGCGTCAGGACGCGGTAGCCGACATGATGAAGGAGCCGCCCGACGTCATGCTCGTGATCGGCGGCTACAACTCCTCGAACACCAACCACCTCGCGCACCTGTGCCGGCAGCACACGCGCACGTTCCACGTTCAGGACGCATCGTGCATCGACGTGGAGAGCGGCTCGATCCGGCACAAGCCCGAGCTGAGCCCCGAGGCGCGTGAGGTCGAGGAGACGGGTTGGCTGCCCCCGGGTCCTTTCGAGCTCGGAATCACCGCGGGCGCATCGACGCCCAACAACAAGATCGGTGAGGCGCTCCTGCGCATCCTCGAGATCCGCGGCATCGACGTGGAGCTGCAGGCGGCGGAGCGGCAAGCCGCCGAGACACAGGCCGCGGAGTAGCACGCGGGGGGGCGCTGCGACGCGCGGCTCCCCTACAGGTCTTTCTCCCCCACGCCCTTCCCCAGCGCCTTCAGCAGCGACCGGAGCGCCTCCAGCTCCGCGGGGTCGAGATGCCGCGACAGGTGCTCCACGTACTCGGCGTGGCCTGGAAAGACGTCCCGCACCAGGTCCATGCCCCGGTGCGTGAGCTTGGCCTCGATCACGCGGCGGTCGTCGGGCGAGCGGTCGCGGTAGACGAGGCCCTGCGCCTCCAGGCGGTCCATGACGTACGTGACGTTGCCGCCCGTGACCAGCAGCTTGTCGGCCAACTCGCCCAGCGACAACGGACCGAGATGGTACAGCGCCTCCAGGACCCCGAACTGCGGCGTCGTCAGGCCGTACTCCTGGACCTTGCCGGCGATCGCCTTGGAGAACGTCGAGTAGCAGCGCGCGAGCGCGATCCACATGCGGAGCGCCGACTCCTGCCGCTCCGTCCAGGTCCGCTCGCCGGAGTCGGCGGCCCGCGCACCGGTCGATGCGTCGACGCTGTCCGCCTCCGCGCGCCCGACGCTAGACATGGATCGGGCGCCCCAAGGCCGCGAGCGCGCCCTCGGCCACACCCTCGGAGAGCGTCGGGTGCGGGTGGATGGCTCTCTCGAGCTCCTCGACCGTGGACTCGAGGTGACGACCCACGACGAACTCGGCGATGAGCTCGGTCGCGTGCGGCCCGACGATGTGCGCCCCCAGGATCTCGGAGTACTTCTTGTCGCGCACGACCTTGATGAAGCCCTCGGTGTGCGCCATGGCGACCGCGCGGCCGATGCCGACCCAGGGAAACTTGCCGACCTCGACGTCATAGCCCTGCTCCCGCGCCTGCTCCTCGGTGAGTCCGACGGACGCGATCTCGGGATGGCAGTACGTGCAGTTCGGGACGTTGCCGTAGTCGATGCCGCCGTGGCCGTTGCCCGCGATGTGCTCCACGCAGACGATGCCCTCGTGGCTCGCCTTGTGGGCCAGCAGCTGCCGGCCCGCGACGTCCCCAATGGCGTAGATGCCCGGCACGTTCGTCCGCATGCGCTCGTCGATGCGGATGAAGCCCCGCTCGTCGACCTCGACCCCGGCCGACTCCAGCCCCAGGTCGTTCGAGTTCGGAACGCGGCCAACGGCCGAGAGGACGCCGTCGACGTCCACCGTCCGCACGTCGCCCTTGGCATCCGTGAACGTCACCCGGATGGTGTGCTCCCTGACCTCGGCGCTCTCGAAGCGCGCGCTCGTGTGGATGTCCATGCCACGCTTCTTGTAGGTGCGCTCCATGAACTTGGAGATCTCCGCGTCCTCGAGCGGCAGGATGCGGTCCAGCGCCTCGATGATGGTCACCTTGCTGCCGTAGGACGCGTACACGTCGGCGAACTCCATCCCGATGGCACCGGCGCCGACGATGAAGAGCGACTCGGGCGCGCGCGTCTGCAACAGCGCGCCCGTGGACGACCAGATGCGCTCCTCGTCGATGGGGAGCCCGGGCAGGTCTCGCGGCCGTGAGCCGGTCGCGATCATGACGTGGTCCGCGTCGTGGACGGTCTTGTTGCCGTCGGACCCCTGCACCTCGACCTTTCCCTTGCCCTTCAGCCGGCCGAATCCCTCGAAGTGGGTGACCTTGTTCTTCTTGAAGAGGTGACCGACGCCCTTGTTCATTTGGTCGACCACCCGCCGGCTGCGCTCCTGGGCCGGCCCCAGGTCGAACGTCACGTCCTTGGCCAGGATGCCGTGCTTCCGTCCATCCCTCATCTCATTGACGAGGAGGGCGCTGGTGAGCAGTGCCTTGGTGGGGATGCAACCCGTGTTCAGACAGACTCCGCCGAGCTTCTCATCCTCGACACAGGCCACGCGCAGGCCGAGCTGCGCGGCGCGGATCGCGGCGACGTATCCGCCGGGACCGCTGCCGATGATGATCAGATCGAAGCGTTCGCCGCTCTTGCCAGCCACGCATGACCTCGTTCTGGGGGAAGGCGCCCGGAGAGGCGCCGTTTTCGGGCGAGATGGCGGGAGTACGAAGGTAGACCGGGCGGCTGGGAGGGTAAAGTCGAGACCGCGCGTGCGGGCACCACGCCCCGGCGCGGGCCACGACGCACGCGGAGTCGTCCGGACGCACAGGGAGTCGGGCATATGAGCCGGACCGGCCCGTGAGCCGACTCAAGGTCGCCTTCGTCGTCCAGGGCGAGGGCCGCGGTCACATGACCCAGGCGCTCGCGCTCGGAGCATTCCTTCGCGATGCCGGGCACGAGATCATGACCGTGCTGGTGGGCCGCAGCCCGTTCCGATCCCTGCCGGACTACTTCACCGGCGGCATCGCCGCCCCAGTGGAGACCTTCGATTCGCCCGCCCAGGTGCCGGGAGCCGACGGGCGCGGGGTCTCCATCGCCCGGACGGCGCGCGACGCGGCGCGGCGCATGCCCCGGTTCGTGGCCGGAGGGCTGCGCGTCCACAGGGCGACGCGCCCGGCCGACGTGGTCGTCAACTTCCTCGATCTCGTCGGCGGGGTGTCACGCCTGATCTTTCGCAGCCGGGTTCCGGCCGTGGCCGTCGCGCACAACTACGTCTTCCTGCACCCCGCGCTCTCCGGGGCGCCGGGCGGGCGGCTGGTGAAGCGGCTCGTGCTCGGCTGGGCGCGGGCCACCGCCGGCGGCGCCGCGACCCGCGTGGCGCTCTCGTTCGACCCGCTTCCCCCGGCGCCGGACCGGTCCTTGGTCGTGGCGCCGCCGTTGCTCCGGCCCGGGCTCGAGACCGTGCGCGCGCGCGACGACGGCTACCTGCTGGCGTACGCGCTCAACGCCGGGTACGGGGACCTGCTCGCCGCGTGGCAGCGCCGAAACCCGGACGTCACGCTGCACTGCTACCTCGACGGGGGCGCCGCCGCGCTCCGCTCGCCGGCGGGCCCGGGCTTCCACGCGCACGCGCTGAACGACCGCGTGTTCCTGGATCACCTGGCGGGTTGCCGGGCGTATGTCGGCTCGGCCGGCTTCGAGTCCATCTGCGAGGCGTTCTACCTCGGCAAGCCGGTGCTCGCCGTGCCCACGGCCGGGCAGCACGAGCAGACGCTGAACGCGTGGGACGCCGACCGTGCCGGAGCCGCGCGGCACGGCGGCTACGATGGCCTCGACGACTTCTGGGGCCGTCCGCCCACGCCGTCGCGCGGGGCCGTTGAGCGCTTCCGCGCGTGGGTGGCGAGCGCGCCGGCCGCGCTCGTAGGCGTGGTGGAACGCGCCGCCGCGCGAGGTCGCAGCCACGGGGCCGGCACACGACCGGGCGACACACGACCGGGCAGTACACGACCGGGCGGCCGCAATGGCGGAGCCGGCCAAGGAGGAGGACCTTGACGCTCACTGTGGAACAGGTGGAGGGGCGGCGCGGAGTGGGCCGGTTCGTGGACGCCGCCTGGCGCGTCCAGCGGAACGCGAATTCGCGGTGGATCCCGCCCCTGCGGGCCGTCGTGCGCGACCTGCTCGACACGAGGAAGAACCCGTTCTACGCCCAGGCGGACCGGGCGCTGTTCGTCGCGGAGCGGGACGGCTCCGTCGTCGGCCGCGTGGCGGCCATCGAGAACCGGTGGCACAACCGGCACTACGAGGACCGGACCGGCTTCTTCGGCTTCTTCGAGTGCCTCGACGACCCGGACGCCGCCAACGCGCTCCTGGCCGCCGCGGAGCGGTGGCTGGCCGGGCGCGGCCTCGAGGCCGTGCGGGGGCCCATGAGCCCGTCGATGAACCACGAGTGCGGCCTGCTCGTGGACGGGTTCGACACCGATCCGGTCATCATGACGCCGTGGAACCCGCCCTACTCGGGCGCGCTGATCGAGGGCGCCGGCTACCGCAAGGTGCAGGATCTGCTCGGATACTACATCGACACGAACGGCGAGCGACTCGCCTTCCCCGACCGCGTGCGTCGCCTCGCCGAGCGTACGGCGCGCAAGACCAGGATCGTCTTCCGCGAGCTCGACGTCCGCACCTTGGAGCGGGAGGCCAGGAAGGTGCACGAGCTGTACCTGGATGCGTGGGACGGGAACTGGGGGTTCGTTCCGCCCTCCTGGACGGAGTTCTGGCACACGGCCAAGGACCTGAAGTCGGTGCTCGCCGCCGACTTCTCGTTCGTCGCCGAGATCGACGACGAGGTCGTGGGCTTCATGTTGATCGCTCGGGACGTGAACCGCGTGCTCCGCAGCATGCCCTCGGGCAGGCTGTGGCCGTGGAACATCGCCAGGCTCCTCCGTCGTGTGCCGACGGTGCCGAGCGGGCGCGTGGTGCTGCTGGGCATGAAGCGCGCGCACCGCAACCGCGGCCTCTTCCCCCTGTTCACCTACGAGGCCGCGCGACGGGCACACGACGTCGGGGCCGAGGGCGCCGAGGCCTCCTGGATCCTCGACGACAATCGAGCCCTCATCGCGCCGCTCGAGGCCATGGGCCTCACGCCCTACAAGCGGTGGCGGATCTACGAAAAGGCGGTGTCGGCACGGTAGGAGCGGGCCGACGACCGGCCGAGGCGGCGCAGGCGGCGGCCGGCCGGGCCCGCCGCCCCCCACCGCGCCGCTCACTTGTCCGTGACGCTCCTCGTCCGCTCGTGCCGCTTGAACCACTCCCGCAGGAACAGCTGCGTCCGGAGGTAGTTGGACGGGTTGCTCGACGTCCCGTGCCATTCGTCCTTGAACCGGATCATCGCGGCGTCCACGCCCTCCACCTTGAGCGCCGCGTAGAACTCCTCGGTTTGCGGCATGGGCGTGCGCAGGTCGTTCTCCCCCGTCATGAGCATGGTGGGCGTTGTGACGTTGCCGACGTACATGAGCGGCGAGCGGCGCAGGTGCTCGCTGGGATCCTCCCAGGGGAACACGTCGAAGTTCCTGTACCAGCCGATGCCATCCGTCGTCCCCACGAAGGAGAGCCAGTTGGTGACCGGACAGTTGGCCGACGCGGCCGCGAACCGGTCGGTGTGGCCGACGATCCACGAGGTGAGCACGCCGCCGCCGGAGCACCCGTAGACGAACAGGTTGTTCTCGTCGACGTAGCCACGGGAGATCACCTCGTCGACCCCGTTCATGAGGTCGTCGAAGTCCTTCCCGGGATAGGCGTTGTCGATCTCGTTGCCGAACGCGCTGCCGTAACCGGTGCTCCCGCGTGGGTTCGTGTACAGAACGACGTACCCGTTGGCCGCGTGGTCCTGCCACCCGAAGTTGAACCCGACGCTGTACATCGAGTGGGGGCCGCCGTGGATGCTCAGCATCATCGGATACCGTTGCGACGCGTCGAAATCAGGCGGCTTGACGATCCAACCCTGGATCCGCAGCCCGTCGGTGGACTCGTACCAGATCTCCTCGACCTCGCCCAGCGTCACGCCGGCCAACACGTCCTCGTTGACGCGGGTGAGCTGCGTCATGGACGAGGGGTCGTCGAGGTCGAACCTGACGACGTCGCCCGGCTCGTGCGGGCTCGTGCTTGTGCCGACCGCCGTGCCGTCCGCGGTGAACGAGCTCAGCGAGAGCACATGCGTGCCCGTGGTCACCGGCCGCACGCCCCCGTTCAGCGACACGAAGTGCACGTTCCGCGAGCCCGCGTCGTTCGCCGTGAAGTAGAGACCGCCGCCGTCCGTGGTCCACATCATGTCGCCCGAGATCTGCCTGTCGAAGTCCCCCGAGATCAGGCGCGGGCTGGAGCCGTCACGGCCCATGACGTAGACGCCCGAGTTGCGGTAGGTGTCGGTGTGGAAGTCCGATCCGCGGTACGCGATCAAATCGCCGGCGGGCGACGGGACCGGACCGGCGTCCTGTCCGCGACGATTCGTCAGCTGGCGGATGGCGCCCGACGCCACGTCGACCGCGTAGATCTCCGACTCGCGCCAGGACAGCTCCGCGTCCTCGGTGCGGAGCGACGAGAAGAGGATCTCGCGCCCGTCGGGCGTCCAGGCCCCGCCGGAATGGTTCCAGTCACCGTCGGTCAGCTGCCGCGGCGTGCCTCCCTCCGCCGGCACGACGAAGATGTGACGCCATCCTTCGTCGATGAAGCCGGTCCGATCCTGTCGGTAGTCCGCGCGCGTCACGACCTTGGGCGCCTCCGTCCAGCTCGCGCCGTCGGGCCTGCCGGGTGGGCTCACCGTCCAGGCGGGCTCGGACTCCATGTTCATGGAGAACGAGAGCCAGTTGCCGTCGGGCGACCACTCGAGCGACCCGGGGCCGTTCTCCACGCGCGTGATCTGCGTGGTCGCGCCGGTGTCGTCCATCCAACGGACGAAGATCTGCGAGCCTTCCGGCTCGCCGCTGGCGGTGTAGGCGATGCGCGTCCCGTCGGGTGACCAGACCGGGCCGGACCCGTCGACGAGGAAGTGATTCCGCGTCCCGTCGGCGTTCATGATCCAGACGGACGACTCCCGCTCGTCGTTCATCTTGTCCACCCATTGGCGGGTGTAGACGATGCGCTGCCCATCTGGGGAGATCTGCGGGTTGGACACGCCCTCGATATCCAGG
>Ga0302046_10001980_pt1 | contig 19196 bp, 19 predicted proteins | sample RVTome_11_FD_200261 | JGI IMG/M metagenome (GOLD analysis project Ga0302046, IMG submission 200261) | Soil microbial communities from uranium-contaminated site in the Upper Colorado River Basin, Wyoming, United States - RVT147D111 (version 2) ...
AGCAACACCCGCTGGGGTGAGGCGCTCCGCAGCGAAATCGCCTCGGCCGGATATTGGTCGGCCATCCAAAAATATTTCTGACCGGAGGCGTGGACCTCCCCGGCTTCGGCCAGAAATTCCAGAAACCCGGCGACCTGGGCCGCATCGACCCGGCCAAAGGGTTCATCGACCCGGAAAGGCAGTTCAAAGGCGGCACAGCGCATGTGTTGCAACAGGATCAGCAGGTTATCCGGGTTGATCAGAGCCTGCTCCGGCGAGCGTTCGAAAAAATAGTCCGGGTGGCGCGCCAGAAACTGATCGAGCGGATTGGCCGAGGTCACCAGCACTGCCAGCGAAGCCGACTGCTGCCGTCCGGCCCGGCCTGCCTGCTGCCACGTTCCGGCGATAGTGCCCGGATACCCGGCCAGTACCGCCGCGCCCATATCGCCAATATCGATGCCCAGCTCGAGCGCGCTGGTCGCGACCACGGCTCGGACCTCGCCCTGGCGCAGCCCACGCTCGATTTCGCGCCGCTGGCGAGGCAGGTAACCACTGCGATAGGCCCGGATCGGCGAGGGGGTCGAGGAGGCAACCCGGGTCGAACGCGGGCTTGAAGCCGGCTGCTGCACTTCGGGCGGCAAATATTCATCACGCAGATAGGTCAGCATCAGTTCGACCGTGCGCCGGGCCCGGCCAAAGACGATGGTCTGCACATCGTGATGGAGCAGGGCCTGGGCCAGATCGACGCTCTCGCGGAGGGTGCTGCGCCGCAGCCCAAGATCGGCGTCGATGATGGGGGGGTTATAAAGGAGAACGTGTTTGGCTCCCCTGGCCGCGCCGTCCTCGGTCACCGGCGTAACCGTTTCCTCGATGAGCCGCTCGGCCAGTTCGGTCGGGTTGGCGATGGTGGCCGAGGTCAGGATGAATTGGGGCGTGGCTCCGTAAAAATGGGCGATACGCTTCAAGCGGCGCAGCACGTTGGCCACGTGTGAGCCAAAGACCCCGCGATAGACGTGCATCTCGTCCAGGATCACAAAGTGCAACTGCTGGAAAAACTCGGCCCAGCGGGTGTGGTGGGGCAAGATGCCGGTATGGACCATATCGGGGTTGCTGATGATCAGGCGGGCGTTTTGGCGTATAGTCGGGCGCGCGGCGGCGGGGGTGTCGCCGTCGTAGATAGAGAGGGGGATTTGGGATGTGGGATGTGGGTCATTGATTGCTATTTCGGCCGCAAGGGTGGTGGTGAGTTGGCGGAGGGCTTCGGCCTGGTCGTGGGCCAGGGCTTTGGTGGGGAAGAGGTAGAGGGCGCGGGTGGTGGGGTGGCGGAGCAGGCGATCCAGGACGGGCAGGTTATAGCACAGGGTTTTGCCGCTGGCGGTGCCGGTGACGATGACCGGATGCTGGCCGGCCTGAGCATGCTGCCAGGCCAGCGCCTGGTGGGTGTAGAGGGCGTCGATGCCGCGAGCACGCAAGGCTGCCACCAGCCCTGGGTGGAGATCGGCCGGAAAGGGGCCGGTCTGAGCCGGTCGCGCCGGGAAGGTTTTCCAGGTGACGATATTGGCGGCGATCCGAGGGTCGGTGCGCCAGGTGTTTAGCAAGGTGGAGAGAGTCATAAGGTGTGTTTTACCAAACTAACAGTATCTACTCAAGCAACTTCTTGCATTCTGAGCAAAAAAATGTTCAACCATGAAGGACATGAAGACCATGAAGAATAAAAAAACTTCATGCCCTTCATGGTCTTCATGGTTAATTTCAGTTTGGTTCTGGCTTGGAAGCGAAGCAGCCGTGGGCAGGTTAGGAATTTGTGACACAACAAAGATTTGTGACACGGAGTTACACAGAGAAAACCCGAAAACTTCGTGGATCTCCTTATCTCCTTCGTGGTTCTCTGTGGTCCCCGCCCGATGACCATTTCCATGGGTCCGATGGCCGTTTCCATGTATCCTATAACGTGTCGGCACTTATATTACCGCCAATGACCCTCCGCGTCAATGCGTAAGACGCTAAAGCAAGCATGATACATTCAAAGATTACCGTTCCTGGTCTAATGTGACACGGAGATGCGTAGAGGAGGCACAGAAAAATTTTAGAAACTCAGTGTATCTCCGTGGAACTCCGTGTCACAATTCTTTTTGCCGGTCATCCATCATCGGCGAACTAACAGCGCACCTGCTGCGGCAGATTGTATCCTTATTAAAGCAGGACTATAATCACACCATCAGTCTACTTGAGAGGTTACCTGACATGTCACTCTTTCGCAACCAAATTTACCTGGCGGTCACGCTGGGGCATTTTACCATTGATACATTTGCCAGTATGGGGCCGGTGCTGGTCACCTTCTTTAGCGTGTCGCTGGGCTTGAGCGCCGCCCAGATTGGTCTGGCCATCGGGGCCTTCCAGCTCACCGGGGCGGCCACTCAGCCGTTGTTTGGCTGGCTGACGGATAAAGCCGGCAGCCGCTGGCTGGGGCCGGCCAGTGTTGCCTGGACTCTTAGCTTTTTGGTCGTGTCCATTCTAATGCTGCAACAAACCGGACGCTTTATCCCCTTTGTTATTCCATTTGGTCTGGCCGCCCTCGGTGTGGGTGCGTTTCACCCGCAAGGCGCGATGCACGCCGGCACGAGCATTAAGAACCGGGAGGCCACGGCCACGGCAGTTTTCTTCTTCTGTGGCCAGACCGGGTTGGCAACCGGCCCGTTCCTGGCCGGGTTGGTTTTGGACAACATCGGGGCCAGCGGCGTTTACCTGATCGCCTTTTTGGCCCTGCCTCTGCCGCTGTTTATGGCCTACGCCATGCGCTATGTTGCCGGCCATGCCGCGCCGGTCCTGCAGCGGACGGTGGAACAGGGAGCGACTACTGCATCAGGTGCTCGCTGGGGCGCGGTTGCACTGTTGATCACCATGGTTGGTTTCCGATCCTGGGCTTATTTGGGCACGGTCGCTTTTCTACCCAAGATTTTTCAAACCCTGGGCTGGAACGCCACCAGCTACGGCCTGATCACCGGCGCCTTCTGGCTGGCCTCGGGCATCAGCGGCGTGATCGCCGGAAACTTTGCCGACCGGTTGGGCCGGCGGCAGGTGGTGTTCGTCACGACCCTGATTGGCTCGATCGCCGTCTATTTCTTGCCGCTCAACCAGGGACTACTGGCTTTTCCGGTGGCCATGCTTGCCGGAGGCTTGTTGGGGGCATCGCACAGTATCCTGGTGGTCATGGCGCAGGCGCTGCTGCCGGGTCGTAAGGCCCTGGCCTCCGGGATGGCGCTGGGCTATATCTTTGGCATTGGGGCGCTGGCCGCCTGGGGCAACGGGCTGCTGGCCGATAATTGGGGCCTGATTCCGGTCATCCAGGCCGGAGCCGGTCTTGGCCTGATTGGGGCGCTGCTGGCTTTGCTGCTCCCATCCACCCGGCAGGTTGCGCGATCTCAAGCCGAGCAAGTCCTGGCCTAATCCCCCAAAAATCCCCCTGTTATTGTATTTATTCTGTGCTACAATAAGAGGAGTGGAGGCGCTTAGAAACCATTCTTCCAGGACTTCGCCCCGAAAAATCAGCAAGGCCGAGAACGATGACCAACCGTCAAATAGTTGAAAAATCAATCACAGTATTGGAAGCTAAGCGGCACATCCTGGGCGATGACGTGGTTGACGCCAGCTCGACCGCACTGCGGCAGGAACTGGCTGAGATCGAGGAACGGGAAGTCGCTCAGTCGGCTTTACGCGGCGAACGCAAACAGGTCACAGTCATGTTCGCCGACATCTCCGGCTTTACGGCGATGAGCGAAAAGTTGGACCCCGAAGAGGTACGGAGCATGATCAACGCCTGCTTCGAACGCCTGGGCGTGGTCATCGACCGCTACGAGGGACACATCGACAAATTCATCGGTGATGAAATTATGGCCCTCTTCGGCGCGCCTATCGCGCATGAAAACGACCCGGAACGGGCGCTGCGAGCGGCTCTGGATATGATGGCGACGCTGGCCGAATTCAATGCGGAGCATGTCGCGCGTATTCCCAAGCCGCTGGCTCTTCATTTTGGCATCAATACCGGGCTGGTGATCGCCGGCGGCATTGGCACCAGCCAGCGCCAGGATTACAGCGTGATGGGTGATACGGTCAATCTCGCCTCGCGGTTGGAAGGATTGAGCGAGGCCGGCGAGATTCTGGTGGGGGAGAACACCTACCGGCTGACGGCCCCGTTGTTCGAGTTCGAAGCGCTCAAGCCGGTCAAAGTCAAAGGCAAAGAAAACCCGATCCTGGTCTACCAGGTGCTGCGGGCCAGAACGGCGGCGGGCCAGGTCCGGGGCATCGACGGGCTGACGTCGCCCCTGGTCGGGCGGCAAGCCGAGATGGATATCCTGGAAACGGCGCTGGATCAGGCTCATCAGGGGCAGGGCGGCGTTATTTCGATTATCGGTGAGGCGGGCATCGGCAAATCGAGACTGATTGTCGAAGCCCATCTCAACCGCCGGTTCGATGGCCGAGTCCGGTGGGCCGAGGGTCGATCCGTCTCCTATGGCGAAAACGCCAGCTATCTGGTCACCCGCCGGCTATTTTGCGATTTGTTGGGCCTCGAACCGGAAGCCCGTCCAGCCGAAATTGGCACGGCCCTCCAGGCCGAAATCAAGCGGCTGTTCCCGGAACAACCCGGCGACATTTATCCTTTCCTGGGCCACCTGCTCGAGGTGCCTCTGTCTGCCGACGAAGCCCAGCCGGTCAAATACCTCGAAGGTGACGCCCTGCACCGGCAAATTTCAGAATCGACCCGGCGTTTTCTGTCGGCCAGCGCTGTGGATCAACCGCTGATCCTGGTCTGGGAAGATTTGCACTGGGTTGATCCATCCAGTCTGGCCTTGCTCGAAGCGCTCCTGCCGCTGACACAATCATCGCCGGTGCTGCTACTGCTGGCCTATCGTCCGCGCCGGGAGAAACGCATCTGGGCTTTCCATGAAAAAGCCCACCAGCTTCTGGGCACGGCGCTCACCTGTATCGAGCTGATGCCCCTAACCCTTGACGAAAGCCACCAACTGCTCGACAACTTATTGGGCGGCGGCGATTTAGGGGCCAGAACCGTTGAGTTGATTTTGAACAAGGCCGAGGGCAATCCCTTCTACATTGAAGAGGTGATCCGCTCGCTGATCGATCACGATATGCTCAGGCGAACTGATGATGACCAAGGCTGGATCGTGGTCGGAAACGTTGAAAACGTCGAAATTCCCGACACCTTACAGGGCGTCATCATGTCCCGCATCGACCGGCTCAACCCGGAGATGAAGCACCTCCTCCAGATCGCCTCGGTGATCGGCCGCAACTTTCCATACCGGGTGCTGGACCGTATCGTGAATAAAAATTAGCGCGGGTGGGCGCCTTTTACAATCAAACGGGTTGAGTTACGATTCCTTGGGGAAGAACGATGGAAAAGTTAATTGAGCAGTTACAAAGTTTGGAAACGCTCGATCTGGTGGCGAAAAGAAAGAGTGAGCCCGAGACTGAATATGCCTTTAAACATATTTTTACTCAGGAGTCGATTTACAAGAGCATCCTGCGAACCAACCGGCGGCAGCTTCACCAGCAGGTTGGCGAGGCCCTGGAAACCCTCTACGCGGCTGAACTGGAAGAGCAGGCCCTGCTGTTGGCCTATCATTTTCAGCAGAGTGACGATGCGGAGCGAGCCTTGCGTTACTTAAAGATCGCGGGGGACCGGGCCCGGACGAATTTTGCGAACCAAGAAGCCCGGGAACTCTACACCCAGGCCCTGGCCCTGGTCGACGAGCATGATTATGCCACCCATCTGAACCTGCTGGCCGACCGGGAGCAGATCCTCGACCGGCTGGGTGAGCGAGAGCGCCAGGCCACTGATTTGACCCTGATGCAAACCCTGGCTGAACTCATGGCTGATGATACGGCCCTGGCTACCACGCATAACCGCCGCTCCGTCTACTTTGATAAAATCAGCGAGTATCAGGCCGCCGCCGAAGCGGCCCAGGTTGGCTTGCACGTCGCTCGCCGCTCTGGCCACGCCCGGCTGGAAGCTCAGAGTCTGAATCTATTGGCCCTGGCTGCCTGGCGTCGCTTTGATTACGAGGCGGTAAAAAAATGGGCCAACGAGGCCCTGGAGGCGCTGCGAATCGTCGGCGAGCCTGAGGCCAGAAGCACCTCTTTGCTGCACCTGGGGCGGGCCAGCTACCGGCTGGGGCAGTATGACGCCGCCCTGGGCTATGTCGAGGCGGTTCAAGAATTGACCCCATACACGGATAATCGAGACCTGGATGCGCAGGCCGATCTGATGCTGGGCTGGATTTACCAGCGCCTGGGCGATTACGAGCTGTCCGAGCAGCATTATCAAGCCACCCTCCAGAAACGCCGCTTGATCGGCGACCGCTACGGTGAAGCCGGCGCTCTGAGTCACCTCGGCTGGCTGGCCTATGATCAAGATCGTTTCGAGACCGGCCTGAGCTACTGCCAGGAAGCGTTAGAGATTTCGCGGACTATCGCCGATCGGGAAAATGAGGCGTATGCCCTGAGCGGCATCGGCCTGACCTACGAAAACCTGGGCCGGCTGGCCGAAGCCATTTCAAACTATGAAGCCGCCCTGACCATTCAATCCAAGATTGGAGCCACCAGCCTGGCGATCTTTGATCGAGCCGGTCTGGCCCGCATTGCCTTAGCCCAACAAAGTATTGAAACCGCCCGCGAGCATATCATGGTCGTGGTCGATTGGATCGACAGCGGCAATGCCCAACAATTTTGGGACCCCTGGATCATCTATCAATCGGCCTACGAAGTCTTAACCGCTATTGGCGAGGTCGACCCGGCCCGCACCATTCTGACTGAGGCTCATACCGTGCTTCAACAGCGGGCCGAACAGATCAGCAATCCGGACCTGCGCCAATGCTTTCTTGAAAAAGTCAGCGTCAATCGAGACATCGAGACGGCCTGGCAGGCCATAAAAGATGTAGAAACTGCCTAAAGAAAACCATAAATTCGAGTCGAACAGATAGGGGCAACCGCGAGGGTTGCCCCTACTCTTGTGTCATAAACAACATCACTGCCCACTTGCCTAATCCCCGGCGCCCAATTATATTCAGATCACAATTCACCAATCCGAAAGAAGATAATCGATGCTTCCCACCAAAATTGTCGTGATCGGCGCAGTGATCGCCAAGCGGCCCTCCAATGCCTGCTGCTCGATCCGGTTATCAGCGATATGGATATCGCGCGACAGGTACTCGACGATTATCTGGAAACCTATCGTGACTATCTGCCTCAGTTTTGGTCTTAGGGTCGGCTAGGAACGGGTGCTGTCCACCAATCGACGCAAGCCTTCTTCAAAGCTAACGTGCGCGGACCAGCCCAAGACAGCATGGGCCAGGGAGGGATCGGCATAGGAGTGTAGAATGTCACCGGGGCGAGGCGGGCTGTAGGCGGGTTTGGCGTCCTGGTCAAAAATGTCACAGAGGGCCGCGAAGAGTTGGTTGATACTGACCTGACGGCCGCTGCCGATATTGAACACGTGACCCGGCGCTTGAGGCACCGTCGCGGCCAGCAAGTTAGCCTGCACCACATCCTCGACAAACACAAAGTCCCGCGTTTGCTCACCATCACCAAAAATCGCGGGGACAGTGCCTGTGCTCAGTTTATCGACAAAGATTGAGATCACGCCCGAATAAGCCGAAGAGGGATCCTGCCAGGGGCCGAAGACGTTGAAGTAGCGTAATCTCACCGTCTCCAGACCAAATGAGTCGTGAAATAGCCGGCAGTACGTCTCGGCGGTGAGTTTGCTGATGGCGTAGGGCGATTGGGGACAAGAGGGTGACGACTCGGTTTTGGGCAAAGTTGGCTCATCACCGTAGACGGCGCAGGTTGAGCTGAGGATCACGCGCCGGACGCCGGCTGCTTTCGCCGCCTGGAGGATATTGAGGGTGCCGACCGCATTGATGAGTTCGGTCTCGACAGGTTTCGCCATCGACTCCGGGACGGACACGAGCGCCGCCAAATGGAAGACCTGGTCAACCCCGGCCAGCGCCGCCTGCACCACGGGGTCATCGCGAATATCGCCCTCGATCAATTCAATTTTGTCTTGTACGCCGGCCAGATTTTCCAGATGTCCAGTGGATAAATTATCGAGCACCCGGACACGATCTCCTCGGGCCAATAATGCCTCGACTAAATGAGAGCCGATAAAACCCGCTCCGCCGGTAACCAGTGAGACCTTCGTCATGATGGCTATTATAAAGACGGGTCTCCCCCAGTCAAATCATCGATTTCGTTTCCCATAACCGACCAGTATAAATGACCCATTGTCAACGCCTTGTCTCTCCTTTATAATCTTAAGTAGCCGGAGGGAAATGTGCGTAACAGAATTCTAATCGTCGATAACGACCACAATCTGGTCGATCATATGCGGCGTATTCTCGCTGACGAAGGTTATCACGTCATCATGGCGGACGATGGGTTGTCCGGGATGCGCGCTTTTTATAATGGCACCCCGGACCTGGTTATTTTGAACAGCGATCTGCCGGAGTTGACCGGCTTTGAAGTTTGCCAGCGCATCCGTGATATGGCCACCACGCCCATTATTATGCTGCTGGCTCACGGTCATGATGAGGGGAATATCACCGGCCCCGGTCTGGGGGTGGATGATCTTTTGACCAAGCCTGTTCCAACGGATGAGCTTCTGACCCGGATTCGAGCGACCTTCCGCCGGTCTCGCCTCGAACAGGCCAATATCGGTCATCGGTAAACCGAAATTAACCATGAAGAGCATGAAGGGCATGAAGTTTTTTTATTCTTCATGCCCTTCATGGTTGAACATTTTCTTGCCAAAAATCAAGATTTGAATGGCAAAGGTACTAAAAGCATTGAATCTTATTCAGGCTGAAGCGGCCACCGTTTTCAGCGCCCTGATCGCACCTTTTGCATAGTGTTGATCACATAGTTTCCGAAGCGCTCCTCTTGCCAGGGATCACCGTGGTTGTGGTAGCCGTACTGCTCCCAGAAGCCGGACCGATCCTCGGCCATAAACTCCAGACCCCGCACCCATTTGGCGCTCTTCCACAGATACAGTTTAGGCGCCAGCAGGCGCACCGGGTAGCCGTGCTCAGGCTCTAAGGGCTGCCCTTCGTACTTCAAGGCGAACATGACATCATCGCCCAGAAATTCATCCAGCGGCAGGTTGGTGGTATAGCCGGGATCGGCCTGAACCAGGACATATTTGGCCTCAGGCAGCAGTTCGACGTGTTTCATCACCTCGGCCACGGGGATGCCCTCGAAGCGGCTGTCAAACTTGCTCCAGCGGGTGACGCAGTGCATATCGGAGACCTGTTCCACCATCGGCAGGGCGCTGAACTCGTCCCAGGTAAAACGCCTGGGTTCTTTGACCAGGCCCGAAATGTAAAAATCCCAGGCCGCCGGATTGAAACGCGGCGCCGAGCCAACGTGCAGCACCGGCCACTTTATCGTCAAGGACTGGCCGGGCGGGAGTCTGTCCGCATAGTCTTTTTGGAGTTCTTTGTTTTTATTGCGAGAAAACATCGTCTGCATCCTTTCGAAGGTATCTTCTCAATATTTAGGGAAAGAACCTGGGCTAAACCTGACAGGTTTTCGAAAACCTGTCAGGTTTGGTAAGCTCGACCACCTTGTTAAACAAGCACTAGCTCCCCAACGTTGCCGTCGAAAAAACCACCTGGAACGGCATACAGTAGATGACCACGCTCTGGTATTGTGACAGATCAACGTCGGCCGGAATTTCGTAATTCTGGCTGCCGATATTGCCTTTGAGCTGCCCCAGGTCGATGTAATCCTGGCCGAGGTCATCATGGCTGGCCGGGGCGGGATGGCGGGACAGGACGACGTGCAGATCGGGACCGTTGGTGACGTCAAAGTTCTCGAAGCGGAGCACGCGGGCGCCATCCGGCAGTTGGTAGATGGCGGCGTCGCCAGAACCCTGGTGGAAGCTGTCGGCGTCCTGGAATTGGCCTTGCAAAACAGCAACCGGTTCGGTATTCACCACCGGCTCGGGCAGGGCCTCCTCCATCACCTTATCCGGCATTTGGGCCGAGGCTTCCATGACCTTGGCTTCTAGCTGTTCCCGTTCCGCTTTCGGCATTTGGGCCAGTTGGTCCGCACTGGGCACTTCGAACGGAAACTCCTCTTCAACAACATCATCAATGAATAACGGCGCGGCCAGATACCAGACCACGGCCCCAACAACCACCAGCCCAACCAGGCCGGCAATGCCTCCAATAAGCAGCAACGAACGATTTTTCATCAGTTTACCTCTCCAAAAGTGAATGTCTATTAGAATGTTGGTCTCGCTAACAGACACAGTTTTGACTTGACATCTATGGGGCTGACAATTCGCAAAGGAGCAGGGTAGCAGAGTAACAGGGTTGGAGTAATACGCTATCTTGCTCCTTTGCTACTTTGCTACCTTCGGTATGCAGACATAAAAACGTCGTCAGCTTGTAAAGTGTGTCCATTAGCAAATAAGTTAATTACACTTTAGCCCCAATTTGTTACAAAGCCCTAACTATTTTCTTACCAAAGGATTAAATAAAAAGCAGTTAACCTCAGCGGAAGGTGGATCTTCTACACTGATGGCTAACCGCTGGCCGGTTGCAATTGAGGTACCCCCGGCAGGATTCGAACCTGCGACACAAGGTTTAGGAAACCTCTGCTCTATCCTCTGAGCTACGGGGGCAATAACTTATACCATTTTGTGGCAAGATTACCGTCAATTCCTGGTTTGTGGTAGCAGTCAGATTTCTGAAGACTTTAAGAGCGGTTTTACGGGCAAATGACCTAACAGCGACTTCTGAAGTTTAGACGTTTTACCATAACGGGAATTGCGGCAACATATATTTAGTTACAAAACAGTCTACTATGAACCCAATTGCAAGTCAACTTCATCCACAGGTGAAAATTGGTGATGAGCCTGATGAACAGCCTCCTCATCAGGATCGATGTAAATCTGGGTGGTGCTTATGGACTGGTGACCTAATATCTTCTGAAGTAGAGCCGTTGGCATGCCAGCTTGGGTCGCATCACGACCAAAGGCATGCCGCCAGGCGTGGGGGTTGAATCTCTGGTTGTGCGGGGCGGCTCGTTTAGCAGTCCGGTGGAAGATCTGATATATACCGGTGTAGGTTAGGGGTCCTTGTTTACCCCACCAGACTGCGCCTGCTTTCTGTTCCTCATTAAGTGTCTGCCGGTAGTCCTTTAAGATCTGGGCCGTAAAAGGCTTAAAGCGGAGTGTCCGTGGCTTACTTCCCTTACCGATAACATAAGCTTTACCTCCATCCAAGTCAACATTTTGCCATTGCATCGCGGCAGCCTTGCTGCCTCGACAAGCTGAATCCCTGAAGAAAATAAAAATGGCCCGATCCCTGATCGTTTTGGCATGTTCTATCATGATGTTGATGTCTTCTTTGGGGATCGCTTTGGATTGCACGCTCTTCTTGTTAGCTTTCGGTGGAGTGATGCCTGCCAAGGGGTTGGATGGCAAGTGTCCTTTCGTAGCCAACCAACTGGCGAAGCCATTGAGATCTCGAAAATAATTTCTCACCGTGGTACCGGTTAGCTTGCTATCTTTCTTTAGGTGAGTGTAATAATCTTGCCAGTGGTCCATTGAAACGGTTTGAATGTGCTTTTCTTCCAGCCATTGGATAAAAATCCGTGTTCGAGATATGTATCCTGTAATCGAACTGGGCTTCAGATCTTTTTCTATACCGACGTAGTGTAAAAAGTCTTCTCTGAGAGACTTCAGTCTCAACGTTCGCTTATTTTTTTCGGGGTAAATTGAATTTGCCAACCACAACATATAGTAGCTAAGAGATAAATTTACTATATATAGCGGTCAGGACTTTGCTGTCATTTCAGTCGTGAGAAACTTACAACTCAAACTTGACAATAAATATAGCAAATAGTCCGAAAACGACCGGATTGCTCTACATAAATGAACATATTTGACTTTTACCTCGAAAAATGAGCGAACGCCCAGTTCAGTTGTTCCAATGTCAAGATAACAGAGTTTTGCCCATCACCATTTTCGTAGTGGATTACTTGTAGTTGTCTATTTTTTACCAGTTCAATCTTGCTACAATTCAAAACATCTAAATTTATCTTGATGACTCCATTTTCGAAAGTGATGGCAGGATGCGCCGGATTATGGTACATGGTCCTCCCTCCCGACCGATCGGGTTTTAAGAATTATGATTTTTTCGAGGTACCATTTCTCGATGTGAGGTGGAGATGTGACCAATATGACGCTCAAATAAACATGGTTGCCCCTAGTCAAATACCATAACCCTACTTTAGCTAAATTTCGCTTAAATATTAAGGGTCAAAGGCATCTATTTTCAAAGGCTCTGAATGAAAGTGGGGATAAGTACATCTGTTACAAATGCCCCCAAATCTTTGAGGTGGGCGGGGCGCCGAAGCACCCCACCCAGGCTGAATAGCGACAAATCAAAAAAAACGATCACCCTCGCCAAGCAGGCAAGAGTGACCGCCGATATCTTTGAGCTACCATAGAAGCTATGATAGAACAGGGCTGTTCAGTTCTAAAGGATACCGACATAATTGAGAACACGATCTAGGTTCATACCGTTTTCAAAGAGTTCAAGGCTGACATTTTCGACCTTGTTTTTACGCAGAATGTTAAGCGCAAAACTTCTCAATTTGGCAAAGATATGAGGATTGGTCCGAATACGGGATTTGTCTTCGGCCATGGTCACATCACGCACATAGTGATTTCTATTTTCAATGCCCCAGTGATTTCGGATGGCTTGACAAAACTGTTGGGCGCTCAAAACAATGGTTGAAATATAGAAGGAGATTTCATCACTGTTTTTCCAGGTTTTGGTTTTGGTGTCAAATAGTTGGCGGTAGCGTTGAACTTTAACCACAACCCTGACCAAAGCCCACTGTTGCTGATCGGTCAGAACGGGGGCGATAAAGATCTCAACTTGACGACCTTCGATCCGATTACGGGCTTTGGTCAGCGGTTCTTGATAAACCTCAGCCGGGCTGAGGGTCTCTGAGATGGTTTGACAATCTTGGAGCAATGTTTTTGATTGCCCTTGACCTGGACAATCACTTCGTTACCGGTCTGGACCGCTGTTTGCAGCGTTTTTTTGGCAATGGAGGGCATCAAAGGTGAAAATATAGCCCGCTAAGCCCAACTCTTTCATTAATGTTTGGGCGGTGGGAATTTCATTGGTTTTGCTGGCAATCGCTTCGTGGGCCAAGATAATGGGCTCATTGCTTACAAAGGCACTCAGAATTTGGATGGCCTTCTGGTCCTGGAAGTGGTCAAAGCTACCCCGCAGGACCTTCCCATCGCAACCAATAAACTGTTTTTCGTCATCGCTTTCAACTAGAACCTGACTGTACTCTCTGAAACTTTGTTCCAATTCTGTTCCTGATGTCCCTTGAATGATATCCCGGAGCGTGGTATGGGCTGGCATTCGCTTCCAATTCAAGTCAAATATGTCATTGAGCCGGTCATAATGGCTCACCATAAATTTCTGCACTTTGCGATACGAATCGGCCCCACTCAAGATGGCTAGGATGGTAAAGAGCAGGATATGCCCGAGTTCGTATCGTCGTCCTTGTTTGCGGCGATGGTCTGCTACCTTAAACAAGAAACTTGCTAACATTGGCTGATCTCCTATAGTCGTTTTAGCCCTTACATTACCATAGGATGTCTTGTTTTTCAATATTTCTTAGAACTGAACAGCCCTGGTTTGGCACCATCAGCGAGGGGATTGTAGCTGTGGATCTACCCTCTCCGCTGCGTGATATCTGCCAGGTGCAAGCCGATGCCTGGACCTGTGAACGTAAACAGATCGATATCGGTCTGGGCCCGAGCGATGTTTGTACGGCCAATAATATTTTCGTCTATCAAAACCTCGATTGGAAAGTTGGCTCCGCCCGCTGGACGAGAACCTCGCCCACCGGCGACTCCGTGGTATTCGACGCTAAACTCAGCGGCCCGGGCTATCGAATTTATTTTAGGGCAGTAGACCCCACCAGCCAACAATTTCATTTTGAGATTCCAGGAGAGCAAGCATCGTGGTCACCCGACGGTGAAAAACTCGTTTATCGATCAGGGCGTAACAATCAAGCGGGGCTCTGGATTTCCAATCGGGACGATTCCAACCCCATCCGGCTGACCGATAACGGCACCGACTCGTTTCCGGCCTGGTCGCCTGATGGCCAGACCATTGTCTTTAGCCGTGAAGTACAAGGGGACGTGGAGCTTGGGGCGATAAATGTTGACGGCAGCAACCTGCGATGGCTGACCAATGCCAGAGGCCCCGACACCTTACCCGTGTTCACTCCCAGCGGCGGGATTATCTTCCGCAGCGGGCGAACCGGCAGTTGGAGTATCTGGCAGATGAATGGCGACGGCAGCGGCAAATGGAAATCATCCCCAATGCCCCGGTCAGCCATATTGATTGGGCTTTCGATAGGATAGATGTGAAGTGAGGCGTGAAACGTGAGGCGTGAAGCGTATGGCGTGAAAAACTCTCGCCTCACTCGATCTCGGTCCAAGTAAAGGAGGCAAAAGCATGAGTCGTCATCTCAGCAATTTCATCCAAAATGTACTTTGTGCTACACTGCTTGTCGTGGCGCTAATAGCCTGTGGCCCAACCACTGCGCCCACGCCTGAGGTCGTCAGCCAGCCGGCTCTGCCAACCCCTACTCTCGACCCGACCTTCACCCCCTCGCCAGGCTCTACCAACACACTCCCGCCTCCCCCAACAGCCACTCCAGAACCGACTCCGGCACCGCTCTCTCAAGCCGGCCTGTCCGGCCGCATTCTTGACAACGACACCGGCCACCCCATCGCCGGAACGAAGGTGAGCGCCGGGACGGCCACCGTCGCCACCAACGCTGATGGCCGCTACGCCCTGACCGGCCTTCCCCCCGGCCAATACGTTTTATCCGTGACTCACCCCGACTACGATCCAGGGCTGTCAAGCATCTTCAACCTGGCTGCCACGGAGGTACTTGAGGTAGACTTGGCTCTCTATGCCCCTGACACCAGCCCTTACCCGCAAGACCCAATGCTGACCAATCCCCTCGACCCCAACGGCGCACCGACGAAAGAAGACGCCGAACGGTTGGCTCGCGTGCAGGGGCTGACCGGCGAAGTCGTCAGCATCCGTGAGACAAAACTGAGCGGAGAGTTCCTGGTCAACTACAAAATTGGCGACGACATTCGCGCGGCGGTGACCGAGGTGCGGCACGAGGTCTGGGAACTGATCAACGACGCGGGGCACAAGTGGTGGATTATCAAGGTCTGCGGCAACCTGGTCAGCCGTCTGCCGAAAGAAGCGCCTATTGCCACCCCAGTTCCACGCCCACTGCCGCCGTTGGCCGAGGTGGTGGTCGATGGATTGACTGTGCGGACCTGCGCTTCGGACGAGTGCCCTGAAGTAGGAACGGTTCCACCCGGAGAACGAGTTGAGGTTTTCGGCTGCCTGGCTGATAACAGTTGGTGTGAAGTGAGTTGGTCGGGTGTGCGTGGCTGGTGTACCGGGCAATCGCTGCGGTAGTTGGCTGTGGCGACGGTAATACCGAAGGCAAAACCAGTGCCGCCGACGCCAACGCCCACGCCGACAGTTGTGGCGCTTGGGGAGGGGGAAATTGCTTTCGTCTCTGATCGCGATGGCAACAATGAGATCTATGTGATGAATCCTGATGGTAGCGGCTTGACACGTCTCACCAACCACCCAGCCAGGGACGGATCGCCAGATTGGTCGCCAGATGGTCAACGGATCGCCTTTGCATCCAACCGTGACGGGCCTGATCCACAGAATTGTGGCCGAATTGGACAACCTAGTTGCGGTTGGGAGACTTATGTGATGAATGCTGATGGTAGTGGTTTAACCCGCCTCACCAATCTTGGGGCCCTTGTCCTCGGCGACCTAACCTGGTCACCAGATGGTTCGCGGATTGCTTTCAGTTTCAGCCCTGGTGGTCTTATTAATATTTACGTAATGAACGTTGACGGTAGTGGTCAAACACAACTTACTAATGACCTACACGGCGCTAGCTTAGCGCCAGCTTGGTCGCCAGGAAGGCAAATTGCATTCTATTCTTTACGCGATGATGGTAATCAGGAGATTTACGTAATGCATGCCGATGGCAGTAGTCAAATACGACTTACCTGCGACAGCGCCTCTGACATAACCCCGACGTGGTCACCAAATGGCGACCGGATCGCTTTTGTTTCAGGATCTCAACCGCGCGTCGACGCGGACTGGGGTATCTACGTTATGAACGCCGATGGTAGTGGCCGGACGCGTCTCACCGATGGGGGTCTTGGGAGTGTCCCTACCTGGTCACCAGACGGCACACGCATCGCCTTTGGGCGTGACGGGAACATTTATGTAATGAATGTTGATGGTAGTGATCTGGGATACCTCACCGAAGGGTCTTCTCCAACATGGTCGCGCTAGAGAAAGGACGGGAAGGATCGTGGACCGAGGCAGATAAACCCCAGACTCAGCCATCAGCGTAGGGGAATAGACCCGCGAAAATGCGAACCACGAAAAATACGAAATTGGGGGAAAGGCACTTGGGTCATTCACTCGTCCAGCAACCGAATCAACTCGTCCATCGTCACCAGGGTGATACCGGCCTCGCCTAAAACCCTGGCTACCTCCGGGGTGCGCAAGTCGCGATCTTCGGTCACCAGGTAGTCAACCAGCCCATAGACGGCGGTGGCAATAACTTTGTCATCATCGGGATCACGGCAGATAGGGGTGATTTCGGGCAGGTCAACCAATTCAAGGTCGTGCCTTAAATGACTGCGAAAAGCGCGCAGCAGTTCAGGATAAATGAGCCGGGCAATCGCTGGATAGGCCAGGACGAGTTCATATTCATGCAACAAGGCTGAGGAACAAATCACGCTGAAGCGCCGCGCCTCCCAGGCCATCACAAAAGTAGCCAGTTGGGGAGGCCGCATCAGCGCTTTCACCAATTGATTGGTGTCCAGGGTAATTCGCATCGGCTACCCTGGTGAGGTCTGGCGCGCTTCTTTGATGAGCGCCTCTAATTCGGTATCGGTAACGGCGGCGGGGGTCGTTTCCGGCGCAGAGGCGGCGCGAATCGCGGCCAGGGTGGCGGCAAAGCGCGCCTGGCGCTCGGCCTCAGCGTCAGGCGTAGTTGACATGACCACGACCGCCACGGTTGCACCTACGGCGATGTCATCTGGCACCACAACGGTGTGGTCAGGACCGACGATGGTGATATAGGCTCGCGTTGTTTCCAGGGTCATCTTATCACTCCTTTGCTGGCAATACGTTAACGTCATGGTATCACAAACAAAAGCGGAGTCAATTCGGTACACTGGCGAGGGAGCATGTCAGTTTGAGGGGTGATGGATAGAAATCCTTAACCGCCTGATCCTGACTCGAGAACAGATCATAGCAAAGGAGATTACAGGAACATGAGCAATCATTTTGCAAATTTCGCGAAAAATATGTTTTGGGCCACGATTTTGAATGGCCCGAATAATCCCTTCTTCGTCGATAAAATAGGTGGTCGGAATGAATTGCTTCTTTAAGCTAAGAGAAGCCATCTCATCAAGATCGGCATCAGTCATTCAGGATCAGGGGGAGATAAGTTGAACTGGCATTCGATGTTGTACCTGCTTCGACCAGGGCTATGGTAGCTTCTTCAATGCCTGTTCCATCAGAACCGATATTGCAAATCAAAGGCTGCTCCGGCGCAATGTCAATGGTTCCATCGCCGTTACAATCGACCCCTCCAGACGGAGCCAGGCCACCCGTGGCCGATACGATCATCTCCAAATCAAACAGTGTATCAGCCGCTGAGATTGCTTCAGAGTTACCTTGACTATTGGAAGATCCGGTCAATCCATCAGCCGAGACGATAGCCAGTACTTTTCCCTGCCCCAGCGCACGAATTGCGTTAATCGTGTCGGCGAAGTTGGGGCCTGGATAAGGAATGTCGCCGGGATCGCCTGGGCGATGGTAAGAGGCATCGGTCCAGAGCAAGAACAGCTTGATGGCATGGGTCTAAAATGAGCCTGTTGTCCTTGAGGAATGCTGGCCCCAGGGTAACCTGCGCCTGACAGATCCTGACCGGCACCTGTAGCCGCCTGGTACAAGGCCGGAAGCTGGCTTTCGGGAAAATCCAGACCATCACGGGTTGAAAGGCTTGAAACGGTGTTTAAGACCCGGTGAGTATCAAATGTCAGGTCAACCACTCGTTGGTAGGCCCGGTCACCCGCTGCTGCAGAACCGAATGGATTAATCGGATAATCCTCAAAACGACCCAGACCGAAACGGGTATTTGGGTTTACGGCCTTGAGCACAGCGATGATAGCCGGGACGTGTGATTTAAATTCCTGAAGATCATCATTAAAGCTGCCGGTGAGATCAACCAGAAAGTAGACATCAACCGGCGGACCAGGGTTAGGTCCATTCCGCCAACCGGTGTCAAAGTCACTGAAATCACTACATACCGTATTCTGGCAGGCCTGTACAAAATAATAGTATGTTACATTCGGGGTTGGCGTGGTGTCATCGAAAGTAGTTCCGGCCGGGCTGCCTAGATTAATCTTAACGCCGTCAGGGGAGGGAGATCGAAGCACTTGATAATTGGTGGCGCCGGTCACAGCGTTCCAGGTAATCCGTACTTTATCAGAATAGGTACCATCACTGGCCTGAACATTGGCAGGGGGATCTAGTGGAGGAGATGGATGGGTGGTAGCGCTGGCAATATTGGAGAAAGCTGAATAAGCATCATCGCTGTGGCGATGTGCCCGGATACGATAATAATACGTCGTACTACTTACCAACTCTGTGTCGCTATGGTTGGTCACATTAGCTCCAACAGTGGCGATCTCGAACCAACTGCTGCTCCCGTTAGGTGAACGCTCGATGTGAAATTCCGACTCATCCGATGAGTTATCCTGCCAGGTCAGGTTGATTTGGGATTGCGAAACCGCCGTGGCAACAAGGTTCGAAGGTGAACATGGATGTATCGTACAGGGTGGGTCGGTGCTGAGCCAGGTACTCTTTGAGGTTGCCCCCGGCCATAAATTCCATCACGATCCTAACCGTTGCGCAACCAGAGCTAAGATGTTTTCTGGAAGCAAAAAACTGAACTTTATTACTAAAAATAGAAGAACTCTCACTATGTTGGTATCATGGGTTCAAGACAAAACCAACCGACACAGG
>Ga0302046_10001981_pt1 | contig 19193 bp, 12 predicted proteins | sample RVTome_11_FD_200261 | JGI IMG/M metagenome (GOLD analysis project Ga0302046, IMG submission 200261) | Soil microbial communities from uranium-contaminated site in the Upper Colorado River Basin, Wyoming, United States - RVT147D111 (version 2) ...
TACAACGAGATCGCGGACGTGCTGGCAGTACCCGTGGGCACGGTGAAGAGCCGGCTGTATCGCGGCCGGCGGCTGCTGGCGAAAGCGCTGCGCGACTATGCGACGGAGATGGGCTACCTGCGCCGGGGGAGATCATGAGTGAAACGGCGAGGCTCAACTGCCGCGAGGCGATCGAGCAGCTCTGGGCGTACATCGACGGCGAGCTGGCGGAAGGCGATGCACGTGGTGTGAAGACGCACCTCGAGGCGTGCCGCGGCTGCTACCCGCACTACGATTTCCAGAAGGCGTTCTGCGCGTTCCTGCGCCAGCACGCGCAGGCGCCGGTTCCGGCCAGTCTGCGCCGCCGCGTGTTCATGGCACTGCTCGAAGAAGACCGGCGACGTCGCGAAACAGGCGACAGCGTCGGCGAGCAGGCCGGATGAGCGGCGAACCACGACGGCCGCTGTACCGCACACGTCGCATGACACGCATGATTCCGCTGAGCCTCTGCGTGCTCGGCCTGATGGTTTCTGCTCGCAGTGCCGAGGCACAGTCGTTCGACCTGCAGCGACTCGGTTACGACAAGGGCAATCCGGCGGCGCCCATCGCGATCATCGAATTCGGCGACTTCGGCTGCTCCGCCTGCGCGGTCTTCTTCCGTGACACGTACCCGCAACTGCAACGCGAATTCATTTCGACCGGCCGTGTCAAATGGAAGTACGTGCCGTTCATCCTCGGATCGTTCCCCAATTCAGGGGCAGCCACACGGACTGCAGAATGTGCGGCCGACCAGGACGCGTTCTGGTCGATGCATGACCTGCTGTACCAGCGGCAGAAGGAATGGAACCGGGTGCTGCGCCCGGCCGGGCTGATGGCGAAGTTCGCGGACGAGCTGGGACTCGACGGCGCGCGATTCCGTGAGTGCTACGACAAGGACCTGGCTGGAACGCGGACGCGTCAGGCCAACGACATCGCGCGCGAGCTGATGGTGCGGGCGACACCGACCTTCTTCATCAACGGCCGCCGCGCCGTGGGTGCACTGACAATCGATCAGTGGCGGATGCTGCTGGGCGATGGACGGTAACAGATAGGGTTGCGCGGGTGCAGCAAGGTTCATTGGGGGCGTTGCCTGTACCCCGTGAACATGCGGCGACGCTTCGCCATCGCATGGGGACGCGGTGCCGGCAGCCGGGGATCAGCGGCGGCGCGTATCGAGCGCCCGCACGGTGAAACGGACGGAGTCGCTCGTTCCATCGGGCCAGATGGCGACGAGGACGTGGTCACCAGCGGCGGGAGACAGCCGCGGGCCGGAATGCTCCGATCCGTCGAGGATCCATCGTGCGCCAGCACGGGTCGCAATGAGCGGCAGCGATACGAACTCCTTCGGCACACCGGGCGGCAGCTCGTAGACATCGCCATCCAGCGGTGATTTGATCCGTGGAGCGTCGGTTCCACTTCTGCCGTTCGTATCCCCTGTGCCTTCTGTGTCTTCCGTGACCTCTCCGTCCTCTGTGCTTTCCGTGCCTGGCGTGCGCGCGCTGGCGAGAAGCGTACTTGGCGATGGATGGCCGGCGGTAGCGGGATTGATGGCCAGCCATTCGGCGTACTCGGGCGGGAGTGTCGTGCGGCCGGCGACCTGCCAGTCGTCGCGGCCGACGGGTGCGGTGCCGGGGAGGAACCACTCGATGAGTGATGGGCAGTCGGGCGTTGCGCGCAGGCCGGAGAGCGCGCAGACGCGGACCGGCTCGGCGCCGACGGCATCGGGTGTGGGCAGCAGGCCGGGCGGGTGACGCTTCGCGACTTCGAGGACGGTGCGGTAAAGGAGCGGACCGGCGCCGGTGATCCCGCTCACGCCCTGCATGGGCTGGCCACTGAAGTTTCCGACCCAGACCGCGACCGTGAAATTCGCGGTCGTCGCGATGGCCCAGTTGTCGGTGAAGTGCCGGCTGGTGCCGGTCTTGGCAGCGGCGGGGAACGGAAAATCGAACGGCGTTCCGTCACCGAATCCGGGGATGCGAGCGACGGGATCGTTCAGGATGTCGAGCACGAGGACGGCGGCGCCGGTCGACATGAAGCGAACAGCGGTCTCGTCGGCGGCATTGACAATGGTGGCCGTGCGAACAACACTGTTCGCAAGCAGCCGGACCGGCGTGGTGACACCGCCGCGGGCGAGGCCGCGGTAGGCATTGGCCAGCTCGAGCAGTGTGACTTCACCGTTGCCGAGGGACAGGCCGAGGCCGTACCAGTCAGGAGACCGGTCGAGCGAGTGCAGCCCGGCAGCGCGCAGCGTCTGGAGCAGAGCCGGTACGCCCATACGCTCGGCCATTTCGACGGCGGGCACGTTGTAGGACGATGCGAGTGCTTCACGGATGCGGACGGGTCCGCGGAAGCGGCGGTCGTAGTTCTGCGGCTGGTAGGGGCCGGTGCTGGCCGCCCAGGTGCGCGGTACATCGGGCAGCACGGAAGCGGTCGACCAGCCGCGATCGAAGGCGAGGCCGTAGAGGAACGGCTTGAGCGTGGAGCCGGGCTGCCGACGCGAGACCACCATGTCGACCTGGCCGGCCGTGTCCGCCGAGAAATCCGGTGAACCGACCCACGCGAGGACATCGCCGCTCCTGTTGTCGAGCACGACGGCCGCAGCATGCCGCACATTGCGATCCTCGAGTACGCGCACGGCGTGGCGCAGCTCGGCTTCGACGGCGATCTGCAGCTCGAGATCGAGTGTGGTCCGCAGTGTGCCGGTCGCAGCGGCCGGGGTGTCGCGCAGGAGACGCGTCGTGAAGTGAGGTGCGGCGAAGCGTGTGGCCACATCGCGCACGAGGACGGGCTCGCGCAGTGCGCGGTCGACATCGTCGTCGATCGCGAAGCCGAGTCGTCGCATCCGCTCGAGCACTTCATTGCGACGCGTGCGTGCGCGTTCAGCATCGACGAGCGGATTCTCGTGTGCCGGCATGTGGGCGAGACCGGCGAGCAGTGCGGCCTGAGCCAGGCTGACATCGGACGCCCGTGCACCGAAGTAGAGGTGCGCTGCCGCACTGATGCCGGCTGTGCCCTGGCCGAGCGGTACGCGATTGAGATACGTCTCGAAGATCTGCTGCTTGTCGAGGTGCGCTTCCAGCCGCAGCGCCCAGAGTGCCTGTGTCGCCTTGCCGGCCCAGTCGCGCGCAGCGGGCCGGAGCAGCCTCGCCGCCTGCATGGTCAGTGTGGACGCTCCACTGACAATGCGCCGTGCGCGCAGGTTGTCGCGGGCAGCGCGCAGTGCAGCACGCGGGTCGACACCGTGATGATCGAAGAAGCGGCGGTCCTCGGCGGCGAGGAACGCCTGGATGATCCCGGGATCGATGTCGGCATACTCGATCCAGCCGCCGCGGCTGCCATTTTCGGCGCGCGTCGTGCGCAGCACAATGCCGTGGCGGTCGCGCAGCTCGAGTGAAGCGACCGGACCGGGCGAAGCAACGTCAGGCGGCAACGGCCGGGCGATCCAGGTGGCCAGCATGACAGACGTCAATGTGAACAATGCTGTCAGCAGAATGAACAGGGCGCGTAGACGACGCAGCAGCGATCGGCGCACCGGCGCTGGGCCGGGCGTGACCGTTGCCGGCTGCGCAGGTGGACTGCCGGAGCCGGCGCCCGTCACGCCGCTGTCTGCCGATGAACGCGGGCGCCACTGCATGATCAGTTCTGCGCCCGTGTGACCGTGAACGTGATGCCGCCGGTCCGGCCGTTCACACCGGGGTTGTACATTTCCTCGGCGTGTGCGGGCGGGACAATGAATGTGCCGGCCGTGGTGGCGCGCGCGATGTAGCTGGCCGTGTAGGTGCCGGGCCAGAGCACACTGGCTGACCAGATGACGCGGTCATCACGGAGCTCGCGATGATCGAATGGCGACCAGAAACCGGAGTCCCAGCTGCCGTACCACCAGCCGCCGCCAGCTTCCGACTGGTACTCGGGCCGATAGCCGGGGAACGCAGCACCGAGCGGTGCGACCGTGCGCAGACTCAGGTCGACGGGTTCGAGACCGGCGGGCAGCGGATCATCGAGTACGACGAAATGACGTTCTGCGTCGACATTGATGCGGACGCGGACGCGCACGAGCTCGCCTTCCCTGACGCTCGAGACCGGCTGTTTCGTGTCGATGTCCTCGTACCAGCGTTCGACGACGAGACCGCGGTAGACCGGATCGAGCGGACGGGTCTTCGGCACTTCGTGAACGGTCGCGAAGAACCAGACGGGCAGGCCCACGCCGGCGGCCGGCTGCGAGGCGATGTCCAGCCGGAGTACGTTGCGGCCCTGCGCATCGCGCGTGACGAGCCGGCCGATGCCGAACGTGGTGTCAGTGGCCGCACCGAGGCGGGTGCCGCTGCCGACGTTGGTGTCAATCATGCGACCACGGGCACCGTGCACAGTGACGCGGGTGCCACCGGTCTCGCGACGGAGGCGCTCGAAAGCGAGCAGAGCGAACACCATCTGGCCGTAGTCCTGTGTGTTCCAGTGGGTGTCGCTTCCGGCGCGTCCGCGGTCGACGAGGCTTTCGACGAGTGGTCCGACGATCGGGTGGTCGGGCTGAACGGCGAGTGTGGCCGTGAGCAGGCGAGCAGTCGGCCGCGACGTCGAACGGAAATAATGCGATTCGCGGGCCGTGTCCGGCAGCACGGCCTTGCGACCCTCGATGCGCACGTTCTGCCAGATGGTGGTGAGCAGTGCGCGTGCGGGCTGCAGCTCGTTGCGACGCGCGAGCAACTCGGCGAGCAGGACACGATCTTCCCAGCGCATGCTGCCCACGCGTTGCAGCAGCGAGTTCTCGAGTGCGACCGATGGCCGGCCGGAGCGACTGAGGAAGTCGGCAGCCGCGAGCCGCTCGCTCAGCCGATGCCGTTCGGCATTGTACCACCAGGCGACGGGCGTCTGCAGCCACTGGTCGTCGCGGGCGGCCTGTCCGACGTAATCGGCAAGGCGAGCGAGTGCCGCGCTGTCGACGGCGATGCCGGCTTCCTTCGCCTCGAGCAGGACGCGACCGGCGTAGCTCGACATCCACGGCGTCGTCCAGCTGGCGCCACCCCAGTAACCGATGCCGCCGGACGACGTCTGGCGGCGCAACAGCACGCGCACCGCATTGTCCACTTCGCGGTGCAGCCTGGCGGCCTCGGCTTCCATTCCCATCTCGTTGCGCATGCGGTACAGCGCAATGAGCGGAAGGGCGATGCTGGAGACCTGTTCCGTGCACTGGTACGGATAGATGCGCAGGTGGTGGCGCATGCCGTTGATGAGCGCAATCGGTGTCGAGCCGAAGCTGATGTCGATGCGCGAGCGGTCGGGATCGAGGTCATCGCGCAGGACGAATTCCGCGCTGGCCGTGTCCCTCACGACACTGGCGATGGTGGCGGCCAGCGGGTGGAACCACGGCCGCACGGGCACAGCGAGCGCCACGGCATCACGATGCTCGCCGGCGGTCGCCGCGAACTGGAAGTGCGCGCTGTCAGCAGCGGTCGCGCGGAAATCGAAACGGACTTCGGCGCCCCGGCCGGCCGCGAGCTGTGCCTGTTTACGGCGATCGCCCTCGATGCGGATGCCGGTACTGCGGGCCTCGACCTGTACGCGTGGTGTCCCGCCCGCCCGCTGATTGACGACGACGCCGGCCAGGAACCGATCGCCTTCACGGACGAAGCGTGGCAGTGCGGGCCGAGCGACGAGCGGCCGCGTCACGAGGAACGATGACTGGCCCGAGCCGTAGCGGTCACCGGCCGTCACGGCGACAGCCATCACACGGAACGTCGTGAGATTGTCCGGCAGCTTCGCTCGGGCTTCGGCGAGCCCGGCCGCGTCCGTGACGACACTGCCGAGGAAGAAGGCCGTGGTCTGGAAGCGCGAGCGCAGGATGCCGGCCAGCTCGCCGCCACCACCACCACCCGGCTCACGACCACCTTTCTGGCCCTCGGGTATCTGTGCAGCGACGCTGGACAGGTTGCTGGCCAGCAGCACGCCGAGTCCGCGCTCGGCATAGATCGAGGCGACGGGATCGGGCACGGTGTAGCCGGTCAGCGCGAGTACGCCTTCGTCGACTGCCCAGAGCGTCACTTCGGCGCGGACGCCGCGGCCGTCTGCATCGCGGACCCGCACTCCGATGCGTGCGGTGTCACCCGGCTCGTAGACGACGGCCGGCGCCGCGAGCCGCGACAGGCTCGTGGTTCGCGACGGATCGGTTGCCGGCTGAACAGCCGAGTTCGCAGCGGCGCCGCTGGTGTCTGCAGCGCCAGCAGCGGCCAGTGGACTCACATCGACCGTCAGCCGCTTGACCGCCGGCAGCACACGCAGCGGCGCGTAACCTACCCGTAGTGTGGGCCGGCCCGGGTCATCGAGCGGGCCGGGTTCGGCACTGCGACCACGCACGACAATGATCGAGACGTACGCATTGGGCGCGTACGCTTCGGTGATCGGGAACTTCAGCGTGGTCGCGCCGGACGTGATGCGGATGCGGCGGGACTCGAGCACCCGCTCCCGCTCGACCGTGACCCACGCCTCGGCATCCGTGAAGGGCGAAGCGAAGAAGATGGTCGCAGTATCACCGACGTCGTAGTGCTGCCGGTCGGGGATGACGTCCATTCTGAACTGCGAATCGTCGTTCCACGGGACCCACTCGCGACCGGCTGCCCAGCGGCCGAGCGATGTCGTGACGCCGCGACCCGCCTGGTCGCGCGCTTTCAGTACGACGTCGTACGACCCGCCGGAGGGCGGTGTGAACGTGCAGGTCGAACCTTCCGTCGCGGTGCGCACGTCGCAGCGTGCGATGCTGTCCAGCACCATGTTGCTGATGGTTTCGAGCTGACCATCACGCATTCGCCGTACGCGGTGCCACGTCCGGCGCAGTACGACACCTTCGACGGCGACGTCGCTGATGCGTTCGCCGTTCGGCCGGATGGCAATGACCTCGACCGTCACCGGCCGGCCCGCGGTCCAGAACCAGTCGCCCATTGTACGGGCGCCGATGTAGAAGGCCGCGGGGTGCACGGTGAACGATGCGGCTGCGGACACCGCCTGGCGGTTCGCATCGGTGACCGTGGCGACGAGGGTGCCGATGGCGGGCCGGCCATCCTCGATCTGCGGCAGTGCCACGCGGACCGTGCGGTAGCCGGCTTCATCGAGGGTGTCGACGCCCTGGCGCACGACGCTCGCGCCCTGGTTGCGGTCCTCCCACCAGTTGCGCCAGGTGCCGATCGTGAAGTCTTCCGCGCCCGGCAGCGACACGCCCCAGGCGCGGGGTGTGATGCGAACATTCCAGTTGACAGGTGATGCGGCCATGGGCGCACCGAAGAGGTAGCGCGCGCCGACGGTCACCTCGGCCGTGTCGCCGGTCATCAGCGCAGCCGCGGCAGCGACCGCATCGACGAGGAACTCGGGCGGCCGGTACTCCGCAACCTGATAGCTGGTCTCGGCGAGTGTCTTCCATTCGCCGGTGCGCCTGACATCGACCTGGATGCGGTACCTGCCGAGTGGCAGGTCGGCGGCGAGCGGCAGTCGTGCGTCGGTCGTGCCGAACGCGGAGAGCGTGACCGTCGTGTCACGCAGTGTGCCGTCCTCGCGGTCACGGAACGTCCAGCGCACGGAATCGCCGGCAGGCGAAGCGAGCGCACCGAGCGGGCCATCACGGACGATCGACTTGGCGTACACGGTCTCGCCGGGCCGGTAGATGCCGCGCTCGGTGAACACCGTGGCAGCAGCGGCTTCGCGCTGATTGCCCCACGCGTTCCAGACGCCGAACCGCCATGCGGCGAGATCGGGGTCGTACATGCGGAGCCCGACGAGCGAGCGATCATCAGCCGTGCGTGCTGCAATGTACCCTTCGAAGCCCCAGCAATCCCGGCACCGGTCGTCCATGTCTGCAGCGGGCTGCGGATTGCGCAATGTCGTGAGACCGCGTGCATCGGTGCGGCCGGTCGCGCGCACCCGGCCCGCGGGATCACGCCATTCGACATCGACATTGGCGCGCGCCAGGCCATCGCCGACGCCGGTGACCCAGACCATTCCCTGATCGAGGCCCATGCGTGCGTGCACGGCGAGGTCCGTGACCTGCACGAGCGAGATACCGCCACCGTACGCCGTCGTGTCCTTCGCACTGGCGACGGTGACGGCCAGCAACGTATTGCCGGCACCGGGCGCTGCGTCCGGCAGGCGCACACCACTGACCAGGCGTGCATCCCTTGCCCCATTCACGGCCACGCGTCTCTGGACGAGGTCAGGTGATGTGCGCAGGACGTTCCATGGCCGGCCCCAGCTCCAGTTGCTGGCGAGGAACTCGCCCTCGAGACTGTCGGGCACGGGCACGACCGTGACTGCGAGCGTGTCGATGTTGACGTGCTGGACGGCGAGCGTACGAATACCGACGCGCTCGACCAGCTGGCGGCCGGTCGTGTACACGACGGTCGGTGCGAAGCCGCTCGTGTTGAAGGCGTGGACATTGCGCCCGCTGTACGGCTGGCCGAACGCGTCATGCAGTGCGCGGTCGACGACGACGGCCCATGAGCGGCGGGGCTCGAGCGACGCGCCGAGCACCCACTCGGCGCTGACCTGCGCCGTGTCGACGGTGAACTCGCGCGTCGGAATGATCCGGACGTGGCGCATGACGTCGGCGCCGCTCACGGGCGTCGAGAACAGCACGTGGACCGGTCCGGTCGCGCAGTAGTGTGTCCTCTGCACGTATGTACCGGCGGCACAGCCGACGTGTGTCACGCGCAGCGGGCCCCGCGTCATGAAGCTCCAGGCGGTGAGATTGGAGTCGGGCGCGAGTGCGGGTGGTGCGGCCTCGATCGGCACACGGAGTCGGCCATTGCAGGAAGGCGGCAGATCGGAAACGGCTTCCAGCTCGACGACGCGGCGCAGATCGCGTGCACTGTCCGGCGCACGCGCGCCCGTCCAGCGGAAGTTGCGCGGGTCATGGTTCGCAATGGGTCGCTGAGCGACAGCGCGGACCGGCACGACGAGACGGCCGCACGCGGAATCCGTGACAATGCGCGAGCGGTCGGCGAACTGCGCGAGATCGACGGGCGCACTGAGCAGGACCCTGAACGCCGGTCGGTGCGGCAGGTACTGCGCGATCGTGCGATCGGATGCGGCCGGATGGCCGGTCAGTGCACGCGGGAACGCGGCACGGAACGTGTGCTCGTACGCGCGTTCGAGCGTACTGCCGTCCATGGCGCTGAATGCCGGCGCGATCCTGACCGTGTACGTCTGGCCCGGCGTGAACGGCTGATCATGGGTGAACCGGATGGTGTGCGGGTCGCGCCATTCGACGCGACCATCGATCGCGGGCGAGATGCTGAAGATGCGCGCAGCGTCGACCGATTCATTGAGGCCGCCGGCCACAGGACGGTCGAACGTGACCGTCACTTCCGCGTAGACAGCCGCCGGCGTTTCCGGCGCAATGCGCATGACGCGGAGCGGCGCAGTCGACGATGTGATGATTCCGAGAGCGGCGAAAGCGGCGGACAGACGGAGCGACAGCATGATTCCCTCGAGGACTTCCACGCATCAACGCGTACGACCTGCACCGGTCAGGGTGTGCTGCCGAATCCCCGGTCGTGCGGAAGCCCGCCTCGCCGGAGATCCGGCCGCAACGTGGCGGGTGTTCATAGCGCGATGCAATCTTGGTGCCGACCGTGTAAATGACAGGCGCGCAATCGGCCGCGCGACGCCAAAGAGACGCACACGATCCGTTGAACGGAAACCTGCCGGCACATCGCGCCGGCTGTGGAACGGAGGGACCATGAAGCTCGAAATGAAGGAGAAGACGCACATGCGAAACGTCGCCTGCATGCTGTTGATGATTGCCCTGCCGACACTGGCGGCGGCGCAGGACCAGCCGAAAGCGGAGTTTCCACCGGGCTTCATCGTTCGCACGGACAACCCGGGCGAGCCGGCGACGGATGTCGCGTTCGTGACCATGAGTCCGGGCTGGCACCTGACGACCGGGCCGGCCGCAATCCTGTACAATCCGTCGAACGGGGCGAGCGGCGAGTACCGCGTGGAAACGGAGACTTTCCTTTTCGACCCGGGCAGCCGCAACGAGGCGTACGGCATTTTTTTCGGTGGGAAGGAGCTGACGGGCGCAGCACAGTCGTACTCGTATTTCATGATCCGACGGTCGGGCGAGTTCCTGCTCAAGCGGCGGTCGGGCGATGAGTTCAGCGTCGTGACGGACTGGACGGCGCATCCGGCGATCATCACGTGGGACGGGAAAGGCGAGGCCGGGACGGCGAAAAACATCATGGCCGTCGAGGTTGGAGCGGAGCGTGTGAGGTTCTTCGTGAACGGGCAGGAGGTGGGCAGCGTGGCGAGGTCCGCCGTGGATGCCGATGGTGTTGTCGGGTTGCGGGTGAATCATTCGCTCAACCTGCACGTGACGCGACTGGACGTTCTGCCGAGGTGAGCGCGGGGCGGGTGTGGCCGGCTCAGGGGTCTTGCCCGCCCGGGCGGGTGGCGGTATCACACAGGCATGCCGATGGCGAGGGTTGGCCGGGGGGAGTGGATCACGAAGGTGGAGTTTCACGCTCGCCTGAACCGGTGGTACCGGGAGACTGGCGAGGGGTTGATCGGCGATCCGGCGGCGGACGGGCGGACGGCGTGGTTGTGGGTGCGGGATGGGCATCGGCTGGCGCGGCTGTTCGCAGATACGACGCGTGAAGCGGTCCGGCAGTATCTCGACCTGCTCGCACTGCACCATGGCACTGTGGATTGGCACGTGGTGCCCAGCTCGACGGGGAACCTGACGAAAGTGGCGTTCGGTCCTGAGCGCGTGACGTTCGACGGGTTCCATCTCTACATCGACCCCCGCACCCTGCCGGCGCGCGCCCGATGATCGGATGACGACGCGGATCGCGTGGCTGATCGGGTTCGACGGCTTTGCGGACTGGCAGACGGCGCTGGCGTGCCGGGAGATCCGTCGCAAGGACGGGTTTACGGTCCGGCTGGCCGCGCCCACGCGCGAGGCGATCACGACGGCGAGCGGGCTCGTGGTGCGGCCACAGGCGACCCTTGCGGACGTCGAGCCGGACGGGTCCTGCCTGCTGATGCTGCCGGGCGGACCGCTCTGGGAAGAGCGGCAGACTCCTGAGGCGGTCGCGTTCGCGCGCGCGTTCCGCGAGGCGAACATACCGATTGCCGCGATCTGCACGGGTACGCTGGTGCCCGCACGCGCGGGTCTGCTGTCCGGCGTGCGTCATACGAGCAACGGCCTTGCATGGCTCAAGTCGACCGTACCGGAGTACGACGGAGAGGCGCGCTACGTGAACGTGCTGGATGTATCGGAGACCGGCATGATCACGGCGAACGCCGCGGGGTATGTCGACTATGCGTACGAAGTCATCAAGGTGCTGGAACTGCTGGACGAGCCAGAACGCCGGGCGTGGTACCGTCTGCACCGGGAGGGTGTACTGGCCCCCGGTTCGTGATCCATCTGCCTGTCCTGCCTTCACTTCCCCGCTTCCAGCCGACGACGCGATCGATACCTGTTCGTCTACGGTTCGCAGCGCGATCGTCCAAGATTCTTCAGCATGGGGACGTGGATCCTGAGACTGCGCGACTACGACGAGCGACTGTTCGCGGCCCTCGTGACGCGGCGGCATCCGCGGCTCGACCGCGCGATGCGGGCGGTCACGTATCTCGGCGGCGCCGTCGCGACCGTTTCGATCGCCCTGTTCTTTGCGTCCGGTCTCGTGCCCGCGATGCACGCCGCCGGCCTCGACGCGGCGCAGGCGCTCATCCTCTCGTTCATTGCCGGCCAGCTGCTGAAGCGCACGATCTCGCGGGCGCGGCCGACCATGCCCGTGGGGTTCAGCTTTCTGACGCAGCCGCCGGACCGGTTCAGCTTCCCGTCCGGCCACGCCACGGCGGCACTCGCGATCGCGCTGCCGCTCGCGCTCGCACTGCCACCGCTCTCCGGACTGGGTGTGATCATGCTCGCGCTCCTGGTCGGCGTGTCACGATGCTATCTCGGCGTTCACTATCCGGGCGATGTCATCGTCGGATGGGTACTCGCCGGTGCATCCGTCTTCGCGGTCCTCTGATTCTTCGGTCTGTCGCATGGGGTGCGGTGGCCGCCTGCCATATTACCGGCCGGGCGATCGGTGATGCGGAGACAACGAAGAGGATGTGGCGATTCTCCCGGTGCATCCGCGGCTCGCGCCGGTTCCGCGAAAAAACGAAGCGGCCGGCCGCACCCGGAAGCGCGACCGGCCGCCGAACCCACAGCCATCGCGTTCAGCTCACGACAGTCTCCGTGCCGAGCTTGCCCTTGAGCGCCTCGTCGATGCGGTGCCGCAGATCTTCGAGGTGCGCCTTCGGCATCCCCGACGTACCCGGAATGGCCGCACGCAGCATGGCATCGAGCTCCTTCAGCTCGGCGCGCACGGCCGGGTGGATGTCGGACATTTTCGGATCCAGGACGGGACCACCGCCGCGGCGGCCACCGCCGGGGAACGCGGCAGGCGTGGCGCCGGCGGGCGGAGCCGGCGGATTGATCTTGGTGTTCAGATTCTCGACGTATGCGCGCTGCAGCGAGCGACGGTACACGTCGATGTCGCGCTGTGAGCGCAGCTCACTGAACACGCCCATGCGCACATCGCGCAGCAGCTCGAGGATCGGATAGCTGGCACTTGCCGGCTTGCCGTGGGCGTACTCGCTCAAGCGCATGAGCCGGTTGTTCTGGAGCAGGCTGTTGAGGATCGAGTTCTGCGCACTGAGCACGCGGGCGACCTGGCCGGTCGGCTCGATGCGGCGGAGCAGACTGTCGACCATGAAGTGTTCCGGTGTCGCGAACGCATTATCGATCAGGAACTGGACGGCCCGCTTCTGCCGGTCGCGACTCACGGGCGTGAAGCGGACACCGGACTGACTGCCGTACTTCTCCTGCGAATCAGCGCCGCCCACGATGTTGACGACGTGTGCCAGCTCGGTGCGCCACTGGTTGATGAGGCGGCCGTAGAGCTGATTCAGGTCATCGTACCCCTCAGTGGGTTTCAGTGTCGCGGGAATCAGGTAGTCGATCGACCGCTTGATGTTGCGAATGCCGAGTTCGGTCGCCTTGACGGCGTCCTGGTCGCCGACCGCTTCGGTCAGCTCACCGGGATCACTGCCCGAGCTGCCGGAGGTCGAGAAGCGCAGGAACGGCTTCGTGTCCTGCTCGCGGGCCCATGCATCGAGTGTGGGCCGCTCATCCTCGGGCGAGCGCGCGCCCGGAATCGGCTTGTAGCCCCACATCGTCGCCCACGTGTCGTAGGGGCCGATCTGCGGAATCAACAGCTCGGGCGGAATGTTGTCTTCCGGTTGTGCCACGTAATTGAAGCGGGAGTAGTCCATGAGCGTCGGCGTGTGGCTCCACTGGCGCAGGAACGACGCGCTGCGCAGCGAGTCGACCGGATAGGCCGAGCTGGCCTTCATGTTGTGCTGGAACCCGAGCGTGTGACCGACTTCGTGCGCGAGCACGTAGCCGAGCAGCTTGCCCATGAGCGAATCCGGATAGGGGAACCTGCGCGCCCGCGCGTCGGTCGCGGACGCCTGTGTGAAGTACCACGAGTTCTGCAGGTTCTGCACGTTCTGGTAGAACTGGATGTGCGCATTGATGATTTCGCCGGAGCGCGGGTCGTGGACGTGCGGACCGGACGCATTCTCGGTCGTGGACGGCAGCCAGCGCACGACGGAATAGCGCGCATCTTCGGGCGACCAGTCGGGATCATCGGGAGCTTCGCGCGCGATGATCGCGTTGCTGAAGCCGGCGGCCTCGAATGCGGGCTGCCACGATTCGATCGCTTCCTTCATGTAGGGGATCCACTGGCGTGGAGTGGCGCGATCGAGATAATAGATGATGGGCTTGACCGGATCGGAGATTTCGGCGTTCGGATTCCGCTTCTCGAGGCGGTAGCGCGTGATGTAGCAGCGCTCGCGCACGCGGTCGCCGGTGTCCGTGAAGTCCGTGTGTCTGGCCGAGAAGTAACCGACGCGGTCATCGCAGAGGCGCGCCATCATTGGTGTGTCCGGCAACTTGTGGAAGCTCCAGGAGAGCGTGATCGTGTTCGACGGATTGGACGGACCGCCGCCACGCCGCCCGCCGGCGCCGCCGCCACGTGCGGCCGCAGCGCCACCACCGGCCGCGACGTAGGTGAGCATCGAATTGACGTTGACGTTGTCGGGGAACGGCACGGCCTTCTCGATCCATGAGCGGGCCTGGTCGATGTTGCCCTGGATGCGGTTGCCGACACCCAGCTCGGTGGGCGGCTGGGTGAAGAGGCGCGAGACGTCGACGATGACCGAGCTGTCCGGACCGAACGCCTCGATGTTGAGTGCGGCGACGATCGGATTGACATTGGCGTCCTGCACGGCCTGATACTCGGCGCGCGTCGAATCCGCCTGCACGGCGTAGGAGACGCTGCGCAGGAACACGCGGTTGTCGCGCCGCTCCCAGCGGTAGACGCGGTTGCCGATGGCCTGTCCGCCGTAGCCGGCGCCGAGGACGGTCTGTGCGATCTCGATGACGAGCAGCTGGTCGCGACCCAGCTGGTCGCGCGGAATCTCGAACAGCAGACGCTGGCCGATGCGATGCACCTTGAAGAGGCCGTCGCGCGTCAGAGCCTCGGCAGTGACGACGCGGTTGTACGGCTGCGGGTTCGGCTCCTGGGCGCCGGCGCCGCCGGCACCCTGGCCGCCGCGATTGCCGCGGTTGCCGATCTGCGGCGGAGTTTCCGCCTCGCCGGTCGCGGGCGGGCCGGCCGGCCGTGCACCCTGCTGCGGAGGCGTGGGCGCCGGTGCGGGCGCCGGAGCCCGTGAACATGCGCCGGCCACGAACAGTGCGGCTGCCGCAACAAGCGTGACGTTTCTCATTATGACCCCGAGGATAGAGGACGACGGGACCGTTCGGGTGAAGTCGCGTGCAGCGGACTCGAGCGGGACCCTGCCGCCGACGCGCGGTCGAGCCACCGGGCGCTGCGGGCGAAGCATAGTGCGGGGGCGCCTCCGTACTGTCAAATCATGCCACTTGGCCGGAGGCACGCGGCCCGGTTAGAGTCCGCCATGGCGATCGAATCACGCGACGAACGGCTGGTGGCACGAAGCGGCCCGCTGACGCCGATCAGTTCATCGACGGTCGACGAGGAGGAGCGCGCCCGCCGGCTCGCCAGCATGAAACGTACGGCGAGCGGCATGCTGGTCGGCTGCGCCGCCGTTTTCCTGGTGGCACGCTTGCTCGAGGCGCGCTGGCCCTGGCTCGGCTACATCCGGGCGACGGCCGAAGCCGCCATGGTCGGCGGCCTGGCCGACTGGTTCGCCGTGACCGCGCTCTTCCGCAAGCCGCTCGGCCTGCCCATCCCGCACACGGCGATCATCCCGGCGAGGAAGGACCGCATCGGCAAGAGCCTGGGGCGGTTCGTGCAGAACAACTTCCTGTCACGCGAGGTGATCACCACGCGGGTGGAAGGGATGCGGCCGGGTCACAGGCTGATGCAGTGGCTGTCGGACGCGGCGCAGGCACGGCTCATTGCGCAGCACGTCGCGGCCGGCGTGTCCGGTGCCGTCCGCGTGCTGAGCGACGACGAAGTCAGCCGCATGATCGAGCGCGGCATCCGCTCGCGCGCCCGCTCGATCCAGGTCGCGCCGATGGTCGGCAACCTGCTCGCACTGCTCACCGAAGACCGCCGCCACCAGGAGCTGCTGGACGAGGTCCTGCGCCTGGCCGCGCGGGCCGTGACCGAGAACGAGACGATCATCCGCAACCGGATCCGCGAAGAAAGTCCATGGTGGCTGCCGGAAGCCGTCGATGATCGCATTCATGACAAGATCGTGGGTGCAGTCGAGCGCACGCTGATCCAGGTCGCGCGCGACCCGGCGCACCCGCTGCGTGCACGGTTCGACAATGGGCTGACCGAGTTCATCGAGAAGCTGCGCACGTCGCCGGACACAGCCGCACGTGCCGAGAAGATCAAGGAAGACGTGCTCGAGCATCCCGCACTGCGCGAGTTCGCGGCATCGCTGTGGACTGATGCGAAGGCTGCCCTGGCGAGGCGCGCGGAGCGAGACGGAACGGAGGATGCAGGTGAGCCCGATGCCGTCGAGCGCGGTCTCGTGACCATGGCCAACGCTGCACTCGCGGATCCCGCACTGCTCGATCGCATTGACCGCTGGATCGTCGACATCCTGGTCTATGCGGTCGACCAGTACCGTCACGAAGTGGGCGAGCTGATCGAGCACACAGTGGGACAGTGGGATCCGGATGCGACATCGCAGAAGATCGAGCTGCAGATCGGCCGCGACCTCCAGTTCATCCGCATCAACGGCACACTCGTGGGCGGACTGGTCGGGCTCGTGCTCTATACGGTGACGCGGTTCTTCTGAGAGCGTGTCAGCCAGGCGACGGCGGCGCCGATCGTTCCCGCTGCGAAGCCGGCGGCAACATTGGCGCCGAATCGCGCACTGCGCAGGAAGCGGCCGGCATCGTCGCCTGACAGCCGTTGTCCCGTCTCCGGCAACACGATGATCGTGCGCGTCGGCTCAATGGCATTCTCGAGCGCGGGACCGAGCACGGCGTCGGCCACGATCACCACCGCGATCATCAGTGCCGCCTGCACCAGTCCGAAGTGGCGGGCGCCGAACACGCCGATCGCGGCGCAGAGCAGCCAGATGCCGACATCGTGGAGCGCCCGGCTCTCGAGAGTGCCCCAGTGCGCGATCTTCAGTGCCAGAGCTGTCCAGGCGAGAGCGAACAGCGTGACGGCGATGACGCGCGCGAGCACCAGCAGGATGGGGCCGCGATCCGGCACCCGTGATGTCATCTGCGGCGGCTGGCGTGCCATGCGGCGAGGACGTCGCGCTCCCGTTCGGGCGTGAGGAAACTGCGTGGCAGCACCTGCTCTTCGGCGCTGCGTGCGTGCTGGTACTCGAGCGTGGCGAGTGTGGTGTCCGCGAGTGTGCGGAACGTGAGGCCCGTGCTGACTTCGCGACTGAGGTCGAAGCGCGCGAAGCCTTCGCGGCCGGGCACAGGCGGCTGCCACACGGGAAGCTCGCGGTAGCCGCGCACGTTGTGCTGACTCAGGAAATCGTTGGGCACCCACGTCCAGGAGAGCGGTGCACTGGTCACGGCGGCGATGCCGTAGAGGAACTCGGCAATCGAGCGGCCGTTCTGCGGGCCGACGCCCATGAAGGTGCCGTACGTGCGCTGTTCGCAGAGTCGCACAGCCCAGTCACAGAGGTCGCGCACGTCGATGACCTGGATGCGGTCGACTTCCGGATCGCCAGGCGCCAGGATCTCGCCGCCCCGCTCGATGCGGAGCGGCCAGTAGGTGAAGCGCTCGGTTGCGTCACCAGGTCCGACGATCAGGCCGGGCCGCACGATCGTGGTGAGCTCGCCGAACGCGGCTTTCGCCTGCTTCTCCGCCTGCGCCTTGCCCAGTCCGTACGGCATGGGCTGACCCGGCTGCCAGCCGCTCGGCGGATTCTCGGGCGTGTAGACGGGCGCGTCCACCATAGCGGGCACCATGCTGAGGTCGCGATAGACGGAGCGCGTCGAGATGAACAGGTATTGTCCGACGTTGCCACGCAGCACGGCGCACGCGTCACTCACCCATTTCTCGGCGGTGGGCCCGCCGGCCGCCGAGTTGTCGATCACGGCATCCCACTGACGGCCCTTCAATGACTCGTAGTTACTGACGGCGCGGTCGCCGGTCACCTCCTCGACACCCGGGAACATTCCCGGATTGCTGCCGCGGTTGAAGATGGTCACCGTGTGTCCGCGCTCGACGGCGTAGCGGACCTGGTGGGGTCCGATGAAGCCGGTGCCACCGAGAATGAGGAGGCGTATGCGACGCGGCGCCTGTCCGGTCTGTTGCGGTGCGAGCGCGGAATGCGGTGCACCGTTCGCGGCGAGTGCGGCGGCCGGGTCGAGGCCATAACCGATCGCGCCGGCGGCGGCGGCGGCCGTGGCATTGCGGATGAAATCGCGGCGGTTCGTGCTCATCGTCGTCTCCAGCGGGCCGAGGGCTACGCGTCGAGCCGTCGCCGTGGGTCGGGGATTGCGACGGGAAACGCACGCGTTCGTGGATCAGGCTTCACGGCGTCGCAGTCGGGCGCCCGGCCGCTGCGAGCCGGCCCGGCGGTGGTTCCCCTGCAACGGTTCCGCGATTGGGAAGATCGAACGTGGGGGTGATTCCCGTCAAATCGAAGCCCGTCCGGCCGGCAGCGCGTAGAGACACGCGAGGCCTGACCCCGGCGGGGATCGTCCGAACGGTGACGGCAACCGGGCAGGCGGGCCATGTCGCCCGACCACGCCGCGGCACCGGCAAACCGGCGGCGAAACGCAACGGCCCCGCGTGCGCCCGCCCGAACCCGCGACCCTGAATGGTGACGGATATGGAAACCCTGGCGAACGACGTCCGCTACGCGATCCGGCGTATCCTGAAGAGCCCGGGCTTTTCGGCGCTCGTGATCCTCACACTCGGCCTCGGGATGGGCGCGAACACGGCCATCTTCAGTGTCGTGAATACCGTGCTGCTGCGGCCGCTGCCGTATCCGGATCCGGACCGCCTGATCACGATCCATCACCATTATCCGACACTGCCGCTGGATGCGTCGATCTCGGCGGGCGGGTTCCGCGACTACCGCGACCGGACGCGCAGCTTCGAATACGTCTCGGCCGCCACCGGCTGGGGCGCCAACCTGACGGGCTACGGCGAGCCGATCCGCATCACGGGCTCGCGCGTCAGCGCGCAATTCTTTCAGGCACTGGGCGCGGCAGCGGTGATCGGACGCGTGTTCGGCGAACAGGAGGATCAGCCGGGCAACAACTTCGTCGTCGTCCTGTCGGATGGGCTCTGGCGGCGTCAGTTCGGCGCCGCCCCGGACGTGGTCGGTGCGACCGTGTCGATCAATGCGGAGCCGTACACCGTGATCGGCGTGATGCCGCCCGCATTCCGTGACTTCTTCAACCGTGAAGCGGAGATCTGGTCGCCGCTCGCACTCACGGCACAGCAGTTCGCTGCAGGCCGGACGAACGAGTGGCTCACGCCGACCATCCGTCTGAAGCCGGGCATCACGGTCGCCGCTGCACAGACCGAAATGACGGCATTCGCGGAAACCCTGAAACAGGAGACGCCCGAACAGTATCCGCCGAACTGGACGCTCAAGGTCGTGTCATTCGAGGAGAAGGCGACGGGCACAATCCGTCCCGCCCTGCTCATTCTGCT
>Ga0302046_10001982_pt1 | contig 19192 bp, 12 predicted proteins | sample RVTome_11_FD_200261 | JGI IMG/M metagenome (GOLD analysis project Ga0302046, IMG submission 200261) | Soil microbial communities from uranium-contaminated site in the Upper Colorado River Basin, Wyoming, United States - RVT147D111 (version 2) ...
CTGACGCCCAGGAACCCCGCGGCGCTGTTTCCGGGCCACCGACTCGATCGGCGCAACTACAAGGGGCTGATCCGAACCCCCTGATCGGCCGTCGACCAGCCGCGGGGGCAGGTCCATTCGCGCGCGCGGTAGGTGCCCGTTGAGAATGCTGCTACGGAAACAGCCGTTGTGCGTTGTCGTGCAGGATCGCCCTCTTGGCGCCGTCCGACAGGCCGAGGTCGAGGAACTGCTCGAGATTGTGACCCATGGTCGGGGCGCCCGGGCCCGGCCAGTCGGTTCCCCACAGACACCTGCCGGCCAGCTTTTCGAGGTCGGGCAGGTAATGCAGCAGCCGCTGCGGCGGGATGCTCGACAGGTCGAGGTACACGGACGGGAAGCGCCGGGTCAGGAACACCGAGGCCGGCGCCCACAGCGGGCGCCCGGCGTGGGCGAGGATGAGCACCAGCTCGGGGAAGTCGATGGCGACGTCGTCGCAGTCCAGCGGGTCCCCGAAGCGGGAGCGCGCCCCCGGAAACACCGACGTGCCGGTGTGCACCATCACCGGTAGGCCGATCTCCTGGGCGCGCGCGTAGATGCCCTCGAGGGCGGGCAGGTGCTCCTCGGCGGCACCTACACGGTAGGCGTTGGCGCGCAACTCCTGGTGGGGTGGATGGATCTTCAACCCGCGGATCCCGAGCGCCGCGAGGCGGTCGACGGCGCCGGCCGGGTCGGAGACGACCTTCGCGTCACGCGGATCGAGGCCGCCGAAGGGCAGCAGCCGGCGGCGGTCGGCGCGGGCCACCGCCGCCACCCAGGCGTTGGCCTCGTCGCCGAAGCCCATCAGGCGGGGGGCCACGTAGTTGATCATCCCGATGCGATCGACGCCCGCTTCGTCCATCCGAGCCAGTACCGCTTGCGGGTCGGTCATCATCGCCACGAGGTCGTCGTAGTCGGGCCGTCCGCGCGCCATGACCTCCCGAGCCGCCGGGTGGAGCTGCTCCCACGGCTGGATGTGGACGTGGATGTCGGTGACCGGGTAGGGCAGGTGGCGCACACGTTCTCCGCGGCTGACTCTGGTCAGGCTCGCACGGCATCGGCCTGATCGCGCAGGACCCGCCGAGCTGTCAGCAAGCCACCAGAATAACGCGCCGAAAGGCAACGCAAGCGCTGTGGACCGGTTTGCCCGTCTCTCGCCGGCCGTGGTTTAGTGCCCGCATGGACCGCTTCCGCGATCGTATCGAGGCCGGAGCACGCCTCTCGGAGTCGCTCGCCGCGACACTCGGCAACGGCGCCCCGCCGGTGGTGCTCGGCGTGCCGCGGGGCGGCGTGGTGGTCGCCGCCGTGGTCGCCGACAAGCTCGGCTGCGAGCTCGACGTGCTGGCGGTCGAGAAGGTCGGCGCGCCGTGGAACCGGGAGCTGGCGTTGGGAGCGGTCGGCGAGGGCGACGCCCTCTGGCTCGACCACGACCTGGCGGTGCGAGTGGATGACATGACCCTGCAAGCGCTGATCGAGCGCGAGCGGCTCGAGCTTGCCGAAAAGCTGGCCAGCATCCGCAGGATCCAGCCGCGGATCGAGCTGACCGGCCGCACGGCGATCATCGTCGACGACGGCGTCGCCACCGGCTCGACGGTGCGCGCCGCGCTGATGGCGTTGGCGGCGGCGAAGCCGGCCCGCCGGGTCCTGGCGGTTCCGGTCGGTCCGCCGGAGACGTTGGCGGCGCTCGAGGAGATCGCCGACCTCGTGGTTTGTCCGCTGCGCCCCGCCTACTTCCAGGCCGTCGGCCTCTGGTACGAGTCCTTCGAGCAGGTCAGCCAGCGGCAGGTGGAGGAGGTCTTCGAGCGCCGGCGTCGCGGAGAGCGGGCGATCGACGTTCCATGAAGGCGCCGCAGGGCAACCCCTACGTCGATCCCGCCGACCTGTCGTTCGAGCCGCTCGACGTCACCGGCTTGGACGCCGAAACGGCCGCCCGGCAGGCGGCCCAGCTCGCCGCCGCGATCCGCTACCACGACCATCGCTACTACGTGCTCGACGAGCCGCGCATCGCCGACGGCACCTACGACCTCCTGTTCCGGCGCCTGCAGGAGCTCGAGGAGGCGTTTCCGGAGCTGCGCGCCGCCGACTCGCCGACCCAGCGGGTCGGCGGCGCGGTCAAAGCGGAGCTACCCGAGGTCAAGCACCTGGCGCCAATGCGATCGCTGGATTCGAGCGCCGAGGAGTCCGACGCGCGCGCCTTCGACGAGCGGGTGCGCAAGGGGCTGGGTGTCGACCGCGTCGATTACGTCGCCGAGCTGAAGTTCGACGGCCTCTCGATCGAGGCCATCTACCGCGATGGGGTCCTGGAGATCGGCTCGACGCGCGGCGACGGCATTCGCGGCGAGCAGGTCACCGACAACCTGCGGACGATCCCGAGCATTCCGCTGCGCCTGGACGGCGAGGCGCCCTCGCTGCTGGCGGTCCGCGGCGAGGTCTACGTGCCGCTGGAGGGCTTTCACCGCCTCAACCGGGAGCGCCTCGAACGGGGCGAAGAGCCGTTCGCCAACCCCCGCAACCTCGCCGCCGGCGCCCTCCGCCAGCTCGACTCGTCGATCACGGCGCAGCGGCCTCTGGATGCCATCTTCTACGACATCCTGGCGGGCGACTGGGGGAGCGTCGCGGCGCCCGAGACCCACTGGGAGGAGATCGAGCAGCTGCGCCAATGGGGCTTCAAGGCCGACGACCGAAGCCGCCGCTGCGACGGCATTGACGAGGTCGTCGCCTACCACCACGAGCTCGAGGCCGAGCGCGACGAGCTGCCCTACGAGATCGACGGCGTCGTCGTCAAGGTGGATCGGCTCGACCACCACGCCGAGCTCGGGACGCGCTCGCGCAGCCCGCGCTGGGCCTATGCCTACAAGTTCGCCCCCCGCCTGGAGATCACCACCGTCGAGGACATCATCCTGCAGGTCGGCCGCACGGGCACCCTGACCCCGGTGGCGCAACTGGCTCCGGTCGAGGTCGGCGGCGTGACGATCTCCCGCGCCTCGCTGCACAACTACGACCAGGTGCGCGAGAAGGACATCCGGCCCGGCGACAAGGTCCGGGTGGCGCGCGCCGGCGACGTGATCCCCTACGTGGTCGAGCGCGTCGACAGCCGTCCGGATCGTGAGCGCCCCGCTCCCTTCGAGATGCCGTCCCGCTGCCCCGTCTGCGACGCCCACGTGGTGCGCGAGGGCGCCTACTTCGTCTGCAGCGGCGGCATCTCGTGCCGCGCCCAGCTGCTCGGCGCCGTCGAGCATTACGCCAGCCGCCACGCCCTGGACATCGAGGGCCTGGGAGAAAAGACGGTCCGCCAGCTCATGGACGAGGGGCTGATCCGCAATTCGATCGCCGACATCTACGAGCTGACCGTCGAGAAGCTGCTGCCGCTCGAGCGCTTTGGCCAGAAGAAGGCCGAGAACCTGGTCCGCGCCATCGAGGCGCGCCAGGACACCACGCTGGGCCGCTTCATCAACGGCCTCGGCATCCACCTGGTGGGCGAGCACATCGCCGAGGTGCTGGCGCGCCAGTTCGGCAGCATCGAAAAGCTCATGGAGGCGGACGTCGAGCGGCTGTTGGAGGTCCACGAGATCGGCCCAGGCAGCGCCGCGAGCATCGCGGAGTTCTTCGCCGAGCCCCACAACCGCGAGGTCGTGGAGCGGTTGCTGGCGGCCGGGGTCGAGCCGCGCATTGAGCGCCACCAGAGGATCTTCGAGGGCGAGCGCTTCGTGGTGACCGGCTCGCTGGAGCGCTGGGGGCGCGACGAGATCGCCGCGCTGCTCGAAGAAGCCGGTGCCCGGGTTACCGCGTCGGTCAGCTCGAAGACCGACTACGTGGTGGTCGGCGAGAACCCGGGCTCGAAGGCCGACAAGGCCCGCGAGCTCGGCGTTCCGACGCTCGACGAGGCGGGCCTGGTCGAGCTGTTGCGGGACCGCGGCATGGACATCGAGGGATGATCGAGCTCGCGTGGCCGCCGGTTTGCAAGCCGTGGTGAAAGTGTGACGCCTGCTAAGCAGCCCGTGGTGAAACTCCGACTGCTAGAATCGATCCGTCGGCGAACCCACGACAGCCCCGGGGACGCCCAACAGGACACCCATCTCGCGCATTCCGTATCGCCGCCACTCTTCGAGGATTCCATGACCGCTCCCAGCACCCACACGACACCCGACGGACAGACGTTCCGGATCAGCCTGATCCAGGCGCTGCGCGAGCAGTCCCTTTTTCTCGGGCAGCAGTTCACCTTCTTCGTCGAGGGAGACGCCGATCCCGGCCAGACCGCCGCCGCGTTCGAGGTCAAGGTGCGCTACTCGCCGATCGCCATTGCCATCGCCTCGCCGGAAGACCGCCTGCGCACCGACGACTATGCCAAGGCACTGGTCGAGCGGCTGCTCGACGGCGGCAGCCGGCAGGACACCGAGGTCAAGATCACCAGCGACGGGGCCGTGAAGCTCGGCGACCGGGTCATCGACCGGGTGTTTCCGATCGCCGCGGCGTGACGGACTAGCCCGCGCCCGCAGCAGAACGGCGGTGAGAAATGCGGGCTAGCCCGCATTTCTCACCGGGCACCTACTGCGCGCGCGCGAATGCGCGTGATGACTGCGTTGCGCTTGCTTCGGGTGCTCAACGTACTGTGAAGTACGCCTCCGCGCCCGAATCTGCGCGCGCCTTGTCCTCACACGCCTCGCACACGCTCGCTACGGCGCCCGTTGAGAAACGCGGGCTAGCGGCGCGCCGCGCGGGTCGCCGGTTTTCGGCGCGCGTCGCCTGGCCTCGTCGGGCCGACGAGACCGCTCGACGGAGGCAGAGCGCCCTCAACGACGGCCGTCAGCGGCTAGGACGTTCTCCGAGGACGGCCTCGTAGAAGTCGAGGACCTCGGCGGCGATCCGATCGGGGGTGAAGCGGCCGGCCCACTCGGCGGCGCGGGCGGCGTCGATCCGGAAGTGCTGCTCGAGCACCTCGTCGATCGCCCAGGCGAGCGCCGCGGGGTTCGCAGGGGGCACCACGATGCCGACGCCCTCGTCGGGCAACCAGGCGGCGATTCCGGTGGTCTCGGTGACCACGAAAGGCGTCCCTACCGCCGCCGCCTCGATGCAGACTTTGTTGAGCGATTCGAGGGGCGAGGGAACGGCGACGACGTCGGCGGCGGCGAGCAGCGCCAGCGCCCGCGACGGGTGCACGGCGCCGGCGACGACGACCTTCTCGGAGACGCCGATCTGCTCGGCCCGGCGGCGCAGGAAGGTCGCCATGTCGCCGAACGGCCGCACCGCCAGCGACGGGCCGACGATCATCACCGTGGCGTCGCCGATGCGCGCCGCCGCGGCGATCAGGTGGTCGATCCCCTTGAAGGGATGGAGGCGGCCGAACGAAAGCACCAGCGGGCGGTCGGCGGTGCCGAGCTCGGCGTCGACGGCGGCGCGCGACTCGCGGCGGAAGCGCTGCCGCTCCGCCGCGCTCATCCCGGCGGCGGCGGCGGCGCCGGCGTCGATGCTCAGCGGAATGACGCGGCGGTTGCTGCCCGGCGCCAGCGCCGCGATCTGCTCCTCGGCGAGCGGCGAGATGCAACGAACCGCCGCCGCGCGCCGCAACGTCCAGCGCACCAGGGCTGCCGGGACCGGGTAGCGGCGCATGCCGTAGGCGCGGTCGGGGACGACCAGGATGTCCTCGCCCATGGGGGTCACCGCGAGCGGCCCCTTCCAGCCGCTCCACGATGCCGCCAGGGCGCCCGCCGCGCCGTGCGGGTAGGCGACCTCGAGGTGCAGGAGGTCGATGTCGCCGCCGCGCGCCCTCAGATAGCGGGACAGTGCCCCGGCCGCCGGCAGCAGCTGCCGGGTCCGCAGTAGCGGTCGCAGCGGGCCCGCGAGCCGTCCGAGTGAGGGCGGCTCAGCCAGCACCTCGGGGGTGATCGCCGTGGCGCCGCCCTCACCGCCGCCATCCAGGCCGGTCGCAGCTGGCCGGTCGGCAACGGTCTCCCGGAGGTCCGCTGCGTGCGTCGCTCCTCGTTCAGCCGCCGGCGAGGGCCGCGCCGCCGGCGTCGTCAGCAGGATGAATCGGTGCCCGGCGCGCTCGACGGCGGCGGCGAAGTCGAGGTGCACCTTCCAGCCGAGCGCATCCGGGCCGAGCCCGGGCATGAACATGGCGATCCGCATCGCGCCTACCTCCCCGGGGCCAGCCAGGCCAGCAGCCAGCGCTTGCCAGGCATGTCGGAGCGCTCGAGCAGGTCGATCTCCTCGGCACCGAGGATGCGAGCCAGCCGCAGCCCGAGGGCGTAGATCAGCGCCCCCGCGATCGTCAGCACCACCGCCTCGGCGACCGAGCGCCCCAGGAACGTGCGCGCCGCAGCGAGCAGGGCGCCCATGACGGCGGCCACCGCCCCGATCTTGGCGCCGAACCACCACGGAAAGCGGAAGCCGTACCACCGGTAGCACAGCAGGTAGCCGCTGAGGCTGGACAGCACCCTGGCGCCGCCGAACACTGCCGCAGCCCACACGAAGCCCCGGGAGCCGGCGGCGATCAAGAAGAAGGGCGCCGCGAACACCAGGATCGACTGGCACCACAGCACGGCGCGGTAGCGCTCGTCGACCGACAGCCAGATGACGCCGAGGTTGAAGGCGGTCTGCGTGTACATCAGGGCGACGAACAGCTGGGCGGCGGGCACCGCGGCGGCGTACTCGGCGCCGAACATCAGCGGCAGGTAGTCGCCGGCCATCACGATCAGGCCGACGCCGGCCGGCAGCAGGAGGACGAGCTGCGCCTTCGAAACCCCCGCGAAGGCGCGGCGGAGCTGCTCGGGATCGTTGCGGGCCCGCAGGTGGGCGAACATCGGCCGGTAGACGCCGCGGAAGCTGGCCACCATCAGGCCGACCGTCCGGAACGACAGGTTGAAGGCGGCGGCGAACAGCGCCACTTGCTCGTAGCCGAGGAGGATGGCCAGCGCCGGCGTCGCGAAGGCGATGTCGGCGAAGTAGTTGGACAGGTCGAAGAGGAACATGAACAGGGAATAGCCGAAGAACCGGGGTTGCTGGGCGGCGACCGCGGCGGCGGTCGTCGCGCGGTCGGCGGGCGAAGGCTCAGCGCCGGACGGGCTCGACGTCAGCCGTGCCAACGTGCGCCGCGCCGTGCTCCAACCCACCGCGGCGGTGATCGAGGCGCTCAGCACGACCATCCCCAGGACCCCGGCGATCTGATAGCCGCCGATCACCGCGGCGCCGACGAGGGCGACGTCGAGAACCCCTTGCAGCAGGCTCAGCAGGTTGGTGCGCAGGTGATCGAAGAACGCGTTGAGCGTGCGCGACACCAGCTCGATGAGGACGCGGCCGAACACCAGGATCGACACCAGCCGCAGGATCAGCACCCCCTGGGCGCCGAGATCGAGCCCCGCGGCGATCTGCGGCGCAAACAGATTGAGCGGCAGCAGCACGATCGCCAGCAGCAACAGCCGGACGGCGCCGACGCGCTTGAGAAACAAGATGACGGCGGCGGGCCCCGACTCGGCCTCGATCTCGGGGAGGAACTTCGTCAGGCTGTTGGCGATCCCGAGGCTGGTGAACATCATCAGGGTGCCCGCCACCCCTTGTGCGGTGTCGTACACGCCGGCGTACAGGCCGAAGCGGCGCCGCACCAGCACGGCGAAGACCAGCGCCAGCGTGGCGCCCGCGGGCACCAGCAAGGCGTTCCAGAAGGCGGCCCGGCCGGTGCGCTGGATGAGCGAGGGCGTCACGACGACGCCCCCCGCCGCTCGGGGGCGCTGCCGGCCCGCTGTCGCAGCTCTCGATAGAAGGCCAGGTAGTCGGCGGCAATCCTGTCGAGGGAGAAGCGCTCCACCGCGCGCCGGCGGGCGGCCGCGCCGAGCGCGCGCGCCCGGTCGGGCTCGGCGAGCAACGCCTCGACGGCCTCGGAGAGCGCCGCCGGGGAGTCCTGGGGCACGACCATGCCCGAAGGCTCGGGCGTATTGAAGATGAAGTCGGTGATGTCCGGCAGCGCCGCGACGACGCAGGGGAGCCCGCAAGCCATGGCCTCGATCATCACCGTCCCGAACCCTTCGCGTCGCGAGGGAAACACGAAGACGTCGGCGGCCTGCAGGTAGGCGGCGACGTCGTCGCGGACGCCGACCCGATGCACCGCCTCGCCCGCGGCGCCGCGCAGCATCGAGAGCTGCTCGGCGAGGAAGGCGGCGGCGCCGGGATCGTCGGGGAAGGTGTCGTTGCCGACCAGCACCAGCGAGGCCTGCGGCCGGCGATCGTGGAGTCGCTGCCAGGACCGCAGGAGCACGTCGATCCCCTTGCGCTCGATCAGGGAGCCGGCGTAGACGAGCAGGGGGCCGGCGGTGGGCAGGTCGAGCCGCCGGCGCACCGCGGCGCGATCGGCAGCCGGCGCGAAGCGCTCGATGTCGACGCCCTGGGGGATCAAGCGCAGCCGTTCCTCGGGGAGACCGGCGTCGCGATAGGCGCGCGCCAGCGCCGGCGAGATCGCCACGTAGCCGTCGCAGCGGCGGAAGATGGCGTCGCGCAGCCGCGCCAGCCGGTTGCCGCCCCGCCGGATGGTCAAAGGATCGTCGGTCCCCAGCAACGTCATCTCGAAGACGATCGGCAGGCCTCGCAGCCGGCAGTACGCCCAGGCGGTGTACAGCGCATCGGTGAGGGCGTGGACGTGGACGATGCCGGCCCGCCGCCCACGGCGCAGCAGCCACACCAGGGTCCGCAGGCCGAACAGCTCGCTGCGGAAGCGGCCCGGGCGCAGGCGCGAAGAGAGCAACGGCGCATCACAGCGCAGGCGCTGCACCTGGTATCCATGGATTCTTTCGAGGGCGTTATGTCCTTGCCCGGCGGTGAGGATCGTGACCTCGACGCCGCGCGCCGCCAGCACCCGGCAGAGCGCCTCGACCTGCACCCCCTGGCCGGAGAACAGCGGCCGCAGCCGCTGGATGACCATCGTCACGTTGCCGCTCTCGGGGTCGCGTTGCGAGGCTCGTGGGACGCTCAACGGCGCAGTCCGGATGGGTCGGGCGCACGGCGGAAGCCGGGGGCGGGGCGCGGGAGCTTCCGAGAAGACCAGGTGCCGAGCCAGATAGTAGCAGGCTGTGGTGGACCTGTGATGGTGACGATCCTCGGCGAGCTCGAGGGAACTTCAATACGTCGAGGAGACCGACCAAGCGCAACGCCGTAGACGCGGGCCTCCCGGCGCTCGCAGCAGAAGGGCGATGAGAATAGGGGAGGGAAACGGGAAACGTGGGCCGTCTACCGCAGGCTGCCGGTGGCGAAGCCCGGGGTGGCCTGCGGCTCGTCCGCCCAGGAGGCTCGCCGCATCGACACGGTGCGGCCGTGCGATGCGCGGGCGGACAGGGAAGCCATCAGCGAGTCGACGTCGATGCGCTCGAGCGGGCGGGTGAAGGCGATGGCGACGTGGTCGGGCACGCCGCCCGGGGACTCGGTGCGCACGACGTGGCCGTCGCTCAGCTCGGGGGTCACGACCGCCTCCGGCAGGTCCGTAAAGTGCACCTTGACGGGGGTCCCCACGGGAACCGCCAGGTTGATCTCGCACTTGACGCCGCCGCAGGAGATGTCGGCCACCATTCCCCGGGTCAGCAGGATCGCCGGCTTGTCGCTGCCCACCTGGACCCGCAACTCCACCGACATGCTGCCGCGGACCTGCCGGCGAGGGTACCGGCGCCTGTCCTGCATCGACCTGTCGCGGTCCACCTCGGACTCCCTTTCGTTCCAGCCGACCTTCTCAACGGGTCACGGCTGCGCGAGCGCAATGGCCCACGATGACTACGTTGCGTCCCGTAGGCGTATCGTCCACCTCCGATACCAGGCTAACGGGAGGACACTGATTTTTCCGAACCGTGCGAAAAGAAAGTTCCGGTGCGCCCCGGCTACTGCTGCGACTGGTAGTAGCCTGAGTGGGTGCGAATCTGCTCGACGGGCACCACGCGGCGCAGCTCTTCGAGCGTCGTGAGGCCGGCGTAGACCTTGCGCAGCGCGTCCTCGACCAGCGAGTTGAGCCCGTTCTCGACGGCGCTCCTGCGGATCTCGTTCTCGTCGGCTCCGGCGGAGATCACCTGGCGGGTGGGGCGCTTGATCGCCCAGAACTCGTAGAGGCCGACGCGGCCCCGCAGCCCCTTGCCGTGGCATGCCGAGCAGCCGGTGCCGTGCACGAACCGCGCCTCCGGCGGCACCTCCCCCGTCGGATAGAACTCGCGCATCAGCGAGGGGTCCGGCGTATAGGGCTTGCGGCAGTCGGGGCAGTTGCGGCGCGCCAGGCGCTGCTGGATGACGCACAGGATCGCGTCGGCGATCGACGAGGAGTCGAGCGACAGGTCCCGCAGGCGCTGCACGACCGACACCGCGTCGTTGGTGTGCAGGGTGCTGAACACCAGGTGGCCGGTCATCGCCGCCCGCATGCACGAGATCGCGGTCTCGTCGTCGCGGATCTCGCCGACCAGGATGATGTCGGGGTCCTTGCGCAGGAAGCGGCGGGTGTACTCGGCGAACGTGTTGCCGATGAAGTTGTTGACCTGGTACTGGGTGACGCCATCCATGTGATACTCGACCGGGTCCTCCGCGGTGACGATCTTCTTGTCGCCGGTGTTGAGGTGGGCGAGCGACGAGTACAGCGTCGTGGTCTTGCCGCTGCCGGTCGGGCCGGTGATCAGGATCAATCCCTGGGGGTTGGCCACCAGCGATTCGTAGCGCGCCTGGACTTCCGGCGCGAAGCCGAGCTCCGACAACCCCAAGAGGTTGCGATCCCGGTCGAGGACGCGGATCACCGCGTCCTCGCCGAACTGGGTGGCGTGGACGTTGATCCGGAAGTCGATGTTGCGATCCTTGCCGATGCGCATCTTGAAGACGCCGTCCTGGGCGCGGCGGCGCTCGGCGATGTTGAGGCCGGAGTCGATCTTCAAGACCGAGATGATCTTCTGGATGTTGTTCTTGTTGATCGGCGTGGTGCGCTCGTGGAGGATGCCGTCGATGCGGAAGCGCACCTGGGTGCGGGTCTCGAGGTTCTCGACGTGGATGTCGCTGGCGCCTTCGGTTACGGCCTCGTACAGCAGCTTGTTGAGGATGCGGCGCATCTTGGGCAGGTCCTCGGTGATGGTGATCTCCGAGCGGCCGTCGGCGCCCTCTTCCCAATCGACGTCGGTCTCGATCTCGAGGTCCGCGAGCTCGATCTCCATCTGCTTGGTGAAGTTGTAGGCGTAGCGAATGCTGTCCCTGAGCCGCGAGGGGCCGGCGAGCACCAGCTTCAGCTCGGCTCCCTGGGCCTCGGCGACGCTGTCGAGCATGTCGCGAACCTGGATGTTCGTGGGGTCGGAGATCGCCACCTCGAGAACCTCGGCTTCGTGGTCGAGCCGCAGCGGCAGGATCAGATTGCGGTCGGCGAAACGCTCCGATACCAGGTAGGTGAGCTGGTGGTCGACGTCCTGGTGCTCGAAGCGCCGGTACTCCATGCCGAGCTTCTCGGCCAGGATCGGGTACAGAGCGTCCTCGCCGATGAAGCCGCTATCGACGAGCAGTTGCCCCAGCTTCTTGCGCGACTGGGACTGCGCCGCCAGGCAGGTGTCCAACTGCTGGCGGCTGATCAGGCCCCGGGAGATCAGGATCTCGCCGAGCCACATCTGGCGCAGCTCGTAACGCTGTCGCACCTGGTAGGAGGCGGTCATCGCTTCCTGCAGCTCGCTGGGCCCGACGACGACGGTGGTCGGCGACAGGCCCGTCTGCTTCTCGATCTCGGCGAGGGCGCCCTCGGAAAGGTGCTCGGAGGCGGCCAGCAGCAGCAGGTCTCTCGCCTTGTAGATCGGCATGGCGTTGAACTTGCGGGCCAGCCCCTCGGGGAACAGGTGCAGCAACTCCGGGTCGATCGACAGGACCGGCTTGAAGAACGGGTTGTTCTCGCGCATCTGATGGGCGAGCGCCTGGCCGAGCTGCTGTGGCGTCAGCAGGCCGAGGTCGATCAGGATCTCGCCGAGGCCCTTGGAGCGGCTGCGCAGCGTGTTGTTCTCGTAGAGCGTGCGGAGGGTGGCCGCGATGTTGGCCACTTGCGAGGGAATGGCGCGCACCTGCACGCCGGCGCGCCGGCTCAGCTCCGCGAGCTGGTCGGCGTCCAGGCGGCTCTCCGACGCCACCAGGATCGTATCGCCGAGGCGCTGAACCGGAACGACCTCGAACTCGCGCGCCAGCTGGGGGTCGAAATCCGCCAGCAACGTGTTGTGGACGTGCACCGTCAGATGAACGTCGAGCGGCTCGGCCTCGCCGGTACGAATCGCATCCAGGCTCTTGGGCTCCGCCGGCCCGGGCGTCGCCGCGCTGAGCGGGTCGCCGGCCTCGACGGACGGTTCCGCCGGCTCGTTCGTCCCCGGCGGCGCTGCGGGCGCTTGCAGCGAGCCGCCGCCTCCTCCGCCGGAGATGACGTCGCCGAGCGAGAGGTGGGGCCCGCTGGGCTCGCCGGCGGCAACATCTCGCCCGGCGGTCTCGACGGTGGGTGCGGGGCCGGCCGCCGGAGCGGGGATCTCCCGGGCGGGCTCGTCTGGAGCCCGGCGGGTGGGGGTCTCGACCTTCGCGTTCATGTAATCGGGGTCCTCGGGCGCCGGCGGTCCGCTGCGCGACAGCGGCACCACCGTCGGGCGGGGCCGGTCGCGGTCGGTCTCCATCAGCGCCCGTTGCGCCGCGTCGCGGAGCTGGGCGGCGGTCTTGCGGCCCAGGCCGGGCACCTGCTCGAGGTCGCCGATCGCCGATTCGGCGACCTGGCGCAAGGAGTGGAAGCCGGCGTTGATGAGGGTTTGCGCCCTGGAGCGGCCGACCCCGGGAAGCGAGAGCAGCGACAGCTCGCCACCCTTGGTATCGTCGGTCCCGGGCGCCAGCTGGCGCCCGTCTTTGGGAACGAACCTGTTCACGCGCGGTGTTTCCTCGTTGCCGCCGGGGTAGCCGCTACATTCGGCTGCAACCGGGGTTCAGCTCGGGGGCTGCCGGTCCCCGCGAGCGTTGACGGGCTGGCTCCGCGGAACCCGGCTGATTCATGAAAAGAGGGTCATCCTACCCCCTCCCGAGGTCCCGATTGTAACCTCTCAACGCCTTCGGGCATATCAACAAATCATGCCTGTGAAGAGGTGCTTTTTAGTGTTTGACATTATGCTCTAGAAACTCATAGGATGCACGAGTTACCTGCGATGTGATCCGCAACGGATGCGGGGGATCTTTGGCAGGCGGGGCGTGACTCGAGGGGACGGAGACTTCAGGCCATGATGGACAAGCTGAGCAAGCACATGGGCGGGGCACGCCCGGAATACGTCATCGTCTTCTTGCTGATCGCGATCTTGGGGCTGATCAACTACGTCGGCGGGGGCCAGCGCTTCTTCCTCAACTTCTACTTCCTGCCGGTGGTCGTTGCCGGCTATCTGCTCGGCATCCGCGGCGGGGTCATGGCTTCGGTCGCCTCGATCTCGATCGTCGTCTTGTTCTACCAGGTCTTCAATCGCGATCTGATACCCTCCGAAAGCGCGGCGGCCCGAGACTGGTGGGCGGACCTCGCCCTCTGGGGTGGCTTCCTGATATTGAGCGGGGGTGCGGTCGGCAAGCTCTATGAGCGCGCCGACCTGGCGCTCAAGGACCTGCACCAAGCCTACTCGGGCGTTCTCGAGATCCTCGTGAAGTTCATCGATACGGCCGACCGCTACACGGAAGCCCATTCGGTGCGCGTCTCCATCCTCTCCACCGAGGTCGCCCGCGAGCTCTCGTTGCCGGAGCAGGACATCGAGGACATCCGGGTGGCGGCGCTGCTGCACGACGTCGGCAAGCTCGACGTCTCCATCGACGTCATTCGCAAGGCCGGCAAGCTCGACGACGACGAGTGGGAGCAGCTCAAGAAGCACCCCGAGCACGGCGCCAACATCGTCGAGACGATGGGCGGCATGCTCTCCAACGCGGTGCCGATCATCCTCTTTCACCACGAGCAGTTCAACGGCAACGGCTACTACGGGCGCAAGGGCGACCAGATCCCGCTGGGCGCCCGCATCATCGCCGTCGCCGACGCCTTCGACGCCATGACCACCGACCGGCCGTACCAGAAAGCCCGGCAGACGTGGGAAGCCCTCGAGATCATCGAGAAGGGCTCCGGCGAGCACTTCGACCCCCAGATCGTCGCCGCGTTCGCTTCGGTGATGAAGCGACGGCCGGCGGGCGTGCAGCGAGTCGAGGGCGAAAACACGAAGTTGATCTGAGGCGCGGGCGGTTTTCTTGGCGCGGTTGGGGTGAGCGCCGTATTCTCTCCTCGTCGGAACTCAACCGAGGAGAGATGTCATGCGGATCCGCCCCCTTGCCGGGACCTGTTGTGCTCTCGCGTCGATCGTTTGCGCCGCCAGCCTGACCTTTGCAGGCCCCTGGCAGGAACCCCAGGGCGCCCCCGCCTATCACGTGGTCGCGGGGGAGCGTCACGGAGTCAGCTTCTTCCCCGCGGTGCGCCACCCCGAGGTCGAGTACGAGGCCGGCCAAGGCGCACTGGCCTTCGACCGCTTCCACACCGTCGACGTGATGTACGAGTGGTTGCGGCGCTGGGAGCGTCGTCACCCGGAGATCTTCGAGGTCTACGAGGTGGCGCAGAGCTTCGGCGGGCTGCCGATCCTCCAGGTGACGATCACCAACAAGGCCACCGGGCCCGCCACCGACAAGCCGGCGGCGTTCTTCGAAGGCGGCCGCCACAGCGGCGAGATCACCAGCAGCGAGTCGGTCCTCTGGCTGATCGACCACCTGCTGAGCAACTACGGCAGCGATCCCGAGATCACCCACCTGATCGACACCAAGGCGCTCTACCTGAAGCCGCAGAACAACCCCGACGGCTCGAACCTGTACCTGCACACGGCGCAGGCGAACCGCAGCTCGGTGCGGCCGGTGGACAACGACGGCGACGGCTTGCTCGACGAGGACCCGGGCAACGACATCGATGGCGACGGGGTCATTCGAACCATGCGCTGGAGGCCGGCCGACGGCAGCGGCAGCATGGTCCTCGACGAGCGCGACCCGAGCGGCCGCCTGATGCGCGCCGCCCGCGATGGCGAGGAAGGGATCTGGAGCGTTTCCCGGGAAGGCATCGACGACGACGGTGACGGCCGCACCGACGAGGACGGCGTCGGCGGCCTCGATCTGCACCGCAACTACGTCGAGAACTGGCGCCCCGACAGCGGCCGCGACCGCACCGGCCGCGGCTGGACGCAGTTCGGCGCCGGCGCCTACCCGCTGAGCGAGCCCGAGACCCGCGCCGTGGTCCTGTTCCTGCTCGAAAACCCCAACGTCTCGGTGGCCAACTCGATGGACACCACCGTGCCGATGCACCTGCGCCCGCCCTCGACCTCGAAGAGCGAGGAGCGCATGTACCCCGAGGACCTCGCCCTCTACGAGTACTTCGACGAGATGGGCCTGGAGATCACCGGCTACGGCCGCGCCGGCGACGTCTACTACGAGTACGCCACCGGCGGCGGCGAGATGAACCCGGTCACCGGCGAGCCGCGGCAGCCCAACCCGCTGTTCGGCCACGGCCCGGATTTCGGCTACTTCTACTACGGCGCCATCTGGTACGGCGACGAGCTGTGGAACGGCGGCCGCATGGGCGACCTCAACGGCGACGGCGAGGAGGACCAGCTCGACGCCCTGTGGTGGGACGACAACGTCAACCAGGGGCCGGGCACGCTGTTCCAGGACTGGACGCCGACCACGCACCCCGAGCACGGCGAGATCGAGATCGGCGGCTTCCACCCGAAGTTCTTCTCGCAAAATCCGCCGCCGTTCATCCTCGAGGAGTGGGCCGCCAAGCAGGCGCGCTTCAACATGCAGCTGGCGCTCCACCTGCCGGAGCTGCGCATCGATGAGGTCATCGTCGCCCCCGGCGAGCCGCCGGCGGCGGCGCGGGGCGAGGGCGCCAACGACGACCACGGCGACGTGTTCGACGTGACGGTGCGCTACACGAACGCCGGTAGGCTGCCGACCGCCCTGCGCCAGGCGCAGCTAGTGAAAATCGTCCGCGAGGACTCGCTCGAGCTCGAGCTCGACGATCCGTCGCTGCTGAGCGGCGACTCGCCGGTGGTCGAGATCATCGACCCGCAGTTCCGCGACAAGACGATCCAGGCCGGCTGGATCCAGCCCGAAGAGACCAAGGAGGTCACTTTCAAGGTGCGGGTCGCCGCCGGCCACCAGGAGCCGGTGGGGGGCACGGTGCACCTGCTGTCGACCCGCGGCGGCCAGGTGACCGGCCGCTTCGAGCTGCGCTGACCGGCCTTCCCGCCCCCGCAACAGAAGGACGATGATCGGCGCGACGAGGAGGAGCGGGCTAGCGTTATCCGCTCGCCGCGCCGCGGATCAGATCGTCGAGGATGTCGACGATACGGGCGGCGGCGTCGGGGCGCGCCAGCTGCCGGGCCCGCCGCCCCATCTCGCGGCAGCGCCCCGGATCTTCAAGCAATCGGGTCAGGATCCCGGCGAGACGATCGCCGTCGAGCTCGGCCTCGGGGACCACGATCGCGGCGCCGGCGGCGGCCAGCGCCTCGGCGTTGTGCCGTTGATGGCCGCCGGCCAGCTCCAGCGGCACCAGGACGGCGCCTCGCCCGGCGGCGGCAAGCTCGGCGCAGGTGGTGGCGCCGGCACGGGAGATGACCAGGTGGCAGGTGCCGTACTCGCGGTGCATCTCGTGCAGATAGGGCTCGACGCGGGCTTCCAGGCCGCGCTCGGCGTAGGCGGTGCGCACCCGCTCGAGGTCGGCGGCGCCGGTCTGATGGGTGATCTGCAGGCGGCCGCCCGCTGGCAGCAGCGGCAGCGCCGCCATCATCGCCTTGTTGAGCGACCGCGACCCCTGGCTGCCGCCGAACAGCAGAATCCGGAGGCGCCCGTCGCCGCCGGCGTCGACGCTGTCGATGTCGGCGACGGCGGCGATCTCCGGGCGCACCGGGTTGCCGGCGAGAAACGCCTTGTCGCCGAATCGGCGCCCCGTGGCTTCCCAGGCGACGGCGACCGCGTCGACGCGCCCCGCCAGCCAGCGATTGGTCAGCCCGGGCTCGAAGTTGGGCTCGAGGATCAAGGTCGGGATACGGCGCCACGAGGCCACCAGCACGATCGGCCCGGACAGGTAGCCGCCGACGCCGACGACCGCGTCGGGACGCAAGCGGCGCAGCAGCCGGCCGGCGTCGTACAGAGCGGCCGGCAGCGCCGCAACGGCGCGCAGCTTGCGCAGCAGGGAGCCGCCGCGCAGCGGCTGGGCGCGCAGCATCTCGACCGCGAAGCCGGCCCCGCCCACCAGCTCGCTCTCGAGTCCCCGCGGCGTGCCGACGAAGCGCACCGAGGCGGCGGGGTGGCGGGAGAGGAGCTCGCGCGCCACCGCGAGGCCGGGGTAGATGTGGCCGCCGGTGCCGCCGGCGGCGATCAACAGCCGGGGCGACGCCTCCCGGCCAGCGGATCCCTGGCTGGCGCCGAGCGGCCCGCGAGGCCCGGCAGGGTCGGGGCGGCGCGATCCTCGCGGCTCGCGGGGTGGCTCGGGGGGCGGCTCGGGACGGGGCAGATCGGCGTCGCTCACCGGACCAGGGTACAATTTGTGACGCTACGGTTCCCGCCCCGGCGCGGCGGCGTGCCGCGTGCCCACCATCGCCGTCTCCCGGCCTCACCAGGAGCCTCCAGCCAGTGGCCGATCGACCACACCCCATCGGCGCCGCCCGCCGTGCCGCGCCGCGGTTCGCCGCCGCGGCGCTGGCGGCCTGCGTGTTGGCCGGCTTGCCGGCGGGCGTGACGGCATCGCTGCGGGCGCCGGGCGACGCAGCGAGCGTGACGGGATCGCTGCAGGCGCCGAACGAAGCGGCGGGCGCATCGGGATCGACGCAGGCGCCGGATGAGGCCGGCGAGTCGCGACTGCTTTCGCGGAGCCGCCAGCTCACCTTCGAGGGGCCGCGCGCCGGCGAGGGCTACTTCTCCCCGGACGGCACCCGCATGGTCTTGCAGAGCGAGCGGCAGCCCGGCAACCCCTTCTATCAGATCTACGATCTCGACCTGACCACCGGAGATACGCGCCGGATCTCGCCCGGGGTCGGCAAGACGACGTGTCCGTTCTTCCAGCCGGGGACCGGGGCGATCATCTTCGCCTCGACCCACCTGGATCCGCGCTCCGAGGAGCTGCAGCGCCAGGAGCTGGAGCTCCGCGCCTCCGGCCAGGAACGGCGCTACGCCTGGGACTACGACCCGGCGATGGACATCTTCCTGGCCCCGGGGCCGGCGGTGGAGGCGGCCGGGCCGGACGGCGCGGTCGATGCCTCGCGGCTGGTCCGCCTCACCGACGCCCGCGGCTACGACGCCGAGGCCAGCGTCTCTCCGGACGGCGAGTGGATCGTGTTCTCCTCGACCCGAACCGCCTACGACCGGCAGCTTTCGGAGCAGGAGCGGCGGCAGCTCGAGGTCGACCCGTCGTTCTTCGCCGAGATCTACGTCATGCGCGCCGACGGCTCCGACGTCCGGCGGCTGACCGAGGTCGACGGCTACGACGGCGGCCCGTTCTTCTTCCCCGACGGCTCGCGGATCGTCTGGCGCCGCTTCACCGAGGACGGCCTGCTCGCCGACGTCTGGAGCATGAAGCCCGACGGCTCCGACCCGCGGCGGATCACCGATTTCGGCGCCATGAGCTGGGCGCCCTACGTGCACCCCTCGGGCGAATACCTCCTGTTCGCCAGCAACAAGCTGGGCTTCACCAACTTCGAGATCTACATGGTCGATGTCGAAGGCGGCAGGCAGCCGGTGCGGGTCACCACCACCGACGGGTTCGACGGGCTGCCGGTCCCTTCTCCGGACGGGCGGCGGCTGGCCTGGACCTCGAGCCGCCACAGCGCCAGCGGCCAGGGCTCGGGGCAGATCTTCATCGCCGATTGGAGCCACGAGAAGGCGCTCGAGCTGATCGCGGCATCGCCGCCCCGGCAGCGGGCCGGCGTCCGGGAGCACGTCGAGTACCTTGCCGCCGGCGCGCTCGAAGGCCGCCGCACCGGCACCGAAGGCGCCCGGCGGGCCGCGCAGTACATCGCCGCCCAGCTCGAGGCCCTGGGGGCGCAGCCGCTGCCGGGGGCGGCGGGCTTCCTGATCCCGTTCGAGTTCACCTCGGGGGTCCGCGATGCCGGCTCGCGGCTGCAGGTCCGCGGCGCCGGGGTAGATCGGACCGCCACGGCCGGGGACGGAGAGATCCGCGGCC
>Ga0302046_10001985_pt1 | contig 19181 bp, 19 predicted proteins | sample RVTome_11_FD_200261 | JGI IMG/M metagenome (GOLD analysis project Ga0302046, IMG submission 200261) | Soil microbial communities from uranium-contaminated site in the Upper Colorado River Basin, Wyoming, United States - RVT147D111 (version 2) ...
GAACTTTCTCAGCTTGAGACCAAAAGCCATGTTGTCGAACACCGTCATGTGGGGGTAGAGGGCGTAGTTCTGAAAGACCATGGCGATGTCTCGGTCCTTGGCCGCTACGTCGTTGACCACTCGGTCGCCGATGATCATGGTCCCTTCGCTGATCTCCTCGAGACCGGCAATCATTCGAAGCACGGTCGATTTCCCACACCCTGATGGCCCCACCAGGACCAGGAATTCTCCGTCGCCGATCGTCAGATCGACGTCGCCAACTGCACGTGTCCCATCGGGGTAGATCTTCCCGAGGTCCTCCATTCGGATCTCTGCCACAACAAGCCCTTCTCCAGTCGAGTTTGGAAAGCTAGTGGATTCGCTGCCGCCGTGTCAGCGGTGAGCGAGGATGACGCCTTCTCTCGGTTCGAGACTCAGTCCGTCTGAAACCCTCTCGCCGCGGTTGGGGTCGATGGTCGAGAAGACAACGGTGCCCCTGCCGATCTTCACGGTTGCGCTCTCCTCGCCGAAGTTGAGGGCCACTGTCACCGTTTCTGTGTCGGACTCCCGTCGATAGGCGAAGATCGTGTCGGTGGAAGCGGGGTGGCTGAGGAACGAGCCCAATCGCAGCGCGGACGATTGCTTTCGCAATTTGATGAGACGTCGGTACATGTTGAGGATGGAGGCCCCGTCGGCCAACTCGCTTTCGACGTTGACTTCGGGATGCTCGGAATGCACCGGCAGCCATGGGACCGAGTCAGGTGAGGTGAACCCGGCATTGGCCTCGGGCGACCATTGCATGGGGGTGCGGGCACCGTCGCGATTTAGGGACTCGACATTGTTGCCCCACGGGTCGCGCCGCCCCTCGGGGGCGATGCGGGCTTCGGCCATGCCGATCTCATCGCCGTAGTAGAGGAAAGGGGTGCCCCGGAGGGTCAGTAACAGGGTGGCTGCCAGTCGCTCATGACCTTTGGGCAGGCGGCTCGAGAGCCGTTGTTCGTCGTGGTTGCCCAACGTCCAGTTGGTCCAACCTCCCACGGGGACGTTCCAGAGGACCGACTCCACTGTCGCCCGGATCGATGGAACGTCCCACTCGGTCGCCATCAGGTGGAAGTTGAACGGCATCGTCAATTGGTCGAGGTCCTCCCCGTAGTAGGAGGCCCATTCGGGGAGGTCGAAGATGTGTATCTCGCCCACTGTCAGGGTGTCTCGCCCGCACGAGTCGACGACTTTCCTGAAATGGCGATGGGCTTCGTGGACGTCGGGCTGTCCGAAGTCGTATAGGTGTATGAACTGGTCGTACTCGCCCATGTTCTTCCATGGCCGCGGGTAGTCGTCCGGCGCGGGTGGGTTGTCCCTCTCCAGCGGGTCCTTCATCATCTGATGTGCCGCGTCGACCCTGAATCCATCCACACCCAGGTCCAGCCAGAACCGGGCAACATCCATCATCGACTCAACGGCTTCGTCATTGCGCCAGTTGATGTCCGGCTGCTGCGGCAAGAACGTATGCCGGTACCACTGTTCGGTGGTCTCGTCATACGACCAGGCGGGACCACTGAACACGCTCACCCAGTTGTTGGGTGGCCCGTTGTCACGACCATCGCGCCACACATACCAGTCACGCTTCGGGTTGTCGCGTGACGACCGCGACTCGAGGAACCAGGGGTGCTGATCGGAGGTGTGGTTCATCACATAGTCGACGATCACGGCCAGGCCCATCTCGTGAGCCTTGGTGATGAGCTCTTTGGCGTCCTCCAGGTCGCCGAAGATCGGATCCACGTCGGTGTGATCGGAGATGTCATAACCCCAGTCCACCATCGGGCTGCGAAAGAAGGGGGAGAGCCAGATGCCATCGACTCCCAACGTGTCGACCAGATAGTCGAGTTTGTTGGTGACTCCCGGGAGATCGCCATACCCGTCACCGTTGCTGTCGGCGAAGCTCAGTGGGTAGATCTGATAGAGGACCGCACCCTTCCACCAGGGCGCGCCATTGAACTCGGAGTTGAGCATCGGAGCCAGATTAGGGAGAGGAAAAGAAATCTCCGGGAACACTTGCCACGGCTTCTTGGCGAGGTGGGGGTGTAGGGTTGATCTTTCGTTGCTCACAAGGAGGAGTGTTAAGAGATGAGAATCCGATGGATCACCGCGGTGTTCGTGGTGATCGCCATGATTGCCGCCGCCTGTGGAGACGGCGGTGGAGACACCACGACCACCGCTGATGGAGGTGGTGGAGCTGACAGCTATACCGATGAAGACGTCTCGGGCACTGAGGTCTCGGTGTGGGGAGCCCCCACCGGTGACGAAGGAGACGCACAGCAGGCCACGATGAACATCTACGGCGAAGCCGAGGATGCCACGGTCACCTATCTCGGCTCCGACTCGTTCGAGCAGGACTTGAGGATCGCGGTCGACGGCGGAGCGCCGCCAGACATCGCCATCCTGCCCCAGCCCGGATCGATCTGCGAGTTCGCCGACGCCGGCGAGCTGGTGTCGCTCGAGGACGCCGGGTTCGAAATCGCCGAGCTCGAGGCTGCTCACGGTGCCTACCTGATCGGTCTTGGCGAATGTGGTGGGTCCCACTATGCGATCCCGACCAACACCAACTACAAGAGCATCATCTGGTACAACAAGCCCGCGTTCGAGGCCGGCGGTTATGAGATACCGACCACTTGGGACGAGCTGATCGAATTGTCCCAGCAGATACTCGACGACGGGATTACACCGTGGTGCATCGGTCTGGGCAGTGAGGCCGCAACTGGATGGCCCGGAACCGACTGGATCGAAGACATCATGGTCCGCACCGCGGGTGCCGACGTCTACAACCAGTGGACGGCGCATGAGATCCCGTTCAACGACCCAGCGGTGGTCACCGCGTTCGACACGCTCGCCGAGGTCTACTTCGCTGAAGGCTTCGTGCTGGGTGGAGTCGACGGTGTCGCAGCCATCGACTTCCGGGACGCACCGGACCCGATGTTCAACGACCCACCGGCTTGCATGATGCATCGACAGGCGTCGTTCATCGCCAGCTTCTTCCCTGAGGGAGTGGAGTCCGGCGTGGATGCCGACTTCTTCGACTTCCCCGACATCGATGGCTCTGGTGCCATGGGTGGAGGCGAGCTGGCCGTCATGTTCGCCGACCGTCCCGAGGTGAAGGCATTCCTCGAGGCATACGCGGGCGCCGATCTTCAGTGCGTCCAGGCTTCGGAGAAGGGTCACGGTGTCGCCGGGATCGAGCGGATCTCGGCCAACGCGAACACCTCGGCCGACTGTTACCAGACGGACACGGTGAGAAAGCAGGCCGAGGCTGTGGCCGCGGCGCTGGGGAACAACACCTTCGTGTTCGACGGTTCTGACCTGATGCCATCGGCCGTTGGCCAGGGCTCGTTCTGGACCGGGATGGTCGACTGGACACGAGGCACCTCGACAGCCGATGTCGTCGATGCCATCGAGGACAGCTGGCCGGCGAGCTAGGAAGCAAGAAAATCAACCGGAAGAGAGGGACGGCCCCGCCGTCCCTCTCTTCATTTGTATAGAGTCGTCGCCTGATCGCGAGGAGGATGATCCAGCTTGTCGCTCGCCACCGAGCCGGAACGAAGACAGACACCCCCCGACGCGCCCGAGCCCGGGCCATCCGGGGTGGGCACGAATCTCGTCAGGATCGGCGTTTCCCTGGTCGTACCGGTTCTCGCGTTGGTTGGTCTGTGGTGGTCGGGGACCGTCCTGCTCGACAAGGACGCCAACCGGGCCGTCGTGGTGGCGGCGGCATTGGTGATCGGTGTGCTCGGAGTCTTCGGGCTCTATTGGGGGATGGACTGGCTGATCAACAAGCTGCCGGAGCGGATGCGCGCCCGGGTCCGCCCATTCGCCTTCGTGGGACCGGCGATCGTGATCCTGGCGTTGTTCCTCCTCTATCCCACCATCAACACGATCCTCCTCAGCTTCCAGGACGCCCGAGGAGAGATGTGGATCGGCTTCGACAACTATGTGAATCTCTTCTCCCGGGACGACACCCTCATCGCCCTGCGCAACTCGCTCGGGTGGGTGATTGTCGTGCCCCTGTTCTCGGTCGTCATCGGTCTCGGCTTCGCCATGCTCTCGGATCGCCTGGGGCGGAAGTCCGAGGCCCTATCCAAGACCTTCATCTTCATGCCGATGGCGATCTCCTTCGTCGGCGCCTCCATCGTGTGGCGGTTCATCTACAACTTTCGCCCCGAGGGGTTCGGAGAGCAGATCGGTCTGCTCAACGGTTTTTGGACCGCCATCGGCAACGAGCCCGTCGCCTGGCTGCTGCAGGAGCCCTGGAACAACTTCTATCTGATGATGATCCTCGTCTGGCTCCAAACCGGGTTCGCCATGGTGATCCTCTCCGCCGCGATCAAATCGGTGCCTGAGGAGATCGTCGAGGCGGCGAGGATCGACGGGGCTACTGAGTTCAAGGTGTTCACCAGAGTGGTCATCCCCTCGATCATGTCCACCATCGTGGTGGTTGCGACGACCGTGATCATCACGGTCTGGAAGGTCTTCGACATCGTCTTCGTGATGACGGGGGGCAGGTTCGGCACCTCGGTCGTGGCCGAGAAGATGGTGACCGAGTTCTTCACGTTCCGGAACAGCGGCGTTGGCGCTGCCCTGGCCGTGGTCCTCCTGGTGGCGGTCATCCCCCTGATGATCGCCAACGTGAAGCGATTCAGGGAACAGGAGGAGACCCGATGACTGCGACCACCGCACCCACCCAGGTCTCGGACCGCCCTTCATTCTGGGCCAGACTCACCGATCGATGGTTGGTCAAGTTGGTGATCCTCCTGATCGTCATCGTCTGGGTCATACCCACCATCGGTGTCCTCATCAGCTCCTTCCGCCCGGCGGGGCTGGTGAACGCCAATGGTTGGTGGACGGTGTTCACCGACTTTGCCAACAACCGGTGGACATTCGAGAACTACTCAACTGTGCTGGCGTCCGAGGGCTTCGGCAACGCTTTCCTCAATTCATTGGCCGTGACGATCCCGTCGACGGTGATACCGATCACCATCGCTGCCTTTGCGGCATATGCCTTTGCTTGGATGGAGTTCCCGGGCCGTCAATGGATCTTCGTGTCGGTGGTAGCCCTCCTGGTGGTGCCGCTGCAGATGGCGCTGATCCCTCTGCTCAGCATCTACGTCGACGTTGGGCTCAATCAGACGTTCCCCGCGGTGTGGTTGGCCCACACCGGTTTCGGGCTGCCTCTGGCGATCTACCTGCTGCGCAACTACATCGGGTCGCTCCCATCGTCACTGATGGAGTCCGCCCATATCGATGGTGCCACCCACTTCGAGATCTTCACCAAGCTCGTGGTCCCGTTGTCGGTACCGGTTCTGGCGTCGTTCGCCATCTTCCAGTTCCTCTGGGTGTGGAACGACCTGCTGGTGGCATTGGTCTTCCTGGGCGGCAACCCTGATGTGCAGGTGGTCACTCTCGCACTGCGTGACCTGAATGGATCGCGCGGCGAGGCGTGGCATCTCTTGACTGCCGGGGCGTTCATCACCATGGCGCTGCCGCTGTTGGTCTTCTTGACACTCCAGCGGTACTTCGTGCGTGGGCTCACTGCCGGCTCGGTCAAGGGTTAGACCTCTCTGAGTTCGAAGGCCAACGAACAGAATCTGGCGCGACGGCTGTGGTGGGCGATCGCCGTCGGGACGATCTTTCAGGCCATCTCGTTCGGCTCGTTGACTCTTGGTGTCATCGCCTCGGTGATCGACGAGCAAACCGAGGCGTCCGGGCCGGCCTTCGCACTCGGCTTCATCCTCGTGCCGGTCGTCGCAGCCGCCGCCGCCTTCATTAGTGGCCATGACAAGGCACCGACCGCCACTTTGAAGGGGATGGGTGTCTGGTTGGGTGTGGCGCTGCCTCTGGCGCTGTTCAACCCGGTGACCGGTTTCAGCGCCGGCTTTGCCGCATGTGGGGCATTGACGCTCAGAAGCGAGTTGACCAGGCCCGGGAGAGCTCGCTTGGCGGCGGTGGCCCTGCTCGCCCTGTACATCACTGCCCTGGTGCTCATACTGCCTCAGGCCGCTTTGCTTGCCGGCGCTCTGACCCCACTGTTGGCCATCCGCGGGGCTGACATGTATCTGGAGAGGGCCCGGACCCGTCAAATGTGAGACATGTCGAACCCGGGGAAGCCGTTGGCGACCCAGTCTTCGAATGCCTTCATGGGATCGACGTCGGCGTGAAGCTTCTGTGCCATCGTCATACGATGGTTCAAGTAGTCGCAGTAACCCTGGACCGGGTCCTCCCCGTGCCAGATATCGGCGATGCGGGCTGTCAGCGGCTCGAACCAATCGTTCAGCCAGCGGTATGTCCCCACGTTCCTCTCTGTCGGGGAGGTATAACCATTGACGGCATAGAAGTACTCGAGGTCTCCGAGGATGGTTCGAGCTTGGTTCTCGGAGGCGACCACACCGGTTCTGCGCTGCAGGACATCTGAGTTGTAGGTGCGCCCACCCACACGCACGCTCATACGCACCCGGTCGCCACCGGGGACGGGGGCGATTTCGATGTCGTCGACCGCGAACCCGAGGTCGTTGATCCTGGCTATGCGCTCTCGTATCTGATAGTTCTCGTCCCGTTTGATCACCAGATCCTGGGTCAGCTCGTCCCAGAGGGCGTCGTATCGGGCTGCAACGTCGAGGCCGAGTTCCATATCGGCCTCGGCTAGCCCGCCTCCCATCTCGGCGGCGATGTCGGCCATCTCACCGGCGAGGTTCTCTTTCATGATCTCGACGTCCTGATGCCGTTGACCGTCACTCAGTTCGTCGTGGACAGCAGACGTCTCGGCATCGATCATGATGGCCTCGATCGAACCGGCGTCGAATCGGTAGAGGACGTTGGATAGTGAGCAGTCACCCCAATAGCACCCGGCGAGATGCAACTCGACGAGGAGACTGGCGAGAGCGTCGAGCATCTGGGAGCGTCGTGCCCCGAACCCCGAGCCAGATACCAGACGCCGGTACGGGAAGGTGTGATCGACATAGCGGGTGATCACCGCACCTGCCCCCTCCTCGTGGGGGTCGAGCCAATCGCGCCCGACCAGCCCGGCCGGCTGAGCCACCCGATGGGTTTCTTCCTGGAGTGCACGCAACACCCGGTACTCGTTGGCCGCGAGCCGGCGGGACATCTCCTTTATGGCATAGATGCCCTCGTCGTAGGCCACGAACACCACCGGGTGACGGTGAATGCCGGTGGGCATCGTGCACAGACGGCCACCGTCCCACTCGTTCACCGGCCGGTCCCAGGCCAGGTCGAGAAAGTCAGGGTTCCCCGGCCGTATCTGGAACGAGGGTGTCCCCATCAGCCGGCGCCCGCAAGCAATAGCGCACCGGCGAGACCGGAGAGGTCTCCCAGGCCCGGTGGCGTGATCAGCCAATCGACGTCCACACCTGTGGGGTAGCCGGCCACGTACCGTGCGGTCTCGGCTCCGAGCCGATCGTGGAATCCTGCCAGGTTGGAGACACCTCCTCCCACGATGATCATCTCGGGCATCACCGTGTAGATCAGGTTTCTCATGCCCTGCGCCAGGTATCCGGCAACCGTCGCGAGGACCTGGCCCTCACGCGAGGTCCAGCCGGCGCTTGGCCCGAAGCGAGCTTCGAGGGCGGGCCCTGACGCCAGCCCCTCGAGACAATCACCGTGGAAAGGGCAGGAGCTCACGTGAGAATCTCCCGGTGTACGTCTGACGACGATGTGCCCCGCCTCGGGGTGCCCTTCTCTTCCGCCGATGGGGGTGCCGTCGATGACCACACCGGCGCCGATACCGGTACCGACGGTCACATAGACGAATCGGTCCAGCCCCATGGCCGCCCCCCAGCGTCCTTCGCCGATGGCCGATCCGTTCACGTCGCTGTCGAGGGTCACCACCGCGCCACAGCCTTCTTCGATGAGACGCTTGACCGGAGTACCGCTCCATCCGGGCTTGGGTGTTGTCGCGATGGATCCCTTGACGAGGTCGAGAGGACCGAAGCAGGCGATGCCTACCGCGTCTACTCGCTCGCTCTTGAGCACGTCCACCACCGCCGAGAGAGTCGCCTCGGGGGATGTGGTGTCGATTCGGACAGGTGCCGTCATGTCCTCCGGAGACGTGCCGAACACAACGTCGGTCTTGGTGCCACCGATCTCAACAGCGCCATAGAGGGGCATTCGCCGACTTTACGGCGGTACGGTCGGTCGACCCTGTGCAGCGGATTCCTTCAGCCTGCCTTGGCCTGCTTCTCCTTGGTCGCTTCTACCGATGCCTTGAGCGCTTCGAGCAGGTCGACGACCTTGGTCGGCTCGGGTGAGGCCGGGGCGACGATCTCCTCGCCGGCCACCTTCTTGGAGGCGAGCTCCTCGATGACGGTCCTCGTCGGGTCTTCGTAGGCGGACTCGTCGAAAGGCCGGGTGAGGTTGTCGATCAGTGAAGCCGCCATTTCGACCTCTTCGGGGCGTATCTCGATCTCCCCGCCCATCTCCTCGAACTCGGCGGCCCGGATCTCGTCGGGCCAGTACATCGTCTCCATGACGATCACGCCATCTTTGGTGCGTATCGTCGCCAGCTGCTGTTTCTCCCGGATCGACACCTTGGCGATGCCGACCCTGCCCTTCTCGTCGAGGGCTTGTTGGAGGATTTTGTAAGCCTTGATCCCGGTCTTCTCCGGGGCGAGGTAATACGACTTCTTGTACATCATCGGGTCGATCTCTGATTCGTCGACGAACTGGACGACATCGACGAGCTTGTTGCCCTCGGGATGGGCCGCGGCCAGGTCTTCCTCGGTGAAGACGACGTAGCGGTCCTTCTCGAACTCGTAACCCTTGACGATGTCGTCCCACTGGACTTCCTCGCCGTCGGCTTCGGCGACGCGCTTGTACTTGATCGCCGAGTGGTCGGTCTTTCTCAGTTGTTTGAACTTGGGCGTCAGGTCGTCGGTGGCGGTGTACATCCCCACAGGGATGGTCACCAGACCGAAGTTGATGGCGCCCTTCCAAATCGCTCGGGCCATGAGATCGAGTCTATTACCCGGGTGTGACCTGATTCACACGGACGCGCGCCGTCAAGGGGTTACGCCACGGCCCAGCAAAACCGAGGGCCCGGCAATTGCCGGGCCCTCGGTCGCTAGTTGGTTCCTTCTATTTCATGGATCGATGACGATGGTGCAGGTGTAAATCCCCGGCTCGAGATCGGTGATGTCGAGCGATGCGGGATCTGCGGCATCACCACTGTCTCCGACCGTGGTGCCATTATCCACACACACAATGGTGGAGAGCGTCGCACCTGGGATCTGCGCGGTGACATCGATCGAGATGTCGGTCAGTGCAAAGTTCTCGACGTCATAGCTGGCCTCATTCCCATCACCACAATCCGACTGTGTGGCACTACTCGTCACGTTCTGATCAGCGACGGTGGCGTTTCCGACCTGCTCAGGTGGCCTCTCTGGTGCCCATCTTCACGATCGATGAGCCAAGCACGCCCGTTTGATCAGGAGGTGACGATCCAAGGGCGAGTGGGTTGCACGAAGGCGACAAGCGTCGTGCTAGCGCTGTCCCCGACATCACAGGGCGCCCCCGGCAGGATTCGAACCTGCGCACCCGGCTCCGGAGGCCGGCGCTCTATCCCCTGAGCTACGGGGGCGGGCAGGATCGAATGGTACGTCGTTGGGCGGTCAAAGCCTCAACCGGTCAGGGTACGTTGGGTGCCAATGCTTGCTCATCATGTCCGACCCAGGAGCAACAGGTTTCCACGAGGCAAAGCCCGTCTCGAGAGGACGATCGAGGTCGTGCCGGGCCTCGAGTTGGACGTCTGCTGGTACGGCCTGGCGTGAACCACCGGCCAGTACGCTGGCCTCGATGATCGACGAGCCGACCCTCGGTGTGGCATACACCGAGATGACACACCGTTGAGGTACCTTTCGACCAGGGGAGAGGCAGCGGCGACCGACTTCACCACGGCGATGCTCGACGGCCTGGCCCCCGACGGTGGGCTCTATGTTCCCGAGGAGATCCCTTCGCTCCCCGAGGAGTGGGCATCCTGGTCCTATGTCGAGGCCATCTCCAACGTTCTGGGCCTGTTCGGTGCAGCCGACACCGAGGAGTTGGTGAAGGAAGCAGCCACCAGGTTCGCCCACCCGGATATCGCGCCGATCGTGGCAGTGGGAGACCGGAGCGTCCTCGAGATGTTCTGGGGCCCGACGCTCTCCTTCAAGGACCATGCCCTCCAGGTGGTGGCCCGGTTGCTGGCGCGGGAGGCCGACTCCGGGGTCGTTCTCGGGGCCACCAGTGGCGACACCGGCTCGGCAGCCATCGAGGCACTGCGTGGGCTCCCCAACCTGAAGGTGGTGATCCTGTTTCCCGATGGGCGGGTGAGTGACTTCCAGCGTCGCCAGATGACCACGGTCCCCGAGCGAAACGTGCATGCCGTGGCGGTCAGAGGGACGTTTGACGACTGCCAGCAGCTGGTGAAGAAGGCCATGGCCAGCCACCCGCAACTCCTGGCCATCAACTCGATCAACTGGGCCAGGATCGCTGTCCAGACCGGCTATCACGTTCATGCCGCCGCCCGGATGGCCGAGCCGTTCGATGTGGTGGTTCCGACCGGGAACTTCGGCAATGTCTACTCGTGTTGGCTGGCAAAGAGGATGGGCGCTCCCATCGAGACGATCACCATCGCCAACAACGCCAACCACACCCTCTCCGACCTGGTCAACACGGGCCACCAAGGCACGATGACGGTGGTCCCCACCATGGCACCAGCCATGGACATCCAGGTGCCATCGAACCTGGAGCGATTGAAGGGGGACCCCGCGGCAGAGTTCCGTGCCAGCTGGTGCGACGACGGCCAGATCCGCTCGACGATCGCCGCGGTCGAGGAGACGCATGGATACCGTCTCGATCCGCACACCGCCACCGCATGGCACGCCGCCGATGAGATGGAGTCCGACCGTGCCCAAGTGGTAGTGGCCACGGCACACCCATCCAAATTCGACGACTCCGTCCCTACACCCCACTGGTTCGCCGACCTCCCCTCCCGTGAGCGTTTCGTGACAATCGACGCCACGACTTCAGAGCTGGAACATCTCATCCGATAAGGACGTGTCGACGCTGCTTTGCGCATAGAATCCAAGCGGCTACGATTACAGGGCAGGCACGCGGACGTGCCGGCACCCCCGTTGCACACACACGGTCTCGCGTGTGATGTGCTGCGGATTCCCGATCCGAACAAATCCCCCGTGGGATCAGACCGAAGGATCCAATGACCACACGAGCTCAACTACAGAGCAAGTCAATCGACGAACTGCGAGAGGTCGCCCAAGCCGCCGGCATCGAGGTCGACGGTCTCCAAAAATCCAAGCTGATCACAGCTCTGATGGATGCTGGAGAGGTCGCCGAGGCCAAGCCGGCCGACGACATCGACCTTCCCAGGGCGACACCCCGGGCGGAAAGGCCCGAACAAGAAGACGACGACTCCCGCGACGATGACAACCGTCAACACGGGCAGGGCCGGCAGCGCAACCGGCGTCGTCGCGACGAGGAGCGAATACCCGAGAGCGAACTCGAGGTGCGTGAAGGCATCCTCGACATATTGCCCGAGGGCTACGGCTTCCTTCGGGTGACTGGATACAAGTCCGGTGAGAAAGACGTGTACGTCTCCGCAAACCAGGTGCGCAAGTTCCGCCTGCGCAAGGGAGACATCGTGTCGGGCCCCATTCGCCCGCCACGTTCCAAAGAGAAGTTCCCCGCCGTCGTTCGCATAGCGACCACCAATGGGATGGACCCAGAGGAGGCGGGCAATCGCCCCAAGTTCGAGAGCTTGACTCCGCTATTCCCAGACCAACGGCTCCGACTGGAGGTCGAGGGCAGGTCGAACAACATCCTCACCCGGATCATCGACCTGATCGCTCCCATCGGTAAAGGCCAGCGTGGTCTGATCGTTTCCCCACCGAAGGCGGGCAAGACCACGGTGCTTCAAGAGATCGCCCAGTCGATCACGGCCAATAACCCGGAGTGCTACCTGATGGTCGTCCTCGTCGACGAGCGACCCGAAGAGGTCACCGACATGCAGCGCTCCGTCAAGGGAGAGGTCATCTATTCGACCTTCGACCGTCCTGCCGAAGAGCACACCCAGGTCTCTGAGCTCGCCATCGAGCGAGCCAAGCGTCTCGTGGAGATGGGAACCGACGTGGTCATCGTCCTCGACTCGATCACCCGTCTCGCCCGCGCCCACAACCTGGCAACCCCGGCATCTGGTCGAATCCTCTCCGGTGGCGTCGACTCCCAGGCTCTCTACCCGCCCAAGCGCTTCTTTGGTGCCGCCCGAAACATCGAAGAGGGTGGGTCACTCACCATCATGGCGACCGCGTTGGTGGAGACAGGCTCGAAGATGGACGAGGTCATCTTCGAGGAGTTCAAGGGGACCGGGAACATGGAGCTTCGTCTAGACCGCAAGCTGGCCGACAAGCGGATATACCCCGCGGTAGACATCGAAGCGTCGGGAACACGCAAGGAAGAGCTGTTGTTCGAGAGGATGGAGCTGAATCAGGTTTGGAAGCTCCGTAGGGTGCTCCTCGCCCTCGAGCCGGGAGCCGCCCTCGAGCTGCTCATCGATCGCTTGAAGACAACCAAGACCAACGCCGAGTTCCTCGCCGAAGTGGCGAAGAGCAGCGGCTGACCGAGACTCCAGGAGTAAACGTGAAGACCGACACCCATCCGACGTATGGCACCACTCAGGTGACCTGCTCTTGTGGCAACACGTTCACTACGCGGAGCACAAAGCCCGGCGACATGCACATCGAGCTCTGTAACGAATGTCATCCATTCTTCACCGGCAAGCAGAAAGTCGTCGACTCCGGTGGACGTGTCGAGCGCTTCCAGCGTCGCTACGGCAAGAGCACCTTCACCAAGGCCGGCGACCAGCCAGAGGCAGAGGCCAAGGGCACTGACTCCGCCTGAAGGGGCTCCTCCCGAGAGGAAGGGGCCATTTGATCCAGCGCAAACCGTGGGCGGACAGGCCGTCATCGAGGGCGTGATGATGCGGGCTCCCGGCGCCTGGTCGGTGGCGGTGCGGCAACCCAATGGGGCCATCACCGCCCGAAAGACAGAGTTGACGCGGCTGTCCGATCGGAACCGCTGGGCAAAGGTCCCGTTCATCCGGGGAATATTCGTGTTGGGCGAGTCCCTCACTCTGGGTTTCAAAGCACTCTCCTGGTCGGCTCAGGTGGCCACCGAGGAAGAGGAGAAGCCGCTGACCGGTGCCCAGATCGGGTGGACGATGCTCCTGGCTTTCACCTTCTTCGCCGGATTGTTCATCGTCCTGCCGGCCCTCGCCGCCGACGCCATCTCCGACAACTCTCTCGTCTTCAACATGATCGAAGGGTTGCTCCGGCTCGCTCTCTTCATCGGGTACATCTGGGCGATTGGGCGGTCGAAGGAGATCGCCCGGGTCTTCGAGTACCACGGTGCCGAACACATGTCGATCCATGCCTATGAGGCTGGTCAGCCGCTCAGCATCGACTCCGTGTCCAGGTACAGCCCGGAGCACCCGCGCTGCGGCACCAGCTTCCTTCTCATCGTCGTGCTCGGATCGATCATCCTCTTCTCTTTCTTGGGCCAGCCGGACATCGGATTCATCGTGGTCTCGCGTGTGGTCGGCATTCCCCTCATCGCCGGTCTCGCCTATGAGGTGTTGCGATGGTCGGGCATCAGGCCGGAGGGTCGTCTCGCCGGCGTCCTCGCCGCCCCCGGGATGTGGTTGCAGAGACTCACCACATCGGTGCCCGATGCCGACCAGATCGAGGTGGCAATATCGAGCCTCGTGGTAGCCCTGGATCAGGAGCAGTTCGAGGAGGTGGCCTCACGAGGGGGTGTCCCCGTCAGCGCCCTCGAGGTCAGGGAGGAAGCGCAGATAGGAGGCCTCTGATGGACGCCTCGCTCAGTCAGAGACTCGCCGAGATCGAAGCCGCCCACGAGGAGGTCGAAGCGGCATTGGCCGATCCCGAGGTGCTCAGTGATCCCTCACACCTGGCCGAGTTGGGCAAGAGACACGCCGACTTGAGAGATGTGGTCGCCGACATCCGGCGCTGGCGGCAAGCCAACCAAGACCTGGCGGAGGCTCGAGAGATGGACGACGACCCCGACATGACACAGATGGCCCGCGACCTCGAGGCCGAGATCGAGAAACTCGAAGCGGGCATCAAGAGCGCCCTCGTTCCCACCGACCCCCTCGACGCCAAGGACGTGATCATGGAGATCAGGTCGGCGGCCGGTGGTGACGAAGCATCCATTTGGGCGGGTGACCTGCTGCGTATGTATCAGAAGTATGCGGAGCAGAAGGGTTTCAATATCGAGCCCATGGATTCGTCGCCGTCGGAGACCGGCGGGTACGACAAGGTGACGGTCGCGGTCAAGGGCCGGGGTGCCTACTCCAGGCTCAAGTACGAGGGTGGGGTCCACCGTGTGCAGCGAGTCCCCAAAACGGAGTCCCAGGGCCGGGTCCACACCTCAACCGCCACGGTGGCGGTGCTACCAGAGGCCGAGGAGGTCGATATCGACATCGATCCCAACGACGTTCGTGTCGACGTCTACCGGTCGACCGGGCCCGGAGGGCAGTCGGTGAATACCACCGACTCCGCCGTCCGTCTCACCCATGAGCCGACCGGGATCCAGGTCTCGATGCAGGACGAGAAGAGCCAGCTGCAGAACAAGGAGAAGGCCTGGCGGGTGCTCCGTTCCCGACTGCTGCAGATGGAGCAGGAGAAGGCCGCGGCCGAGCTGGCCGGTGCCCGTAAGAGCCAGGTGGGCACCGGAGGCCGATCCGAGAAGATCCGGACCTACAACTACAAGGACAACAGGGTCACCGACCACCGGATCGGGTTGACGGTCAAACGCCTGGATGCCGTCCTGCAAGGCGACCTCGACGATTTCGTCGAGGCTCTCGCCGCCGCCGAGCAGGCGGAGAGACTGGCTGAGGGAGATTAGGAAAGCCAACGGCGTGACTTCTTCTCCGCGCCGCCCGTCGTCTGCCAGACTCGAAAGAGCCCATGGACCGCATTCCCCCACATGAGATGAGCCGCCTCGAAGCGCTCGCTCGCTCTGCCAGTGAGCTCGAGGACCTGGTGGCGCGTCGTCTCGGCGGGGAGCCCTTGCAGTACATCGAAGGGAGTGCCGCCTTCGTCAACCTCGACCTGGTGATCGACGACCGGGTGCTTGTGCCCCGTCCCGAGACCGAAGGGTTGTTCGAGATCGCAGCCAAGATGGTGCGCAATCCCGAGGTGATCGTCGACCTGTGCACGGGGTCGGGAGCCTTGGCCCTGGCGCTCAAGAAGGCATTCCCCACGGCCGCGGTCTTTGCTACGGACATCTCCGAGGAAGCCATTGACGTGGCCATGATCAACCGTCACCGCAACCGGCTCGATGTCTATCTCGCGGTGGGTGACCTCTTCGACCCGCTGCCCGCCTCGCTTCTGGGGGAGGTAGACCTGCTGGTCGCCAACCCGCCATACGTGTCCGAGTCGGAGTTCGAGTCGTTGCCCGAAGATGTGAAACGTGAACCGCGAGTGGCGCTCGTCTCCGGCCCCCGGGGTACAGAGGTGATCCAGTCGATCGGCTCGTCCGTCTACCGGTGGTTGCGACCTGGAGGCGTCGTGGTCTGTGAGATCGGCGAGAGGCAGGCGGTGTCGGCGGTCAGCAGTTTCCTGGACCTTCCGACCGTCGTTCGCAAAGACCTCGCCGGGAAAGACCGTTACGTGGTGGCTGTCAAACCTTGATCGAGGACGCCGTCGCCGCGGTCCTCGATGGCGAGGTAATTGGCCTCCCAACCGACACCGTCTACGGGATCGGAGTCGATCCTTTCAACGACCGCGCGGTTGCCTCCCTCTTCGAGTTGAAAGGCCGCCCGGACAACAAGCCGGTGGGAGTCCTCGTCGCCACCGTCGAACTGGCGGCGGAGATCGGCGCGATGAGTGAATACGTCATGCAGTTGGCGAGAGAGCACTGGCCTGGGGCCCTGACGGTTGTGGTGAACCCGAAAGTGGTCATGGCAGATTGGGTTGGGGACAGTCAATTGCGGACCATCGGCATCAGGGTCCCCGACCACCCGATGGCGCGGGCGCTCCTCGATCTCACCGGACCGCTGGCGGTAACCTCGGCCAACCGGTCGGGAGGGCGCGAAGCGATGAATGATCGGGAGGCCCGTGACATATTCGGCGCCGATGTCGCCGTCTACCTCGAAGGCTCGGCACCGGGTGGGGTGGCCTCCACGGTGATCGACGCCACCGGCGTCGAGATCGCTGTCATCAGGGAGGGCCCGATCCGGATCTGACGGTACGCTCGGGCCATGATCTCCATGGACCCAATCGAGCAGGTCGATCCGGCGATAGCGGGGCTGATTCGCAAAGACCTCGAACGTCAGAACTCCCACATCCACCTGATCGCATCGGAGAACTTCGCATCACCGGCGGTGATGGCGGCCTCGGGCTCGGTGTTCACCAACAAGTACGCCGAGGGCTATCCGGGGCGGCGCTACTACGAGGGATGTCAAGTCGTCGACGAGATGGAGCAGCTCGCCATCGACCGGGCCAAAGAGCTGTTCGACGCCGAATTCGCCAACGTGCAGGCCCACTCGGGCGCACAGGCCAACATGGGTGTCTACTTCTCTCTGCTCGAGCCTGGGGACACGGTCCTGGGGATGAGACTCGACCACGGCGGGCACCTCACCCACGGGTCCCCAGTGAATTTCAGTGGTCTCTACTACGACTTCGTGGCATACGGGGTTGACCCGGACACTGAGACGATCGACATGGCGCAGGTGCGTGAGCTGGCGCACCAACATGAGCCGAAGATCGTGCTCGCCGGGTACTCGGCGTATTCGCGGACCCTCGACTATCAGGGCTTTCGGGAGATCGCTGACGAGGTCGGCGCAATGTTCATGGTGGACGCGGCCCATTTCATCGGGCTCGTGGCGGGAAGATCACACCCGTCTCCGGTGCCCCACGCCGACATCGTCACCGGCACCACCCACAAGGCCCTGCGCGGCCCCCGAGGCGGGCTGATCCTCGCCAAGGACGAATTTGGCCAGGCGATCAACAAGGCCGTGTTTCCCAATGTCCAGGGTGGCCCCATCGAGTCACAGGTCGCGGCCAAGGCAGTCTGCTTCCACGAGGCGATGCAGCCCGAGTTCGGTGAATACACCGACCAGATCATTGCCAACGCCCGTGCCATGGCGGCCCAAACCCAGGGCGAGCGCGTGAGGGTCGTCTCGGGTGGGACTGACAACCATCTCTATCTCATCGATCTTCGCTCCGTTGACGAGGAGCTGACGGGCAAAGATGCCGCCAGGATGCTCGATGGCGTTGGGATAACCCTCAACTTCAACACCATCCCCAACGACCCCCGTCCCCCATATCGGGCATCGGGTCTTCGAATCGGCACTCCCGCGATGACCACCCAGGGGATGAAAGTGGAGCAGGCCACCGAAGTGGCATCACTCATCTGTCGGGCACTCAAGGAGAGGGACGACGAGGCGGCCCTCACGGAGGTGGCGGGGCGGGTGTCGGAGCTCGCCCAAGAGTTCTCGCCGTATCCCCACGACTTTGCCGGTCATGTCTGAGAGTCGATGCACGTCGAGTCTGCAAGAGGTGTCGTTGAGCGCGACCCGGTGCAGGTTCGAAGGTAGATGGTGACCGCGGAGGGTCGGCTTCGGGGCTGCACCGTGTTGCTAGGTTCGGTTTTGCCTGTGCGCTCCATGTCGATATCCTGCTTGTGAACAAATTCACAAGCTCCCCAGCACCGTGAAACAAGACACGCCAAGCCGACAGATCCACGCCGCAGCCACCGAGGGCTGGCATGGCGCATCGTTCGTGAGCTCGATCCTGGCCGGCACCCTGTTGGGATATCTCCTCGACGGGTGGCTAGGCACCGAGCCATGGCTCGTGGTGGTCGGGATCATCCTCGGGTCGTACTCCGGATTCATGCGTCTGTGGCACTACTCGAAGAAGATGGAAGAGGGTCCCCGTGCCCGCTGACTCGTTCCTCCAGACTCCGGTCGAAGCCAACATCGCCCGACACACCGTGGCCCGGGCCATATACGTGGCACCGGTCCTCGTCGCGGTCTTCGGCGTCGTCTCAGGATGGGAAGGAGCGTGGAGCGCGGCCCTGGGAGTGGCGGTCGTCGTGACGAACTTCATCCTCGCCGGTGCGATCCTCTCGATTTCGGCAAGGATCAGCCTGCAGGCTTATCATGCCGCCGCCCTGATCGGCTTCTTTCTGCGTCTTGGCCTGTTCGTTGGTGCGGTCTATCTCATCGCCAGCCTGGTCGATGTAGATCGGCTGGCCTTTGGCATCTCGGCGGTGGTGGCCTATTTCGCCCTGCTGGTCTGGGAAGCGATTTCGATATCACGACAGAAGAGAGGACCGAATTGGCGGAGCTGATACTCGCCACTGGAGAGTGCGACGTCGCCAACGAGGTGATCTGCGCCCCGGCCAACGTCACCGATCTGTTCGAGTTTCCCACCATCTTCACCATCGGGGGCCTGGACATCAGTCGCACGGAGATCTTGATGCTCTTCGCGGCCGTGGTGACAGTGTCGATTCTCTACTTCGGCCTGCGCCAGCAACAGCTGGTCCCTACCAAATTCGGTGCCGCCGTGGAGGGCCTGGTGGGCTTCGTGCGCGATGGTGTCGGCCGTGATGTCATCGGCCCGGAGTCGACCAAGTTCCTGCCGTACCTCCTGTCTCTGTTCATGTTCCTGCTCGTCGCCAACCTCTTCGAGATAACCCCTCTGATCAACTTCCCCGTCACCTCGCGGATGGCGATACCCGTCGCTCTGTCTCTTATCACCTACTGGATCTTCATGTTCCTCGGATTCGCCCGGAACAACTTCCGCTATCTCATCGATACCGTGTGGCCGAAGACAGTGCCCATCGGCCTTCGGTGGCTGGTGGGGCTGATCGAGCTGGTCTCGGTCTTCTTCCTGCGCCCGCTCACGCTCGCCGTCCGGCTGTTCGCCAATATGGTGGCGGGACACCTCATGCTCACCCTCCTACTGGCATCCGGAGTTGTGTTCGTGGCGGCGATCCCCGACATCGGCCTCAAGGGAACGGTCGGGATCTTCTGGTTCGCCCTTGGCATCTTCATGTTCCTGTTGGAGATCCTGGTGGCGGTGCTCCAGGCATACATATTCACGCTTCTATCAGCCATCTACATC
>Ga0302046_10001986_pt1 | contig 19166 bp, 12 predicted proteins | sample RVTome_11_FD_200261 | JGI IMG/M metagenome (GOLD analysis project Ga0302046, IMG submission 200261) | Soil microbial communities from uranium-contaminated site in the Upper Colorado River Basin, Wyoming, United States - RVT147D111 (version 2) ...
CTCACAGGCTGTCACCCATGTGCCCGGACATGGGTGTTACCCATGTACCCGGACCGGACCTTTCGCTTCACCCCAGCCTCACGTCCGCCCTCCCCCCCCGGGTCCCCAGCAGGTCCCCAGCCGAGCCGCCCGACGGCGCCAACCACTGGCTCTGGGTTCACTGACCCGCTAAACAGATACTGGGCAGCCTCATCAAGGACGCAGCCGGTACTCCCGCTCGACGACCGCGGCCAGGTCGGGCCCCTTCCAGTGCGGCCGGACCCAGAGCAGGCGCTGCTCCTTGTAGCGCGGCGAGGAGCGCCGCCAGTGGCCGCGCACCTGGAAGCGCTTCATCAGCCTGCGGCCCGACTCGTCGCGCTCGAGCTCCTGGAGCTGGCGCACCTGGCCCACGTCGATGCGGCCGGGAAGGAAGAAGACGCTCTCCCGCGATCGAAGCGGCTCGCTCGGACCCGAGACGGCTCCCCCCCCGGAGCGCTTGCGGCGGCGCGTCGCGGGGCGCTCGGGCGCGAGCAGCACCGGACTCAGGTGCGCGGACGTGGAGTACAGCACGGCGTTGAGGACCAGGTGGATCAGCTTCTTCATCTCCGGAGCGAGGAAGACCGGATCCAGCTCGCCGACGCGCACGTCGGGCAGGTGGCTGTCCAGGATGGCGTCCAGGCGGCTCTCGGGCAGGACGAAGAGGTCGCGCGTGAGCAGGTAGGGCCAGTCGTCCGAGCCGTCGTCGAAGAGCAGGCACAGGTGCAGGCTCACCGCGCCCGCGGACGCCGCGGCGGGGGAGAGCGGAGCGCGGAGCACGTAGACCGTCACGAGCTCGAGCGGCCGCCCGCGGCACCTGCAGTCGGGCTCCGAGAGGAGCAGGCTCTCGGCGAGCGCGAGCGTGCCCTCGTCCGCGAAGGCGAAGGCGCAGCAAGGGAACGGGAGCTCGAGGCACGCCCCCGGCACGTCCAGGTCGGTGCGCAGGAGCATCCAGGCGAGGGATCCGTCGACCCAGAACGTCTTGCGCCGGTGGAGCTCGTGGTGGAGCGCGTAGTAGAGGTGGTGGGCGAGGAAGTCGACGTCCGCGTACGCCGCCTCCCGGGGCTTGCCCCGGCGGAGGTCGCGCACGCCCGTCTCCACGAGGAACTCCCGCACTCCCGCGAGGTCGGCCAGCTCCTCCGGCGAGAGGTTCGGCGGATCCTCGGAAGCGGCGGTTCGGCGGAGCCGCTCCGCTTCCTTCCGCGCGGTCGCTCCGAATCCGGGGACGATCGCGTCCAGGGCCTCGTGCGGCAGAGGGGGCAGCCGGTGGCGGTCGCCCGCTCGGAGCGAGGCGCGCCGGCGCCTTCGGGCGCGCTCGTCGCGGCGCCTGCTGCGCGACGCCGCGGCCTGCGCGGCGACGCGCCGTGCGACCTCCTGGCTGAAGGCGTCGAGCGCGGCGGCCGGTGAGCTGCCCGGAACGGTCGCCACGCTCGCTGACGTGTCCGCCGCCGGCGTCGTCGGACCCCGGCGGGGCAGATCGAAGCGATGCCGGATCGCCCCGCCCAGGAGCCGCTCCACGAAGCGCTTGCCCCGCTCCAGCCTCTCGCGCGAGAAGGCGGTGAGGCTGAGCCGGACGGTGCGCAGCTCGAGCTCTACCGGGATGGCCAGCTCGCCCTCGCCTGCACCGGTCCAGGTGTACCTCGTCCCTCCGGGGCACGCCCGCACCTCGCGGTGACCCTCGAGCCGCGCGCGCACCAGGTCGGGGTCCGGAGCTTCGTAGACCGCCTGGCAGGGCGCTGGCTCGTCCGCGAGCCCGGGGAGCTCCGAAAGGACCTCGCGGAGGGCGCGCCGCGCGGCCGGCACGGCCCGTCCGAGCAGGACGTCCGCACGCGCGTCCGTCAGGGCGGCGCGGAGCCGCGCGGTCTCGCTGGACAGGGCGTCGCGGACCGCGGTCACGGCCTCGATCGGGACGGGGCAGCCGGCGCCCGTGAGCTCGTAGTGGTCGGCCAGCCGGACTACCCACCCGAACAGGAGCTCACCGGCCGCCAGACCGCGGGTCGCCGCGCGCTCATGGACGTAGACCTCCTCGTCACCGAGCAGGTCGAGGAGGAGCAGCCCGCGATCGCGCCGGACCTCCTGGATCTCGAAGAGCGAAACGCGAACGCCGAGCAGATGCCCGAGGGCTGCGAGCTGGTCCGCGGGGAGCTCCGGCCCGCGCGCGTCGAGGAAGCGCTCCACCGCCCGCCGGCCCTCCCCGTCGACGTGGCCGAAGGCGAGGTACCCGAGGAAGAGGGGCGTTTCCCAGGGCTCGGCCTCCACCTCGCTCCCGAAGAACGCCTCCGCCGCGCGTTCGGCGATCGCCTCGTCCTGGGCGAAGGCGACGAGCTCCTCCTGGACCCGTGCGAGCGCCCCTCCCGTGCCCCCGCAGGCGGGCCGCAGGTACGCGCAGTCCTCGGGGCAGTCGATCTCGCGGCCCCGGTGCGCGCCGCAGCAGCGCGAGCACACCGCGCCCAGCGCGGGGCAAGGTCGCTTTCCCTTGCGTTCCTCACAGTAGCGGCACGTCCTCATCGAGGGGCTCCACGCCGGGGCCGGCGCCCATCCTCGGCGGCGCCCAGGATACCGCCTCGGCCGATCGTCGACCCTTCCAGGCTCCGTCGCTCCTCGGCGCGAGCAGGCCCCCCCAAAAAAAAAAACGGTGCTCCGGTCGATTCCCAGCGACCGACCTCCTCGATGCGCCCATTGGGAGAGCGGTCGCGCCGGCACGGGCCCGAGACACCGCCAAGGAGAACGAGCGATGCGTTACGTCTGCATGCACAAGGCCAGCCCAAAGGACGAAGCCGGTGATCCGCCGCCGCCGGAGCTCGGGCCGCTGACCGAGCCCTGGGACTGCGCAAGCTCCGGATCCTGTCCGCCAACCGGACGATCCAGTACCTGTTCTTCGCCTCGCCGACGCACGCCTGGCTGACCCACCCGCAGGCCCTCTCGACCGAGCTCTCGACCTACGGCGTCCGAACCGTCGACGTCATCGCGCCCGACGACCTCTCGATCCCCGGCTACGAGTACCACGAGGCCGCGCGGCCGCGGCGCGCCGCGGGGCGCTGAAGTCGGCGTACGGCCGGATCCGGCCGGAGGGAGCCTCGCGCACGATGAGACCGATCGCGTCGTCGTCGCGTCTGCGCCGCCGGCTGACGTCGTCCAGCGCGAACTGCAGCTCGAGGGGCAGGGTCGTCTCCTCGGAGCTCACCAGGTACTCCTCGCCGCCGCGATCCTCGACGCGCACGTCACCCTTGCCGATCCAGTACTCCTCCGCGTCGTGGACGAAATGGCGCGCGACGCGCCAGATCAAGGACGAGTCCTTGTAGAAGATGCGCGGGTGGATGGCCCGGATGGGCGCGCCAGAGCGCTCGCCGAGCGCGACGTAGCCGACGAGGAAGCGCAGGCCCAGCGCGCGGGAGCGCTCGCGGACCTGGGCGGGCGTTCGATCGACCGACGTGACGCCCGTGACGATGCGGGACCGGGGGGGCGAGCGCCGCCGTGAATGGACGGTCGTGCGGGACATCGGCTGCGGATCATCCGGCCCGCAGCTCGGGAGAGTCACGGACTACTCCGGGTTGCCGTACGTTTCCCGTGCAGGCTCCCGGATCGTCCAGCGTCGGCCCTGCCGGGCGTGAACGCATCGGGCTCGGATCTTGCCCGTCCCGCGATCGCGGGTCACCCTCTTCCGGTCGCGTTCGACGCACGGAGGCGATGCCATGACGCACGAGGAGCACGACCCGCGCACGTTCGCCGCGGAAGCTGCCTACGCGCAGAGCCTCTTCCGCTTCGCCCTCGGAGATCGGGAGGCGAGCATCCAGGCCCTCTACCGGTCCCTCGATGCCCTGCCCAACCACGCCCCGGCCCTTCTCGGTGTCGGCTCGGTGGAGTACCAGCGCGGGCGATCGGCGGAAGGGCTCGGCCACTTCCTCTCCCTCCTGGAGCTGCCCGACGGTACTCAAGACCTGCACGAGATCCTCGACCGGGCGGGGCAGTTCCTGATCGACCGGAGGGATTACGCCGACGGCCTGGAACTCTACCGCCGGGCCGCCGCGCGCTTCCCCGACGTCGGGGCGTTGCACCAGGGGCTGGCCTGCTGCGCCGGCCACGAGGGCCAGTTCGAGGAGGCGGTCACGGCCTCGTACGCGGCGCTGGCGCTCGAGCCCGAGAATCAGGCGCTCGCCAGCGACCTCGGCTGGTCCTTGTTGCAAGCCGGCCACCTCGAGGAGGCGCGCGGCGCGCTCGAGCGCGCGGTCCGCATGCACCCGGAGGACGAGCTGGCCACGAACAACCTGCGCTGCTGCGTCGAACGCCTGGGAGAGTGAGCGGACGATTCGAAGCCCAGCGGCACCGGCGGACCGCTGTGACTACCGCACGTCGCCGCGCATGAGGATCGCCGCGCGGTTCCCGCCGCGATCGACGGCGAAGGCCACGACTTCGAGGGCTCCCGGCTCGAGGGTCGGGTGCGGAATGCTGCGGCGCACTTCCATGCGCGCGCCGTGGGCCTCGAACCCGGCGAGGATCGTGTCGTGCCGCGGAGAGTAGAAGACGAGTGCGGCGAGCTCGCCGTCGTCCGTGGCGACGAGCTCGAGTGGGACCTCTTGTGATCCCGCGCGTGCCTCGCCGAGGCGCCCTTCCAGGGTCGGCTCGGCCGTGTCCGCGAGGTCGACGTCGTCGAAGAGGTAGGGGGAGCGGCGCAGGAAGAGCGCGTTCTGCGGCGAGATCCACACGCGGGGCGGCGCGGCGGACCGGCCGCGGTATCCGGGGCGGAAGCCCCTCGTTCCCCGGGCCATCAGGTCCTCCGCGGGCGTGCGGAAGTCGTGCAGGAGCCCGAGCGCGTGGCCGAGCTCGTGGGTCAGGCTGCCGAACGCTTCCTCGACGAGCTCGAAGACCGGCAGCCTGGGGCGCGTCCCGTCGGGGCGCAGGCAACCCTCGACGAGGGTGCGGTCGTCGAAGAGCGAGAGCTGCTCGTACGCGTCCGGGGCGCACCAGCCCTCGCCCGCGATCCAGGCCGACACCACGAGCGCCCCGCTGTCGCGCGACAGCTGCACCCCGCGCGCGACGTTGCCGTGGCTCCGGAAGCAGGGCTCGCCCGCGGCGTGGGTATCCGAGAAGATGACGTAGATCCGGCGCGACGCCGGTCCCAGGGCCCGCGCCACCTCGTGGTAGACGCTCCACAGGAGCGCGTCGCCCTCGTTCGTCACGTGGCCATGCACCTCGGCGCGCGCCTCCTCGCCGTGGTACCACTCGGCGGGCCGCCGCCCGCGCACCAGCTCGACTCGCGGCCGATCCCCATCGAACACGAAGTCGAGCCCCTCGGTCTCGAGCCGCTTGTCCGCGAGGTCCGCGCGCAGGAAGTCGGCCGCGAACCGCGCCGCGACGCGCATGCGCTCCGGCTGCCCCGCCATCGGCTCCCGATCCGCCGGCACGAAGTACACGAGCAGCACCTCGTGCTCGCGCGCGAGCTCGGTGAGTGCCGCGGGCACGTTGACCGGATCCACCGCGCGCGTGGCCGGCGAGTGGACGTGCGGCCGCGCGTCCGCGGCAACGGCCGTGACGAGCTCGGGCCGCGGGGCGAGCCAGATGAAGGCCCCGACGAGGACCGCGAACAGTATCACGTGCAGCAGGCGCTTCACGATCGGGCGCCCCCTCCTACCGGGTGCGCTCGCCCGGGTCCGTGGCCAGCTCGATGGCGGTCATCAGGGACCGCAGGCACCGCTCCTGCAGCTTCAACCGACCGCGGGCGCGTTCCCAGTTGGAGATGCTCACCGGGCTGACCCCGAGCAGGCGCGCGAGCTGCGACTTGTTCAGACCGAGACTCTCGCGCAGCGCGGCGACGGTCCGCCCCGTAGGGCGAATCGGCTCCTGCTTCGCGCGCCTGGACGTCGCTGCGCTCGCGCGCTTCGCCTGCGCCTTCTTCGGCTTCGGCTTCGGCTTCGGCTTCCGCTTCGGGCTCGGCGGCACGGGCGCCTGCTCGATCTCGACGCCGAAGACCTGCGAGAGGTCCGCGTGCGCGAGGCGCCGGCCCTTGCCGCCGTTCGCGCCGGCGCGGGCGAGCGCGCCCGGGGCGACCTGGATGAGCTCCTCGCGGTCGACGCCGCGCAGCACGAAGAGGAGTTCGGGCCGCGCGTCGAGGCGCGCGCCGACCCCGTACAGGACCGCCGCGGCGTGCTTGCAGAGCTTCGCCCAGTCGGGGCAGTCGCACGCCAGGTGGATCTCGGCGGGCGAGGGGAAGAGCCCCGCGTCGCGGTCGGTGACCACCTCCATCACCGACGCGTCCAGCCGGCCGGACAGGAGCTCGAGCAAGGACCCGATCCTCCCGGCGCACTTGCGCTGGACGGCGCGCCACCTCCGCTGGGGCAGGGGGTCGATCCGGATCTCGACGTTGTAGAGGTCCGATCCGCTGACGATCGCCTGCACCTCGCCCTCGCGCACGTCGAGGTGGCATACCGAGCCGTTGCGCACGTACGTGCGGCCGCGCGGCAGGCGGCTCGCGAAGTCGCTGAACTTCTCGACGTGCTCGCACCACGCCTCGCCCCAGAAGCTCGTCGCGAGCTTGCGGCCCCTCCTGGGCTCCACGGGCTGGATGTCGACGCCCGCCGCGCGCAGCCGCGCCAGCTCACGCCCGGCGCGCGCCCGGCGCTGTGCCACGCGCACGTAGGGACGCCATCCGTACGGGTCGTAAGCCATCGCGGTGCCGGCTCTCCAGGCGCGGCCCATCCTAGCCGCGCGCCTTGTCGATATCGAGCGAGACGAGGTCGATCAGCTCCTCGTCGTCCATCTCGGTCAGGAGCTTCTCCGCTCCGCCCGCCAGGACGTCGTCCGCGAGGGCCGACTTGGCGCGGATCAGATCGTCGATCCGCTCCTCGACCGTGCCGCGGCAGACGAGCTTGTGGACCAGCACGTTCTTCTTCTGCCCGATGCGGAAGGCGCGATCGGTGGCCTGGTTCTCGACGGCCGGATTCCACCAGCGGTCGAAGTGGATCACGTGCGAGGCGGCGGTGAGGTTCAGGCCCGTCCCGCCGGCCTTGAGCGAGAGGACGAAGAAGGGCGGGCCGCCCTCGTCCTGGAACGCGTCCACGAGCGCCCGGCGCCTGCCGACGGGCGTCCCGCCGTGCAGGACGAGCCCCGGGCGGCCGAACACGCTCCCGAGGAACGCGGCGAGGGGCTCGGTCAGCTCGCGGAACTGCGTGAAGACCAGCGCCTTCTCCTGGCGGGACGCCAGCTCCTCGCAGATCTCGGAGAGGCGCTCGAACTTCCCGCTGTGCGCCGGCGCGTACTCGCCGTCGCCGGTGAGCTGCGAGGGGTGGTTGCAGATCTGCTTGAAGCGCAGCAGGAAGGCGAGCACCAGGCCGCGGCGCCGGATGCCCGAGGTCCCGTCCAGAGTCTCCTGCAGCTCCTCGACCGAGCGCCGGTAGAGCCGCAGCTGCCTCGCGCTCAGCGCGCAGAACGCGTGCATCTCGGTCTTGTCGGGCAGGTCGGGAAGGATGCGCTCGTCGGTCTTCAGGCGCCGCAGGATGTAGGGGCGGACGAGCTCCCGCAGCGGTGCGTAGCTCCCGGCCGCTCGCGCCTCGAGCCCCTTGACGAAGGCCTTGAAGCGCGCCGCGGAGCCCAGGAGCCCCGGCGAGAGGAAGTCGAAGATCGACCACAGATCGCTCAGCCGGTTCTCGACCGGCGTTCCGGTGAGCGCGATGCGCGCCCGAGCTCGCAGCCGCTTCACCGCCCGCGTCTGGCGCGCGGAGGGGTTCTTGATCGCCTGCGCCTCGTCGAGCACGACGAGGTCCCAGTCCACCTCCTCCAGCCACGGCTGCCGCGACAGCGTCGCGTAGGTCGTGAGCACGGCGTCCGCGCCCGCCAGCGCTGCGTGCGGCGCGGCGCGCGCCGCCTCGAGCTCGGCCTTGCTCGTCTCGGAAGGGTGGAGGAAGAACGCCCGGATCGAGGGCGCGAAGCGCTCCAGCTCGGCCTTCCAATTGGAAAGCAGGGAGGCGGGCAGCACGAGCAGCGAAGGGCGCTGCGGCCCGCCGCGCTTGCGCGCGAGGAGCAGCGCGAGGACCTGGACGGTCTTGCCGAGCCCCATGTCGTCGGCGAGGCAGGCGCCGAGCCCGAGGCCCGACAGGAGGTGCAGCCAGGCGACGCCGGTGCGCTGGTAGGGCCGCAGCTCGGCGCGCAGGCCTTCGGCCGGCGGGAGCGCGCCGGCGCGCTCGGGCGCCCGCAGGCGCTCGAGCAAGCCCTTCAGCCACGCTCCCGCGCCGACGAACGCCCACTCGCGGTCGGTGTCGCCGGTCTCGTCCGCGTCGAGCCCGGCCGGCGCGCCGGCGAGGAGCCGCATGCCCTCGGCGAAGCCGACGCCGTCTTGCGCCTGCGCCTCGACCTTCTTCCAGTGCTCGAGCGCCTCGGCCAGCCGCGCGCGATCCACCTCGACCCACTGCCCCTTGAAGAGGACCAGGCCGTCGTCTCCTGCCAGGAGCTCGCGCGCCTCCTCCTCGGTGAGCGTGCGGTCGCCGATCGCGACCTCGAGGCGGAAGTCGAGGAGCGTCTCCGCCGCGAGGCGGCGCTTCGGGGCGTCGCCGATCGTGACGCTGACGCGCGGCCGGGGGCGCTTCCTCCACCAGTCCGGAAGGCGCACGAGCAGGCCGCTCTCCTCGAGGAGCGGGACGGCCTCGAGGAAGCGGTGGGCCTCCCGCGGCGTCCAAGCGAGCGGATGGTAGAGGTCGCCGGACTGGACGAGCTCCGCGACGAGCGCGCTCCGCTGCGCCGCCGCCTGCACCGGCGAGAGGAGTCGGATCAGGGCCCTCTTGTTCCCGGCGCCGGCGTACTCCTCCAGCGCCGCGCTCAGGGGCCTGTACTGCACGCGGCCGTGCGCGGACAGGCCCGTCGCGTAGGTGGCGAGGAACGCGAAGGGATAGTCGGGGTCCCTCCCGTTCTCCGCCATGTGGAAGCAGACGCGCCCGACCCGGCGCCACAGCGGCGCGCGCTCCTCGAGGAAGCTCGCGAGCCCGCCTTCGCTCGCCCCGACCTGGGCGCGCGTCCACGCGTCGAGGGCGCCCCAGACCTCCCGCAGCGTCGCGACCGTCAGGTACTCGGCGCCGATCATCGGCGGCGCGCCCGACACGATCTCGCCCGCGGCCTCCTCCGAGGGCGGCTCGACCGGACCCAGCGCGCCCTCGACGTCCGGCGCCTGGCAGAGCCGCGCGAGGTAGAGCGCGCCGAGCTCCCGCCAGAACGCGAACGACGGCCGCGCGGCGAACGGCTTGGCGGCGGCGAGGGCGAAGAGTCCCTCCGCCGTCCCGCGCCCGAACGCCGCGGCGATCGCGCGCGGCGGGCTACCCGCCGCTCCCGCGCCGCCCTCGTCCCCGCCTGCGCAGCGCACGTGTCCGGCGGGGCTCAGCGCCAGCTCGACCGTCATCACGGCGCGCAGGGTATCGGCTCGGCCGATCGCCGGTCCTTTCCGGTCGCCGGGATTCGTTCCGCACGGCCGCCGCGCCTCCCCCGGCCCGCTGCGCTCCGGATCGCCGTCCCACCGCGGACCCCGTCACGGCCGCTCGACGTCGCGCAGCATCCGGCGCAGCCTCCCGTACAGCGCCTGCCGCCCCCCGATCCCGAGCTGGTCTACGCGGAGCTCAAGCGCATCGCTGCTGCTGAACGACCCGGATCGGTAGCGCACGATCGCGCCGCCGTTCGCCAGGGGCCGGAGGTGGGTATACCGCTGTCGCGACGGCACCACACGCAGGCTCGGCACCTCGATGAAGGCCATGAGGAGCTCCCCATCGCCCGGACCGAGTTGGTACCCGTTGCGCAGGATCGGCATCGTGTTCGTCAGCGGGCAGCCTGCGAGGTCGAGATCGAGCGCCTCCCGGAGGTCGGGCCGTGTTCACCTGCGACGCCGGCCCAGCTCGAGGGTCATGCAGACGCTGTTCGGGCTCGGCCCGTACTCGGCGAAGGGCTCGCAGGTCTCGAATCCCGCCGACGCGTAGAGGGCGCGCGCCGGGGCGAAGGCTGCCTTCGTCCCGGTCTCGAGGCTCACCCGGGAGCAGCCTCGGCTGCGGGCGATGCCGACGAGGTGGTCGAGCATCGCCCGACCGGCGCCTCGGCGCCGCGCCGCCTCGGCCGTGTGCATCGACTTGATCTCGGGATTCAGGGCCGGCCCGGTACTCCTGAAGCGAAGCGGAGGGGGTCACGCTCCGATCGGAGGGGACGCCCGCTCTCCGGCGCTAGCAGGCTCCAAGAAAAGACCGGCGTTCCGGTCGATTCCCACGGACCGACCTCGATGCGCCCACTGGGCCGCTCCTGGGGTCGGCTAGCGACGACCCCGCTTGCAGAGCAGCTTCCCGCGGAACTCGCGGATCACGGGCAGCTCCTCCAGCCACGGCGAGGCGTCCGCGCGGTTGGGCGCCCAGGGGTGCGCTGGGCCGGCGTAGCCCGCGGGAATCTGGCTGTGGCCGTCCTCGTGGTACTCGTAGCCGGGGATCGAGAGGTCGTCGGGCGCGATGACGTCGACGGTTCGGACGCCGTAGGTCGAGAGCTCGGTCGAGAGCGCCTGCGGGTGGGTCAGCCAGGCGTGCGTCGGCGAGGCGAAGAACAGGTACTGGATCGTCCGGTTGGCGGACAGGATCCGGAACTTGCGCAGCGCACCGCCGAAGAACTCGCTCCGCGTCGCGTTCGCCTCGAGCAGGCCGCGCGTGAAGTCGGGCTCGAAGCCGGGGGCGAAGACCAGGGTGCTCGGGTCGCCGGGCCGGCGGAAGCGTGCGATCGGTCGGCCGCCGTGGATCGCGTGACGCGCGGCCGCGGCGAGCCGCGGGGCGCTGAAGTCGGCGTACGGCCGGATCCGGCCCGAGGGAGCCTCGCGCACGATGAGACCGATCGCGTCGTCGTCGCGTCTGCGCCGCCGCCGCCGGCTGACGCCGTCCAGCGCGAACTGGAGCTCGAGGGGCAGGTTCGTCGTCTCCTCGGAGCTCACGAGGAACTCCACGCCATCGCGATCCTCGACGCGCACATCGCCCTTGCCGATCCAGTACTCGTCCGCGTCGTGGACGAAGTGGCTCGCCACGCGCCAGATCAAGGACGAGTCCTTGTAGAAGATGCGCGGGTGGAGGGCCCGGATCGGGGCCCCGGAGCGCTCGCCGAGCGCGACGTAGCCGACGAGGAAACGCAGGCCCTCGTCGTACAGGTAGTCGGTCAGGAAGACCGTCGCGTCGAACAGCCGCACCTCGTACCGCGCGAGGTACGGTGGCTCGAGGAGCACGCCCGGGTCGCGCCGCGCCTCGCCGGCGGGCCGCAGGGTCGCACCGGCTCGGAGCAGCGCGCGGAAGCGCTCGCGGACCCGAGCCGGCGTTCGACCGACCGGCGCGACGCCCGTGACGATGCGGGGCCGGGGGGGCGAGCGCCGCCGTGAATGGACGGTCGTGCGGGACATCGGCTGCGGATCATCCGGCCCGCAGCTCGGGCGAGTCACGGACTACTCCGGCTTTCCGTCCGTTTCCCGCGCGGGCTCCTCGGCTCGATCGCAGCGGGCGACGAGCGCCACGCGGAGCCCGAGTAGAAAGAGCTCGCCTGGGTCGGTCAAGCAGGCGCGCCCATCGCGGCCGTTCGCTTCCCCCGCTCATGTCACCCCTACACCCCGACCACCCGTGCCAGCTCCCGGTACCGGCAAACCCCGTTCGCCCAGCGCATCTGCTCGGGCGTGCGGCATTCCGGCTCGAACAGCGCCCGGGTCGCGACCACGATGGAGGCGCACTGCGCGCGGCTGGTGGCGACGTTGAGGCGGTGGAGGTCGTAGAGGAACGACATCCCGCGCGGCGCGTCCTGGGCGGACGAGCTCGTCATCGAGTAGAGGACGACCGGGCGTTCTCGACCCTGGAAGCGATCGACGGTGCCGACCTCGAGCTCGGGCAGGCGCTGGCTCAGCGCGGCGACCTGTGCGTTGTACGGAGCGATCACGAGCAGGTCCTCGGGGCCGAGCCCGCGCTCGCGGCCCTGCGCGTCGATCCAGCCGGTGCCTCGGCGAAGGAGCTCGTCGACCGCACGAACGACGGTCTCGACCTCCTCGGGCGAGACGCTCTGATTGCCGCCGTGATCGGTGTAGACGAGGAAGAGGCCCGCACCGGCGAAGCGAGTCGACCCCGTCAGCCGCTGTCCGGCGCAGTGCGGACGGGAGCGCAGCCGACCTTCGTAGAACGCTTCCGACGTGAAGGCGCAGATCGACGGCGGCAAGCGGTAGGTCTCCTCGAGGAATATGCCGAGCTCGGGCGGGATCGTGCGCTGCTCTCCGAGGAGGTGGTTCAGCGCCGAGATCTCGGCGCCCTCGGGATGCGCTCCGCGCTGGGGCTGCTGGAGCTGCTGCGGATCGCCGAGCAGGACGAGGTTCTCGGTCGAGCGCGCGCAGGCGAGCACGTGCGCGAGGGACATCTGGCCGGCCTCGTCGATGAAGAGGTAGTCGAGCGATCCCTCGAGGTCGCTCGCGGCCCAGAGCCAGGCGACACCGCCGACGACCTGGCCTTCGTCGAGGGCGGCCAGGGCTCCCTTCTTGTCGACTTCGGCGAGCCCGGCCGGGAGCGGATCGGTCGAGCGCGGGCCGCGCGAGCTCGGCTTGTGCGACACCTTCAGACGGGCGCCCTCCTCGCGCGCGGCCGCCAGGACAGCCTCGAGCAGGTTGCGGATCACGCTGTGCGACGTCGCGGAGATCCCGACGCGCCGGCCCTCGCGCGCGAGGCCGAGGATCATGCGGGCGCCGGTGTACGTCTTGCCGGCGCCGGGCGGGCCCTGGACCGCGAGCAGGCCGCCGTCGAGGTCGCGGGCCAGCGCGAGCGAGGTCGCGAGCGGATCCGCATCGGGCTCGATCGGCGTCGTGCGCATCGTCCTCGTGCGCGGCGGGTGCCGCAGGAGCAGGTCGCGGCCGGCGCGCAGGGTCGGCCCGGGAGCGTCGATTCCGTGCTCGGCCACCCAGCGCGCTAGGTCGAGCAGCGAGCCGTCGAGCGGCTGCGGAGGCACGCGGTCGTACTCGTGAACGTGTCGCGGGTGGTGCGACTCCGAAACCTTCGACTTCTTGATGTCGATCAGGCCGGCCGCCGGGTCGCAGCGGTGAACCGTCCCGACCTTCCGGTGCGGCTCGTCGAGCGCCGCGCGCAGGTCGTGGACGTAGTCGCCGGGCGAGAGCGAGACCTCCTGCGGCGGGAACCGGTACCGGTGCACGGGGAGCCGATCCCTGCCCTGCGGGCCGAGGTCCAGGGCGAACTCGAGGTTCGCGAGCGCCTTGCGGTCCTCGAGCAGCTCCTCGACCTCCAGCGCGCGCCGCGCGAAGTACTCCCACCAGGCGACCTTGTCCTCGCGGCGGAAATACTCGAGCAGGTGCGCGAGCAGCCAGTGCGCGGACTCCTCGCGCGTGTGCTCGGCGGGATCGCCCGGGAGCCCCGCGACCAGACGCTCGAAGACCTCCGCGACTCCTGCGCTGCGCTCCTCGGCGGCCTCCGAGCCCGAGCCGTCCTTCAGGGGCGGCCGCTCGAAGTCGGCGCCGCTCGCCAGCAGCTCGGAGCGCTTCCCCTCGAGCCAGCGCTGCAGCTCGATCAGCGAGAGACAGTCGTCGCGGTTGTACCCCTCGACCGCGGCGCGGTCGTCCGCGCTGATCTCCGCGGGGCAGCTCTGCTCGAGCGCGCAGCCGACACGGCGCAGCGCCGGCGACGCCTCCTCGCGCAGATCGACCTCGCGCTCGTAGCCGAAGACCTCCTCGAGCGGCTTGAGCGAGTAGCTCTCGACGCTGGCGCGCACGCCCTGGCGCGTGACCGAGTACAGGTCGACGAAGCGCTCGCCGCGCAGGAGCGTGTCGAGCTCGTCCTCGCGCGTCTTGTGCCTCATCGCCAGGCGCTTGAGCGCCGCGGGCTCGTACGGCGCGTAATGGTAGACGTGCAGGGCTGGGAACTGTCGCTGGCGCGCGAGCACGAAATCGACGAGATCCTCGAGCGCGCGCTTCTCGCGCTCTCGATCGAGCGCCCACAGCGCGCGGTACCGCCGTTCGCCGCTCGCATCGAGGTACGCGAAGCCCGTCAGGTACTCGAGGCCGCCGCCGGCGACGTACGGGTCGCCCTCGAAGTCCAGGTAGACGTCGCCCGGCGACGGGTCCGGCAGGCGCGCGAGGCCGCGGCCGGGCTCGCAGGGCAGGAGCTCGTCGACCGGCTTCCCGGTCCGGCGGCCGCGCAGCTGAACGGCGGCCTGACCCTGGAGCTTGGCGAACATCGCGGGGCTGCCGCGCCTCGGCTTCTCCGTGAGGGGCTGCGCGGCGCTCGCGAAGGCCGCGAGCGTCGCGATGCCCTGGCGCTCGAGCTCCGCCGCATGCGCGCTCGACATCCCCGCGACGAGGGACAGGTGGTCGTCGGCGTGCCGGCGCTCGTCGCAGCGCTTCCACCAGCGGCAGACGTCGCAGTGCGCGACGGGCGCGGGGTAGACCTCGGCGCGGCCCGCGTCGTCCACGAAGGCCTCGAGGCGGACGCGCACGAAGCGGTAGTACGCTTCGAACTCCGCGAAGCGGAAGGTCCCCGTGCGGAAGCCTGCGCCGGGTTTCACGACGTGCATGCGCTCGGCGGGCCGGCCCTGGACCGTGCGCAAGAGGTCGGCGTAGAGGCAGAGCTGGAGCAGCGTGCCAGCGCGCGTCTCCTGCGCGAGCTTGGTGTCGATCACGTCGTACGACCAGCCGCCCAGATCGCTCGCCTCGTCGGTCCGCAGGAGGACGTCGGCGTAGCCGTGGAAGCGAGCGTCGCGCAGGTTGGCCTGGACGATGACGTCGGCGCCCGATCGGGCCGCCGCCAGCGTGCGCAGGGCGTTCTCCTGTCCCTTGTGCTCGCCGAGGTCGACGACCGCGCGACCGGCCGCGCGCAGGTGCGCGACGTAGGCCCGCTCGTGGTCGATCCCGCGCTGCCTGAGGAGCTCGAGCGCCGGGTCGCGCCACGCCGGCACCTCGAGCTCGCCCATCCGGACCAAACGATCGAGCCCGGTCAGGTGCTTGCAGGCCAGGTGGTTCGCGAGGCTCGTGGCCGTGAGCCGTGTCGATTGCGGTGCGCGCGGCATCCTGTCCTCCCTCGGCTTCCCCCGGTGGTCGGACCGGATTCTGCACTAGAATCCGCCCCGGAGGACACATGGGCGTCGTGGACGTTCTTCCGAGCGAGGTGCGCGAGGTCGAGCACGCGTGGATCCCGCTCGCCGACGGCTGCCGGCTCGCGGCTCGGCTCTGGCTGCCGGGCGAGGCGCAGCGCTCGCCCGTCCCCGCGGTCATCGAGTACATCCCGTACGGAAAGCGCATCGGTACCCGCGACCGCGACGAGGCGATGCATCGCTGGTTCGCCGGCCACGGCATCGCGGCCGTGCGCATCGACCTGCGCGGCTCGGGCGAATCCGAGGGCGTGCTGCGCGACGAGTACCTGCCACGCGAGCAGGAGGACGGGGTCGAGGCGCTCCGCTGGGTCGCGTCGCGGCCCTGGTGCACGGGCGCCGTGGGACTCATCGGCAAGTCCTGGGGAGGCTTCAACGCGCTGCAGATCGCGGCCCTGCGGCCGCCGGAGCTGCGCGGGATCGTGACCGTCTGCTCGACCGACGATCGTTACGCGGACGACGTCCACTACATGGGCGGGTGCCTCTTGAACGACAGCCTGTGGTGGGGCGCGGTCTTCTTCCAGCTGACGGCGCAGCCGCCCGATCCCGAGCTCGTCGGAGACGCCTGGCGCGCGATGTGGCTCGAGCGGCTCGAGGCGGCGGAGCCCCATCCGCTGCGCTGGCTGCGGCACCCGCTGGCGGACGGGTACTGGAAGCAGGGCTCCGTGCGCGAGGACTACGGCGCGCTCGCCTGTCCGGTCTTCGCCGTCGGCGGCTGGGCGGACGGCTACACGAACGCGATCCCGCGGCTCCTCGCCGGTCTGCGCGTCCCATGTCGCGCGCTCGTCGGCCCCTGGGGCCATGCGTACCCGCACGCCGCCAAGCCGGGTCCGAGCATCGGGTTCCTGCAGGAGGCCCTGGGCTGGTGGCGCGCCTGCCTGGGCGGCGATCGCCGGGCGGACGAGCCGCGCTACCGCGTCTGGATGGCGGAGAGCGTTCCGCCGGGCTTTCGCGGCGACGATCGTCCCGGGCGCTGGGTCGCGGAGGCGAGCTGGCCTTCGCCGCGCATCGTGGAGCGCGTGTTGCACCTCGCGCCGGGCCGGCTCGGCGAGACGGCGGCCTCCGCGCGTCTCGCCATCGCCTCGTCCCAGGCCGCAGGCCGCGCTTCGGGGAGCTGGCTCGTAGCGAACCTGCGCGACCAGCGCGAGGACGACGCGCAGTCGCTGTGCTTCGATTCGGAGCCGCTCGCCGAGCGGCTCGAGATCCTCGGCGCACCGAAGCTGCGGATCGTCGTCGCCGCGGATCGGCCCGCCGCGTTCCTCGTCGCGCGGCTCTGCGACCTCGCGCCGGACGGCGGCTCCTTGCGCGTGACCTACGGGGTGCTGAACTTGACGCACCACGCGGGGCACGAGACGTTCCGACCGCTGGAGCCCGGCCGTCCGGTCGCGGTGAGCGTCCCTCTCAACGACGTCGCCCACGCCTTTCCGGCCGGGCATCGGGTGCGGCTCGCGCTCTCGAACGCGTGCTGGCCGCTGATCTGGCCCTCGCCCGAGACCGTCCGGCTCACCGTCTTCACCGAGCGCAGCACGTTCTCCCTTCCCGTGCGCCCGCCGGACCCCGCGGACGGCGACCTGCGAGCGTTCGAGCCGCCCGAGCAGGCGCGCTCCGCGGAGTGGTCGACGATCACCAAGGGCGGCTACGACCGGCGCGAGGAGACCGATCCGGACTCCGGGGACCTCGTCATCCACACGCGGTCCGGCTTCGACGAGCACGGTCGCGTGGCGCTCGCGCGCCTCGAGGTCGCGGGGAACATCGAGGCCGGCGACGCCTCGGTCGTCGAGACCCGCATCCACCCCGAAGACCCCCTGCGGGCGCGGGCCTCGATGGCCCAGCGGACCGATCTGCGACGCGGCTCCTGGCAGGCCTCCATCGCGACCGAGATCGAGATCGGCTGCACGAAGGACGAGTTCGTCGTCGCTGCCCGGCTCGACGCCTGGGAGGGAGACGAGCGCGTGTTCCACCGCACCTGGGACGAGCGCGTGCCCCGTCTGGGACTGTGACCGGGCACGCTGCCCGTCCTCCGGCGGTGACGGCCCGCTACGTCCTCGGGATGCACTTGCAGCTCGTCGAGGTCGGCTCGTCGGCCTGCGCCCAGGCGGCGATGTACTCGCGCTCGACAGCCTCCGCCTCGCTCGCCTTGCCCTGACCCTCCAGCGCGCGGCTCAGTCCGTAGAGCGACCAGCCGTTGCCGCGCCACTTGGCCAGGTCCTCGCGGTAGACCCGCTCGGCCTCGGTGTAGCGGCCGGCCTCGAGGTAGACGGCGCCCAGGGTGTGGCGGGTGGGCTGGAGCCACTGGGGCGGCTCGCCGTAGGACAGCGCGTCCTCGACCACGACGGCTCTCTCGAGCAGCTCCGCTGCGCGGTCCCACTCGCCTCTTTGAAGCGCGATCTCCCCGGCGACGAAGAGGTCGCTGACCTCGAGGATGCGGTGCGAGGGGTCGTTGCCGAACACGCTGTCCGCGGGGATCGCCGCCTTGGCCAGGCGGAAGGCCTCGTACTCGCGCTCGGCGCGGTCGAAGTCCTTCTGCGCGGCGCAGGCGATCGCGCGGTGGGCGCGCCAGACGGCCGTGGTGATCGGCATGAACGCGGGCGGAGCGGGCTCGGCCAGGAGGTCGTTCCAGCGTCCGAAGCGCTTCTGGACGTCGTAGACCGAGGACATCCACAGGTCGACGTACGGCGCGACGCCTTCGAGCACCTCGTCCGGCACGTCGGCCCACATGGCGCGTGCGGCTGCCATCGCCTCCGCCTCGCGGCCGACCATCATGGCCGAGTAGGCCAGCATGTGCGCGTTGTGGACCATGTACATGTGCTGGACCCCCTGGTCCGGGGAGAGCGCCCGGTAGCGCTCGTCGGCCCGCATCGCCGCGGCGTTCTGCTCGATCGACTTCTCCCACTGGCCGACCTGGACGTAGATGTGCGAGGGCATGTGGTTCAGGTGTCCCGCGGCGGGAACCTGGTCGCACAGCCGATCCGCCGCGGCGAGGGCGCGGCCGGGGTCGTCGCTCGGCTCGACGGCGTGGATGTACAGGTGGTTCGCGCCGGGGTTCTGCGCGTCGATCTCGAGCGCGCGCTCCAGCGTCGCCACGATCCTCGGCGTGTCGCCCTCGGGCTGCCCGTTCGCGTCGTAGAGCTTCCACGGGCGCTGGACCATCAGCGCCTCGGCGAACAGCGTGCCGACGTCGGCGTCGTCGGGGTGGGCCTGCCACACCAGCGCCATCGCGGCCGCGTACGCCTGTTCGAGCCCGCTGCGGTCCGCGGGCCAGGGCTTCGCGTAGCGCTGCGAGAGCGCCTCGATCAGCGCCCGCTCGACCGGCGTCGTCCTCGCGATCCGGGCCCGCGCCTCCTGCAGCGCCCCCCACGCCGCGGCCGAGCGCTCCTCGGTCATGACCGGGTCGTTGTAGTTGGGACCCTCGCACAGCGCGATGCCCCACCACGCCATCGCGCATCCGGGGTCGAGCTCGGCCGCGCGGGCGAACGAGCGGATGGCCTCGTCGTGGTTGAACGCGTACATCCAGGCCAGGCCCTGGTCGAAGTACTCCTGCGCCTCGGGCGAGGTCGTGGTGACGGCGCGCCCGTGCGAGCCCATGCCCTCGAAGATCCGGGCCCGCGGGCTGTCCGTCGTCAGGTGGTCCGAGGCCGGCGCCGAACAGCCGGTGAGGGTGGCCGCGCACAGGGCCAGCGCGAGCGAGATCGGGCGTGCGTGCATGGATGTCTCCTTTTTCCGTATATGGAGGCTCGAGGTCGAAGCGCCCCCCCGGGGGTGCCAAGCGGGCGCACAGGGGGGGCGCACGACCCTCCGGCGTGAAAACCGGCTTCACGGCGTGACCCGCCCGCCGCTCGGGCCCGCGAGCCGGCCTCCTAGCGCGGCTCCGCCGCAACCGAATGGGTGCCGTCAGCCAACGGCGCGGAGCCGCGCTGTCGGCAGTCAGCAGCTGGCAGCGGGGCGCTCGGCTCATTGACGATCACGCTCGACCTTGCGCCGAAGGGAGTGGAGCATGGCGCCGATCTGGTCGAGTTCGTCGTGTAGCGGTTCCACGTGCTCGT
>Ga0302046_10001988_pt1 | contig 19151 bp, 7 predicted proteins | sample RVTome_11_FD_200261 | JGI IMG/M metagenome (GOLD analysis project Ga0302046, IMG submission 200261) | Soil microbial communities from uranium-contaminated site in the Upper Colorado River Basin, Wyoming, United States - RVT147D111 (version 2) ...
CCGCCAAGCGCGCCTTGAGCTGCTCCACGGCCGCCTTGTCCTCGAAGAGCATCATCTGCCGGCTGATCCGGTTCTTCGTGTCCGTGACGAACTTCGAGGACCAGTCGCGCAGGAGGTTGACGAGCCTCTCCGCCTGGTCGAGCTCCTCGAGCGTCGCCCGCCCGCGGTCGGCAGCCTCCACCGCCGCCCCATAGAGCCCCCGCTCCTCGTCCGTCGCCTCCCGCCGGGGGAGGTGTGCCTCGCGGATCGCGTCGACCTCGACGAGCTTCTCCGCGAGCAGCTCGCTGAGGCCCTTCTCCACCGCGTCCCGCAGCCCCACCACCGACGAGAGCGCCTTGCCGTAGTCTTTCCCCTGCAGCTGCCCGCGCAGGTCGGCCGCCTGCGATCGCCACAGCTGGTACCCCTTGGCGCCGGCCCCCGAGCGGAAGAAGCGCTGCTCGCCCGCCCGCTGGAGCCCCTTGACCACCTTGGCCGCCTCCCCCTCGAGCGCCTTCCGGGCGGCGGCCCGCACCGTCCTCTCCGCCTCCGCGGCCGCGAGCGCGTCCAGCGCCTCCGCCGCGCGGTTGAACGCTTCCAGCGCGGCGCGACCCGCCTCGACATCTAACCCCGCGGCCTCGAAGTCCTCCACGAGCGCGCGCAACTCCTGCGCGCGCGCGCCCACCCGCTCCGCGAGCTGGTCGCGCGCGAAGGAGCGCGCCCCCACGGCGCCGGCGAGCGCGTCCATGAAGCGGCCCTCCTCCATCGCGATCCCGCTCTCCTTCGCCTCGTTGCGGGTGGCGCTCGCGTCGAAGCCCATGGCCTCAAGGCCCTTCGCAAGGCCTTCCACCTCGGCGGCCGCCGCCGCATGGGCCTCCCGCGCCCGCGCGTGCAGGGACTGCTGCTGCCGCAGCACCAGGTCCTGCGCCCGCCGCATCTGGCCGCCCTCGAACTCACGGCTCGCCACCTCGAGCGCCGCGCGGTCCTCCTCGGTCAGGTCGAGCAGCCCCCCCGCGCGCTCCAGGGCCTTGGCGTAGGCGGAAAGGACGGTCTGCGCCTCCTCCGCCTGCCGGCGGGCGGAGCGCGCCTGCCGTGCAGCCATCCGCGCGTAGTGGACGCTCCCCAGGAAGTCGTCCAGCGCGAGCGCCTCCCGCGAGCGGGCCAGGCTGTCGGAGGCCGGCGGGAGGCGCACCCCGCTCTGCCCGAACGCCTCGATGTCCTCCTCCGCGCGCGAGATGGCGAGGCCCGCGCTCGCGGCCGCCGCCTCCCCAAGGGCCGCCGCGGAGCTCTCCGCGGCCGCCGACGACCCCGCGTAGTCCCCGCTGCGGAAGAGGATCTCCGACTCCGAGAGGGACTCGCGGCCCTGCACCGCATCGGCCTCCAGCCCCTCCGCCACCCTCAGGCGCCGCCGGGCCGCCCGGATCGCGTCGCGCGCCGCCTGGAACGCCCGCCGCTGGCGCTCAGCCGCCTCCACGGCTTCGCGCGCAGCGCTGAACGCCCCCACGAAGTCCTGCTCGACCAGTGCGTCGGTCGCGCGGCCGACCGGCGCGAGGGCCGGCGCGATCGGGATCCCTACCGCCTCGAGGCCCCGCAGCACCTCGCGGGCCGCCTCGATGCGCTTCTCCACCTCCGCCGCGCACCCCCCTGCGAGCTCCGCGCGCGCCGCGCGCGCCCCCGCCATCGCACGGTCGTACGCGCCCTGCCCGAACGCCTCCTCGATCTCCCCGGCCGCTCGCCGCGCCGCCTTCGCGTCCACCCCGAGCAGGTCGGCCACGTCGATGAGGGCCGTGAGGCCCTCCACCGTCTCCCGCGCGCGCGCGAAGGCCTCGGCCGCCTGCTCGATGCGGCGCTCCGTCCCGCCAAGCGAGACCTCCGCCGAGATCAGGTCGTCGTTGTCCATCAGGTTCTTCGCGAGCTGCAGGTCCCGCCGCGCGCTTTCCACCGCCGCCCCGGCGAGCTCGAGGCTGTCCACGCGGCTCGAGGCCTTCCCGATGCGCTCCTCGAGCACCCCCTTCAGCCGGTTCGTGAGCTTGCCGTAGGCGTCAAGCGCGATCGAGGCCGCCTCGTCGTAGGACTGGAACTCGAACGCGTCGACCGCCTGCGTGCGCAACGCCTCGAGGTCCGCCGTGTCCACGGCCATCGAGCTCGCGAGCGACATGTGGTCCTCCACGATCCGCAGCACCTGCCGCGCGCGGTCGTGGCGGTCCTTGTTCTCGTAGGCCGCCCTCTCCGCCTGCCGCGCCGCCCGGTAGGCCTCGAGGTATTCGCCGGCGGCGAGGAGCTTCCGGGCCCGCTCGAGCCCGCGGGGCGCCTCCCCCACGTACACCTTGGAGCGGGATGTGAGCGCAAGCGCCTCCGCCGTCTCGCGGGCGGCCTCCTCGACCCGGCCGGCCATCCGCTCCGCGACCTTCTTCGAGGCGGCCTCCGTCATCTGCAGGAGCCGCTTGAAGTCGTGGGCCGCCTCGAGGCGCGCGAGCGCGTCCACCTCCCTCCCGAACTCGTCCGGCGCCACCTCGAACTGCTCCAGCTCCGCAACCCGCTGCCGCAGCGCTGCGAGCGCTTCGGCCGCACGGTCGCGCTCCGCGGTCTTGGCCGCGAGCGAGCGCTCGATGAGGTCCGCCGCCTGCGCCATCTTCGCGAAGTCCTCCTGCTCGGCCGCCTCCCTCGCCTTGCGCAGCGCCCCCCGCTCGGGCTCGATGCTGATCCCCGATTCGGCCGCCGCCTCGATGAGCGTCGTCACGTGGTCGATCCTGCGGTCGACCTCCGTGGCCACCGCCCCGCGGGCCGACTTGAGCGCGTAGTCCGCTTCGACCTTCGCCTCCTCGAGCGCGCCCTCCGCGAGCTTGGCCTCGGCGGTCTGCAGGGACCCCGTGACCTCGCCCATGTCGATGCCGAGCGGCGATGCCTTGGAGGCGAGGGCCTGCGCGGCCGCCGCGATCCCCCGCACCTCCTCGAGCCGCTTCCGGGCCTCCTCCAGCAACTCGAGCCCCCGGTCGACGGTGTCGAACACCTCGCGCCAGGCACCCGCCTCGAGCGCCGCCTCGGCCTCGCGCCGGTGGTCGTCGAGCTCCGGGACAAGGAGCCCCGCCCCCCGCGCCGCCGCAGCCGCCGCCTCGAGCTCCCGGGCCCGCTCGATCCCGTGCGCGGTCAGGACGGCCTCGACCTCCTTCCGGTAGAGGCCGATGAACGCCTGCGCGGGGTCGAGCTCGAACCGCTCGAGCGCTTCGCGGGCGCGCAGGCGCGCCTCGCGGCAGCCGGCGAAGTCCACGGGCAGGTCCGAGAACGAGGTCTCGAGGTCGTTGGCCTCCTCGAAAGCCGCCGCCAGGCCGTCGCGCCGCTCGAGCGACGCCCTGAGCTCGCCCTCCAGGGCTTCGAGCGACGCGAAGGCCTCCTCGAACTTCTCCTCGGCCGCCAACCGCTCGAGGGCGGCCAGCCGCTGGCGCGGCGCGTCCTGGGGAACGCCGAGCTTCGCCGAGCGCTGCATGGCCTCCACGACGTTCGCCTTGCGGCCGTCCAGCCGCGCCTTCTTCGCCGCGTGCCACGCATGCTCCGCCCTTCCAAGCGCCGCGAGCGCGCGCTTGTGCCGTCGGCCCTCCATCGCGGCGTCGAGCTCGGCGACCGCCGCCTGGATCTCCGCGGGGTCGGCCCCGAAGGCCCGCGCGTCCTCGAGCAGCCCCTCGGCCTTCGACCGCGCGTCGGCGGCCCGCCGCGCGTTGTCGCGCGCCTCTCCCACGAGCCGCGCCGCCACGGCCGACCAGTGGTCGGCCCCTTGGGGAACGCCCTCCTTCAGTGCCGTCCGCGCCTGGCGCAGCGCCTCCACCGCCGCGGTCGGGTCCGCCCCCTCCGACTCCGCCGCCTCGGCGTCCGACTCGACCGCCCCCAGGCGCTCGCCCACGTCGGCCGCGAGCGCCTCGGCCATGGCGCCCTGCGCGGCCTGCGCGACCTCCTCGGCCGCCGCCAGGTCGCCCTGCCGCAGCAGCCGCGCGGCCTCGGCGAGCTGCGCCTCCTCCTCCGGTGCCTCCCCCCGGGCGTCCGCCAGGCGCGCCGCCAACACGCGCGCGTGCCCGAGGGCCGCCACCAACCGCGCCGCCCGGTCGGGGACGCCGCGCAGCGCCTCCTCCGCTTCGGCGCCGATCCGCGCGGCCCCCACGAAGTCGCCAGCGAGCAGCGCGTCCGCGGCGGCGAGGACCGCCGGCAGCGCGCTCTCGCCCGGCTGGCCGGCCAGCCGCAGGTCGATCGCCCCGGCCACCACGGCCTCCAGGCGCCGCTCCGCCTCCTCCTGGAGTCCGCCCTCCGCGACCACCATCGCGCGCTTCAGGATCGAGGCGGCCTCCGGGATCTCGAGCGCGTCCAGCCGCCGCTCGGCGACCGCCTGCGCGTCCTCGAGCGGCCGCGCGTCGAGGCCCGCCCCCTTCATCGCCTCGACGCGCGCGCCGGCCGCCTCCAGCATCTGCGCCACCTCTCGGCCCTGCTCCATCACCGCCTCCAGGTCGCGCCGGGTCTCCGCGAGCAGTTCGATGGCCTGGCCGATGTCGCCCCCCTTTCGCGCCTCGACGCTGCGGGCGAGGACCTGCTCGAACCTCGCCACGTTCACGCCCCGCACCTCCCCGGCCGCCTTCAGCACCGCGCGCACCTCCTCCTCCAGCCCGAGCGTGCGGGCCTCCTTCAGTTGGGGGACGAGCGCCTGGGCCTTGCCGATCGCGCCGCTCGCCGCCTCGTACCCCTCTGCCGCGAAGGCCGCCGACGCCTGCTCGAGCAGGGCCGTGAGCGGCGACACGTCGATCCCGTAGGTCTCCAGGCGCTGGACCTCCGTCTCGAGATCCCCCACCGCCCGCTGCGTGTTCTGGAAGAGATCGTAGGTCGTGCGGGCGAGGTCCTGCGCCGCAACGGCCGACCTGTATGAATCCTCGAACGCCTTCGACTCGAGCATCCCCTGCGCCTGCATCATCGTGTTGCGCGCCTCCGTGAGCTGCACGCCCCGCTGCTCATAGTCGTCGATGAGCTCAAAGGCCTCCTCGTGGACCTCCCGCAGGAACTGGCGCTGCGCCTCCTCCGCCTTCATGACCGCCTCGTTCACCGCCTCCCGCGCCGCCTCGAGCGAGAAGTTCTCCAGGCGCTCCTTGGCGTGCTCCAGCAGCTTGCGGGGCATCACGACCGTCTTCGTGAACTTCTCCACCCACCCCACGTACGCCTCGACCAGCGCCACCTTCTGGCGCACCTCGTGGATCATGTCGGCGGCCGCCTGGATGGAGGCGTTCACCGCACGCGCCGCGAGCAGCGCGTCGCCGACCTCCGCCTGCTCGCGCATCCGCCGCGCCTCGTTCAGGCGGTCGCGCCACTCGGGGAAGTCCCCGTGCTCGGCCTCCGCCTTGTCCACCGCGCGCTCCGTCTCCTCGAGGATGAGGTCGATGTACTTGGCAAGCGCCGTCTGGGCCTCGCCCATCGCCTGGGCCGCGACGGCCCTGGCGTCGCGGTTGTCGTGCTCGCGCGAGAGGGAGCGCGCCTCGTCGAGCAGCCCGGAGGCCACGGACATGTCCGCCGCGTAGTCCGCGCCCTGCTCGATGAGCGACTCCGCGCGCTGGATCTCGCGGCGCGCGGCCTCCAGGTCCGCCTGGCGCTCGAGCGCCGTGGAGACGGCGTCCTGGATGAGGTCGACCGCAATCTCGTAGTTGTGGTTCGCGTGCTGCGCGCGCGCCTCCCGCACCTCGCGGGCCACGTCGTCGAGGTAAACGCCCGTCGGCCGCAAGTTCCTCAGGTCCGCGTCCGCGTCCTTGAGCAGCTCCTCGATCCGCTCGTCCTTGCGGGTCACGATGTCCGTCTCGATCTCCTTGAGCACAAGGGCCGCGCGGTCGAGCCGGTGCTTGGAGAGCTCGGAACGCGCGTCGAACAGCAGCTCCTCGGCGCGGGTCATGTCCGTGCCGATCTTCTTGCCCTCCTCGACCTCGTTCTCCAGCTCGAGCGTCCGGCGGATCGCCCTCACGAACGCCTCTTGCTCGGAGGGGAAGTCGTACGCGATCGCCTCGAGGACCTTCCGGTGCTCCGCGAGGTCCTTCGCGTACTGGTCGGCAGACTTCTCGCCCCCCTCGCCGCTCGGGTGGCGCAGCTCCGCCGACTCCCGCAGCGCCTTGATGTCCTGCGGGCGCGCGATGCCGAGCTTGCCGGCGACCTCGATGACGAGGAACTTCTCGGCCGCCTGGACGAGCGCCCCCTGGTACTCCTCGGGCGCGCCCTGGATCGTCCGGACGGCGTCGAAGATGTGCTTGAGCGAGACCTCGATCTCCCCGGCGTCGAGCGCCTGCTTCCCCTTCTGGAAGTGGACGCGCGCCTGGGAGACCTGCGCATTGGCCACGTCGCGCGCCTCGATGACGTACTCGCGCATCTGGCGCAGGACGTGGTCGGTCACCTGCGTCCAGAACTCGCGGCCGGACTGCTCGGCGCGCTTGATGGCCGCGCGCGCCCGCTCCACGTCGCCCCGGCGGGCGTAGTTGCGCGCCTCCTCCAGCGGCTCGGCGGCGTCCGACGGGATGACCTGCATCTGCGTGATCTTCACGAGCGCCGCGCTCGTCTCCTCGACCTCCCGCAGGACGCGCTGCTGCTCCTCGCGCAGCGAAGTGGCGCGCTCCACCAGGTCGTTCAGCAGGCCCGAGGCCTCGTCGTAGGACCCCTCCGCCATGCGGAGCTTGGCGGTGGCGAGCATCTTGCGGACCACCGTCACGTTCGCGCCGGCCAGGCGCAGCCGGCGCACCTCGGCCGACGCGTCCTCCACCGTGGCGGTCACCGCCCGCCGCGCGGCGCTCGCGGCCGCGACGATGGACCGGCGCCCCGCCGCCCGGGCCGCCTTGAGGTCTCCGGCATCGAAGGCCGACTTGGCGCGCGCGAGCTCGCGCTCGGCCGGCTTGAGGTCGCCCTTGAGCGACCGCGCCGTCTGGATTCCCTGCTCCGCCTGGCGGAACGACTCCTCAACCGCCTCGCTGAGCGCCGCCCGGTCCTCGACCTCCACGGGGCTCGCCGCCGAGGGCTCGGCCCCCACGCCCGCGGGCTCGCCCCGCACGGCCGCCTCCCGGGCCGACTGGGCCTGCACCGCGATGAGGTCGGCCACCTGCGCGAAGTCCACGTCGCCGCCGATGAGCATCGTCCGCGCACGCTCTAGGATCGCCTCGGGCGAGCGCGTGTCGACGCCCTCCTCGCGGTCGTGCGCCAGCAGGCCTGCGAACGACTGGAGGTGCTCCTCGAGGTGCTCGCGCCCCTGCTGGATGGCTCGCGCGCGCAGCTCCTGGCCCCTCCGGTACTGCTCGAGGAACTTGCCCGCCTCGCGCAGGTCGCGCCCCTCCTGCGCCATGGGCTGCAGGTCGTCCGGGGGCACGCCGATGCGCTCGACATCGTACATCATGGAGATCCCCGAGTCGAGCGCGTGGTCGGCCGCCTCCTGCGCGGCGCGCTCCCCGTGCCCGATGCCCTCCTGCGCGGCGTTGAACGCGGCGGTCCAGTCCTTCTCCTTCAGCGCCGCGTTCGACCTATCGAGCTCGGTCTCGGTCTCGCCGCCGCCCGCCCCCATCTGCCGGAGCGCCGCGACGAGTTTCGCGAGGCGGTCGGCAGCTTCCTTCGCCTGCGCCTCCGTCGACCGCTTTTGGGCCCCGACCTTCTTCAGCATCTCCTGGTAGCGGATCGCGTCCAGGCGCGGGTCGATCCTCGCGGGCCGCTTGGCCATGGGTGCCACCTCCGCCCCCGCCCGCGGCGCCCCACCCAGATGCGATCTGGGGGCGCGGGAAGAGCCACCGCCGAGTCTTCCTGAGGGGCTTTAATCCTTCGGCCGCGCCGACCGCGCGCCGTTATGGACGGGGCACGCCCGGTTCAGGGGGACGCGCAGCACCTCCGCGCTCCCCTTCAGGCCGTCGTAGTACCACAGGTTGTCGACGGCCCGGTCCGCGCGGCCGCTCGCCACCTTCACGGCCTCGCGCGCCTGCACCGCGGCGACGATCGAGGTCGTCGTGATCTCCGCGGCCTGGGCGGCCTCCACGAACGTCATCCCGGCGCCGGTGCACGAGTAGCGGCGCGCGACCTCCGCCATGTGGGTCTTGTTCATCCCGCACTGCAGGCACGGCGACCCCGGCGGCAGGACGACCTGCACCTTGCCGACCATCCCGAGCGTCCCGCCGTCGATGTACGGCTTCCCGTGGAAGTACGCGTGGGCGTTCGTGTGCACGCGCGCGGCGACGTTGTCGACGCACCCCACGACGAGGTCGTGCTCGGCGAACACGGACTCCGGCAGGTTCTCCACCCGGTCCGCGTGGGTCTCCACGGCGACCGCTGGGTCGAGCGCCATCATCCCCCGGCGCACGGCGTTCACCTTCAGCTCCCTCCGCGCCGCGTCCCCCTCGGTGAAGAAGATGCAGCGGTTCAGGTTCGTCGTCACCACGCGGTCGGGGTCGACCAGCGTGAACGAGCGGAACCCGGATAGCGCCAGGTCCTTGGCCGCCTCGTTGGCCAGCGCCCCGGCGCCGACGATGAGTACGCGCGTGCGCGCGATCCTGTCGAGGTCGATCCAGGCGATCCTCCGGGACCGGTCGAACCGTTGGGCCGGATCGTCGTCCCGGCGCAGCGCGATGGGGGGTGACTTCCCCGCCGCGGGGGCAAGCGCGCTGGGCATGTCGGCCAATCGGCGGGGACGCCGCATAAACCTTCCCGGCGCGTCCAGCGGGGCCCGACGCGCGGCCACGCCGGCCGCGCCATGAGGCCGCTTCGGGGCGGGTCAGTCGTCCTTCCGCCGGCGGGTCGCAGAAGCGAGCGCGGCCACCCCCGTGGCCGCAAGGAGCGCCGCCACGGCGACGGGCGCGCCAAGCGGCGTGGCGGGAGTCACCGCCGCCCCCGCCGGGACGACGCCGTCGTCGCGGATCGTCTCGACGTCCTTCCCGCAGAGTGAGACCACCGGCTCGCCGCCCGCCAGTTGCGACGCGTCCACCAGACCCGTCCACCGGTCCCCCACGCGCTGCATCGCCACGAGCGATCCGTCCGCGGTGCGCACCATGGGGGCCGTCGCGGCGGGGCCCGCGGCCGGCTCCGTGACCGTGGCCCAGACGCGGGCCGTCCCGTTGGCAGCCGGCTCCTCCACGCCGAGGGTGGCCCTGACCTGGGCGAGGGACCCCGAGTCCCGTTCGACGAGTTGCACGGCTTGACGGTAGTCATGCTTGTACCCGGCCGGCGGCGGGAACTTCCCGATCGACCAGTAGGCGTACACGGAGCCGCCCCACTCGAAGAAATTCGGGAACCCGTCCACCGCGGCGTCATCGGCGTCCGAGAGCTCGGTCACGGGCCCGAGCGCTTGTCCGTCGAACGTCCGGTAGACGGCGTCCGTGTCGTTGACCGGCAGATGGTGCGAATAGGCGGGGTCGGCCGTCACCCACCCGACCCACAGCCTGCCGGCCGCGGCGTAGAGCGTCGGCGCGGTGTCGTCGCCGTCCGAGGGCTGCGGGTTCACGATCAAGGGAGGGGCCACCGCCCCCCTTTGCGGGGTCGAGCGAGACGAGCGCGATCTCGTAGTCGGCGCCGTTCACCGTGTAGGGCTCGTTCGTGTCGTAGGCCACCCACAGCTTCCCCTGGAAAGCGGCGGGCCAGAACTGCGAGGGGCCGATCACGCCCGTTTCCACGATGGTCCGGGGCGCGCTCCAGGCTACCCCGTCAAAGACGGCCCAACGCACCGCGTAGACCCAGGAGTCGAGAGACTGCGCCTCCCAGACCGCGTAGACGCGCCCGCCGTCGGCAATCAGGGTGGGCAGGAACTCCGACCACCCGTTTGCTCGGGCCGAGAGCGGCTGCACCGCGCCGAAACGCTCGCCGTCGAAGAGCCTCCAGACCACGTCGTACTCGTTGAGCGTTCCCGGGTAGTCCTTGGTCACGTACGCCACCATGAGCTGGTCGCCGAGCGGCGCGATGGCGCCGTACTTGGCCGAGTCGTAGTCGCCCGCCACCTCCGACGCGACGAACATCGGGGAGACCCAGTCCGGCGACGCCCCACGCAGGAGCATCACCTGGTTCTCGGGCGCCCACAGGGAATGCCAGCCCTCCCAAATCGTCCAGACGTCGTCCCGCCATACGGTTGACGAGAGGCGCGAGTGGAACGCTATGTAGCCCGGCGGGGAGTCCGGAAGTTGTTGGGTCGTATCGACGGACGATAGCCATACGGGAGTCCCGTTCCAACCTTTCCCGTCCTCGAACCAGCGGAGCATGACCATGTCGGTGTCATTCGTGCTCGACCCGAATTCGACCTTCATCTCCTGGACCACGGCCATCCGCCCCTGGGAGGTGAGGAGCGTACCCTGTACCTGGTTACCGCCTTCCACACGCGTCGCGTCCAGGATCTGGTACTCTGGGTCGTCCCCGCCCCCAAGGACGGCGTTCTCGCCTGACATCGCCGCGGTCCCGAGCGGGTAGGGGCAGCCGGCGGTACCCTCGCCCCCCGCGGCTGGAAGGGAAACGGCGAAGAGCACGCAGGCCACAGCCCAGGCACCCCGTGCAGCGCGGTCCATGTCTTCCCCCTCTCCTCCGACACCGACGTTCGCCGCGTCGGGGCGGATTCCGGGTGTCGTCTCGCCGGAGCCGGAGGGCGGGGCCTGTTGGCGGCCGAGGGCCGTTAGAGCGTTTGGTAAAGACAATCCATACGGGGGGCCGCCCGCGACCGGGGCGCGCGCATGCTGGCCCGTCGCAATGCGCGCGCGTTACAACCGTCACTCCAAAAGCCTTTTAGTCGAACCTCCCGCTGGTCGCGCCCGAGGGGGCGCGACGAGAATCGTGGCACGTGCCCAACCCGACCGCCGCCCGGCTTTTGCGGTGCTCGTCGTGTCTCTTTTGGTCGCAGGGTCGGTGGCCGCCCTGCCCCCCGCGCCGGCGATGGAAGGGCTCCCCCCCACCTTCGACGACGAGACGCTCGTGGCGCGCCCCTCGTCCCAGGCCCCCGCGGTCGACGGCGTCGTCGAGGCCCTGTGGAGCGGCGCCCACGAGCTCGAGGTGGTGGCCGCCGGCGCCTCCGGCAATTTCCCGCCGGGCTCCGGCATCAAGGTGCGTGCGCTGCACAACTTCACGCACCTCTTCCTGCTCGTGTCGTGGCCGGACGCCGCGCCGGACGCGTCGCTCGACGCGTGGCAGCTCGTGGACAACTCGACGCCGGAGGGCGGATGGGTGCGGACCGGGTGGGGCCACGACGCGCTCGCGGTCTTCCTCGACAACGGCACGGGGGCCGAGCAGAACTTCTCGTCGCTCGGGTGCACCGCCGTCTGCCACAGCGGAACCGCCGAGATGTACACGACGGGCCCGGGCATCCTTGACCTCTGGCACTGGTCGGCCTCGCGCAGCGCGCCGCTCGGGTTCGCGGACGACCGCTACCTCGACAACGCCACGCGGGCCGGGGGCAGCCCGGCCGGCGGGTTCCACCCGGACGCCGCCGACCCCTGGTCGGACAACAATGTGACGACGCCGAGCGGCCCCCGCCCGGCGTACCTGAACGGCAGCGCGCCGGCAACGGCTGGCCACATCGCCGACGCGGACAAGCAGGCCGTCAACTGGTCGACCTTCGACTCCGCGTCGCTGCCCAACGGTACGGTCGTCCCCGGCTGGGTGCTCCTCCCGCCCGCGCCCGGCGAGGGCGACGTGGCCGCCGCCGCGGCCCACGGCGGCAACGCGTGGACCGTCGAGATCGCACGGCCGTTCGTCACCGGCGACGCGGCGGGACGGGACGTGCCCATCGTGGACCTCGGCCGCGAGTACTACTTCTCGCTCTCGGTGACGAACAACCGTACGGCGGAGAACCACTCGACGCCCATCGGCGTGCAGAAGCTCGTCTTCGCCGAGAACCTCGAGCCCGACCTCGTCGTCCGGTCGGCGTCGCCGCTTGCGCCCACGCTCACCGCGGGCGCCGTCGCCAACGTCTCGGCGCTGGCCCGCAACAACGGGTTTGCCGACGCGCCGGCATCGGCCGCCTTCGCCGTCGTCGACCTTTCGAACGCTTCGGAGGTCGGGCGGACTGTGGTGGGGCCGCTCGCGTGGTCGCAGGAGCGCGTCCTGTTCATCACCTTCCCGACCGCGGGGTACCCTCCGGGCGTCCACAATTTCTCCTTGGTCGCCGACTACGACGACGACGTGGCCGAGAGCAACGAATCGAACAACGAGCGTCCGTTCAACCTCACGGTGGTCGCTCCCTCGGCGTTCCCCGACCTCGTCCTCTCCAACGTCACCGGCCCCGCGGGCCCGGTCTTCGTGCCGGACAACCTCACCGTCACCGGGACCGTCTTGAACGTGGGGACGGGGGCGACGGGTGCGGACGTGCGCGTGCGCGCCACCAACGACTCGCTCCCCCCCGCCGAGGCCGTCGTCGGGCCGCTCGCGGCCGGGGAGAGCGCCGACTTCACGCTGAACCTTTCCACCGCCTCCGCCTCCTGGGGCACCTACCTCGTCACGCTCGCGGCCGACCCGGACGACGAGATCAACGAAGGCTCGCCCCCAGCCGAGGGGAACAACTCCGCGGGAGTCTACGCCACCATCGAGTCGCGCCCCAACCTCGTCGCCCAACCCCTCACGCTCTTCCCCGCCGCCGTCCTGGCCGGGGAGACCACGGAGATCAACGTCACGCTCACGAACCTCGGCGCGCGGGCAGCGGGCCGGGTGACCGTCTGGACCTACCTCGACAACGCGACATCGGCCGGCTCGAACGACCGCGTCCTCGTCTGGACGGCCGACATCGACCTGGCGCCCGGCGCGTTCACCCGCATCGCGACCCCCTGGCAGGTACCGGCCGGCCTCTCGGTGGGGCCCCACTCCGTCCGCGTGTGGGTCGACGCGGAGCGCCTCTTCGGGGAGATCGACGAGTCGGACAACAACCGCAGCGCCGCGCTCACCGTCCTCGAGGAGCCGCGCCCCGACCTGACGATTCCGAGCGTGTCATTGAATCCCTCGGCGTACCGCGCCGGGGAATCGGCCACCGTGACCGCTCAGGTGCTGAATGTCGGGGCGAACTACTCCGCCGCCGTCGTGATCGAGGTGCGCGACTCGCTCTCGAACATCACGCTCGGCAGCTCCACGTTCGGCCCCGTGCCCGAGGGTGAGAGTCGTGCGGTCGAGGTCGTGTTCACCGTCCCCGCGGGGCTCGCGGGGCTCCACCTCATCACGGTCAGCGTGGACCCGGACGACGCCCTCCTCGAAGCGTCCGAACTCAACAACTCCCGGACGATCAGCTACGAGCTCCTCCCCGAGCCTCGCGCGGACCTCACGGTCGGGGCGCTCTCCTCCTCCCCCGCGGCGCCAACGACCGGCGACACCGTCCAGCTGCGCGTGGACGTCCACAACGACGGCTCCGCCGCGACTGAGGCCACCGACGGGGCCTTCCGCGTGGGCAACACGGTCATCGGGTACGTGGCCATCCCGGCGCTCGCCCCCGGGTCGGGCACGACCGTCTCCCTCAACTGGGACACCGGGGGGTTCACCGGCCTCCAGGCGCTCATCACGTTCATCGCGGACGTGAACGACACGGTCGTGGAGACGAACGAAGCGGACAACACCGCCACGTTCACCCTGCCGTTCACGCGGCCCGGCGCCGCCGCGTTCCGCCTCGGCGCGCTCACGCGGGCGCCGCCGACCGCCGACCCGGGGGAGGTCGTGCGGCTGGAGGTCACCGTGCGCAACGACGGCACAGCTCCCGGTTCCGCGCGCCTACGGCTCCTGGTCGACGGGTTGCCGCTCCTGGACGAGGCGGTGGACCTCGGCGCCAACGGGTCGGTCACGCTCGCCGCGAACTGGACCGCGAACGCCTCCGGGACGCACATCGTCCGCGCCGAGCTCCTCGTGGCCGGCGAGGTCGTTGAGGCCGCCACGGGGACCGTCACCGTCGCGCGCGCGGACGTCGAACTGCCCGCGGACCTCACGTGGGCCGGGTGGGTCGCCGCGCTGCTCGTGGCCGGCGTGGCGGCGTTCTACTTCCTGCGGATGCGGAGGCGGCCGCCTGCCGCGGACGCTACACGCGCCCCCATGGAGTAGGCGCTCGTCCGGTGCGCCACCGCATGCACGGGGCCACTTCGCGTGCGGGCGAGGGCTCCCAAGAAACGGTTAAGTACGCAACCCAGGATGGCCAGATGAACGCCTTGTCCACCTTTGACGCGATCGCGCGGGAACTGCGGGAGGTCGACCGCACGATCAGCCGCGCCGTGGAGGCCGACGAGGAGACGCTCTCCCGCATCACGGAGCACCTCGTGGGCTCCGGGGGGAAGCGCATCCGGCCCGCCCTCGTCCTGCTGTCCTACCTGGCGGCTAACGGGCGCAGGATCCGGTCGATCGTACCGGCAGCCGCGGCCGTGGAGGTCATCCACACCGCCACGCTCATCCACGACGACATCTCCGACCGCAGCGAGATGCGCCGCGGCCGCCCGAGCGCCCACGTGAGCTTCGGGGTTGCGCGCTCCCTCATCGCGGCGGACTACATGATGACCGCGGCGTTCGGGCTCGTGGGCCAGTACGGGATCGAGCCCATCCGCACGATCAACGTCGCCTGCATGGACATGGCGATTGGCGAGATCCATGACCTGCGGCAGACGGCAAACGCCCACCTCACGGAGAAGGAGTACTTCGAGATCATCGACCGCAAGACGGGGTCGCTCATGGAGGCCGGCGTCCGCCTCGGGGTCATGCTCGCGGGGGGGAGCCCCCGGGACGTCGCGAAGTTCGGCGCCTACGGGAGGAACCTCGGCGTCGCATTCCAGGTCGTCGACGACACGCTCGACATCTCTGCGAAGGCCGCGGCGCTTGGCAAGCCGGCAGGGAAGGACATCCGCGAGGGGAAGGTGACGCTCCCCGTCATCCACGCGATGAAGGAGCTCAACGGGAAGGAGCGCAAGGAGTTGCAGGGGATCGTCGGCGCGCTGCACGGCGTGCCGACCGCAGCGCAGGTGAAGCGGGCGCTCACCCTCGTTCGGAAGTCGGGGGCGGAGGCCCACTGCCGCGCGGTCGCGCGCAAGTACACGCGCAGGGCCAAGCGCGCGCTCGGGGGACTCCCGCCCTCCGATTCGCTGAAGGAGCTGGTCGCGTTTGCCGACGAACTCGCCGAGCGGAAGGTGTGAGGGTGGCGGCGGCCGAGTCGGGGGCGGGCCTTCCGGGCGCCCAAGGCGGAGACGAGTTCAGCTCGCGGTCGTGCAGCCCCGAGCTCGTCGCGAGCCATGCGCGGGGTTCCCCGTCGCCCGGAGACTTCTCCGCCGACGCGTGGGACCTCGTCGTCGTGGGCGGGGGGCCCGCCGGCTCGAGCGCTGCCCAGGCCGCGGCCGAGCGGGGGCTTCGCGTCCTCGTCCTCGACAAGCGCGCGGTCGTGGGCGAGCCCTACCAGTGCGGCGAGTACATGCCGACGAACGAGGAGGTCAAGGCGCTCATGCCGCGCGTCGAGGGCGTGGACGCCCTCTTCGACATCCCCGGGTGGGTCAAGAAACGGGAATGGTCCATCACGCGGTGCATCTCGCCGAAGGGTCGGCGCTACGACCTCCCGTTCGCGGGGTACTCGACCTCGCGCGCCGCGTTCGACCAGTTCCTCGCGCTGCGTGCGATGAAGGCGGGCGCGGTCTTCGCGATGAGCCAGCGGGTCGTGGACGCGGGCGACGGGTGGGTCGGAACCTACGGCGGGGCGCGCGTCGAGGCGCCCGTCGTCCTCGGCGCCGACGGCCCCCACTCCGTCGTGCGCGCGAAGGCCGGGCTGCCCGCGCCGGAAGTGGTTTGCCCCTGCATGTTCTGGGACGTGAAGGGGGACTTCGAGGGCGTCGTGGACCTCTATTTCGGGTCGGTCGCCCCCGGCGGCTACGCCTGGATGATCCCCAAGCACGACGGGGCGAACATCGGGCTCGGCGTGCAGCCCCCGCTCGCGGGGAAGGTCAACCTACGCCCGCTCCTCGAGCGGTTCGCCAAGCGCTACGACGTCCGGGAGGTCTGCACGGTGGGCGGCGGGTGGGTGCCTGCCTCGGGGCCGATCCGCCGCACCGTGGTCGGCAACACCATGCTGGCGGGGGACGCCGCGGGGATGGTCATGGCGTCGAACGGGGGGGGCGTGTGTGTGGCCATGATCTCCGGGCAGCTCGCCGGCCGCGCCGCCGCCGACCACGTCCAGCGGGGTGTGCCCGTCAGCAACTACGAATCCGAGTGGCGCCGGCGGGCCGGCGCCACGCTGCGCAACTCGCTCCACACGAAGCGACTGGCGGATATCTTCTTCCGCGACGACCGGACGCTCGATTGGGTCATGCGGGCGATGGGGCGGCGCACGATGCTGCGCGCGCTTGCCTGCCGCCCGCTGCTCGGGGTGTATTGACGGGAGGAGCCAGGCCCGAGGTCCACCCCCTCCGGACGTCCCGCGTCCCGGCGGTGGCGCATGAGTGCTACGGGGACTCCCGGGCGACCGGGTAGCGCGGCCCGAACAACCCCTGTCATGATTGAAGGCTGTTGGTCTGGATCCCGCAGGTTGCTCCCGCCCCCCAGCCAACCCCCGGGGTTGGCCGGTTGCGCCCCGCGCCGCCACCGCCGCGGAGGACGATGGGTTCATCAACCACCCCCCTCCTCGCGCGCCGATGCCGCCCGCGCCCTTGAGGAGGCCGCGGCTCGGGGTCGCCTGACGCCCGGGCCCCATCCGGTGGGGTGAAAGAGTCCCCACACCGCACGCTCTTCAGCGACACGCCCCCCACGCGCGGGTGGCCTAGCCCGGATATGGCAGCAGGTTCCTAACCTGCAGGTCGGGGGTTCGAATCCCCCCCCGCGCGCTCCCCCTCACCCGCCGAGGTCCGCCGTGCAGTGGCCGCACTTCGTGGCCGCGATCGGGATCTTCATCAGGCACTTCGGGCAGTCCTTCTCCGTCGGCTCCTTCTTCTCTTCCTCCTCCTGCTTTCGCTTCATCTTGCCGACGGCACGGACGATCATGAACACCACGAATGCGATGATGAGGAAGTTCACTAGGGCGTTGATGAACGCCCCGTAGCCGAGGACTGACGCCCCCGCAGCCGTGGCCTCGGCCATGGACGCGTACGGGCCCGGGGGCGTGCCGTCGCGCAGCACCACGAACAGGTTCGAGAAGTCCGCGCCCCCGAGCGCCACGCCGATGGGCGGCATGATGACGTTGTTCACGAGCGATGTGACAACGGCGCCGAAGGCGATCCCGATGATGACGGCGACCGCTAGGTCGAGGACGTTCCCGCGCTGGATGAAGTCCCGGAACTCGTCGGCGATCTTGGGTTTCTTGGGTACCATGCCCTGCCGCCCCTAGGGCATGGCGGGGGTCGGGAGAAAAGCCCAGCGGCGGGGGTGGCCGGGCACCGGCCTGGGGGTGCCGGGCCTGGGTACCGCGGGAAAAGCCACATGAAGGCGAGCGCCATGGAGCGCCCCCGTGCACGGCCACCACCGCGCGGGCGCCTCGGTTGCCGCGGTGCTCGCCGCGGCCGCGCTTTCCCTGGCCGTCGCCTCCCCGACCCAGGCCGCCCTACCCCCTGGCTTTGCCGACGACCCGGTGGTCACCGGCCTCAGCGTGCCCCGGGACCTCGCGTTCCTCCCCTCGGGCGACATCCTCGTCATCGAGAACGAGGGCCTCGTCAAGGTCGTCGAGAGCGGCGCCGCGCGGGAGCTGCTCGACCTGCGCGCCGCCGTCCGCGTGAGCGGCGAGCAGGGGCTCCTCGGTGTCGCTGTCGACCCGGACTTCCCCGGCCGCCCGTACGCCTATTTCCACTATACCGCCGACGAGACCCCCGGCCACGTCCGCCTGTCCCGCTTCACGTTCCTCAACGCCAGCGGGCCCGGGCCCCTGGGGATCGACCCCTCCTCCGAGCTCGTCTTCCTCGGCGACATCCCCGACGACGCGTTCAACCACAACGGGGGGACCGTGCGCTTCGGGCCCGACAAGCGCCTCTACATGAGCATCGGCGAGGACGCCGACCCATGCGACGCCCAGAACCTGTCGCTGCTCAAGGGCAAGATCCTGCGTGTCAACGTGAACGCCTCGGCCGACCCCGCGACCCGCTCCACGCTCGTCCCCGCCGACAACCCGTTTTCCAACCACAGCGACCCGAACGCGGCCCTCGTGTACGCGTTGGGATTGCGCAACCCATTCCGGCTCGACATCGACCCCGCGACGGGCGTGCTCTACATCGGCGATGTCGGCCAGAGCCAGTGGGAGGAGGTCGACGTCTCGCTCGGGGGCGAGAACTTCGGCTGGCCGTACTTCGAGGGGTTCAACCAGCTCCGCTCGAGGAGCTCAAACCCCTGCCCCGGGGACTCGGGAGGCGGCTCGCTCACGCCGCCAATCCACGTGTACCCCAACCCCGGGGGCGCGGCCATCATCCTGGACGGCGTCTACCGCGGCGTGGACTACCCGAACGACTCGAGCTTCCCGCCGGCGTTCGAGGGGGCCGTGTTTTTCCACGACTTCTACGGCGGGAACCTCCGGGCCCTGGCGTTCAACGCGAGCGCCGGCGAGTGGTCGCTCGTCCCCGGCGTGAGCGCGACCAACTGGAGCACGGGGCTCTCCGGGATTCCGTCCATGCGGGTCGGGCCGGACGGGGCGCTCCACTACGTGAACGCCTACACGGGGCACCTCCGCCGGATCGCCCACGCCGCGGCCCCCTCCATCCTGTCGCCCGCGGTGCTGCCGGCCGGGACGGTCGACAGGCCCTACGCGTTCGACTTCGAGGCCACGGGCGGCGGGACACCCTACACGTGGGCCATCACCGCAGGGGCGGCCCCGCCCGGCCTTACGCTGGATACCGCGACGGGACGCCTGGCAGGGACACCCATGGGCAACGGGACGTTTGCGTTCACCGTGAATGTGACGGGAAGCGGGGGCTCGTCGGCGACGCTCGGTGTGACCGTGGCGGTGCGCGACCCCCTCGCCATCGCGGCCGTCACCCTCCCGGGGGCGTTCGAGGGCGAGGCTTTCCAGGTGAACCTCACCGCAGCGGGCGGGGTGGGGCCCTACCTCTGGGAAATCGTCTCCGGCGGCCCCCCCTCAGGTGTAGGCCTGCAGCCGACGACCGGCGCGTTCGGCGGGACGCCGGGGGCAGCAGGGTCCTTCGACTTCACGGTCCGCGTAAGCGACCCCGAGGGGCGTAACGCGAGCCGCCCGCTCATGCTGAACGTGACGGCCGCCGTCCGGATCGCGAGCACAAACCTCCCGGGGGCGGAGG
>Ga0302046_10001989_pt1 | contig 19151 bp, 15 predicted proteins | sample RVTome_11_FD_200261 | JGI IMG/M metagenome (GOLD analysis project Ga0302046, IMG submission 200261) | Soil microbial communities from uranium-contaminated site in the Upper Colorado River Basin, Wyoming, United States - RVT147D111 (version 2) ...
CGTCCTCGAAGAAGTCCGTGATCGGTTGGTCGAGGTCGAGGATCTCGTCCTGATCCAGGAGCAGGATCGCCGCCTTGGTGAAGTCGATCGGCGTCGAGCCGATGGCGAAGATCGTCTCCGGCGTGTTCGCGATCCCCTTCTCCCGGTTCGCGAGGCCCCAGGCCTCGTTCAGGACCGTCGCGCCGTCCCGCACGACCAGCAAGACGCCCGCGAAGCCGCCGGCCGCCTCCTGCTGCATCCGCTGCGCGAGGCTCTCCCACGTGAGCGGCGGCGGGAGCGGCTCCGGCCGGACCGCGGGATCGAGGTGCTCTCCGCCCTCGATCCACAGGTCGACCAGCCCGTGCGGCGGTGCCGGCTCGAAGCGCGCCACGACCTCGGCGGATCCGCCGCCGGGCAGGAGGTAGACGAGACAGGATCCGTGCTCGCCGTCGGGGAAGCGGTCGTCGAGCGAGGCGCCGAGCAGGGCCCGGCGCAGCGCTGCGAGTCGCTTCTCCAGCTCGGCCTCCTCGACCCGCTCGCGCAGGGCGTCGGCGACGTGCGCCTCGAGGAACTCGGACGCGTTCGCGCTCTCGTGCGCCAGGAACTCGACCAGGGCCAACGCCCCGCGCCGCAGTCCCGGGCTCTCGTCCTGTCCCGCCGCGGGCGCGACGACGGCGAGGATGCCCAGCGCGAGCGCCGGGAACGAAGCGACTCTTCCTCTGGTCCGTTGCATGGCGTACCTCGTGTCGTCGGGTCGGATGCGAATCAGCGGCTCCCGTCGTCGGGCTCGACCTGCACGCGCACGCTGCCGTCGTGGGCGGAGAGACGGAGGGCTCCCGGCGCGCTCGCCCGGGGAGCGTCCCACAGGAACTCGAAGGCCCCGTCCTCGCCGGCGGAGACGGAGACGAGCAGGCTCCCGTCGGTTTGCTCGGTGAAGCGGGGGACGACGCCGGCGGCGCGCAGGTCGAGCGGGATGCGCGCTACCTCGAGCACGGGGAGCTCGCTCCCGTCTTCGCGCAGGAGCAGCAGCCGCGTGCCGCCGGCTCCGTCGGACGCCACGAAGAAGGCGCAAGCGACGCCGTCGCCGTCGATCCGGTCGTGGACCGGGTTTGCCTCGTCCAACGCCGAGATCGGGAAGCGTTCGGGGCCGCGTCCGCCGGAAACGTCCTCCGCGCTCTCGCTCGTCGCGCCGCCGGGTCCCTGGCCCTCGATGTCGATCCGCGTCCGCGCAGCTCCGTCCGCCAGGCGATCGCGTCGGATGCTCACGGTTCCGGTCTCCCCGCTGCGCGTGCGGAACGGGACCCGGAGCTCCGCGTCCTCCGCCAAGGGGCCCGAGACCTCCCGCCCGTCGACCTCGAGGCGGAACCACCATCCGCGGACCCACTCCAGCCCGCCCGAGGCGGCGAAGGCAGCGCCGGAGAGCAGCGTCCCGGCCACGATCAGGCGAAGCAGGCGGAAGGAGCGCCGCACGCGCGGCCGGAACCGCGCCCGCAGGCGGGCCTCGAGCTCCGGATCGGGTCGCGGCTCCTCTTGGTCGGCGCGCAGCAGGGTCAGCGCGCGTTCGACGGTGTCCGCAGTCCTCATCGCAGGAGCTCCCGTGCATGGGGTTCGAGCGCTCGGCGCAGGCGTTCGCGCCCGCGCGCCAGCCGCGCCTTGATCGTCCCCGGCCGCGAGAGAAGCACGCGCGCGACCTCCGCCACCGAGAGGCCTTCGAGATAGTGCAGCGTGAGCGCGCTCTGGTAGCGGGGTGGGAGCGCCAGCAGGGCACGCCGCGCGAGCTCGCTCGGGTCCTCCGAGGGCCCGGGCCGTGCCGCTCGCGACGAGAGGTCGGCCGAGGCGGGCTCCAGGCGGCGCCTCCGGACCCAGCGGTTCACGCGCCGCGAGGCGAGCCGGTAGAGCCACGAGCGGAAGGGCAGTCCGCGCTCCCGGTAGCGCGACAGTCGCTCGAGCGCGATCAGGAAGGCCTCGGCGGTCAGGTCCGCGGCGACGTGCTCGTCCCCCACGCGCCGGCGAACGTAGCGCGCGATCGCCGGGTAGTGCCGGCGGTAGAGCGCGGCAAAGGCGTCGGGGGAGACGCGCGCGCGCGCGACGAGCTCGGCTTCGGCGAGGTCCGGGCGTGCGCCCTGTTCCACGGGATCCGCGCCGGCCCCGTGCTCCGCGGCGAACCCACCGAAGGCATGGAGCGAGGGAGAGGTCACGCGCAGGAGATGCCCCCGGGGCCGCTGGAGGTTGCAGGAATCCAGGGGAAAGCGCGACGTTCCCGCGGCCGGGCCGAGGCCCTCCCGCAGGAGGCTGCTAGTACCCCGCTGCCTTCCGGCGCCGGGTGATCACCTGCTCGGGACGGCTCTCCAGGATGAACTCCGGCACGGCGTTGAGCTGGAGGTAGCGCCGTCGAGTGGAGCTCTGGAGCCTCCAGAACGAGGCGATCTCGCCGCGGCACCGGGCTGCCCCGCACATGCAGCGCGCGATCTCCGGCTCGGCGAGGATGCACGTGGAGTAGTCGAAGGAGACTTCTTCGCCGGGCGCGATGTCGCGCAGCGCGACCAACCGGGGTCCGGAACGCGCATCCCCCAGAACGCAGTTCGGGTCGCAGGAGTGGTTGACGAAGTCGTCGAGGCCTCCCGAAGCCCCGATGAACCGATCGGATTCCACCTGGATCGTGTGTGTGAAGTCCTCGATCTCCTCGCGTGCCATGAGCGGCCCGTGGAACGTGAGGACGATCACACCTCGCCGGAAGAACCGAGTCGCGAACACGCCGCGCCCTTTCGGGCCCGCTTCGAGGAGGACTAGGCCTCCTCCCTGAGGTTCGTTCACTGATGCTCGCCGAATCGGATCGGCGATCTTGGGGATTCGTCCCGCGGGTCGGCCCTTTCCGACACCCGGGAGAGGCGCGAGATCCTAGGTACTTCCCGGGCCCGTTGGCCCCCGAAAAGTAACATCTTCCGAGGCTTCTCCTCCGCTCCGGAGCCCGCCTTCCCCATGGACCGACTCCGCGTCGCCTCGCTGCAGTACTTCGTTCGCCCGATCCGCGACTTCGGCCAGTTCCGCGACCAGGTTCGCGGCCTGGTCCGGACGGCCTCGGACTACGACTGCAAGCTGGTCGTCTTCCCCGAGTACTTCACCGTCCAGCTCCTGACCCTGGGGGACACGGAGCGCCCGATGGCGGTACAGATCCGCGAGCTCGCCGACCGGTCCGGGGAGTTCTTCGACCTGATGGCGGAGCTGGCCAAGGAGGGGGGCGTCCACGTCGTCGCGGGGTCGATCCCCGTGCGGGACGAGAAGAATCCCGAGCGCGTATTCAACGAGAGTCACCTGTTCGCCCCCGATGGCTCCCACGAAGCGCAGCGGAAGCTCCACATGACCCGCTTCGAGAAGGAGGTCTGGCGCGTCTCGCCGGGGGATCGACTCCAGGTGTTCGAAACGGCCTTCGGACGACTGGCGATCGCGATCTGCTACGACGCCGAGTTCCCCGAGATCGCCCGGGCAGCGGCGCGCCAGGACGCGCTCATCCTGGTCGTTCCGAGCTACACCGACGACCGCCAGGGTTTCCTGCGCGTGCGCTACTGCGCCCACGCCCGAGCGATCGAGAACCAGATGTTCGTCATCCACTCGGCCATCGTCGGCTCGCTCCCGCAGGTGCCGGCGGTCTCCCTGAACTACGGCCAGGCCGCGATCCTGACCCCGAGCGACTTCTCCTTCGCCCGCGACGGGATCCTCGCGGAGGGCATCCCGAACCAGGAGATGATGGTGATCGGCGAGCTGAACCTGCGGATCCTGCGCTCCAGCCGGTTCCGCGGCACCGTCCTCCCGCTGCGCGACAGCAAGAACAGCGCGGATGTCGTCGCCGAATCCCGCATCGTGAAGGTCGGGGACACCGGCGAAGGGAACGGGAGCAAGTCCGCCACTCGGCGCCGGATCATCGTCCGGAACACGCTCGAAGACGACTTCGCCGGAGTGCGGGAGCTGGCCCAGCTCATCTATCCGGACGTCAGACCCTGGAGCGACGAACAGCTCAGGAAGCACCGCGAGCTCTTCCCCCAAGGCCAGTTCGTCGCGGTCGACAAGAACTCCGGGCTAATCGTCGGCATGTGCTCGGGCCTGATCATCGACTGGGACCGCTACGAGGCCGAGATGGACTGGTCCCGGTTCACCGATGGCGGCATGTACACGAACCACGACCCGGTCTATGGCGGGACGCTCTTCGCCGCGGACGTGATGGTGCGGCCCGGACTCCAGGGACACGGGATCGGGAAGCGTCTGTACCAGGCCGGCAGGTTCGGCCTGGCGCGGCAGATCGGGCTGCGGCGGATCATCGCCGGTTCCCGACTGCGCGGCTATCACCGCTTCGCCGACAAGATGTCGGCGGAGGACTACACCGCGGAGGTCGTGGCGGGTCGGCTGAACGATCCGACGCTCTCCTTCCAACTCGCCCAGGGATTCCACGTGCTGGCGGTCGTCGGCGAGTACTTCCGCGGAGACCCCGAGAGCCAGGGTTGGGCAGCCGTGATCGAGTGGCTCAACGACGACGTCGCCGACGACGGGGACTACGGCCAGGGAGATCCGCGGTTCCGAGCGAGCCACAGCTCGCGCGCACGCGCCAAGCGGGGGAACTGATGCCCGGGCGCCGATCGGATCGGCGCACACCCGGGCGAGCCTCCGGCGGCTCCCCGTGGCGCCGGAGGATGCTCTTCGCCGGCCTGTACTTCGCCGAGGGCGCCCCGATCGGATTCCTGTGGTGGGCGCTGCCCGTGTGGTTGCGGAGCGACGGCCGGTCCCCGGGGGAGATCGCGCGCCTGACCGCTTGGATCGCGTGGCCCTGGGCGCTCAAGTTCCTCTGGGCTCCGCTGGTCGACCTCGTCCGCGGGCCGCGGTTCGGCCTGCGCGCGTGGATCGTCGCGAGCCAGGTCGGGATGGCGCTCACCCTCGTGCCGCTCCTCTTCCTGGACTTCGGCGCCGACGTCGACCTGCTCTTGTGGGTACTGCTCCTGCACGCGGTCACCGCAGCGACCCAGGACGCCTCGATCGACACGCTCGCCGTGCGGATGCTCTCTCCGACCGAACGGGGCGCCGTCAACGGGTGGATGCAGGTCGGGATGCTGGGCGCGCGGGGCCTGTTCGGGGGAGGCGCGGTGCTCCTCGCCGCCGCCCTCGGTCCAGGGGGCCGTGACGCGGTCGTGCTCCTCCTCGTCCTCTCGATCCTGTCCACGGCGGTCCTCGCCTGGCTCGGCGGGCGTGGGAGCGCGGGGATCGAGCGGCCACGCGGCGAGCGCACCGCTGCCTACCTCGCCGGGCTCTCCGACCTCCTCGGCCGACGGGAGCTCTGGATCGGCTTCCTCTACGCCGCGGTCGCGGGAGCGGGTTTCGAGGGGCTCGCCTCCCTGGCCGGCCCTCTGCTGCTCGATCACGGCGTCGCCGAAGAGAGCGTGGGAGACCTGTTCCTCGTTCCCACCGTCCTGGCGATGGGCACCGGCGCGCTCCTGGGCGGGTGGGCCTCGGACCGCCTCGGGCGCCGGCGGGTCGTGCTCCTGGGAGAAGGTCTCGCGGCGCTCACCGTCGTGGCCGTCGGCGCGGTCGTGTGGACCGGCGGTGGAAACGCCTCGCGGGAGCTGCTCGTCGCGTTGCTCCTAGTCCTCTACCTCGCGGCCGGGATCGCCACGGCCGCGCTGTACGCGCTGCTCATGGAGCTGACCCGGCCCGCAGTGGCGGCGACGCAGTTCTGCGTCTTCATGGCCGCCATCAACCTGTGCTACGTGTGGTCGACGCGGCTCCTCGGCGAGCTGGTGGACCGCCTGGGCTACGGCCCCGCGATCGTCGCCGTCGGAAGCGTCTCGGTACTGGCGCTCCCGGCGATCGGCCTGCTACGGCCGGCCGCGACGACGCCGTCCCTCGACGGGACCGATCAGATCGAGCTCGAGAAGTCCTCGAAGTCTCCGAGGTAGGCCCGGTCCGATTGGCGCCAGGTTCCCCGTTCCTCGTCGCGACTCCGCATCTTCTGACGGCGTGAAGACCTCTCCATCAGGTCCTGGTACCAGGCGTCCTCTCCCCCGCCGACGGGCTCTTCGTCCGACATCGGAACTGCCAAGTCACGGTGCCTTCGAAGGCCCTTCTCGTGAAAGCGCTTGTGATTCATCTCGAGACTCCTGTCCGCGTCCCGTGCGCCCTGCGCAGCGGGCTTGTCGCGCGGCTCGTTTCCCTTGATATCAAGATTCCTCGGGTCCGCAACGGCCAAAACTTGATCCCGCCGGGGAATCCCCTAGCCTCCACAACCCATGCCGGAGCGCTTGGATACGGTCGACGAGATGCTTCGCCAGTGGCAACGCGAGCGGCCGGATCTCGACACGTCGGGGATGACGGTCGTGCTGCGAATCCTGTTCCTGGCGGGGCTCTACGACGAGCGCCTCAAGAGTGCGCTGGAGCCCGTCGGTCTCGCGCCGTGGGAGTTCGACGTCCTCTCCGCCTTGCTCCGCTCCGACGCGGGTTCGGGGCTGTCTCCCACGGAGCTGTGCCGGTACGCGCAGCTCACCTCGGGTGCCATGACGAACCGCATCGACCGCCTCGCGAAGCGCGGCCTCGTCCGACGCCGCCCCAACCCGGAGGACGGTCGGAGCACACTCGTCCTGCTCACGGCGAAGGGTCGCCGGCTGGTCGACGAGATCATCGACGCCCGCATGGCCGACGCGAAGGACTGCGTTCGGACCCTGCGCGCCGGCGAGTGCCTCGAGCTGGCGCGCCTGCTGCGTCGGCTCAGCGTCGACGCGCCCCTGGAATAGCCGCGCGAAACGCACGGCGCTCGCGGGTGGAAACGGCCGCCGCGATTCGTCACAACGGGGACATGGAAGCGCGACGACCCTGCGGGCTCGGCGCCCTGTCGCTCGCGGTGCTCGGACTCCTCGCCTGCGGCGGCGAGAAGACGATCTCCGCCGGCGGCGCTCCGGCCGACGGAGCCTTCCGCGCGGCCTACGACGACGGCACGCCCAAAGCCGAGGGAGCCTTCCAGGACGGCAAGCAGACCGGCACCTGGACGCAGTGGTACGAGGACGGCACGAAGGGCAGCGAGGGCGCCTTCTCCGCCGGCGAGAAGACGGGGCCGTGGACCTACTGGCATCGGAACGGCGCGGTGCTCGCGCAGGGACGCTACCTGATCGAGCGAACCGGCCCCTGGACCTTCCGGCACGACAATGGCGCGCTCCAGGCGCAGGGCTCGTTCTTGTTCGGCCAGAAGGAGGGCCTGTGGGTCCACCGCAACCAGGACGGCACGATCGATCCCGAGCTCACCGGCGTGTACGAGGCCGACGTGCGCGTCGCCGAGGTGATGATCGACGGCAGCACGACCGAATGGTTCGACGACGACCAGCCCCGCTTCCGCACGGAGTACGCCGGCGGCGTTCGGCACGGCGCGACCGCGGCCTGGTACGCCGACGGTGCGAAGCGCTACGAGGGACGCTACGAGTACGGACGCAAGAGCGGGCGCTGGACCTACTGGGAACCTGACGGCAGCGTCGACCACGCGCGCAGCGGGGTGTACGACGGCTGGCGCAAGAGGGAGGAACGATGAGCGAGCGAGCAGAACGCATCGGACGCCGCACGTTCCTCGACCTCGGATGGCGCGGCGCGCTGGCCGCTACTCTCGCGCCGAAGGCACTGCGCGTGGCATCCGCGCGCGCGACGTCCGTGCGCGGGACCGTGCTCGGGCCCGGTCGGATTCAGCGCGAGGGCGCTCCCACGCTCCACTCGCTCTCGGTGCTCGACCTCGACGCGGGCGGCGAGGAGCCGTGGACGATCGAGCTCGACTTCTTCGGACACGGCCTGACCTTCGACCCGACCGATCCGCATCGCGCCGCGCTGTTCGAGAAGCGCGGTAGCGGTGCGTGCATCCTCGACCTCGAGAACCGGCGTGTCGTCCGGCCGATCCCCGCCGGCGAGCGCGAGTTCTACGGCCACGGATCCTTTTCTCCCGATGGCTCGCTGCTCTACTCGACCGAGATCCTGGTGAGCGAGGACTACCGCGGCGTGATCGTCGTGCGCGACGGCGCGACGCTCGAGGAACTCGGCGAGTTCCCCACCTACGGCGAATCGCCGCACGACTGCGTCCTGCGCGACGACGGGCGCACGTTGGTCGTGACGAACGGCGGCTCGCGCGTGCCGGGCGGCGACCCGCCCAGCGTCACCTACGTCGACGTCGAGTCGCGCGAGCTGGTCGAGCGCGTGACGATCGAGAACCCCGACGTCGGCGCGGGGCACCTGGCACTGACGCTGGCCGGGGACCTGGCGGTCGTCTCCGCCCCGCGCGAGTGGATGTCGGTCGAGAGCGTCGGCGCCGCCAGCTTCCGCACGGTCGGCGGCGTGCTGCGGACGATGGAGGAGCCGCGCGAGACGACCGGGCGGCTCAAGGGCGAGTCGCTGAGTCTCGCCATCCACGAGCCGAGCGGGATCGTCGGCGTGACCAACCCGCTCGCGAACCTGCTCACCTTCTGGGAGCTCACTAGCGGTCGTCTGGTCCGCTCCCTCGACCTCGCCTATCCGCGCGGGATAGCGCTCACGCTCGACGGCGAGCGCTTCGTCGTCAGCTACGGCAAGTCGACCAGCCTGGTCGAGATCTCGACCGCCGACCTGGAGCCCGTGCGCGGCTCGCGACGGTCCTCGCTGGCGATGAACGGGTCGCACGTGGTCGTGCGCGACCTGCGCTAGTCCCCAGGTTCCGCCGGCCCGTGCGTCGCGAGGAGCGCGAGAAACGTCGCCACCGGACGCGGGACGCGCGCTAACCTCTCTGCCCGAAATGGACGGACGGCGAGACGACGGAGACGGGGACGCAGGGATCGACGCCCGGGAGGCCCTGCGCTGGCTCGAGGAGTTGGCGGCGGACCCCGCGAAGCTGGCGGCCCTCGACGCGCGGACTCTGTTGCGCCTGCGCCGCGCAAGCTCCGCCGTCGCGTTCCCCGATCGCACCGGCCGGCGGACGTTCCAGCGCCACCGGCGGCGACGGGAGCACGAGCGAACGCGCGCCCACGACGACTGCGCCAAGGAGACGACCAGCAACCGCGCCAGGAAGCGCGCGCTGCGCTTCCCCACGGCGCCGCCGGACCTGGCGGTCTCCGTCGAGACGCGCGCGCTGCTCGAGAAGCAGGCGCGGGAACCGGCGCGGCCCGCGGGCGCGAACGGGCGCGTGCTGCGCGAGGAGCGCGGCTGCTACGTCTGCAAGCAGCCCTTCCGCGAACTCCACGAACACTACGACGCGCTCTGTCCGAGCTGTGCGCGCGTCAACTGGGAGAAGCGGAACCAGAGCGCCGACCTGACCGGCCGCATCGCGCTGATCACGGGTGCTCGCGTGAAGATCGGCTACGAGGCCGCCCTGATGCTGCTGCGCGCGGGTGCGACCGTCTTCGCGACCACTCGCTTCCCCTGCGACTCCGCGCGGCGCTTCGCGCGCGAGCCCGACTTCGACGGGTTCCGGGAGCGCCTCTCGATCCACGGGCTCGACCTGCGCCAGACGCCGAGCGTCGAGTGGTTCGCCGCGCACGTGAAAGAGACGCTACCGCGGCTCGATTTCCTGATCCACAACGCCTGCCAGACGGTGCGCCGGCCGCCGGCCTACTACGAGCACCTGGTCGACGCCGAGCGGCCCGAGGCGCTCGGCGCCAACGCGCGCTCGCTGCTCGAGCGGCACGAGGAACTGCTCGGACGGCTCGCGGACGGCGGCGGAGGGAACGGGAACGAGCCTCCGCGGGCCGTGTTGGGCCCGCGCGCGAACCAGGGCGACCTGAGCGCGCTGCGCGATGCGGCCGCTCTGTCGCAGCTCGACCTCCTGGCGGAGATGGACCAGGCGCACCTGTTCCCCGCGGGAATGCTCGACGGTGACGGGCAGCAGCTCGACCTGCGCGACGTCAACTCCTGGCGCATGCATCTGGCCGAAGTCCCGACGGTCGAGCTGATCGAGGTGCAGCTCGTCAACTCGATCGCGCCCTTCGTCCTGACGGCGCGCCTGAAGCCGCTCATGCTGCGCGTGGCGACGCGTGACAAGCACGTCGTCAACGTATCGGCGATGGAGGGACAGTTCTACCGCACGCTCAAGACGACGCGCCACCCGCATACGAACATGGCCAAGGCCGCGCTCAACATGCTGACGCGGACCTCGGCGGCGGACTTCGTGAGGGACGGCATCCACATGAACAGCGTCGACACCGGCTGGGTGACCGACGAGGATCCCTTCGCGAAGACGGTGGCGAAAGGCGAGGAGCAGGGCTTCGCGCCGCCGCTCGACGCGATCGACGGCGCGGCGCGCGTGCTCGATCCGATCTTCACCGGATTCAACACGGGCGTGCACTGCTGGGGCCAGTTCCTGAAGGACTACCGGCCGACGCGCTGGTAGGGCATTCCTCCGTTCGGAATGAGCCGGCGCGTCACGCTCTCCACGTCAACGTGGAGAGTCCGGAACGAGAAGGAGCCGCGCCCCTGCGTGAGCGCGGCTCCCCGGCCGGCGCGACAGGGAGAGAGGAGACCTGCTCTCCGCGCCGACCCAGGATCACTCGACGAGGATGTCGACGAGCTCGATCTCCTCACCACTCTCGACGTCGAGCGCCTTCACCAGGCCGACGCCCATGGCGAAGTACTTGTACTCGAGCTCGTCGGGCTCGATCGGGGTCGTGTCCTGGATCTGCCAGCAGCCCTCGAAGGTTGTCCCGCCGTTGAACGGGACTTCGACGCTCTGCCCCTCGGCGATGAAGGTGCCGATGTCCTCGGCCTCGTTCAGGTACCACTCCTGACGGTACACCCGCCCTGGATCCGCGCTGGCGAGCATGATGATCCCCGGCTTCGCGCCGTCCTCGCCGGCGATCCAGGAGCCGTCCATGTTGACGATGAAGCCGTCCTCGAGCTCGAAGGACAGCTCGCCGAAGTACCAGACGTTGCCCCACAGGTCCTGGGCGTAGTAGTCGAGCGTGTCCTCGACCATCTCGCCGTCGACGAACTCGCGCGCCTGCACGACCGCGCACTCGACGCCCATGATCTCGCGCGTCTCGTCGAGCGTCTTGCACTCCACGCGCTCGAGCCCGTCCTCGGTCTCGCCCTCGTAGACGAGGGTCGTGCCGACGACGAGCGGGAAGAAGGGGTTGTCGACGGACGAGCTGAACTCGTCGGGGTCGATGTGCGGAGCGTAGGGGCCGGACCCCAGGGCCTCGCACAGGTCGAGACGCGCCTGGTACTGCTCGGGCAGCTCGTGGAGAGCCTCCTGGTACTCCTCGAAGGCCTCCAGCGAGCACTGGATCGCTTCGAAGAAGCTGGGCTGGTTGAGACAGACGCCGATCGCGTTCAGGAGGTCGGCCTGGATCTCGAGGCGCGAGGCCTCGCGCGCGGCGATCGCCGTGCGAGCGCAGTTGTTGTCTCGCCTGTCCTGAGCCTGCGCCGGGACGGCGACGCCGAGGACGGCCGCGCCGAGCGCGAGCCGCGCGAGCGGACGAAGGGGACGCCGGGATGGGATGAGCACGGAGGAATGCATGGATGAGTCTCCTGTCAGAGGTTCGAGGGCGGCTCTCGTGCCGCCGGGATCGAACCTAGGGCGACTCGTCCCTCTCGGCGTTATCGTCCCATTACCCGCTCCGAAGTCGGTGCCGAACGTAACGCACGAATAATCTGGGGGCCTCGCTGCGCCCTCTTCCCTTCACGTCGGCACGCACTACCCTCCCTCTCGTGCGCTGGTTGAATCGACTCGTCGGCTGGTTCGTCGCTGCCGCCAGCCTGGTCTGGCGGCTGACGCTGCGCGTCTCGTTCGAGAACGATCGTCGCGCGGAGCTGCTCGGCGCGGGGAAGGGACTCACGGTGGCGCTCCTCCACGCTCACCAGATCGCTGGCGTGCTCGGCTTCGACGACAAGCGCTCCTGCGTGATGGTGTCGCGCTCGCGGGACGGTGACCTGATCGCCCCGAGCCTCTCGATCCGCGGGATCGGCGTCGCGCGCGGCTCGGCCAAGAAGCGCGGCATCGACAAGGGCGGCCGGACGGCGCTGGCGGAACTCGGGGAGTGCGTCGCCGGCGGAGGGACGGCGCTCCTGACGGTCGACGGACCGCAGGGACCGCGCAACCGCGTGCGTCGCGGCGTGGCGAGCCTCGCCGCAGAGCAGGGCGTCCCCATCCTGCCGGTCGTGATCCTCGCCAGCCGCTACTGGCTGCTCGAGCGCTCCTGGGACCGCCTGCAGATCCCGAAGCCCTTCAGCCGGGTGACCTTCCACTGGGGCGACCCGATCCGGCCCGAGGGCAAGTCGCTCCTGGACCTGTGCAACGCCACGGCGCAGGCGCTGCGCGACCTCGAGCAGAGGTTCCATCCGGAGGAAGCGAAGCTCGTAGCCGCCGCCGCCGAACGCGCCGGGCGATAGCGCCCGTCACGTCAGGCGTGGTGGACGACGATGTGCGAGCTCTCGAAGTCGAGCCCGCTCCGCACCGACCCCGGGACGGGCGAGAGCGTCTCGGTCGACACCTCGACCAGGCGCGTCGACTTGCCGTAGGAGACGACGAAGCGCGAGCCGTCGAGCGCGAGCGCGATCCCGCGCGGGTAGGCGAGGTCGAGCGAGGCGACGCAGCGTCCGCGCGCGAGGTCCCAGAAGGTCACCAGGCCTCCGAAGGGGTTCGTGACGCCGACGACGCCGGTCGGCTCGTGGATCGCCACGCTGAGCGACTCGCCGCGCATGCGCGCGGTGACCTCGAGTGGGTCCGTCATCGTCCGCAGCTCGCTTCCCACGGGACGGAAGCTCACGGCCCCCACTCCGTCGCGCGTCTTGTGTCCGAACCGATCGGCCGAGACGACCGCGAGGTCTCCGCGCGCCGTGAGCGCCAGGTGGCCGGCGCCGACGTCCGGGCTCGCGATCGGCACGCGCTCGATCAGCCTCCGGCCGGCGACGTCCACGTAGGTGACGCAGGGAGGCTCGGTGTCGTCGTAGGCTCCCCCGCCGCCGTTCGTGACGACCAGCGTGCGGCCGCGGTCGCGCAACACGCAGTCGTGGGGGTTCACGCCGTAGCTCGGGAACTCGCCCAGCTCCTCGAGCGTGCGTCCGTCGCGCACGACGATCACGCCCCTGAAGCGTTCGCCGACGACGCGCTGCGTCGCGTAGAGGAGCTTGCCGTCCGGCGAGAAGGCCCCATGACCGTAGAAATCCCGGCCCTCGCGCGGCGGGATCGGCTGGAGCACGACGCCTCGCCGCAGGTCCACCGTGCAGGCTCCCGGGCCGCCCTTCTGGAACACGGCGACGCGCGCGGCGTCGAGCGGGTCGAGTGCGATGCCGTGGCCGTAGAAGTCGAGGTCGATGCGGCGCGGCTCTCCGGCGCGGTCGTCGAGGTCGAGGACGCTCAGCACGCCCTCGCCCTGACCGACCAGCCCGGCGCCGAGGACGGTCCCGAGCACGGCCGCGCGCCTCCCGTGCGCGGGGACGGCGCCGGCCAGGCCGACCGCGGCCGTCGAGAGGAGCATGGTCCGCCGGTCGATCATCGCTCGGATCCTGCTCCGTATCCCGCGGGCTCGTCGGGCGCGGGTCGGGGCTTCCAGAAGGTCCACTCCCCCACGCGGCGCCCGTGCTCGTAGGTCCCCTCGCTGCGCCGCGCACCATTCGGATACCAGCTCCCGGACTTCCCGTGGCGCACGCCGTCCACGTAGTCCGTGACGTCGCTCGGACTCCCGTCGGCGAACTCCGTCGTCAGCGTGCCGTCGATCAGGAAGTCGTCGATCCGCCGGCCGTCCTCGTAGACGCCGGAGAGCTCCGGGTCGATCGAGCCGTCGCAGTGCCTGTGCACCCAGACGCCTTCCTTGCGGCCGAAGAGGTAGGAGCCGCGCTCCCTCGTCGTCCCGTCCGGATACCAGCGCGTCCAGGGGCCGACCTCGACGCCCGCCAGGAAGCTGCCCTGTGCCTCGAGCGTTCCGTCCTCGTACCAGGCGCGGAAGGCGCCGTCCTCCGTCCACGTGCCGTCGGCGAGCCGCACCTCGCGCACCTCGGTCGCGAGCGCTCCGCCCGCGTGGTGCGCGCGCACCTCGCGCTCACCGGAGCCGCAGGCGAGCGCGCCTGCCCCGCAGGCGAGCGAGACCGCAGCCGAGAAGAGCGTCGGAGGGAGGCGCATGGGACGAGCGCGATTGGAAGGAATCCGGCGTGGATCCTCCAGCCCCCACGGCGGATTCGCTCGATGGGCGCAGCAACCTGCTTCCTATGGGGCAAGACCTGGGATGGCGGCCGGTCCGCCTTCTCCCCGCCATGCTCACCGCTCTCCTCGCGCCGGTCGTCGCCCTCTCCCTATCCGCCGGCGCGCAGGCCGCGGGCCAGGCTCCGGTCGCCGTCGACATCTACTACGACGCCTTGAACGTGCCCCACGTCTTCGGGGAGACCGACGAGGCGACCTACTACGGGCTCGGATACCAACAGATGCTCGACAACCCGATCGGGACCCTCGATCGACTCTGGCGCTGGACGGGCCGCTTCGCCGAGGTGGCGGGACCGAGCTACCTGGACGAGGACTACGAGGTCCGCCTGTGGCAGGTGCCCGAGGTCGCGCTCCGGCACGAACGCACGATCTCCACCGACGCTCGACGCATGCTCGAGGCCTACGTGCGCGGCGTCGATGACGGGAGGGCTTGGTGGCGCGACGGCAACACGCTGGCCACGGCGAGCACGCGCCTGAAGGAGGTCCTCGGAACCGTGACGGACCCGGATCACGTCGAGCTGAACGTCGATCCGTTGCCGGACTACCTGAACCAGGGGTTCCACCCGTTCCAGTTCGATCCGGAGGATCCGGGTCACCTGCACGGCGGCTACGACCCGGACGACGTGCCTGCGTACATCACGCGACTGGTGGACGCGCTCTTCGAACCGGCCAACGCGGTGACGCTCGAGCACGTCCTGCGCACTGGATGCGCCATCAGCTCGGGCCTGGAGCTCCTGTACAAGGGCAACGAGATCGTCACTCTCCCGAACGACGACGGCTCGGGCTCCAATTCCTGGATGATCAGCTCGACGGCCACGGGCGGACCGACCACGCTCCACCTCGACCCGCACACGATCCGCAACAACCTGCGCTCGCGTTACTACCTAGCGCAGGTCCACGGTCCGGGCTTCCAGGTCACCGGCATGGCGATACCCGGCTTTCCCGGCTTGCTGGCGGGTGGCAACGACAGCATCGCCTGGGTGTTCACCAACACCAGCTCGAACATCGCGGTCACGAAGACGAACTGGGAAGCGACGCTCGAGGAGTCGCTGCCGCTGCGCTTCCGCTTCCACGGTCCGGTCCCCGGCCATCCGAACCGCAAGGCCGCGCAGGCCTTCGGGATGCTGAAGCGCGTCCCCTGTAGACTGACCTACTTCGACGTCGTCTCGACGACCGACACCGACGGGAACGGGACCATCGAGGCGTCGGAGCGCGTCTATCGCCAGCAGGTGCGCGACCTGTATTACGTGCCCGCCGCTCCGCACTTGGGGATGCCGAACGACCGGCACCCGGTCGTCGAGACGCGCGGTCTCAGGATCGACGGCATGGCGGTCGCGCCGCAGCCTGGCGATCGGATCGTGTTCAAGCAGTCCGCCTTCGTCGCGTCGGCTCACCCGTTCGTCTACTTCCTGCGGCTCGGTCGCTGCCGCGCGATCGACCAAGCGCCGCCGGGCGAGGACGATGTCGTGTCGGTGTTGAGGGACGCGCTCTGGAGCTTCTCGACGAACTTCATGTTCGCGGACCACAAGGACCGCTTCTACTACGTCTACAAGACCCTCGTCCCGATCCAGGGCCCGGGCGTCGCCGCGCGGCTCGCGCCCGACGACTACGCGGACGTGCAGAGCGGCGCGCTGGCGCTCGACGGGACGCGCCCCGAGGAGCGCTGGCAGGGATTCTGGGGTCTCGATGATCTCCCGACCATCGGACCGGTGACCGTCAGCGAGCCGGAAGCCTGGATCAACTGCAACGTGACGCCCGACCTGGTCGAGGTCGGGCCGGACGGGAACACAGCGCTCGACGATCGCTTCACCGCGCTCGAGCTCGCCGCGCTACCGGACGAGATCATGCGGCCCGAGACCGTGAACCAGTGGCGCCAGCTCCGTGCCGCGGATCTGCTGCAGCAGACGAGCCTGACGGCCGGAGCGCTCGCCGGACGCTCGGAGACCATCGGGCTCGACAAGACCGAGACCTTGATGCAGAAGATGTGGGACTTCTTCGTGAAGGCCCGCGACCTGAAGGCCGCCGAGCTCCTGCCGACGGACTCCGACTTCGCCTATCTCGCCCACGTCGATCGGTTCGTGGAGTGGATCGAGACGCACCGCCACCTGTCGGAGGACGGGCTGACGTACGACCCGGCCGTCGACTTCGTCGCGCACAAGTACTCGCTGGTCACGGTGTACACGACCTTGCTGAACTCGGCCTACCTGAACGGCATTGGCATGCTCCCCGGCCTTCCGGATTCGCAGGCGGAGTTCGGGGTCGATCCGATGCACGCGCTCTTCGCCGCGGGCCCGGCCGGCTACACGCGCCCGGTCTGGTCGCCGAACATCGACGCCATGTGGGACGCGTTCAAGGGCGTCGCCGGAGCCTACGTCGGTACGGCGCCGCTCTGGCGCGCAGGCAGCGGCGGCGCCGGCCTGCAGAACCAGGACCTGCTGGTGAACGCGTGGGCCTTGCCGGCGTGGACGGCGGACCCGCGCTTCTCGGACCTGATGACCGCCGTCGATCCCTCGTTCGCCGCCGACATTCAGGGCGCGTACGTCACGCGCTGGGGCCACGTCAGCACGCTGGTCCTCACGCCGCACTTGATCGCGCCGACGCGCAACTACGCCTACCAGAACGCACCCGAGCGGTTGCGCGGTCTGGTCTACATGGGATTCCGCCCCGACCTGATCGCGACTCTCGATCCGGGCAACACCGACGTCTTCCTGCGCCGCCTCGAGTTCCCGGTGTACGAGGACCAGCCCGTGGTCGCTTATCCGGTAGGCGGCGTGGAGAACAGCCTCTTCGTGACCACCAGCCCCGTCGTCACCAGCACCTCGCCGCCGCGCGGCGCAGACCTCGCGCTGTACACCTGGAACACGGCTCCGGACGATTCCTTCTTCCACCTCCCGCACGAGCACGGCTCGCAGATGCTGGTCTCCTTCGAGCTCTCTGATCCCGCATCTCTGCGCGTACGCACGCTCGTCGCGCTCGGCGGGACGGAGATCACGCGACCGTTCCGGCCGCACCAGGACCGCTTCGCGCCGAGCGCGGACTTCGCCAACGGGATCTGGCGCGACGTCGAGCTGGACCAAGCCGCGCTATCGGCGACGGCCGTGCACCACGTCTCGCTGAGCTTCACGCCGGCGCCCTGATCCCCTCCGCGAGCATCACCGGACGGGTTCCTGACTAGCCCCGCGGCTCGGCCTCGCCCTCGAGCGGCGCCAGCTCCGCATCGGCTTCCGCGTCGAGTTCACCCGCCGCGGGCGCAGCCTGCGGCTCGAGCTCGATCTGGCGCTCCGGCGCGAAGCGGTCGAGCAGGGTCTCGAAGGCGATCCGGGAGCGCTGCGCCTCCTGCGTCAGGACCCGGACCGGATCGATCACGGCTTCCGCCAGGCCGACGCGACGCTCCAGCTCGGCGACGTGACGCGCGAGGTCCGGCCGGCGCGCCTCGAGCGCGGCGCGCACGCGCGCGAGGCTCAGGTCGCGCTGCGCGGCGAGGAGCGTCCGTTGCGCGGCCTCTTCCTGCGCGGGCGCGCGCTCCGCGCAGGCTCGGTCGAGCACGCTCGCGAGCGCGTCCCGGCCGGCTCCTCCCAGTCGCCTCTCCTTCGTCGCCGCGGTGACCTGGAGGTCGGGAGACTCGCCGCCGCCGAAGACCCGCCGGCGGACCGAGGCCCTGCTGCGGAGCAGGATCCAGTCGAGGAATCCGCGCCGGATCGGGAGCTCGTCCAGGTCGAGTGTCAGCCGTGAGGCACCCGGAACGGGGATTCGCCCGTCGAAGGAAGTGGAGCTCGTCGGGGCGAGCGCCACGCCGGCCCGCTCCATGTCCGCGCGGACGGCGCCGGGAAGCTCCAGCCCGTCGACCGATCCGCGCGTGCGTGTGGAGATCCGTTCGCGGACGACCTGCGCGCTCTCGCTCAGGTGCTCCGCGAAGCGTTGCTCGGCGCGCCGGCTCAACAGCATCTCGAGGCTGTCGTCCGTGTCGAACCACTCCTCCACCGTCCTCGCGAGCCGGGACGAGAGCCGGTTCCGAGACGTCGCGAGCGCGGCCGTCGCCTCACGGCGCACCGACGCACCGAACTCGTCGGTCGCCGCGTCCCAGTCGAAGTCCTCCAGCCGCTGGAGCGCGTCCAGGCGCTCGCGCGCCGTCGCGAGCTGGACCCGGTCCTCCTGGAGGCGCTTCGCCAGCTCCGTCAACGCGTCGCTCTCGAGCACGCGCTCCAGCCGGTCGAGCAGATGCTCGCCCTGACGCATGCTGTCGCGCAGGAACGCGACGATGTACTCCGAGCTGGAGAGGAAGCGCACGAGGTCGTCGCGCAGCCTGGCCACCGTGACCGGGCTGCTCGCGTCCTCGGGCTCCCCGCGCATGCGTCGCCGCGCGGCGTTCAGGAGGTCGATCGTGTAGATCTCGAGGCGGCCGTCCTCGTCGGCCTCGCGCATCCGGCGGGCCATCGAGAAGGTGCGGAACGCCTCGACGATCCGTTCGGGGTTGCTGGCCTCGGCGCTCGGGACGAGCTCGCCGTCGGGGCCGAGGTCGCGCTTCTCCTGGTCGACGTTGACGACCAGGAAGATGCGACTGAACAGGTCGAGCAGCTCCTCGAACTCCTGGAACACCTGCTCGAGGAACAGGTTGTCGGTCTTGACGACGAAGACGGCGCAGGCGGCGGTGTTCTTGAACTCGCGCGTCATGAGGTCGTAGCCGAACTTCATGCGCGAGTAGAGCCCGGGCGTGTCGACCAGCACGGCGCCCGAGTCGTGCAGCTCCTCCGCGGGCATGCGGACGTCGATGCGTCGGATCGCGCGCGGATAGTGGCGCGCCGGCTCGAAGGTCTCGCGCCGCTCCTCGGCCGCGGTGACCTCGCGCGCGAGCTCTGCGTGCGCCTGCTCGATCCGGACCTTGAGCTGGGAGGGGTCCCTCAGGACCTCGCTCGTTCCGTCGTAGCGCGTGAGCTCGTAGGAGCTCGTCGGCGCGTGCGAGACGAACACCATGCACGGATAGGCGGGCAGCGCGGTCACCTCG